>Ga0181528_10000049_pt1 | contig 119589 bp, 89 predicted proteins | sample PEATcosm2014_Bin_47_FD_119742 | JGI IMG/M metagenome (GOLD analysis project Ga0181528, IMG submission 119742) | Peatland microbial communities from MTU Mesocosm Facility, Houghton, MI, USA - PEATcosm2014_Bin10_10_metaG | ecosystem: Environmental > Terrestrial > Soil > Wetlands > Peat | place... | reverse complement strand
CGCCTGATAGACTGGTGTCTTATGACCCTCGAAGAACTCGAGCGGGCGTATGACGAGCTCCGCCAGCAGTCGGAAGCTGTGCGGAGCTATCTTTGACGTCCCTCAAAAACGCCAGCAATTACTGAAAATCGAAGAGCAGATCTCCGCGCCCGACTTCTGGAACAACTCGGAAGCGACGCAGAATGTCATGCAGGAGCGGAAACGCCTGGAGTCGGCCATCGCGGACGAGAAGCAGGTGTTGACGATGGTCAGCGACGTCGACACCCTGTTTGAGCTGGGGCACGAGGGCGAAGACGTCGTACCCGAGCTCACCAAAGAGGTCGAGAAGCTGCGCCATCTGGTCGATCACCTCGAGACCGGCATGCTGTTGTCGGGCGAGAACGACCGGCTGGGCGCCATCGTGACCATCCACCCCGGAGCGGGCGGCACCGAGAGCCAGGACTGGGCCGAGATGCTGCTGCGCATGTATCTGCGCTGGGCCGAGCGGAACGGCTTCCCTGCGGAGGTGACCGACCGGCTGGAGGGCGAAGGCGCGGGCATCAAGAGCGCGACGATCGAAATCGACGCCGTAGGCGCGTTCGGCCTGCTGCAATCCGAGATCGGCGTACACCGCCTGGTGCGCATCTCGCCGTTCGACGCCAACGCGCGCCGCCATACGTCATTCGCCTCGGTCTTCGTGATCCCGCTCATCGACGACGACGTAAAGATCGACCTCAAGCCCGAGGACATCCGCATCGATGTCTTCCGCGCTTCGGGAGCCGGCGGCCAGCACGTGAACCGGACCGAGTCGGCGGTGCGGTTCACGCACATCCCGACCAACATCGTCGTGCAGTGCCAGAGCGAGCGCTCGCAGCACAAGAACCGCGCGACGGCGATGAAGCAACTGCGCGCTCGCTTGTACGAGCACGAACTGGAGAAGCGGCGGGCCGTGGAACAAAAGCTCGAAGACACGAAATCGGCCATCAACTTTGGGAGCCAGATCCGCAGTTACGTGCTGGCGCCTTACCGCATGATCAAGGATCTGCGGTCGCGCTTCTCGGTAGGCGACGTGGACCGCGTGCTCGACGGCGATCTGGAAGATATGATCCACGCCTACCTGGTGTGGAAAAAGACCGGAAAGACCGCGGGGGAAGCTCTAGGGGATCTGGATGAGTAGTGTTGTTTCGCCTGACGTTGACGAGGAGTCGGGTGGGAGTTTCCAGACGTTAATCGATAAAGCAGCGATGGCGCGGGCGGCCGAAATCCTTCGGCGCGGGGGCCTGGTGGCGTTTCCCACCGAGACCGTGTATGGATTAGGAGCCGACGCGACCAACGCGGTGGCCGTGCGCAGGATCTTCGAAGTGAAGCACCGCCCGGCGACGAGTCCGCTGATCGTCCATGCGGATTGCGAAGAGATGGCGCGCGAGTATGCGGCGGAGTGGCCCGCGTGCGCAAGCGAGTTGGCCGAGCGGTTCTGGCCCGGCCCTTTGACCCTGGTGCTTCCGAAGAAGGCGATCATCCCCGACGAAGTCACGGCCGGCCTCGGGACCGTCGGGTTGCGCGTTCCGGCGCACCCAATTGCCTTGGAGTTGATCCGGACCGCCGGCTTGCCGGTCGCCGCGCCGAGCGCCAATCGATTCATGCAACTCTCGCCCACCACCGCCGCGCATGTGCGGGACAGCCTGGGCGACGGAGTGGACCTGATCCTGGATGGCGGTTCGACGCCCGTGGGCATCGAGTCCACGGTTCTCTCTCTGGTGGGCGGCCGGCCCGTCTTGCTGCGGCCGGGCATGATCTCGAAGGAAGAACTGGAAGAGATCCTCGGCGACGTGGCCGAGCCGGGCCCGGTCAGCGGAGCGCACCCCTCGCCTGGCATGCACCACAGGCATTACAGTCCGCGTACGAAACTCATTCTCATTGCCCAGGACGAGCGCCCGGTCGGCGGACGCGGCGTGGTTGTGTCCCATCGTCCCGATGCGCACGACGCGTTGCTCATGCCCGCCTCCCCGAAGGGTTATGCGGCGGCGCTGTATGCCACCTTGCACGAGCTGGACAGTCAGGGACTCGATTGGATTGCGGTTGAGAGGGTTCCTGAAGCAGCAGCCTGGGCGGGAATCCGGGACCGTCTGACGCGCGCCGCGGCGCGAGCGTAGTTATGGTGGGGCGGTCCTCCAGGACCGCGCGGGGCTTCCAAGCCCCGCTCCGGACGAAATTGGTTTGGCGGGCCCTGGAGCGCCGCCCCACACGAACGCTATTGCACCTTGGCGGACTGGTGCGCGACCAGTTGCCACTGGCCGTGACGCTTCACAAAGGCATGCAGGAACACGAGAGTCGCGGGGGTCTGGGCGCCGCCTGCTCCCAGCGTGACGACATTGACCTTGCCGATCGTGATCGCGGCATCTTTGCCCAACAGTTGGACGCGCGGCTCGGCCGGGTATTCCGCTTTGAAATAGCGCATCTTGCCGTCCTTCAGCTTCTGGATGTAGCTGGCCTTGGTGTCGGACGCGCCCGTGGAATGGGTATAGGTGAGGTCGTCGGCCAGGAACTTGTCGAGCATGGCGTAGTCGGGGCCGCTCACGCCCTTCGACCAGCCTTTCTCGGCGGCGAGAACGCCGGCCTCTTCTTTATCGGCCGCCAGCAGGGCGGGCGCGGACATCAGCGCCGCAAGGGCGAAGGCAAGCAAACTACGACGAATCATTTAGGTATTCTACGCCCGGGCAGGCTGGGCTCGCCGCGTAGTCCATCCGTGGGCGAGGAGTGCTTCTCAGGCGCCATGTGCAGGTACTGGGCAGATCGGCGCTTCCGTACATTCGGCTCGTGCGATGGCGCAGTCGCAGCCCCAACGCATGGGTGCGGAATTGCGGGCCTTGGATGCGATGCCGCTCAAGTTCGATTTCAGACCAAAAACGGATTAAGGAAGCGAGGATAGGACGATGCGGGCCACGTACCCGCGCTGCAAAAAAAGCGAGGCTTGCAGCCGGCACGGTCCGCAAGCCCCGAGTTTCCGAAGCGGCATAAAGCACCACTCCGGAGAAACCCCAAAAAGTGGTGGCGCATTGCGCCGATCTGCACTTTCCGGGATTCCATGTTTCCCTCGTCTACACCCTTAAACGTCGTTTCTTGCCAAAGGGTTACGATTAATGTGCATAAAACCCAAGAGGCAGATGTGCGCGCTTGAACCATCATCTGGCCAGCCTGACCGCAGAGGTGACCGTTGACAGGTGGCAGGGACGAGAGCGGAGAGGGATGGACGGCGGATCCGCATGGCTCGCTACTCAGACAAGACACTGATTGCGAAGATTGCCGATGGAGGCGAAGAGGTACGCGGAAGCACTACAGTACGTGAAAGCGCAGGCGCCTGATCAGGCAGCTCAGACTGATGCCGAGCTGTTGAAGGGCGCTGTCGCTTACGCTGAAGAAACGGCAGGGATGCCGGGCATGACACGCTTGAGACATAGCAGCGAGGGTACGCGAACTGGAGTGACACACACGAAACCGCGAGGAGACGAAACTCGTCCAGGTGTATGTATTTTCCTAGGAGCGTGAAATTTTGCGTGCTCGCCGGAACGAATAGATACCCAATCCCAACATCAGCGCTGTGAGAAAAATCGCCGAGAGGAACTTGATGAGGTTGACTGCATCGCCGTCCAGTTCCTTGAATCCGCGGCGCAGGGGACCGAACCCCACTGCGGCTGCTAACGTCAAGAAAAGGAAGGCTAACAGCTCATTCCAGAGCGCATGGAGAGGCTTGATGACCCCCGGCATGAAAGACGCGATAAAGGCTTTAAGCAGGCGCATCATGAATGGTATCGGCGAGCAAGAATCAGGGGGAATCGGCTCACAATCCATCGTACCAGCCGGGAGGAAGCTCTAATGCTGGCGCGGAATATGCCGATCATAAGGTGTGCGTGGGTCATAACCCGCGGGCCAGAGCCTAAGGTGGAACATGTCGATATTATCCTGGCCGATGGTATCCTGAAAGCGTGGTGGGAAGGGAGATTCCTTGGACGAACGCCTTAAGCTGCTGATGCAAGAGCTAGGCAGCGCCATCAACGACTCGCTGGCGGATTCGGATCGAATCGCGTCAGCAATTGGTGACATCCGTAAGGCTGGCTTCGACGTGTTCCTGATTCTTGAAGCGACGATCGGCTTCAACAAGCGGGATGAAAACGCCGAAAACGAGGAAGTCGAAGCGGGCGAAACGGAAATAGAAATTTCCGATGAGAGGCCTACTCGGAGCAAGCGCGGCGATACGGGAATCCGGCTCAAGTTCACGACGCAGGATCAGAAGTTCCTGCGCGCGCTGAAGATTTCTGTCGAAGACGAGTCCGCACAGTAGCCGCATCGAACGGCAAAGTTAGCTTCCGGGCGCGCGGGGACCAAATCCCCTATTTGCGAGCCTCGCCATAATCCTGCCTGGCTATTCACTGAAAAAATTGCCCATGCGCCGGAAGCGTGTGTAGCGATCTTCAACCAATCGCTCCGGACTCATCCCACTCAATTCGTCCAATGCCGGGAGCAGCGTGCGGAGAAGGTATTCGGCGGCCAGATCGGGATCTTCCTGAGCCCCCCCTGCCGGTTCCGGCACGATGCCATCAATCAGTCCGAAGCGGCTGAGATCCGGCGCGGTAAGCCGCAATGCCTCCGCGGCCAGCGCGCCTTTCGAGGCGTCGCGGTAGATGATGGCAGCGCAGCTTTCCGGCGAGATGACACTGTAGACCGAGTTTTCGAGCATATAAACCCGATTGCCAATTCCCAGGGCGAGCGCGCCGCCGCTGCCTCCCTCACCGATGACCACGACGATAATGGGAGAGCCGAGACGCGCCATCTCCCGCAGATTCCAGGCGATGGCTTCGGCCTGCCCGCGCTCCTCGGCGTCGATGCCAGGATAGGCCCCCGGGGTATCCAGAAGGGTGATGATGGGCCGGTTGAACTTCGCGGCCATTTCCATGGCGCGCATCGCCTTGCGATAGCCCTCCGGCTTCGGCATGCCGAAATTCCGAAGCAGCTTCTGTTTGGTGTCGTGGCCCTTTTGCTGGCCGACGAACATCACCGGCCGGCCGCGCAGGTGTCCGAAGCCTGACACAATCGCCGCGTCATCGCCGAAGCAGCGGTCGCCGTGGATTTCCGTGAAATCGGGGGCGAGGCGGAGGATATAGTCGAGCGAATGCGGGCGCTTGACGTGCCGCGCCAGCTTCACGCGCAGCCAGGCTGGGTTCTCGACCGGCTCTCCGTGTAGCAACGCGAGTTCGGACTGCAGTTCGACCAGGCGCGCGCGCGCCTCAACAGTATCAGGCTGAAGTGCGGCAATCTCGCCTTCGAGCTCCTTCATGCGCTGCGTGGTGGACTCATCTGGCATATTGATCTCCCCCGCTGGGCCCTCCGGCAACTGGCTGTGGAACCTCCCTAAGAGGCTAGCACTTCAATCGACTCTGGTCCGCAGATCCTCTCGATCTCCGCCTTGAACTCCTTGTCGGGCAAGACCCGGGCCAGTACGTCGAGATGCAGAGTAAAGTCCCTTGGCTTTTCGAGTTTCAGGCGCACGCCCGTCTCGCCCTGCTTACGATCGAACAAGGCCTTGAGCTGCGCGGCCCGATCCAACTCCTTGTCAATGCTCACGCGGATCGAGATCAGGCTCGGAAGGTTCACCCGCGCCTGCTCGAGTGGCACGATTTCCTGAACATTGACCTTCGTGGAACCATCGTCGTCCGGCATCGCTTTGCCGTAGATGAGGACTGGGCGATCCTCCTGGATCTCGTTCTGAAGAGTTTCGTAACGCGTCGCGAAGATGAGAACCTCGGTGGAGCCGGCCCAGTCTTCAAGCTGTGCGATCGCCCAGGGCTTCTGTTCCTTGTTGCGCTTCTTCGCGATCTCGGTCAACACGCCGCATATAGTAACTTCCGCCCCTCGCGCCACTCCTGCGAGGCTCTCGCTGTTGTGCGTGGAGAGTTCCTTGACCTTCCAACGATATTCGTCGAGCGGATGCCCGGTAACGTAGTAGCCGATGGTCTCTTTCTCGCCGCGCAGACTCTGGCGCGAATCCCATTCAGGCACGCGCGGGAAACTTCGCGGCGGCGCCGTACTGTCGTCTCCGCCCATCAATTCACCAAACAGCCCGGCTTGGCCGCTCTCGCGGTCCTTGCGAGCGCGCTGGCCGGTCTCCATGGCTTCGTCGATGATGGCCATCTTCTGCGCGCGGGAACCCGGTAACGCGTCCATGGCCCCCGCTTTGATCAGGCTTTCGATGACCCGCCGGTTCACCGCATTCAGATCGACTCGCTCGCAAAAATCGTCGAGCGTCTTATAACGGCCGCCCGATTGGCGTGCCTCGACGATGGTCTGCACCGCGTTGGAGCCGACGTTCTTCACCGCGCCGAGACCGAAGCGGATGGCGCCGTTATCGGGCGTGAAGTTCAGATCCGACGCGTTGACGTCGGGCTGAAGAATTGAGATGCCCAAATCGCGGCATTCATTGATGTACTTCACCACCTTATCGGTGTTGCCCGTTTCCGAGGTCAGCAGCGCGGCCATGAACTCGACCGCGTAGTGCGCCTTCAAGTAGCCGGTCAGATAGGCGAGATAGCCGTAAGCGGCCGAGTGCGATTTGTTGAAGCCGTACTCGGCAAACTGCGCCATCAGGTCGAAGAGTTTCTCGGCCTTCTTCTCGTTAATGCCCTGTGCACGCGCACCATCCATGAAGTGCGTGCGCTGCTTGGCCATCTCCTCAACTTTCTTCTTACCCATCGCGCGGCGCAGCAGGTCGGCTTCGCCGAGACGATAGCCCCCAACGCGCTGCGCGATCTGCATCACCTGTTCCTGGTAGAGGATGATGCCGTAGGTCTCCTGGAGGATCGACTCGGTCTCGGCGACATCGTAGGTGACCTTCTTACGCCCATGCTTGCGGTCGATGAAGTCGTCGACGACTCCGCCCTTAATCGGGCCCGGACGATAGAGCGCATTGAGCGCGACCAGATCCTCGATGCGTTCCGGCTGGTAGCGCCGCAGAACGTCCTTCATGCCCGAGGACTCGAACTGGAACACGCCGCTGGTCAACCCCTGCGAGAAGATGCGCTGGTAGGTGTCCTTGTCATCGATGGGCACGTCGTCCAGGACGAGATCTTCGCCACGCGTCTTCTTGATAAGAACTAGCGCCTCGTTGACGATGGTGAGCGTCGTCAAGCCCAGAAAGTCCATCTTGAGAAGGCCGAGCTTCTCGAGATACTTCATGTCGTACTGGGTGACAATTTCGTCCTTGTTCGTCTTGTAGAGGGGAACTAGCTCCTTCAACGGCCGTGGCGAGATGACCACGCCGGCGGCGTGCATGCCGCAGTTGCGCGCCATGCCCTCCAAGCGCAACGACGTGTCGATCACATCTTTGACGCGCGGGTCTTTGTCGGCCGCTTCCTTGAACGCCGGTTCCTGATCGAGCGCTTCCTGCAGCGTGATGTTCAGTTGGTTGGGAACCAGTTTCGTCAGCTTGTCCGCTTCGGAGAAGCTCAGCTCTAGCGCGCGGGAGACGTCCTTCAACGCCTGCTTCGCGCCGAGCGTGCCGAAGGTGATGATCTGTGAGACCTGCTCCCGGCCGTACTTTTGCGTGACGTACTGGATGACTTCCCCGCGGCGGTTCGTACAGAAGTCGACGTCGATATCGGGGAATGAAACGCGCTCCGGATTGAGGAAGCGCTCGAAGATGAGATCGAACCGCAATGGATCGACGTCGGTAATGCCCATGCAATAAGCCACCAGCGATCCTGCAGCCGAGCCGCGACCGGGCCCGACCGGTACGCCGATCGATTTTGCGTAACGAATGAAGTCCCACACGATCAGGAAATAGCCCGCGAACTTGAGCTTTTCGATGAGCGCGATCTCGCTCTCCAGGCGCTCGATATACTCCTCGATGCGGTGCTTCAAGCGCCCCTGCGCGGCCTGCTGCTCCAACCGGACTCGTCGGCGTTCGAAGCCCTGGCGGGCAACCCAGGCGAAATAGCTGTCAAGGGTATGCTCCGGGGGAACGTCGAACTTCGGGAAAGGATCTTTGATCTTCTCGATCTTGACGTTGCAACGTTGGGCGATGTCCCAGGTACGGTCAAGCGCGTCTTCCACCTCGCCAAAGAGCTGCATCATCTCGGGGCGGCTTTTGAGGAACAGCTCCTGCGTCGACATCCGCATCCGCTTCTCATCCTGGACGGTCTTGCCCGTCTGGATGCAGGTGAGGATATCTTGCGCCCGCGCGTCGTCTTTGCCGATGTAGTGGGCGTCGTTGGTCGCCACCAGCGGGATGCCGGTTTCCGACGAGAGACGATAGACGCCGGGCATCGCGATTTTGTCCTCGTTCAGGCTGTGGTCCTGAATTTCCAGGAAAAAATTGCCTTTGCCGAAGATGTCCTGAAACTCGTATGCGGTGCGGCGCGCGTCGTCGTAGCGATCGCGCAGCATGAGTTCGGTGACTTCGCCTTTCAGACAGCCCGACAACGCAATCAGTCCTTTGCTGTGCCGGGCGAGGTAATCCTTGTCGAAACGCGGTTTGTAATAGAAGCCTTCCAGGAAGCCGGTGGACACCAGGTCGATCAGATTGCGGTAGCCTTCCTGGTTCTCGCACAGCAGAACCAGATGGTTGTAACGATTGGTCTCGTTCTTGATATTGCGGTCCTGCTGCGAGATGTAGACCTCGCAGCCCAGGATGGGACGAATCCCCTTGTCGTTGGCCTTGGTATAGAACTCCATGGCTCCGAACAGGTTGCCATGGTCGGTGAGGGCGATGGACGACATGCCCTGCGTCTCGACCTCGCGAATCATCTTCCCGATTTCACAGGCTCCGTCCAGGAGCGAGTAATCGCTGTGGCAGTGCAGATGGACGAAGGGCTTGTCGGACATGGCAGGAGATCAGTATACGGGGAATGCGGCGCGGAGTAGATGTGGTAGGGACGGGCAGAGTCGAACTGCCGACCTACCGCTTAGGAGGCGGTTGCTCTATCCAACTGAGCTACGTCCCCACACCCGCTCACGCCGATGACCTTCTTGATTGTAACCGGGAACGGCCCGGCGGTGACTGCGCCGTGGAAAGTGAGGGCTATTGCCAGCGTTTAAGCCCTTTCCGTCCGATGTCGCGGCGGATCTGCATCCCATCAAATTGGATCTTGTCGCAGGCTGCGTAGGCGTTGGTGATCGCTTCCTGCAGCGTCGCGCCGGAATGAGTCACTCCCAGGACGCGCCCACCCGAGGTCTCGATGCCGTGAGCGCCAACGCGCGTGCCTGCATGGAAAACCGTCGCGCCGGTCTCGGCCGCTTCCGCAAGACCGAAGATCGGGTCGCCCGTTCGCACCGTGCCCGGGTAACCATGCGCCGCGAGAACGACGCAGATTGATGGCTCTTCTTGAAACTTGAGCAGGCCCGGATGGAGCTTGCCGCTGGCCGCCGCGTGCACCAGCAAGCCGAAATCACAATCCATGCGGTGCAGCAGAGCCTGAGTCTCAGGGTCGCCCAATCGCACGTTGAATTCCAGCACCTTCACGCCATCTCTTGTCAGCATCAAACCGGCGTAAAGGAAGCCTGCGAAGCGCATGCCTTCGGCCTTCATGCCATCCAGCACCGGCTGCATGACTGTGCGAACAACTGCCTCGCGCTCGGCTTGATTAAGCAACCGCGAATCCGAATATGCACCCATGCCCCCGGTGTTGGGACCCCGGTCGTCTTCAAAGATAGTCTTGTGATCCTGTGAGGGTTCCAGGGGCAGGACCGTGTCCCCGTCGCAGAGGCCGATGAAACTGACCTCTTCGCCCGTGAGGAATTCCTCAATCACGATGTTGCGGCCGGCGGCGCCTACGAGGTGGCCCGACGCCATATCGTGCAGGACGCTGAGCGCCGCGGCGCGGTCCTCACAGATCACTACGCCTTTCCCGGCAGCCAAGCCATCTGCTTTTAAAACCACAGGATAGATAAATTCGCCAAGCTTTATTTTCGCCTCTTCTTCGCTATGCGCAACCGCATAATGAGCGGTGGGAATCCGGTGGCGCGCCATGAAGTTCTTCGAGAAGATCTTACTGCCTTCGAGTTGAGCGGCGGCTTGCGTGGGACCGAAGATCAACTGGCCCTTGGATGCGAAAAGATCGACGACTCCATCGACGAGCGGCGCTTCCGGTCCGACAATGGTGAGATCGGGACGGATTTGCGTTGCAAGCGCCAGCAGGTCCTGGGGTTTGTTCGAGGCCGGCCGGACGCAGGTTGCCACTTCGGCGCAGCCCGGATTACCAGGAGCGACGACAACCTCCTGCACCGAAGGACTGCGACGGAGACTCCATGCAATTGCGTGCTCACGTCCGCCACCGCCAAGTACGAGGACTTTCATTGAGGTCGTCTCCTTCTGCCAGTAATTCTTTAGGATATCCGCCATACGATGCCGCTGCCAATGCGACAACTTAGCTACGACGTGGTGGTGATCGGCGCGGGCCATGCGGGCTGCGAGGCTGCGCGCGCCTGCGCCCGGATCGGGCTCAAGACGGCGATGGTCACCATGAACGTCGACCTGATCGCGCAAATGTCCTGCAACCCCGCGATCGGGGGTATCGCCAAGGGCCACCTGGTGCGCGAGATCGACGCTCTGGGCGGCGTGATGGGCGAGGTCGCAGACGCAATCGGCATTCAGTTTCGGCTCCTGAACACGAGCCGCGGCCCGGCTGTGTGGAGTCCGAGGGCGCAGATGGACAAGAAGCAGTATCGGATCCGGATGAAGGAGGTCCTGGAGGCCGAACCGAATCTGCGCCTGCTGCAGGCGGAAGTTGCCGGGATGGACTACGAAGACGCCGGGAATGGGCGCCGGCGTGTAAGGAGCGTTGTCCTGCGTGACGGCCGAAGCCTGCAAACGAGCGCGGTTGTCGTGACAACGGGGACTTTCCTGAACGGGCTGGCACACATCGGAGAATCCAAATCGACCTGCGGCCGGAGCGGGGAAGCCCCAGCCAACCTGCTCGGCAACCACCTGCGAACGCTCGGGGTAGCCTGGAAACGATTGAAGACCGGCACGCCTCCGCGCCTGGATGGCCGCACCATCAACTGGTCCGCGTTCGAGCCACAATTCGGAGACCCTGTTCCAACTCCGTTCTCATTCCTCACGGGGAAGATCGAGCGGGAGCAGATTCAGTGCCATATTGCCTATACAACTGAGGAGACGCACCGCATCCTTCGCGAAAGTATCTCCCGGTCTCCCCTGTATAGCGGTCAGATCGAGGGCATCGGGCCGCGCTACTGCCCTTCGATCGAAGACAAGGTCGTGAAGTTCCCCGACAAGACGCGCCACCAGATCTTCCTGGAGCCGGAGGGTTTGGACACGTACGAGGTGTACGTCAATGGCATGAGTACCAGCATGCCCATCGACGTTCAGGAAGCGATGGTCGCGTCCGTTCCTGGCCTAGAGAACGCCGAGATGATCCGGCCGGGGTACGCGATCGAGTACGACGCGATCGACCCCCGGGAGCTCTCGCACAGTCTGGAAGTGAAGTCGATCGAGGGCCTGTTCCTGGCCGGTCAGATCAATGGGACTTCGGGGTATGAGGAGGCGGCATGCCAAGGTTTGCTCGCCGGGTTGAATGCGGCGGCTCGCGTGGGCGGAGGCGAACCGGTCGTTCTCCAACGTACCGAAGGCTATGCCGGCATTCTTGTGGATGACCTGATCACCAAGGGCGCCGACGAACCCTATCGCATGTTTACCTCACGTGCGGAATTCCGGCTGCATCTGAGAATTGACAACGCCGACGAGCGGCTGACGCCCCTGGGACGCAAAGCAGGCCTCGTCTCGGACCAGCGTTGGGAACTCCTTCAACGCAAGCTGGCTCAAAAGGAGCGCATCCTGGACATCCTCTCCAGGACTCGGATTTCGGCCGAACTTGGGATTCCCGCCTTTGCTGAAGGTGACCGCCCCTACCTGAACGTCTGGCTCAGGAGGACAGATGCCCGCCTCTCACAGCTATCCGGCTGGCTGGAGGCACAACTCGGCGAGGCCGTGATCCCGCACGTCGTGACCACGATCGAGACGGAAGTGAAATACGCCGGCTATATGGATCAGCAGGACAAGCAAGTCCAGCGGCTTAGGGACTCGGAGGATCGGAAAGTTCCGGCCGGACTGGACTACGCGGCGATCCCAGGCTTGAGCCGGGAGGTGCGGGACAAGCTCATCCGGGTGTGCCCGGAGACTCTTGGGCAGGCTGCAAGGATTCCAGGCGTGACGCCTGCGGCAATCGCCGTACTGGATATCTATTTGAACCTCGTGCAGCGGGAGGCAAGATGACAGAAAGCCAGCGGTTTTCCAGCATTTTGCAGGATAAGCTGTGTGGATTGTTAAGCTTAGCTCCTGTCCAGCTCGGACAATTGTGGGCGCATTATGAACTCTTGCGCGCTTGGAATGCCCGCCTCAACCTTACTTCCGTAATCGAGTTGGACAAGGCTGCGGTTCGTCACTATGCGGAATCGCTCTTCTTGGCGAGCCTGCTGCCTCCTTCCGCTCTCCGGATCGCGGACGTGGGATCTGGCGCGGGATTTCCCGGATTTCCGGTGGCTGTCGCGCTCCCTGCGGCTGAGGTCTTTCTGATTGAATCGGATCAGAGAAAGGCAGCCTTCCTGCGCGAGGCTTCGGACTTGAGCCGCAATGTCCGGGTACGCTGCCTGCGCGCTCAGGCCCTCAAGAACAATCTAGACGTCGTGGTGGGCAGGGCAGTGCGTCCCGCTGAGATCCTCAATACCGCGAATCGGCTGGCAGATTGCTTCGGGATTCTTATGTCTCGAAAGGATGCGGATCTGCTCGCTGCGCGTTACTCCGCCGAGGTCAAGCCTCTCCCTTGGGACGAAGAATCCGCCGCGCTGATCGGTCTGGTTCCACGTGGAACCTAGCGAGCACGCCCATCTCAAGCTCAAACGTTTCACGTGGAACGTCCTGATCGACCTGCCGTGATAGCATAGACGTTTTCCAGGGCAACCCTTCATGGCCCGAGTCATAGCTATAGCAAATCAGAAAGGCGGCGTCGGTAAGACCACGACCGCCATCAATCTCTCCGCGTCTCTCGCGGCGAATGAATTCAGTGTCCTGCTGGTCGATATGGATCCGCAGGGCAATAGCACCAGCGGCTTAGGCATCCCCAAGCAGGATGATCTCCTGACGATTTACGAGGTCCTGACTGGACGCGCCAGCCTTCGCGACATTCTAGTGACGGTGCAACCGGACGGCATCATTGTCGCACCAGCCGATAAGAATCTGGTTGCCGCCAATATTGACCTCGTCGCATCGGACCATCGCGAATACCATCTCCGCAATGCGCTTACGGACGTGCGCGATCAGTTTGATTTCATTCTCATTGACTGCCCACCAGCCCTCGATCTGCTGACGGTCAACTCCTTGGTCGCCGCTGATTCGGTCCTGATCCCCATTCAGTGCGAGTTTTTCGCGCTCGAAGGCATCTCCCAACTGATCGACACCATCGATCGCCTGCGAGAGAGCCTTCAGCCCGCTCTCTCCATCGAAGGCATTCTCTTGACCATGTTCGATGACCGGACCAATCTCACCCGCCAGGTCTCCTCAGACCTGAAGGACTTCTTCCAGGGCGAGGTTTTCCAAACCGTGATTCCCAGAAGCATCCGGCTCGCCGAAGCCCCAAGTTTCGGCAAGACCATACTCTCCTATGATCCGCGATCAAAGGGGGCTGAAAGTTATATCCAACTCGCCAAGGAGATCGTCGCTAATGGCCAACGCCGACAGTCGCAAAGCGCTGGGTAGAGGTCTCTCCACCCTCCTCCCGACCAACCGTCCAGCACCCGCGCCGCCCGCCACTGCCCCTCCTCAAACCTTATCGGCGCCTCTCAGGATTTCCATTGGCGACATCGATCCCAATCCGCTACAGCCTCGCACCGTCTTCCAGGCCGATCGACTCCAGGAACTCGCCCAATCCATCCGCGAGCACGGCATCATCCAGCCGCTGATCGTCCGTGCTGCCGGCTCGCGCTATCAACTCATCGCAGGTGAACGACGTTGGCGCGCAGCCAAGCTCGCCGGTCTCGCAGAGGTTCCCGTCATCGTCCAGGACTATGCGGACGACCGCCTCATGGAGATTACCCTCATCGAGAACATTCAACGTGAGGACTTGAACCCCATTGAGGTCGCTCAGGCCTTCGACCGGCTCGCGCGCGAACACCAGTTGAGCCATGAACAGATCGCCCAGCGCACTGGGAAAGACCGAACGACGGTCACCAACATGCTCCGTCTGCTTCGCCTGCCTGGAGACATCCAGATGCTTCTGGCGGAGCACCGCCTTTCCATGGGCCACGCCCGTGCGCTGCTCTCATTACCCACCCCGGAGATCCAACTCCAGCTCGCAGAGCGCACTGCCGCGGAAGGCCTCTCCGTCCGGCAGGTCGAACGCCTCGTCCAGAAATCGACCGAAACCCGCGAGACCAAGCCTGTCCAGCAGGTTGAGCCCGACCCGAACGTCAAGGCTGCCATCCTGGAACTGGAGCGCGTGCTTGGAACCCGCGTGCACATGGTGGAGAAATCTGCCCAGCGCGGACGGATCGAGATCGAGTACTACTCGCAGGATGACCTGCATCGGATCTACGAGACAATCGTCGGGGACAAATAGAAGAAGGTGGGGTGGTGCCGGCGGGAGGAATTGAACCTCCGACCTACGGATTATGAGACCGTCGCTCTAACCCCTGAGCTACACCGGCGCTATAACCCAGACTAAGGGCTCCCATTCCGCCTGTCAAATCCGCTGATTTCATACCCTCCGGTCTTGTTCCGCGGACCGTCAGCTAACCTCTTGACATCGATTCGAAACGGATCCATAGTTGGGCCAGAGATGGCTCCTTGGCGGGGTTCTCTGCCGTGGCGGCCAGCGGGCCGGCGGCCAAATTACCCGGTGTCGGTGCCGGGTCATCAGGAGGCTGACTCATCAAGACAGACCACCTCAATTGGGCGGCTTCCACTCACTTGTTCTGTCTGGTTGTGCGCCTCCAGCGTCCATCCGGTCTGCATTAGACCCAGACGCGCGGATTAAGCACCGCATGAAAGAGGCTCAACACACGCCAGCCCGCTCGCTACATCAGGTGGCGCGGGACGAGCGGGACTCGGGAAGGGTGGCCGCCCATTCGCTTCTGAAGTCCATCCATTGACACCTGTTTCTCCCCTCCAGTAGAGTCGGAGTAGCGCTCATCCGAACGCTGTCGCCGGTTTGTCCCCTCCAGCATGAGCGTGGTTGAATTCAGCGCAGTCTCCAAGACCTACCCGATCCTGGGTTCTCCGGGTCGAAGACTCGCTTCGCTTCTCGCTCCTACGCTCGTTACGGCCACCCGCTTCACTGCCCTCCAGGACATTAACTTCGATGTGCGCCGCGGAGAGACTTTCTGCATCATCGGGCGTAACGGCGCTGGCAAGAGCACGCTCCTTCAACTTGTTGCACGGATTACGCAACCCACCTCCGGCTCGGTCTCCGTCACAGGGCGGGTATCCGCTTTGCTTGAGCTTGGTTCCGGGTTTCATCCAGATTTCACCGGCCGACAGAACGTTTTTCTTTCGGCTTCGATCCTCGGCTTCTCCACCCGGGAGACGAACCTGCTCTACCCTCGCGTGAGCGAGTTCGCTGCCATCGGCGACTTCATTGACCGCCCGATCCGTACCTACTCCAGTGGTATGCTTGTTCGCCTTGCATTCGCCCTTGCCATTCATGTCGAGCCGGAGATCCTCATCGTGGATGAGGCCCTCTCCGTCGGTGACCAGGCGTTCCGCCAGCGCTGTCTTAGGAAAGTGCACGAATTGCGTACGCGCGGCGTCAGCATCCTGTTCGTCTCACACGCCATTGGCGACGTAAAATCGCTCGGAGACCGGGCATTGTGGCTCGACCATGGATGCCAGCGCGAGCTCGGACCCGTCGACAAGGTCGCCTCCGCCTATTTGGCATCGCTCCAACCCCCTGCACGCCCCCAGTCCCTGCAAATCGGAGAGGCCGCCTTAGACGATCAGGCCGCAGCCTGCGATGAGACGCATTGGATCGAGAACCTGCCCGCGGGCGATGGGCGCACTGGCGATGGCCGCGCCCGCATCCGCGGCTTCGTGCTCCTCGATCAATTTGGACGCCAGGCGACTCACCTCGCCCCGGCAGGGTGCTATGTCGCCCGCATCAGCTTCCAGGCAGACGGCACATTGGTCCGCCCCGAGGTAGGGCTGCTCATTCGCAACCATCTGGGCATCTCTTTTTGTGGGGTGACCACCCGGCACGCGCCCACTCCCATCCGGCCGCTCGCTTCCGGTGAACGATGCACCGTGGACCTTGCGTTCGCTCTCCCTGAGTTTTATCCCGGCTTCTTTTCCTTCTCACCTTCGATCAGCGACCGGAAGGAACAAGTCGGCGAAGCGCAAACCTGCGATTGGGTGGACAACGCGTTGACGCTGCAGATGGAGAGGAGCGCGGGCGACGTTTACGGCTGCCTGCACGTGCCGGCGCACGTTCGCTGGTCAACCCCTCCCATGTATCAGGAGGCCCGGCATGCTTGAGTTCACTGGTGAGCGAGTGGTCCCTGGCCAGGTCGACGTCGACCTGTGGAACGAGCATCTGGCGCGCTACCTGTTCGCCGCCCGGTTGGCGCGCCGCCGGCGCGTTCTGGATATCGGCTGCGGCGCGGGCTACGGATCCTCGGAACTTGCGCAAACTGCCGCCGCCGTTACCGGACTCGACGTCTCCCCCGAGGCAGTCGCCCTGGCGCGCAACTCCTACGCCGCGCCCAACCTGCAGTATCTCGCCGCCTCGGCCACGTGCATACCATTCGCGGACGCGTCGTTCGACCTCATCACATGCTTCGAAGTGATCGAACACATCCACGATTGGCATCTCCTCCTCAATGAAGCGCGTCGCCTGCTCGCGCCTGGCGGGCAGTTCATCGTCTCCACGCCAAATAAGTCCTATTACGCGGAATCCCGTGCGCAGATCGGCCCCAACCCGTTTCACGTACACGAATTCGAGTACGACGAGTTCAAGGCCGCACTCGAATCCAAATTCCCCTCTGTCACGCTCTACCTTCAGAACCATGTTGGAGCACTCAGCTTCCAACCCGCTGCGGCGCCAGTCGCCCACGTCGCACAATCCGCCGAGCTTCACCTGGAACCGTCGCAGCCGGACCCCGCCGCGGCGCATTTCTATCTCGCCGTCTGCGCCGCCTCCCCGCAAACAGGCGCTCCCGCGTTTCTTCACGTGCCCGCGACGTCGAATGTCTTGCGCGAACGGGAGAGCCACATCCACAAGCTGGAGCACGAGCTCAGTCTGAAGGACGTGTGGCTCCAGGATCTCCAACGGGACCACTCCTCCCTCGTGGAGACGCACCGTGCCCAGACTGCCGACCTGGAAGCCGCACAGGCCTGGGCGGCGGCTTCGCACAACGAGTTCGAGACCGCACGCAAGGAACTGCTCGAAGCCTGCGAACGGTACGAGAATCGTCTCGCGGATTTGGAACGTACCTATGCCGCTCACCTCGCCGAATTGAACCAGCGGATTGAGACGACCGAGGCGGCGCGCGATGCCGCATTAGCGGAGGCCGAACGACTCCGCCAGGTCCTTGCACTGGTGCGTGAATCGCGCTGGGTGAAGCTGGGCCGTAAAATAAACATCGGCCCCGATCTCCAGGGCATTTAAGACATGCCGGTGCTTTTTCGATTCCTGGCCGCATTACCCTTGGTTCTGCTGTCGCCCGTGCTCGCCGCCATCTCCGCCCTGCTTCTGCTTGCGAGCGATCTTGTCTGGCGTTGGTCCGGGCATGTGCAGCCTCCTGAGAACTCACTCCCCGACAACTCCGCGGCCACGGTTGTCATCCCGAACTGGAATGGCCTCGATCTGCTTGCCAGATATCTGCCCTCTATCGTCGAGGCCCTCTCCGCTAATCCCCGCAATGAAATCCTCGTCGTGGACAACGCTTCCACGGACGACAGCGTGCAGTTCTTGCACTCCAACTTTCCAAAAGTGCACGTGCTCGCCCTCGACCGCAACCACGGCTTCGGCGGAGGATCGAACCGCGGCTTTGCCGCCGCCAGCAACGACATCGTGGTCCTGCTCAACAGCGATATGCGCGTGGCGCTGGACTTCCTGCAGCCTCTGCTCGATGGCTTCACCGCCGCCGATGTCTTCGCCGTCTCCTGCCAGATCTTCTTTAGCGACCCAGACAAGCTGCGGGAGGAGACTGGCATGACCGAGTGCTGGTGGCATCGCGGCATGCTGCGTGCCCGCCATCGTAGCGACGCGAGCGTTGATTCTCTTTGGCCGTGCTTCTACGCCGGCGGCGGATCGTCCGCCTTCGATCGCCGCAAATTCCTGGAACTGGGCGGCTTCGACGAGCTGCTGCGTCCTTTCTACATGGAGGACAGCGACCTCAGCTTGATGGCCTGGAAGCGCGGTTGGCGCGTCCTCTATCAACCTCAGAGCCTGGTCTGGCACGAGCATCGCGGCACCATCGGCAAGAGTTTCTCGCGCGCTTATATCGATGGCGTCATCGGGAAGAATACGATTCTTTATGCCTGGAAGAACGCCCACTCACCCTCCCGGCTGCTCGCCCACTTCGCCTGGATGATGATTGGTGGAGCCTATTCCTGGTTTGCGGGCAACTCCCTCCAGCGGATGAACTTCGCCGCTCTCGGCCGGGCCTTTGTCCAGTTGCCGGGAGCCCTTCGTTCCCGCGCGCGAGCCCGTACTCTCGCCGTGCTCGACGACAAGGAGGCCTTCCGCCGCTCCAGTCCGATCTTCTACCACGACCGCTTCTCGCCCTTCGACCCACAGCCGGACCGCCCGCGCGTGCTTTTCGTCTGTCCCTATCCGCTCTGGCCGCCTGTCCACGGAGGCGCCATCTCGATCCATGGCACCGTCACCCACCTGGCGCGCTTCGCCGAAGTCCACCTGATCGTGCTCTGTGAAACGCCGGCCCAACTCATAGAGCAGGAGCGGCTTCACGACGTCGCCGCTTCGGTCACGCCATTGTTGAGGCGCACCGCGGTCCCACCCCGCATCGGCTCGCTCCAGCCCCACGCCGTCCGCGAGTTCCGCGATGAGGGAGTTCAGTACGTTGTGGAACGCGAGATTCTGCGCCGTTCCATCGACATCGTTCAGCTCGAATACACCAACATGGGGCAGTATCTCGCGACGGGCTGCAAAAGCCTGGCCTGGATTCTCTTCGAACACGATATCTACTTCCAGTCTGTTCAGAGCCGCATTTCGGCCTTGCATGGCAGTGCGCGCGCCAAGGCCTTTTTCGAATATCTACGCGCCCTGCGTTTTGAGCTGCGCCTGCTCGGGCGCGTGGACCGAGTGCAGGTTTGCACGCCCGACAACCGGGATTACCTGCTCTCGTTTCAGCCCCGCTTGCGCAACCGCATCGACTGCGATGTTCGAGCCGGGATGGATCTCTCCCGATTCGAGTTTCGGCCTGACAGCCGGCAGCCTCGTACCATGCTCTTCCTCGGCAGCTTCCGCCACAAACCCAATTTCGAAGCGCTCGATTGGTTTCTCGAAGGTGTCATGCCACGCGTGCTGGCGTGTTGCCCGGACGCCCGGCTCCGCGTTATCGGTTCCGATGCGCCTGCGTCCGGGACCCTGCCCAGTTTCAACGGCGCGGTGGCTTTTGAGGGTTTTGTACCGGACCTGGCCGCGCCTCTTGCGGAATCGGCTGTTTTCGTCTGCCCCATTCTTAGCGGGTCAGGCGTAAGGATGAAGCTGCAGGAGGCCTTTGCCGCCGGCATCCCTTCGGTTTCGACAACCTTGGGCGCTGAAGGACTAGGTTCCGAGGATGGACGCTATTGCCGCTTGGCGGACGGCTACGACCGCTTCGCTCAGGCGATCATCGATGTTTTCGGGGACCCTGCAGAGGCCGCGGAGATGGCGCGCCGCGCGCGTGGATTCATTGAACAGTCGCGCGGCCTTGTTGCCATGACTCAGCGCCTGCTGGCTACTTACCGCCAGGCGTTGTCGGAGAAGCGGGGTTTATAGCCTTTTTCAGTCCATCTGCGATCTTGCCCGCCGTCCGGTTCAGATCCTTCGGCCGGCGGATCGCCGGGTCGTTATAGGCGGACCAGAGAACTTCTCCGGTTCCACGCTTCACCAGGAAAACCGTGCCGCGACTGCGAGCAGGCACCGGTGCGTGCTCCGGGCCGGATGATTTCAGCTCCAGTTCATCCGACTTCGTTTCCGCCGCAGGCTCCTTCGCGTCCTTCTTCTTCTGGTCAGCACTCTTCGCGGGTACCACCACGGGCTTTGGTTCCGGATACAACTCTTTGACGTCCGCCTCGAAGGTCGCACCCAGATGATCGGTCAGCAGGGCGTCCGCCTTGGAAGGATCGGTTACCACTTGCACCACTCCACCGTGCGTCAGCCGTTCGGCCAGATATTGATCCATCCCATGCGACATCGGCAGAAGGTAGACGGTCTTTACTTGCGACAAGGAGACTGCGCTTGCCGGTTGCCCGATTCCCGCCAGGGAAAAAGCGGTCATCAGCATCGCGCAGGCAATTAACTGTTTCACAAGCCCATCATAGCGGCCCGGCAAAGCCTTTGCCTGCCGGTTTCGCTCACCGGGAGCCGCATGATACCATTCCGGATGCCCTCGCTAGCCGCGCATGCCCGCGCCAGTTACTGTACTGATTCCGAACTTCAATGGGGAGAAACTCCTTGAAGACTGCATCCTTTCGGCGCTCCGCCAGAGCCTTCCTCCCAGCGAGATTCTGGTCGTCGACGACGCTTCCACGGATCGCAGTCCTCAACTTGCCGCAGAGCTTGGAGCGCGCGTTCTAGCCTTGCCAGAGAATCGCGGCTTCGCACACGCCGTAAACTTCGGCGTTCTGCAATCGGCCACCGAATGGATCGCCATAGTGAACAGCGATGTGACGCTGGCCCGCGACTGGCTCGCCCAACTGCTCGATGCCGCAAGCTTCAACCACGCCGGTTATGCCTGTGGACCCATCACCCGCCGCGACCAGCCGGACATTCTCGACGGCAGTTACGACCTCCTTTCTCGCGGCGCGTGTCCCTGGCGCGCCGGGTCTGGGTTTCCCCTCGCCGCGTTGCGTCCGCCGGAAGGCTTCTGGCTCCCTTCCTTCACCGCTCTGCTCATCCGCAGAGACCTCTTTCTCGAGGCCGGATCCCTCGACGAAACATTCGGCTCCTATCTCGAAGACGTCGACTTCGGTTTGCGCATCAGCAAACTGGAGCAGCGCGGATTGTTCGTGCCCACAGCCCTGGCCTCCCACGTCGGCAGCGCCACTTTCGGAGTCTGGAGCTATCGGGCCACCCGCCTTTCATCCCGAAACCAATTGCTGCTGGTAGCACGTCACTATCCCAATGGGTGGTTCCGCCGATTCGGTCGCGCCGTGGTTGCCGGGCAGCTTCTTTGGGGCCTGCTCGCGCTCCGAAATGGCGTTTTTCGAGCTTGGCTCCTCGGAAAACTGGATGCTCTACGCATTTGGAATGTCGTCCGCGATGGCTTCACGCACATGGATCCAGCGAGGCTCGATTTGAACCTCGCGAACTGTGAGCTCGGAATTCTCAAATGGCAAGGCAATCCCGCACGAAGCCCATATTGGTGCTGGTACTTCCGCCTCGCCGGCAGGGGGAAATCCTAAGTGCGCGTTGGAGCAGTGATCGTCTCGCACCAATCCGCCGGCTGCCTGCGCGCCTGTCTGGAAGCCTGTCTCCTCCACGTCTCCCCGAGTGAAGGGGTCGTAGTGGTCGACAATTCCTCCACCGACGACTCGGTCCGTGTGGCATCGAGCGTTCCCGGTGTGACGGTCCTCCCCAATCCAGACAATCCCGGCTTCGCCGCCGGAGTCAACCAGGGCATCCGCGCATTGCCTTCCGCCGAGCTGGTCCTGGTGCTCAACCCCGACGCAGTTTTGCAGACCGGCATCACGCCCCTGGTCCGCTGTTTCGATGACCCGCTCACCGCCATCGCGGCTGGCGCGCTCTGTGACCAGAACCGTCAACCTCAGCGCGGCTTCACCTTGCGCCGCTTCCCCACGCCGGCCGCGCTTGCCCTGGAAACACTTACCATCAATCGGGCCTGGCCCGGTAACTCTGTCAACCGGCGCTGGCGCTGTCTCGATCTCGATTTAACCCGAAGCCAGGATGCCGAGCAGCCGGCGGGTGCTTTTCTTCTCATCCGGCGGGAGGCGTGGAAGGCCGTTGGCGGCTTCGATGAGGGCTTCCGGCCGGTCTGGTTTGAGGATGTGGATTTCTGTCTCCGGGTCACTCAGTCTGGCTTCCGAATCCGCTATGAACCATTGGCCCTTGCCGTGCATGAGGGAGGGCACTCGATTCGCTCCGTGGACTGGGGCGAGCGACAGGTATACTGGAACGAGAATCTTTTACGCTATTCCGGCCTCCACTTCTCTCTGCCGGGTAAGTTGATTACCGCGCTGTCGGTTGCAGCCGGCGGGGCGGTCAGGGGAGTGGTGGAAGCGTTGCGGCGGGGCTCTCCCGGCCCGTTGCGCGTGGCTGGTCTGATTCTTCGAGCAGCGGTGACAGCCATTGCGGTGGCTGTTCGTTCCGCTATTGGAAGAAATTTGAAGGGCACCCGGGAGGAGAACTCGGAACGGGGATGATGGCCTGATCGGATGGCTTCACGCGATCTCGTATCTGTCACGATAGTGACCTACAACAGCGGGCGCTATATTAAGCGCTGCCTCGAATCCGTCCTCGGTCAAAAGGGGCCGGACATCGAGGTAATTGTTGTTGACAACAACTCGACGGATGGCACCAGCGACCTCCTCGAACAGTTCGAGGATCGTTGCCTGGTTGTGCGTAATCCCAAGAACCTCGGCTTCGCAGCCGCGCAAAATCAGGCGATTCTGCGCTCGCGAGGCAATTGGATTCTGACTCTGAACCCGGATGTCCTGTTGATGCCTTACTTCATCCAGGCTCTGGTGGAAGCCGGCCGCAACGACCCCGGCGTCGGCAGCGTTTGCGGAAAGCTTCTGGCCATGAGTCCGGATTTCGACATTGACGCGCGGCCTCGCGTTGACAGCACCGGCATTTACTTCACCCCGAACCTGCGTCACCTCGACCGCGGCAGCCGCGAGATCGACAACGGCCATTATCTGAAGCGCGAATACGTTTTCGGCGCGACGGCGGCGGCCGCTCTCTATCGCCGGGACATGATCGACGACATCTCCGTCGATGGAGAGTTCTTCGACCCCGATTTCTTTGCATATCGCGAAGACGCCGATGTCGCTTGGCGCGCCCAATTGCTGGGCTGGCGCTGCTTGTACACGCCTTACGCTCGCGGCTATCACGTTCGTGCCGTGCTCCCGGGCAATCGCCGCGCCCTTCCGCGCGCGATCAACATGCACTCGGTCAAGAATAGGTTCCTGATGCGAATCAAGAACATGACCGGGCACCTCTATGGCCGGTGCTGGCTTGCCATCACCGCGAGAGATCTGGTCGTTCTTGGCTGCTGCGTCCTGTACGAGCACTACTCACTGAAGGCGTTTGTAGAGATTTGCCGCGCCTGGCATGGTGTTTGGATCAAGCGCCGTTGGATCATGCAGCGCAAGCGCGTCAGCGACGAGTACATCGCCGCCTGGTTCCGCTACCACCCCGTCAGCCGCCCCGCTCACAAGAGCGCACGTGCCGTCGCCGCTCCCGGCAACGAAACTCAGGTCGTCGAGGGCTGACCGGCAAGCCATGCGCATTGCCATCCTCGGGACTCGGGGTATTCCCGCGCACTACGGCGGGTTCGAGACATTTGCAGAGGAACTCTCCACGCGCCTGGTCAGCCGGGGCCATCGCGTCACGGTTTACTGCCGCGAGCGTCCCCAGCAACCCCTCTGGCGCGGCGTTGATCTTCGTTATCTGCCCGCCCTCCACTCCAAGTATTTGGAGACGCTGCAGCACACATTTTGCTCAACCATCGATCTCGTCGCCCACCCTTACGACGTCGCGCTGTACTGCAATGCGGCCAATGCCATCTTTACCCCGCTCGCACGCATGGCCGGTACGCCCGTCGCTCTGAACGTTGACGGTTTAGAGCGCCGCCGCAGAAAGTGGAACGTCTTCGCCCGGTGCTGGTATGTGATGTCAGAAACGCTGGCTACTTTTTGCCCCGACGAGATCGTCACCGACGCCGAGCGAATCCGTGATTATTACAAGCAGCGCTATGGCCGCTCCTCCTGGTTCATTCCCTATGGAGCGCCTATCGGACCCGTGCAGGACGCCGCGACTCTGCAAGACCTGAAGCTCGAACCCCGCCGCTATTTCCTCTACGTCAGCCGATTCGAGCCCGAAAACAACCCGCTCATGGTCCGCAGCGCCTTCGAAAAGGTCGAGACCGAGTTTCGTCTCGCTCTCGTCGGCGACGCACCCTACGCCGAAGACTACATCCGCGCGGTCAAAGACACGAGCGATCCGCGCATCGTCATTCCCGGAGCCATCTACGGAGACGGCTATCACGAGCTGCAGGCCAATAGCTTCGCCTACGTCCACGCAACGGAGGTGGGAGGCACCCACCCTGCGTTGATTGAAGCCATGGGACGCGGCGCCCTCGTCCTGTACCTGTGGACGGACGAGAATCATGAAGTGGCCGGCGGCGCAGGATTGCCTTTCGGCAATGAACGCGAACTCATCGATCAGATGCGCGCGGTACTCGCCATGAGTGAAGAAGAGCGCCAGAAGCTCCGCGACGCGGCCGTCCAGCGGGTCCGCGAACGCTATAGCTGGGACGCCGTCACCGCTACATACGAGCGTCTGTTCGAAAGCCTTGCTCGCGGCGAGCACGCAGCCTGAACGGCGTAACAACTCGCACACAACGCAGAGATTTCTCCGCTCAATTGGGTCCCTGCTTCTTCCCTGCCCGCCGACTGCCGGACAATGGAATCATGGTCCAGATTACATGCCGCTGTTGGGTGGAGGTTTCGCGTTCCCAACTTGCCGGCAACTACCACGCCGTTCGCACAGCAGTCGGTCCGGGCATCGAGGTGATGCCAGTCGTGAAAGCCGACGCCTACCGGCATGGCGCCGTGGAGGTGGCCCGGACTCTCACGCACGAAGGTGCAACCTGGCTCGCGGTCAGCAACGTCGAAGAGGGCGTCGTTCTCCGGCAGGCTGGCATCACGGCCCACATCCTCGTCATGGGCGATTTTCTGCCTTTCGAGCGCCCGGCGCTCATCGACTACGAACTTACTCCCGCCATTCAATCCGTCGCGCAGTTGGCTGATTACGACCGCATGGCTGTGGCCTTGGGCCGTCCGCTCGACTACCACCTCTCCATCGACACCGGCATGAGCCGTCTCGGCGCCAGAGACGAGCCGGCAGCCCTCGCTCAGTCGGTGCTCGCCTGCCGCGCTGCGCGCCTCCAGGGCTTGATGACCCACTTCGCCTCCGCCGGGAATTTCGAATCTCCCCAGACCGCCAATCAGGTGACCCGCTTCGAAGCCGTCCGCGAAGCTTTTCATGCCGCCGGCCTGACTCCGCAGTATTGCCACCTGTCCAGCAGCATTCCCGTCGCCTACGGCTTGCGCAAGGCCTGGGGAAACATGGTGCGTCCGGGCCATGCGATTTACGGTTACGTCAGCCCCGCCCGCGGTGACGCGCCCGCGCCACTGATTCAGGTTCGCCCGGCGATGAACTGGAAGGCGCGCATTCTCGAGGTGAAAGAACTGCCGGCCGGTGCGCAGGTTGGCTATGGCGCCATGTTCACCAGTGATCGCCCGACTCGTATGGCCGTGATTGCCGTTGGCTATGCCGACGGAATGATGCATCGCCTCTCGAACAAGGGCAAGGTGATTGCGTGTGGAAAGCTGGTTCCGATCCTGGGAGCCGTCTCCATGGATCTCACGTCCATCGACATCACCGGCTGCCCGCAACTGGGGCCGGGCGATGCGGTGACCCTGCTGGGCCGCGAAGGCGATGTCACTCTGGACGCGCAGACGATCGCCAAGGCCGCTGGAACCATCAGCTACAGTGTGCTGTGCGGCATCGGGCAGAGAGTTAAGAGAGTCTACGTTTGAGGCCAGCTCGCACGCCGACTCGTGTGGCCGCCGTTCTTGCCGTAGTGCGGCAAAAAAGCAACGGCGTTGCTTTTTTTCGAGGGACTAATCTTTTAGAACCAATTACATAAGAGTGGAAAATGGCAACTCGTTGCCACTTTCCGCTCGCGTGTCTCGCTATTGCGTCTCAATGTCCCGCACGGCTGCCTGCACTCCTGTAAGCCAAAGCCCGAGGCTTGCCCCGCCTGCGGCCGGCCAAGATTGCGGCGTCCCGCTTAGACGTCCAGGTTCCGCACATCCAGCGCGAAGGTCTCGATAAACTTGCGCCGGGCCTCAACGTCTTCGCCCATCAGCGTCGAGAAGATCTGGTCGGCTTCCACGGCGTCTTCCAGGCGAACCTCCAGGAGGCTTCGCGTCTCGGCGTTCATCGTCGTCTCCCAGAGTTGGTCCGGGTTCATCTCGCCGAGCCCCTTGTAACGCTGGATTGTGCAATCGCGCGTCCCCTCGTTCTTCAGGTACCCGATCAGCTCGCGCCAACCTGCGATCTTCTCGCGTCTCGGCTCTTTGGCCACAACGAATGGTGGATGGTTGAACTTCTGACTCTGCTTGGCCAGGATGCGGAGCCGCCGGAACTCGGGTTGAGTGGCTAACTCCCAGCCGATGACGCGATTCCCGTGCGCTTCATCGTGGTAGATGATGTTCCACGTCGAGTGTTCATCGTCATACTCGGTCCGCACGTTCAGGTTCAGAGCTTCGAGCGCGGTCTTCGTCGCGTTGATCTTCTCTTCGTCGCCGAAGTCCGCCTTCGTGTCGATGGCCCGGTTCGGATCCGCGATCAACTCCACAATCCGGATGTCGCTCAGTTTCCGTTCCAGCCGGCTGAACAGGCTCTGGAACTCATCCAACGCCATCAGGAACTGGCGCAGCTCTCCGCCTTCCAGCTTGCCTTTGGCGTCGCCTTCGCCGTACTCCACCACCACGTTTTCGGTCGCGCGGCGCAGGATCTCCTTGACGTACTCCTTGTCGTCCTTGATGTACTTCTCGCTCTTGCCCTTCTTGATCCGGTACAACGGCGGCTGCGCGATGTAGATGTTCCCGCGAGCGACCAACTCGGTCATGTGCCGGTAGAAGAACGTCAGCAGAAGAGTCCGGATGTGCGAGCCGTCCACATCGGCATCGGTCATCAGAATGATCTTGTGGTACCGGAGCTTGTTCGGATCGAAGTCGTCCTTGCCGATTCCCGTGCCGATCGCCGTGATGAGGATCCGGATTTCCTCGTGGCCGAGCATCTTGTCGTAACGGGCCTTCTCGACATTTAAGATCTTGCCGCGAAGGGGTAGAATCGCCTGGTAACGCCGGTCCCGGCCGGTTTTTGCGGTCCCGCCTGCCGATTCACCCTCCACCAGAAACAACTCGCAACGCGCCGGATCGGTTTCCTGGCAATCCGCCAGCTTTCCCGGCAGGCCGCCGGAGTCCAGAGCGCCCTTGCGACGCGTCAGCTCGCGAGCTTTGCGTGCTGCTTCCCTGGCGCGCGAGGCGTCCACCGCCTTGCCCACGATCTTCTTCATCACCGCGGGGTTTTTGTCGAAGTACTCGCTCAGCTTCTCGTTGACAATCTGCGTCACGTATCCGGCGACATCGGAGTTCAACTTGCCCTTGGTCTGCCCTTCGAACTGCGGCTGCGGCAGCTTCACGCTAACCACGGCCGTCAGGCCTTCGGTCACGTCGTCGCCGCTCAGATTGGCGTCTTTCAGTTCCTTCACCAGGCCAGAGGACTTCGCTTGCGCGTTCAAGGTGCGCGTCATCGCGGTGCGGAAACCCGTCAGATGCGTCCCGCCGTCCTTGGTGTTGATGTTATTCGCGAAGCTGAAGATATTCTCCGAGTAGGAGTCGTTCCACTGCATCGCGATGTCGATGGAGAGCTGGCCGCCATTCGGCAGGTCGCGCTCGCCTTCAATGGCAATCGGCTTCTCGTGCAGAACGCTCTTGCCCCGGTTCAAATGCTTGATGAACTCGACGATACCACCCTCAAAATGGAACTCGCTCTTCTTGAACGGATCGGTGCGCTCATCAATCAGGGAGATCTTCAGGCCCTTGTTCAAAAAGGCCATTTCCCTGAGGCGCGTCGCCAACGTGTCGAAGTTGAACTTCAACTCGTCCATGATTGTGCCATCCGGCTGGAAGGTGATCTTCGTGCCGGTTTTCTTGCCGGCCTTCCCCGCCCTCGTGAGCGGCCCTTTAGGCAGGCCGCGCTCGTAGTCCATCTCCCAGGTGTAGCCTTCGCGCCAGATCTCCAGGTGCAACGCCTCGGACAGTGCGTTCACGCAGCTCACACCCACACCGTGGAGCCCGCCGGACACCTTGTAGCTGTTGGAGTCGAACTTGCCGCCGGCGTGGAGCTTCGTCATCACGATCTCCGCCGCGGAAATGCCGAACTCTTCCTTGATATCCACGGGGATACCGCGTCCGTTATCGACCACCGTAATGGAGTCGTCGATATGGATTACAACCTGTATCTCCGTACAGTAGCCCGCTAAAGCCTCGTCCACGGAGTTGTCTACAACTTCGTAAACCAAGTGGTGCAGGCCCATCTCGCCGGTGGACCCAATGTACATCGCGGGACGGAGACGCACGGCCTCCAGTCCCTCCAGAACCTTGATGCTGCTGGAATCGTAAATGCCAGGATTACTCAAATCGTTTTACCTTCGCCTGCGTGCGGGTCACGTCAGATTCGCATCGGCATGACCACGTAGCGGTAGTTGTAGTTGACGCCCTCGCCAGCCGGGCGCATTTCGCCGGCGCTCTGCGCGTCCTTAAAATGGAACGCGACCGAAGGCTCGGCCACGGCTCGCAGAAAATCAAGCAAATATTGCGCGTTGAATCCGATCTCAACCGTCGGGCCTTCATACTCAACGGGAAGATTCTCTTCCGACTCGCCGCTGTCGCTGATCGAGCTATGGACTACAGCCTCGTTCTCAGCGAACCGCACTTTAATCGCCCGCGACCGCTCGTCCGAGAACTGGGCAACACGCTCGATGGCCGCGCGCAGCTCTTCCCTCGATATCTGCACGATGTGCGCATGCGCCTTAGGCAGAACACGCTCGAAATCGGGAAAGTTACCCGTCAGCTTCCGGCTGATCAGTAGCCTGCTGCCCAAGCGGAAGAAGAGATGGTTTTCGTCGGCGGCGAATTCGACACCCGCATCTTTGTCCGGAGTCTCGGCGGCAAGCTTCAATAACTCGTTCATCGCCTTGCGGGGCAGCAGCACCTTCGCGTTGGCCTCACCACCCTCCGCCAGAGGGTTCTCCGTCTCAACCAGGGCCAACCGGTGGCCGTCAGTGGCAACCATCGTGAGCGTGGCGCCCTTGAGTTGAAGCAACGCCCCATTCAACGTGAACCGCGACTCCTCGGCCGAGATCGAAAAGATGGTCTTCCCAATCAACGAAGCGAGCAGCCCCATAGGGATTTTCGCCATCGGTTCAGGCATCTCGGGCAATTCGGGGAAGCTCTCTCGAGACATCCCGGCGATACGCGTTTTGGACCGGCCGCACACCAGCGAAGCCCAATGGTTGTCGCCAATCTTGATCTGAACCTCGGTTTCAGGCAACAACCGGACATAGTCCAGAAGCCTCTTCGCGGGAATCGTCCCGGCGCCCGCCGTCTTCACCTTGGCCGGAGCCAAGCACCGGATGCCCAACTCCAAATCCGTGGCGGTGAGCGTGACTGAATCGCCCGACGCCTCAATCAGAATGTTCGAGAGGATCGGAATGGTCGTCTTCCGCTCGACCACGCCTTGTGACAAACTCAGCTCGCGAACCAGATCCGTCTTGTTGACCGAGAATTCCATGCCGCGACCTCTTCCTGGGAAGATTCTCTCTTAAACAGAATCTAACGATCTCTTCTCTAATCAAGATTCGAAAGACCTGTGGAAATGTAGAAATCTCTCTAAATTATACAAAAGTCTGAGCCTTGCTGGCTTCCCCAACTGTGAATTCCTGTTCCGTCCGGTGAGGGTAAAGCGCCACTCCGGCGTTGTCCACAGATTTGCGCAGGCGCCAAAACACCCCTATCTGTGGAAAACGCCGTAAGGCTAATGGAATGAATCTATTACGTTGTGGATGAGCTTGTTTAAATCCGGGTCGGATTGACGCATTTCCTCGACCTTGCGGATTGAGTGCAGCACGGTGGTATGGTGCTTACCCCCGAAATGGCGTCCGATTTCCGGCAGAGACGCAGAAGTAAGCTCTTTCACTAGGTACATGGCCACTTGCCGCGGCCTGGAGATCTCGTGGGCGTTGGTCTTCTGTTTAAGCTGTGATGCCTGCAGGTCGTAGCGCTCAGCCACCGCGCGCATCACGGCATCGATGCTCACACGCTTTTCGACGTTGTGCAGGATGGGCTTCAATACCTGCCGCGCCATATCGAGGGTCACCGGCATCGCGGTTACGCTCGAGTAGGCCACCAGCTTCGTAAAGGCCCCTTCCAACTCCCGCACGCTCGACTTGGACTTGGTGGCCATATAGATACGCACGTCTTCGGGCAGACGCAGGCCTTCTGCCTCGGCTTTCATGTCCAGAATGGCCATCTTCGTTTCCAGGTCAGGCGGTTGAACGTCCACCATCAGGCCCCACTCAAAACGCGTCCGCAGCCGTTCCACAAGGCCTTTCATGTCCTTTGGCAGCGAGTCGCTGCTCATCACAATCTGCTTTTGGTGGTCGTAGAGAGCGTTGAAAGTGTGAAAGAACTCTTCCTGCGTCCGCTCTTTTCCGGCAACAGAGTGGATGTCGTCAATCAGCAGCACATCGGCCGTGCGGTAGTGAGACTGGAACGATGTCATCCGGCCTCCGCGGACGCAGTACACCATCTCATTCATGAACTGCTCGCCGGTGGTGTACACCAATCGCATCGACGGCCAGCGTTCCAGGACCTCACGCCCGATAGCGTGGATCAGGTGCGTCTTGCCCATGCCGCTGCCACCATAAATGAAGAGCGGGTTATAGCTGCGGCTTGGAGTAGCCGCAACCGCTTTCGCCGCCGCGTGAGCAAACTGGTTACAGGTCCCTACCACGAAGGAGTCGAACGTCAGCCTGGGATTCAAGTGGGTGGTCGCCGGCGGAAACTGAAACATCGGGTCCGTTCCGCTGCTCTCGATCGGAGCCCGTGCCGAAACTCCATTGCGCGCCAACTCGTAATGGATTTCACGTACAGGAAGGTTCAGATTTTGAATCGCCGTCTGAATCTTAGGCGCGTACTCTCTTTCCAGCCAGACCCTGGTTGCCTCGTCCGGCACCAGAACCCGTAATCTGTTGTTCTCCTGCTCCAGCAGCTCCGTCTTGGCTACCCAATTGTGGAAGGCCTCCGTCTTCATCCTTGCGTGGAGTTCTTCCTTGATCCGATTCCATAAGTTTGTTTCCACCATCAGACAACAACTCTCCCTCGTGATTTCCACTTGCTTTGAACAGTGCGGAACCACTCAATTTGACTCTTGCAGATTGGCCCGGCCCGGCGTATCTGCCCGCCGTCTCCTGCCCCGGACTTCCCAATTCCGGCAGCCCACCGTGCTCGGGCGACACTCAGAATACCATAGTTCAAGCCTTTGCCAAGTGGGAATGCGACAGATTTGTAATTGATTTGAAATCAATGACTTGCGTTCAATGGAGGCTGTGGAAAACCATACCATTTCAAGAGGAAAATGTTCGCACCCTGCCGCAACTTCTTGAGCGAATTGACAGATGCGCGGAGATGGAGCAAGAATGGAGAAGTCACGGGTAAGCGGGAGTAACTCAGCTGGTAGAGTGCAACCTTGCCAAGGTTGATGTCGCGGGTTCGAATCCCGTCTCCCGCTCCATTCTCAACTCCTCGGACTTCCTTCCAAACCGCCTCTACCGCCCACCCTGCATGCAGTGTGCGAACATCAGACCATGCAGCGCCGGACCTTGCTGAAAACACTGACAACGTTCGCCGTGCCCATGGTTGTGCCGCAATCCTCGCAAGCGAGGTCATCCGCGGAGCCCAGCCTGCCCCCGCACGAAGAACTGATCCGTTGCTTCGGACACAACTGGCGGGTAAAAACCGCCGCCGACTGGAAGACGGAGATGGCCGCCGATGGGGAGGTCCTCCACCTGAACGTCCCACGTCCTCAAGAGGCAAATCCGCGAGCGCCGGTCCAGTACGCACTTCTCGAAACCGAACCCCTTGGCTGCTTCACAATGGACGTCGATGTGAGGAGCAACATCGAAGATGTCTCGCTGATCATCGTTTACGCCTGGAAAGATCCCCTCCATTTCAACTACGTGCATCTCTCCACCGACGACGCCCGGAAACAACCAGTGCACAACGGCGTATTTCATGTCTACGGCGGAGACAGGGTTCGAATCAGCAACGACGAGGGTCCCTGTGCGCTCGCACATCCTACCGCGTGGACCCATGTTCACATCGTTTACGACAGTTCCAAGCACCTGGTCGAGACCTCGATCAACGGCCAACTCAACCCGTCTTTGCGTGCCGCGGATTTTAGTCTCGGCGCCGGATCCATCGGGCTTGGATCCTTCTTCAACACGGGCAGCTTTCGGAAATTCGCTCTGCGGCCCGGCGTGTGCCGGCCAGCGTGACCGGCGCCATCGTCCTGTTACCCTGAAAGTCTCTTACGCTTCGTGGGCTTCAAGGCTCAAGTGATTCTGCATGATCCTAAAAATTCTGGCGCACCCCATCCTCGTCAACCTGAACTTTCACATGCCCATCCTGGTGGATCTTTCCCACCGCCTGATTCTGCTCACCGGCGAGAACGGCTGCGGCAAATCCACGCTTTTGCATTCCATCTACTATGCTCTGCGCGGCGACCAGGTGGAGGGCTACGTTTATCGTCTCGACGAAGAGGTCGCGAGCCCGAAAATCTTCCTCTTCGACGCGGAGCAACACAACCCCCGCATGCACCTTGAGTTGTTCGAGGGTAATCCGCGCATGCAGGAGTTCGTCTCCAGCGCCAGCCACGGCCAGGTGATGCTCTCCATGTTCCGCGAAACTTTTCCCGCGCTGCCCGAGGGAACATGCCTCCTGCTCGATGAGCCCGAAATGGCGCTCTCGACGTCCAACCAGCACCGGATCCTGAAGATGCTGAAAGAGCTGGCGGACCAGAAGAAGTTCCACATCATTTGCGCGACCCACTCGCCCGTGTTGATTGAGGACCGAGATACTTACGTGATCAATCTCGACAACTACATCAACCGCAACGTGCCCACGGACGACATGGGCGTAGAGGGCGGCAGCACGATCCAGTAGAATCAGGTAGACCGAGCCTATTCTTGCGGGAAGGCCCGGTCGCCACGGACGGCGCATGGTCCGAGAGACACTCCTCGATTACTTCAATACCGTTGCCACGCTAGATGGCGAGTATCTCGTCTACGACGATGGGTTTCGCCCTCGTTCCTACTCGTACCGCGCACTCGCCAGGGCCGCAAAAAATTTCGCCCGAACACTCGACGCTCATGGCATCTCGGCGGGAGATCGCGTCGTGTTGTGGAGCGAGAACCGCCCCGCCTGGGTCGCCGCCTTCTGGGGCTGCCTGCTCTGCGGCGTCGCCGTTGCGCCGATCGACGAGCGCCACTCACATGACTTTCTCTTTCGCGTCGTGCGCATCACCGACGCCAAGGCGATCCTGCTCGGCGACGAGATGACTCTGCCGCCGCTGGAACACCCAGTTCCAGTTTTCCGCCTTGCCGATCTAGACTGGGATTCCGAAGTTGGCATACAGCCAGCCGACGCCCACCCAGACGATACGTGCCAAATCCTGTTCACCTCGGGAGCGACGGCCGAACCCAAAGGCGTCGTCATCACGCACCGCAACATTCTCGCGAACATCGTGCCGGTAGAGCGCGAGGTCTTGAAGTACCGCAAGTACGCAAGGCCCTTCTCGCCCATCCGCTTTCTCAACCTGCTCCCGCTGAGCCACATGTTCGGCCAAGCCATGGCGCTCTTCATTCCGCCCATGCTCTCCGGCACCGTGGTCTTTCAGCGCAGCCAGAATCCGCAGGAAATCATCCGGCAGATCAAGTCGCGCCGCATCTCCGTTCTCGTCTCGGTTCCGAAGATTCTCGATGTGCTGCGCGAGTACGTCATCGGCCTGCAACCTGAAACCGCCGTTGCCGCGCCTCCAGCCCAAAAGTTCTGGTGGCGCTGGTGGCGTTATCGCCAGACGCACGACCTGTTCGGCTGGAAGTTCTGGAGTTTCATCGCCGGAGGAGCCGCGCTCGACCCGGCGCTCGAGGAGTTCTGGGGCAACCTGGGCTTTGCGGTGATTCAGGGCTACGGACTCACCGAGACGGCGCCTATCGTGACGCTAAATCATCCCTTCCACGCGCGCCGCGGCACTGTCGGCAAGCCGATTGCCGGCGTGCAGCTCCGCATCGCGGAAGACGGCGAAGTGCTGGTGCGCGGCGGCAACGTCACCAGCGGCTATTACAACAACCCGGAAGCCACGCGCGAGGCCTTTGAAGATGGCTGGTTTCACACAGGCGATATCGGTGAACTCGACTCCAGCGGGCGGCTGATCATCAAGGGCCGCAAGAAGGAAATGATCGTCCTCGCGGACGGCCGCAACGTCTTTCCAGAGGACGTCGAGCGAGTGCTCCTGCACGCCCCGGGTGTGAAAGACGCGGCCGTGATCGGCTTGCCAGCCGAGGGTGGCGAACGCGTCCACGCCGTGCTCGTACTGGAGCCATCGGCCGATCCCGAGATTGCACTCGCCGCCGCCAACGCGTCGCTCGAAGATCACCAGAAGATTCGCGGTTACACCCGCTGGACCGAAACCGAGCTGCCCCGCACGGAGGGCACCCGCAAACTGAAGCGGCGCGAACTCCGCAATCGCCTGACGGGAGACGTCGCGCCTCTGGCCAAACCGAGTGGCCGCGCCGCCGACCGGGTTGAAGATCTCCTGCAGCGCTGGACCTCCGGCCGCGACGTTACAGCAAACACTTCTCTCGACGATCTTGGACTGTCTTCTCTCGATCGGGTCGAACTGCTTGTCGCTCTCGAACAGAAGCTCGGCGAACCTGTCGATGAAAGCGTCTTCGCCGCTGCCAAGACCGTCGCCGACGTCGTCGCCTTGCAGGCCGGTCAATCTGGCCGTGCGCGCACTGCTCCGTCTTTTCGATACCCGAAGTGGAACCGCCACTGGCTTGCGCGCGCCTTCCGCGTTTTGAACTTGAATCTCTGGCTGCTGCATCTCGCCCACCTGTTCGCCTGGGTGCATGTCGACGGGCGCGAGCATCTCAACGGCCTCAAGGGCCCGGTGCTGTTTGCCTCCAACCACCAGAGTTTCTTCGATACGCCTGCCATCTTCATAGCCATGCCGTGGAAATGGCGGCACCGGCTTGCGCCCACCATGCGCAAGGAGTTCTTCGAGGCGCACTTCCATCCGCGAGAGCACGGGTGGTTCCAGTGGTTCACAAATTCGCTCAACTACTGGCTCTCGCTGCTCATGTTCAACGCCGTGCCAATCCCGCAGCACGAAGCGGGGACTCGCCAGGCTCTGCGTGCGCTGGGAGAACTGGTGGAAGCGGGCGACTGCCCGCTCATCTTCCCCGAAGGACGCCACAGCCAGGACGAGAATCTCTACCCCTTCCAGGCTGGCGTTGCCATGATCGCTTCGCGCTTGCACATCCCAGTTGTGCCCATCCGGCTGCGCGGGTCGAACCGCGTCTTGCCTCAGGGAGCCAGAATGGCCAGACCCGGACGAGTCACGGTTACCATCGGTGAGCCGCTCCGTCTGGAGGGGGAAGACTACGCCGCGCTGACCCGCCTGCTTGAAGAGCGCATCCGTGCGCTGTAACAATCGGAGCGACATGCGTGTTGTCTTGTTAGCGCCGCTATTCATCGCAGCGCTTATGCCGTGCCCGGCCAGGCTCTTCGCCGGCCAGACATCCCGGGGGAGCGAGAACGACGAACTCAAACAGGAACCCAGGCAAACCCGCCGCCTTCTCGAATCGGCGCTCCGGTTGGAAAAGGAAGGCCAGACAGCCGCCGCCATCGCGGCCTACGGCGAGCTGCTCCAGCAAGCTCCTAATGATCAGAATGGGCTGCGCCACCGCGCCCAACTTCTTCTGCAGTCCGGCCACGTGGAAGCCGCATCGCACGATCTTTCCGCCCTCCTCCTCGCTCATCCGGAAGACGGAGCGGCGTGGTCCAGTTACGGCGACTGCATGCGCGCGCTCCAGCGGGAAAAGGATGCCGCCGGCGCCTACTTGAAAGCCATTGAAAACGGTCTCAACAACGCAGACACCAATCGCAAGCGCGGAGATGCGCTAGCGGCGTCCGGCGAAAACGATGCCGCGCTCGAGTGTTACTCATACGCAATCAAGCTCCGCCTGGATAAGTGGGAATCCTATCTCGTGCGCGGCACGCTGCTCATGAAAATGAAGCGCGAGCGCGACGCCATCGACGACTTCAGCCGCGCGATTGAATTCAATCCGGATTACGCTGATGCGTATTTCAGCCGGGGCCGGGCCTGGGGCGAGTTAGGCCAATTCGCAAACGCAGTCCGCGACCTCACCGTTTTCCTTGGCATGAAACCCGGCGACGGCCCGGCGTTGAGTTACCGTGGAGCGGCCTTGGACACGCTCGGCCGCGTCGATGAGGCACTCGCGGATTACGAAGGCGCGCTAAAAGCCGATCCGTCGAACTCGCGGGTCCTCATGGCTCGCGGCGAGCTATATTCCCGTCTGGGCAGGTACACCGACGCCCTGGCCGATCGTGACCGGGCTATTGCTTTGGAACCAACGAATGCCTACTTCTATGTGGCCCGTGGAGCGACACAACTCGCGCTCGGGTATGCGGAGAAGGCCCTCGCTGATCGAACGCGCGCCGTTGAACTGGCGCCCGCCAACGCTTTGATGTGGTATTCGCGTGCCAATACCTACCTGGCTCTTGGACAGCCCGACAAGGCGCTGAACGACGCAGCCGAGGCGCTTCGCCGCAATCCGGGTTTCGAGGTAGCCAGGAGACTCATCGAAGAGATTCAAGCCGCCAAGAGACCGGTTACGGCCGCCGTCCTCCCGCCGCCCGCATCGCTGCGCCCCAAGCTCCAGCCCGGTACGCCGTCCAAGCCCGCGATGGTGAGTGCCGCGACGATCCCGCAGCCAGTTCTATCGCAGCCGATTGAGAAAGGCTCACTAGCTGCGCCAGGCTCTGCTCCAGCCGCGCGTTTCAGCCAGGAGCCTGCGGTCGCCGCTCCGGCTTCACCAACTCGACACGAAATCGTTGCCGCTCCCATAACAACCGCCACGCCACCGCTGCAGGTCCCGCAGACCTCCAAGCCTGTGCTTTTGCCTCGCGCCGCGCCTGCGCAGGCCGCTACTCCGCCTAAAGCCGTCGACCGCGCCGGGACCGCTCCCAGACCTTCCGCGCATCAGCTATACATGGCAGGTCGTGCGCTGATTAAGCAGAAGGAATTCACGGCGGCGACCGGGAAACTCGCCCAAGCGGCGGCCCTGGATCCCTCCGACCCGAAGACCTGGAACGCTCTGGGGTATAGCCGTATGCAGCAAAACAACTACAAGCAAGCCCTCGCGGATCTGAACAAGGCGATCGTGCTCGATCCCCGATACCAGAACGCGTACGAGAACCGCAGCGCCGTGAAGCACATGCTGGGCGACGGTTCTGGCTCGGCCCGCGACCGGATCCAAGCCAAGCTTCTCGCCAAGCACAAATAGGACGGTTTCACAGCTTCTGTGATCCGTCGCGCTACGCTCGCAGCCATCAATAGTACCGAACGTATCTTAAATCCACCGCTCCCTCACGGCCGCGGCTCCGACACAGCGTGCGGGGTGAAGGCGACCTCCCAATCGACCGGAGCGCTCTGGGCTTCGAATCGAACCATGAGCGAGTTGCCCGTCACGTTTTGCGTCACCGCAACGTCGCGACCGCCGGCTGAGGCCTTAGCCTGAGCCACGTGGACACCGTCTGGCAGGTGGATCCAAAGCGTGTAGGGATCTTTCGCAACCGTCTCCGAGGTACCCCGAAGTGTCCGCTTCGTCTCGTCCCAGGCCACGTTCTTCAAAGAGAACGAACCACTGATGTGACGAGACATGCCGACCAGTTGCGGCCGGTCCAGCAGCGGATGGATGAACAGCACGCGCGTGTCGTGCGGCTGAATGCTGATAGCTAGAGTGTTCCTGGCAACTCCGAGCTCCTTCTGGCTCCAGAAGTCGAAGACCGCATAGGAGAGATTGGCGGCGAGCCCTAGCTTCTGCTTCAGATCGATACTTCGCGCATCTGTCGCGCTACGCCAGTTGGTCAGCGCGACCACGTCGTAAACACCGGGTGCGGCATTCACTTTCACGTCGAGAATCTCGGGGTAGTTGTGCACGTAGTAGTCGGGCTGCAGACGCTTGAACGTGTCCCACCCGGCGTCCGTACCGCGGCTGAATAGATCCACGGGGAGAATCGGCATGGTGGGCATGGTCGCTTTCAGAAGCTGGACACGTTCCTCGGGCAGTTCGGACATCACGCTTGCCAGCGGATAGGCCACGCCGGTGAGGGAGACGTAAGACACCAGCGTTCGTGCCTCGGCAAGCGTCGTCCCGAAACCGGTCATCGGATCCTCGCGCGAGCGCTCTGTTTCGATAACGACCGGCGGCCGCTTCCTCGCAGTCTCCTCGACGGTCGCTGGTGGACCGAGTTCCAGCCCTTCGCCGGGCATGACGTAAACGACGATGTGATTCAGGAATGCGTTTTCGGTGATGGAGCTGAACAGCGCGTACATGCCCTGCCAGTTGTTATAGAGGTCATGCCCGATGAAGTAGGAGTTGAAGAAGCCAATCCCGTTGAGCGGAGTTCCGGCGGGGCAGCCTTCGATAAAGGCCTTCGGCCCGATCGTGTCACGGATCACCTTGAGACGTTCGCGGTAGTTCACGAGCGAATCGACTTTGGTGTCGTAGAGCTTGGTGCGGTCCACTGGCGGGGCATAGCGGGGCAGCGCGTGCTCGCCATCAAACTTGTAGTATTCGAAGCCCCAGCCGCCGAGAGTGCGGAAGAGGCGACGGAGATGGTCCATCACCGCGGGGTTAGTAGAGTCAAGCGCCGGAGTCACATAGTCCAGTAAGAAGTTGCCGCGCTTGTCGCGAAGGTACCAATCGGGATGCGCCTCAGTCGCATTTGCGTAGGAGTTTGGTACAAGCCAGATGCCGGGACGCAGGCCCTTGTTCTTGATGTAGGAGGCCAGCCATTCAGGACCGTGCGGGAACTGCTGTTTGTCCCAGTTCTCGATCCAGGAGTGCTCACCCTTCTTGCCGCGATCGTAGCCATCGTCCAACTGGACATACTCGAAACCATAGGGCTTGAGATTGGCCGCCAACCAGTCCGCGTTTCGAACGACGTCTTCCTCTCGAACGGCTTCGTAGTAGCTGGTCCAACTGGACCAGACCATTGGTGCCGTCTTAAAGTAACTGTCGTCGAAGGGAACGTAGTAGGGCACGCCAAGCGTCTGCGTGAAGTAGTCGGGCGTAACGCGAATCACTGCATTGCCTGGGACGGGCAAAGTGAGATTGAGCAGGTTCGTATCGCTGGAGTCACGCACCATCACCGCGCCATCCCCAAAGTCGATGGCGACGTCAGACTCGCGGTCGAACAGGCAGTGGAAGGCCGGGCTTGCGATCTGTCCGAGAGAGAAGTACATCACCTCCGCGTTGGTCCTGGGCAGGAACGATGGGTTGATCGTCTCGCTGCCGCCATAGTTAAGCTTCACCTCGTTAGTGCCAGCCCAATCGACGGGCGCGCCTTGCGGGTCGATGAGGCGGCCCGGCAAACGGGTCGGAGGGGCCGGCACCACGGCAGTGATTACGGCGGCGGCACTCGTCGAAGAGATTTTCAGCACGTTGCGGCGAAGCTCGATCACCCAGCCTGTGGGAGGCTGCGTGCTGCGCAGGCTCAACTGATTCGCCGCGCTTTGGGTGGCGGTCCACTGCTTCTGCGGGTGCAACCCTTGCGAGTCGCGCGTGTTCAGGTGCGCTTCGCGGAGTAGCGTTCCCAGCTTTTCGTGGGTGACGGACAGAACGGCGCGCTGCGGGTCCGCGGTGACCGTCCAGCCCTCAGCCGTAAGGGTGATGGGAGCGTTTGACTGTGCCGGCAGGGAAACTGCGGCCAAAAGAAGCAACGCAGCAGATGTCAGCGGCGCGCACACGCGTCTGGTTCGGCGCGACGGGGCGCCGTTCGGGGGCTCACTAGTATTTCTTTGCATCGAAGTGCTAATAATCTACCGGAATAGCCGACGGAACGCCAAGGGCGGGGGCCGCAGTTTACGCAAGTGGACGGAGCGAAATGGCAGAGCCTCTGTTCGCGCCTGGAGAGCCGCCCCACTTCACCACGGGGTTACTGCACGTCGAATTCAGTCGCGCGAAGCGAGGTCTTATGTCCCAGGGAATCGCGCGCCTGAACCTCCGCCCGGTATTTCCCGGGCGCCAGTTTGTCCACTGGCAGGCCCATGCCAACGGGGATGACGGAATTGCCCGGCGTGATGAGTGTCGCCAGGTTCATGAGTCCGGTGTCATCCAGTGCTTGCCCGGTCTTGCTATCGACAATCCGGAGCTGAATCCCAACGACAGGGTAGTTCGGTAAGAGCAAGGCTGGCGCGTAGACCTCGAGGTAGAGCAGCGGCTTATCCGTCTTCTTGACCTGGTTGGAACCGGAGGGAATGATCTGGACTCCGCGGCTGACCAGAACCTTACGGTCCTCGATCATGGCGGCGTCCAGACCCGAGTCCATTTCGTCCAGCTTCACAAACGACCGGCTGAAGGCAACTCCGCTGATGCTGAATTGTTTCGGGTCGTACGGATCGATGACCAGCGGCGTCTCCACTCGCCCAAAGCTCTCGCCACCGGATGTAAAAGCCACTTTTAACGTATATTGTCCCGAGGCAACGTCGAACTGGCTCTCGTAATGCAGCGGCTTTTCCTTGAAGGTCGCGACGTCCTGCTTGTTTTCCAGATGGAGTTTGAGCGTGTCGCTGAATCGGGCGGCCACGGCGCCGTCAGCCTTCAGCACCAGGCCGAGCACGTGGATGGAGGAATCGAACTTGCCCTTTTCCTTCTCGAACTTGAGTTTCTCGGAGGGAATCTCCATGGCCACATTGACGCGAGCCACATTGTTTCCGGTGTAGAAGTAAGGAGCGAGCATAGAGGCGTGAAGCGCCCCTTCGGCAGTGCCGGACGCGATGGCCTCCAGTCCCTTTTCCACTGAACTGCCGGCCAGCAAATCCTGCGGCTTGGCGTTGCAGTAACCGGTGCGCGAGCGGACTTGGGTTCCACCGCGATCAACAATCTTCACCTGAATCGTATGGCAGGTGCCCTCCTCGGAATCCGGGGGCCTGTATCCCAGTAGGTAGTATTCGTTTTGTTCGCGGCCGATCTTTTCCAGCCCGGCGAGCAAATCGTTCGTATTAGCGATGACGAAGCCGCCGGTGCCATCGGCCAAGGCGTACATGAACTGCTGATTCGTCGATGCGCTATCCGGAAACCTGGTAAGAATCTGCCGGGACTGATTGAGCGGGTTATTGGCAAGCGGGTTGTTAGGGTTGGCTGTCGTGCCGCCGCCTCCGCGTCCTGCGCCGGAATTGCCTGGAGTGCCCGTGGTCGGAGTCCCTCTGGTGGGACTGCCGGAGCTTTTTCCACCACCCGAGGGCGGACTGGAGGACGGGGGTGCGCCTGTGCCTGGAGACCGGCCTGCGCCACCGCTTGAGGGTGGCGCTCCTCCGCCCGCGGGAGGGGCCCACGCAAATGCCACGCCCGGTTGAGCCGTAAAGGCTGATGCCTCCTGCTTCACGAATGACGCCAGCCGGAAGAAGGAGCGCGTTACCGATTGGGCGGCGCTCGAAACTACTCCGGGCGGCGGGACGGCATCGCTCTGAACGGAGGCCACCTCGGGCGCCGCCACCTCCTGTCCGTTCGGCGCTCCGTTGAACAAGCGCGCCCCACCATCAGCGACGAGACCTCGCGCGTCAATCGGATACACCGCAACGTTGGATTTGTTGCAGACATTAATAAGAGCCGTCAGCTCCGACATGTCTTCGTTTGACATGCGGAAGCCGCCGGTGAGCAGGATCAGACTCTTCCTGCCAGGAACCGTGGCCAGGCTCTTGGCGAGATTGTGAAGCCCCATGATTACACTTCGCGCCCCGAACTCGGCGGCAGCGTGGCTGAGGCTGGTGTTGCCCACGGTGGTCAGAGCCGCGGTTGAGTCATCCGGGTTTGGAGAGGTGGCGGAGAATTTCACTCCGCTTACAACGCTCTTCAACCGCTCGGCGTTCGCGGTAAAGTTCTGCGCGATCTGGAGCGAGCCGCCGAAGTTCACTATGGCCATCAGACGGCTTGGGCCAGCGTTAGCGTCGATGAACTTCGCAGCCGCCTGGCGCGCCTGCAATTGCATCGCCGGGTCCATGGTCGAGTTATCGAAGAAGAGCACGATATAACGCTGCTGGCCCTTTCCGGACGCCGCGCCTTCCGCCTCGGAGGAGAAGCTCTTGATGTCCATCTCCTTGCCGTCTTCGAACACCCGGAAATTGTTCTGCTTCAGGTCTTGGACGTAGGCGCCCTTCTTGTCGGTGACCACGGTGTCGACAATCACCAGCCGGGCCTCCGTTTTGATGGTTGCGCCGGAATCCGCGGGGGGCGTCTGCGCCTGCAGCCGGAGGGACGGGGCGGACGCGCCTACAACACACAGACATCCTGCAAGGGATAGTAACCGACGAAGTGCTGTCATTGAAATCACGCCTCCATTCTTTTCCCTACTCGCGGGCCGGCCCGCGCTACGGGATCTCGACGGCGCCGTTTTCGGCCGCCATCATTTGGCCTTCATTGTCTCTTACCACAAGCCGGACCACATAGCTGCCGGCTTTCACATCGAAGGTCGTCTTTACGGTGACCCCGTTGTTCAGACGCTTCTCCAGCGTGCCTTCGAGTAAGCGGAAATCGATCACCTTCTCGTTGGCCAAAATGTAGTTACCGTTGGGATCGAATAACGCGGTGACCACCTTCAAAGAGTTCTTGTAGCGCCCGTCTTCGAGCCGGTATTTCAGATGCTTGATGTCGACGCGCGCGAGCACTGAGAGCTTGGCTTCGGTGTCGCTAGGCTTGAAGAACTGAGTATGCAACTCGACCGGGAAGTCCTTCATGACCTCACGTGAAAAGAGAGCGTCCTCAATATCCTGCCGGGCTTGTTCGGCGGCCCCGGCCTCTCGTTTAGGAGCATAATAGCCGCGGCGCGCCTGCAGGTTGAGGCTCTTTGGCTCCTTCAATACGATCTTCAAGCTGTGGAACTTGCCATCGGACTTCAAATTGGTAGGAGTAAAGCCGAGCACGTAAACGAACTCTGGCGCGGCGGCCAGCCGTTTGAAGCCGCCTGCAAGATCGTTGGTGTTGTGAATGAATGTGCCGCCAGTGGAAGCGGCGATCTCGGCGAGCACGTCTTCCTGCGCCTGCGCCTCGAAATGGCTGTACCGGCTATTGACCACGAGGACGTTGGGGCCGCCGACGGGGGTCGGGTCGGCAGCGGAGAAACCGGGATCGGTCCAAAGTCCGCGGGCGTCCAGCGTCCCAATAATCACTTTCGCGCGGATGGCCTTACTGATGACGTCGGAGACGTCCTGGTGACCATCGAGTGTCAAAAAGCCAGGTGAGGCCAGGATGATGCTGCGCTGCCCGGGCATGGCCGAGATGCGGCGCACGACTTTGCCCAGAACGTCCAGCGAAATGCGCGTCTCATGTGATCCCGAACTCAGAGCGCGCGAAGCTGCCGATTGGACCATGGATCTCGGCACTGAGTCTGGGATCAATTGCGGGTCCAGGCTCGCACAGGTGCGGGTCTCGGCGATGAAGGTTTGCCAGGCCTCCGGGTCGTCCCGATTGATGAGGAGATCGGCCGCGTAGTAGCTGATCATTGGGCATTCGAAATTGCTGGTGGCGCCACCGGCAGTTGGGTGGGGCCGCAGACGGAGGAGGGTCTCCTGGATCCGGGCCTGGTCGTCCGTAAACTCGAGCATCGTCTGTCCGGAGGTCGTATAGATCGCGGCGCGGTCGGTGGCCAGCAGCGAAGTGGCGATCTGGCGCATGGCGGCATCGCGGGCGCGGGCGAGATCCTCCCATTTCGAATGGACATCGTCGAAAAGATAGGCGACGAAGCGCGTGGCGATCGAGACAGGAGCGCCTTCAACGGGCTTGGGAGCATCCGGATCGCCGGTTTCCCTTTCCAGCACTATCGGCGTGGCCGGGCTTTCCACGGAGAATCTGCTGATGAACTGCGGCTTGCCGTTGTCGGTCAGCCGGAAATCCTCCTTGGTCAGGTTACCGATCGCGCGGCCTTTGTCATCCCGCACGACGACATTGACTGGGACGAGATTCACCTTCGAGACGAAGGTTGCCTGAGCGTCCTTCGTCGTGATTTCATCAGCGTGCTGCGCGGAGGCTGGTTGGGACTGAGCCGGCTGGGATTGCGCAGGCGGGGGAGGCGCTTGCGAAGGTTGCTGTCCGACGACGCTTCCGCCGGAGGGCAGCAACAAGGCAAGCAGAACCCATCCGAGCCGCTCGCTGGCGGTACGCCGGGCGCCGAACCAGCGGCTGCTGTTCGATGACATCTGGTACTTTCCCCGGCCAACCACGCGCATGTGCGGAGTCTTCTCTCATGACATAGCGCGAATGCGCGCCTGGAAGACGCTCCCCTACCGGCAGACGAGTTGATTCTACACTCTCCCGGAGTGGATCGTTGCGATGATCGCGGGACTGGCGGGCCGGCGCTCCTACCCGCCGGCAGTGAGCGCACGCGGCCGCTTTCTCAGGAGGCGCGGCAGCACGATGAGTCCGGCGCCGAAGAGCAGCAGCGAGAGGACGAAGATCAGCGACCGGCCTTCCTGAAAATCCTCGGCGATCAGTTTGACGCCTGCCAGCGCCATCAGCGGATATGCGAGCAGAACCAGTTCGCGGCGTTCGTAGCGCCGTCCCGCCCAGCCGGCGCCCAGTGCGAGTGCGGTAAGCAGCGCCGTACGCGCTGAGGACAGGCCGGTGACGTGCGCGGAGAGCCACCCGGAGACCAATCCCGCGGCGCCCCAGCAGACGAGGGCTGCGGTGAGGAACGTCTCGACCGGGTCCGCCCAGTGAGCGCGACGCCGCCTGCCGAGCACGGCCGAGGCTGCGTAGCAAAGCAGGGCCGCGCCCAACGCCACGAAGTAACCGACGGTTACATCTGCCGGTGCGCCAGGGCCTGAGTGGATCACGCGGGCGGTAGACTGCTGAATCAGACCTGAGGACTCGATGGCCTGGGCAATGTATACGAGGCTATGCAGCCGCAGCGTATCGCGGTCCGTCAGGAATCCCGCCGCGAGGGTAGAAACCGCGAGCACAGCCCAGGCTCCGGTCAGGCCGGTGGATGAGAGCACAAGGCGGAAGCCGATTGTCGCCAGCAGCAGAGCAAACGTCGAGTAGGTATAGAAATTCCGATCGTGCTTGCCGGCGCCCTCCAGGAATGCGAACGAGACCAGGTAGCAGGCTGCTGCTCCGCCCAGACAGAAGACCCCGACCCCGTGGGCGCTGCCGGTGTTCAATCCGGTGAGGCTCAGCGCCCCGCCGATCGAAATGCAGAATGCCACTACGGACTGGCCGATTTCAAAGCGCGAAACCTGCAAATGCCGCAGAAGCGTGCGATCGATGGTGCTCGCCAAATAGACGGTGAGCAGGCTGAACTGCAGGGTAAGCGTGAGCCAGAGGGCCGGAGTTTGAACCACCTGGTCCGAAGCGACGCCACGCGTGGCGATGACGGTGAGCATCAGGACGGCCAGATCCGCTGCCATCGCGGCCACCCAACGCAGGCCCAACCAGTGATCGCGGCAGGCACACACCTCTACCGCAGCGGAGATCGCAAGCACGGTCACAACCCAGGCCGGCAGGTCGTGCATCTCGCTGAACAATGCCGTCGCTATGGCCAGCGAGGCCAATGTGACGATCCAGGCGAGCGCGCTCGATTTCTTGCTCCACGCGACCGCGAGGCCGAATGCAGAGAAAAAGACAATGGCGAAGGACGCCGACCGCAGAGAGATGAGGTGAAACCGTGCAGTCATCTCATAGAGCATCGGAGCCATGATCAGTGCGGCGGTGACACCGTGAACCACGTTGTAGACTGGTTTCTCGGCTGTTTTCCGTGACGCGAGCAACAGCCAGAGCGCTGCATAGGCAATGCCAAGGACCGGCCCCAACACCCCGGGGAGCAGGCCCGACTCTGTCAGGGCGCGAAGCAGGTACGCACCGGCCAGGCCGAGCAAGCCGCGGCCAAGCAGCGGGACCAGATTCCCGGCTTCGTCCAAGGCAGCCGCCGCCTCCCCGCCTTCCGATGCGGTCCGCGCGGCCGGGAACACTTCCGCGCTGGAAGCGTGTTGCGTTCGCGCCGGGGCGCTTCCCAACTCCAGCGCAGAGACGCGACGCCTCAACTCCTCGATCGACCGGCTGATGTCCTCCAGCCGGGCAAGAACCTCATCGCGAGAGTCCTCCATGCCCACCTCCCAGAGTCTGAACACTCTCCTCATGCCACGGGGGCAACAGTTTCACTAAACCCCAGAGAATCGCGAACGGAAGAATCATGAGGGCGATCGCGGGTAGCAGGCCCTCCCGCGTGGCGAATTCCATTTTGTAAGTGGTGTAACCGAGGAAGCTCTTGGAAAACAGCTGGCCGCCGATCACGACATTCCAGCGCATTGCAAAGATCCCGATGAGTGTAAGAACCCCGGCGAGCGAATAGATGACCTTGCGGCGGGCCTCACCGGGACGGAAGAGTTGGGTGTAGGCAAGCAGGGCGAGCGGCAACAGCGTTCCGAGGACGATTTGAAGCAGAATGTGGGAAAAATACAGGCGCGTGTGAACCATAAAGTCCAGGCTCTTGAATGACTCATCCGCTTCGTAGATGCGGTGAATCAAGTCCAGCATCTCGAGCGAGAAGTCGGTCAGGAACGCGTAGAAGAGGTAGCGCGAAATCGTGTCCAGGCAACGCATATCCAGCCGTTGCTTCCGGATGCGGGTGGTTGCGATGTACATCAGCATGACGAGCGCGATGCCGCTCACAATCGCGGAAAAGAGGAAGACAATCGGCATCAGCGGGGTGGACCACCACGGGTTCGCCTTGACGGACCCGAAGATGAACCCCACGTAGCCATGCAGGAGAAACGCTGACGGGATTCCTATGACCGTGATGATGTAGCCGGTCTTGTCGTCCAGGCGCAGGGATCGTGCGCTGATGTTCGTCGAGCCCAGCGTCATCACGCGGTAGACCCAGCGCAGCGGGCCGCGGCTCGATTGCGCAAGCAGAACGATGTCCTTGCGGTAATCGAGCCAGATCTCCACCACGAGCACCGCCATGAGATACCACAGATAAACAAAGCCGAACATCGCCATGGCCGAGGACGTGTGCGGAGTCAGGAACATCTCGAGCGACCGCTCAGGGTGGCCCAGGTGCAGTTGCAGCGGCAGCGGGGCCACAATCAAGAATGCCAACGCCGTCAGCAGCGCCAGCCGGTAGGTGGGCTTCACTTCTTCGACTTGGAACACGCGTTCGAGCGAGGCCAGAATGAATGCGCCAGCGACCAGGCCGGTGATGAAGGGGTAGAGGACAATCAGGATACTCCACTGGAGTTCGACTTCATTCGGATACATGAAGCCTTCAACTGCGTGCACGAGTGGTTGCATGGCGGAGTCTCCTTCCTACCGAACGGACTGGTCAAGCGATTTGTAGTAGGCTTTGGCGCCGGTTGCCATATGCGGCTTCAGCACTTGCACGCTGTTATCGCGTAGGAACTCATGGATTGGATCCTTCGGATTCTTCAGGTCGCCAATGGTACGCGCGCTTGTCGGGCACGTCTCGCAGCAGGCGGTCGTGAGGCCCTTGGAGATGCGGTGATAGCAGAACGAACATTTGTCGACCGTCTGCTTGCGCGGGTCGATGTAGCGGCAGCCGTAGGGGCAGGCTTGAACGCAGTACCGGCAGCCGAGGCAATAGCTCTTGTCCACCAGCACCAGGCCGTCCTGCGTCTCGAAGGTGGCCCCGACGGGGCACACCTGGACGCAAGGCGAGTGTGCGCAGTGGTTGCAGAGCTTCGGCACGAAGAAACTCTTGGCGCCGGGCGCTTTCGATTGCGGAAAACCGTCGTGTCCGCCGTTGGGCGAATCTACCCGAGGGTGTTCATCCGGCCAAGCGTCTATCTGATATCGCTCCACCCACGTGCGAAAGTAGCCGTCGGGGACATCGTTTTCCGAGGCGCAAGCTCGCACGCAGTTGCCGCAGCCGATGCACTTGTCGATGTCGATAGTCATCGCCCAGTAGTGTTCGGCAATCTTGTACTTGGGTTCGAGTTCCGTAGTCTCGCCCCGGAGATAGTCGAGAAAAGCCGCGGCCGCCGGCGTGAGAATGAGGAGTTTGGCCGATTGGGTGATGACGTCTCGTCGTGTGATGCTCATGACGGTTCTTCTCTCTCAATTCATTTGCGGCCGGTGCGGAACGTGACACGACTTGCAGGCCTCTCCGCCGGAGTGATCGGCGGAAGCGACCTGCGGAAACTTCTTCGGTTTGGCCGAATTGGCCTCGTGGCAGCGGACGCAAAGAACTCTGGTGTCCGGCAAGACGGGCTTATTCGCCATCGGGTCGTCGGCGAGCGCGTGTTTGGCCTGCGGGCCATGACAGGCCTCGCATGCGACGTGAGCATGCTTGCCCGATAAGAGGGCTTTGAGCTGGTCCGGGTGGCACATCTCGCATTGGGCCTTGCCGGCGAAGGAAATGGGGCGGGCTCTTACGTCATCGATCGCACCGGGGCGGAAATGCCCATACTTGCCAAATCCGGCAGGTACGGCAATCTGCCGAACCAGAAGAAAGAAAATGATACCTGCCGCAAACAAGGCTGCAAGCCGAAGAAGATGCGCGGCGTCTTTCATGGAGGACTCCAATGGCAATCCTGTGGCCAAGCTGTTTACACGGCACCTGAACGTTCGGCTTCACCTCCCCGGATGTCTTTTCGTGGATATAATCCACAGCCTGGCCTCTGCGAGCGCCGGCCTGCGCTCCAGGCTGCGGTGGGATTGCGCTTGCTGCAGCGGAGAATTCAACGGGTGTTGTGGCAAATCACGCAATCTGCCTGATGATTCACAGCACGGCGGATGGGAGGGAACCTGCTATGGGGAGGGGTTTGAACGACGGCCCGAGTCGTACGTTGCGGAGAGAGAATCGGAGGTGACCGATTGCCCCGGCGTGGGCCGTTTCCCAAATCCAAAGGGCGCCGCTCAACCCCCTCGAATTACTTTGTGCGCATTTTGGACGATTCAACCGGAAAGAGCCCTCCGGCCTGCAGGATCGACTGTCCGGCGGGGCTGAGCAGGAAGCTCAAGAATGCGCGAGCCTGACCTTCGTGTTGCGTCCCCGTCACGACTCCCCCGGACTGCCGGATGGGCGGATGACCGCTTTCAGGCAACAGCTGCGCACCAGGCTCGTTTTTCAGCAGCGTCCAGGATGTGATGACAACGTCAGCATTACCGGTGCGGGCATATTCGTACGCCTGCCTGACGTTTTCGGCCAGCACGATTTTCGGCTGAAGCCGGGTCCAGAGGCCTGCCCGCTCCAGCAGAGCCTGCGCGGCAGCGCCGTATGGCGCGTGTTGCGGGTTGGCGATCGCGATCAGGCGGATCTTGGAATCGCCCAGAACCGCGAGACTCGCCGGCGTCCCCCGGGCCGACCATAGGCCTAGCCGGCCGTTGGCATAGGCGGCGACGGACTCAGGAATCAAGTGTTTCTGAGCCGTCAGGTCCCGCACGAACTGCTCGTTAGCACAGAGAAAGACATCGTACGGGGCGCCATTTTCGATCTGCCGCGCCAGCATTCCGCTAGAGCCGAAGACGAACCGGATGGCTCCGCCACCCAAAGACGTGTATCCGCGAGTGAGCTGCGATTCGAGCGGAGCGAGATCGGCGGCGGCGGCAACCAGGAGAGGTTGGGCGGCAAGAGAAGAGGTGAAAACAGCGAAGAGAGCGGCGATAAGTTTAGCAGGAAAACATTCAAACATACTTGACAACAACCCACTCAGGTTACATATTAAGGACAGGCGCAGTCATGCGACGGGCCCGGATGGGTGCCGATCGCCGCCGTGAGCATTACAGTCTCAGTTTCAGGTATTTCTTCCGACGAACCAAGGATTTGAAGAGTTATGAGCAAGATCATCGGTATTGACCTCGGAACCACGAACTCGGTGGTCGCGGTGATGGAGGGTGGCCAACCCGTCGTTATTCCCAACCAGGAGGGCGGTCGCACGACCCCTTCTGTGGTTGGATTCGCCAAATCGGGCGACCGGCTGGTAGGCCAGGTGGCTAAGCGCCAGGCGGTTACGAATCCAGAGAACACGATCTACTCGATCAAGCGCTTCATGGGCCGGAGATACGACGAGGTCTCCGAGGAGATGAAGCTGGTCCCCTACCACGTTGTTCCTGGCGACAGTGGCGACGCTCGTGTGGACAGCCAGGGCAAGAAATGGTCGGCGCCGGAGATTTCGGCGATGATTCTGACCAAGCTGAAGGAGGCCGCCGAGGCCTATCTCGGCGAGAAGGTCAATCAGGCGGTCATCACCGTACCAGCATACTTCAACGACGCGCAGCGGCAGGCGACCAAAGACGCCGGCCAGGTGGCGGGACTCGAGGTAATGCGCATCATCAATGAGCCGACCGCGGCCGCCCTGGCCTACGGCTTGGACAAGAAGAAGGAAGAGCGCATCGCCGTATACGACTTCGGCGGCGGCACTTTCGACATCTCGATCCTGGAAGTCGGCGATGGTGTGGTGGAAGTGAAATCGACGAACGGCGACACGCACCTCGGCGGCGACAACATCGATCAGCGCCTGGTCGACTGGTTAATCGGCGAGTTTCAAAAAGATGAAGGCGTGGACCTTTCGCGCGACCGGATGGCGTTGCAGCGCCTGAAGGAATCCGCGGAAAAAGCCAAGATCGAGCTCAGTTCGGCGATGGAAACCGAGATCAACTTGCCATTTATTTATGGCGATCCGCAAACCGGTCCCAAGCACTTGGTAAAGTCACTCACGCGCTCGCGCTTCGAGCAGATGGTAGAAGATATTCTGCAGCGTTCGGTAGCGCCGTGCAAGCAGGCTTTGACCGACTCGGGTATGACAGCCTCTCAGATTGACGAAGTCGTGCTGGTGGGTGGCTCAACTCGCATCCCGCGCGTGCAGCAAATCGTTCGCGAACTGTTTGGCAAGGCTCCGAACCAGACCGTAAACCCGGATGAAGTGGTTGCGCTGGGCGCGGCCGTGCAGGGTGGCGTGCTGGGCGGCGAGGTAAAGGACGTCCTGCTGCTGGACGTGACGCCTCTGTCCCTGGGCATCGAAACGCTCGGTGGCGTGTTCACCAAGCTGATCGATCGCAATACGACGATCCCGGTGACCAAGAGCGAGGTCTTCTCGACGGCGAGCGATAGCCAGACCTCCGTAGAAATCAAGGTCTACCAGGGTGAGCGCTCCATGGCGGTGGACAACCGGCTGCTCGGTGTCTTCCAACTAGTGGGCATCCCGAACGCCCCGCGTGGCGTTCCTCAGATTGAGGTCACCTTTGATATCGACCGTAACGGCATTCTGCATGTCGCGGCGAAGGATCGCGCGACCAAGAACGAGCAGAAGATTACGATCACGTCTTCTTCGGGTCTGAGCAAGGACGAAGTAGACAAACTCGCTCGTGATGCTGACGCGCATAAGGCGGACGACGAAAAGCGCAAGCAGCAGATCGAAGCGCGCAACCAGCTCGACAGCATGGTCTACAGCTCCGAGAAAATGCTAAAGGAGCACCGGGACAAGATCTCGGAGGCGGACGCCAAGACCGTGGACGAGGCCCTCGCCGAATCGAAGAAGGCCCTGGAGTCAGGCAGCATTGAGGCCATGAAGTCGGCACAGGAGAACCTGACCAAGGCGAGCCACAAGCTGGCCGAGGCCATGTACAACGCGGCTTCCGCGCAGCAGACGCCACCCCCTGGTGGCGGCCCCAACCCCGGAGCTCAGGACGGCGGGGCGCCTAAGGATAACGTCGTGGATGCCGAGTTCGTCGACGTCGACGACAAGAACAAGAAGTAGTAAACCGCTACCCGGTCTGGCACATATGTGGGGCGACTCCCCGAAGTCGCAGGGCTCCGCAGGCTCCTTCAAGCACGGAACCCGGAGACGATCGCCCCACCTGTAATGTTGAAGAGGTGAGAATCTATGGCGGCGGGCCGAGACCATTACGAGACGCTAGGCGTGAAGCGCGACGCCTCGGCGGAAGAAATCCGCAAGGTCTACCGCAAACTTGCGCGTAAGTACCATCCCGATCTGAACCCGGGCGACAAGGCATCGGAGGAGAAATTCAAGCAGGTTCAGGAAGCCTACGACATCCTTAGCGAACCTAAGAAGAAGAAGATGTACGACCAGTACGGCTTCTACTCCGAATCTGGTTTCCCAGGTGGTGCGCCAAAGGATGCGGGCGCTGGCGGTTTTGATTTTAATGGGTTCGATTTTTCTGAAGCCTTCCCGGGGAGTGCCCCCGGCTCTGGGGGAGGAGCCAAGCACTCGCAGGCAAACTCACACGATTTCTCCGACCTGTTCAGTCAGTTTTTCGGCCGCCAGCGCGGGAGTGCTCAAAGCCAGGCACCGGCGCAACCGGGCAGCGACCTGGAGTACGCCCTGAGAGTCGATTTCTGGCAGGCGATTCGTGGAACACAGGTGAAGCTGACCGTGAGCCGGCTTGACCCTTGCGCGCAATGCGGGGGTACCGGTGCGTCAGGTGGCGGATCCGCGCCGTGCCCGGAGTGCAACGGTACGGGCCATGTTCAGCAGATGGCCGGCGCCATGCGGTTTTCCCTCGGTTGCCAGCGCTGCGGCGGAACGGGGCGGCTCAAGAATGTCTGCCCGGCATGCCGTGGCGAAGGCCGCGTGGGACAAAACGAGAGCGTGGAAGTCCGAATCCCGCCAGGTGTTGCCTCGGGCGATCGGCTGAGAGTCGCGGGCAAAGGCAGCGCAGGCACGCAAGGCGCTCCAGCCGGCGACCTCTACATCACAGTGAATGTGGATGACCATCCAGTCTTCGAGCGCGAGGGCGACGATATTCACATTCGAGTACCCGTGAAGGTAACGGAAGCGGGCCTGGGCGCACGCATTGAAGTCCCGACAGTGGACGGCCGCGCGGAGGTCAAGATACCACAGGGTACGCAGAATGGCCAGAAGCTTCGCCTGCGTGAGAAGGGGGTCTTCAACTCCCGCAAAAACATTCGCGGCGATCAGATCGTCGAGATTGTGATTCAGGCTCCCGACGTGCGCGACGAACGGACCAGGGATCTGCTCAAGAAACTGGCGGAAGTGGACCGCTCGGATCCGCGCGCGGAGTTGTGGTCGAAAGTCTAAGATCGAAGGCAGGAGAACGTGCCCCGAACGCGCACTAAAGCGGCCTACATGATCTCGGCGGTCGCCGAGAAGTACGAAATCCATCCTCAAACACTGCGGCTGTACGAGCGGGAAGGCCTGCTGAAACCTTCACGCAGCGACGGCAATACGCGGATGTACACCGACGAAGATCTGGAGCGGCTTGAGGTAATTCTGCAACTCACCCGAGAGTTGGGCGTCAACCTGGCCGGAGTCGAGATCATTCTGAACATGCGCGAGAAAATGGGCGCAATGCAACAGCAGATGGAGCAATTCGTCGCGGGGTTGAACCACGAACTTTCGAAGAATTTACGGCCACCCGACGCAGAAGGCAAACACTCGCTGATTCGAGTCGCGCGCGTGGATAGCGTGTCCACCGGCGCGGTGCCTGAACCGCCGAAGCCACATCGCAGACCGCGGTAGACGCGTAGGCCAACCAACTGGCGCCGCAGTGCAACACTTGAAACCAACTGCTCGTTGATTGGGCGACGCTGCCCCTCAAGGTTCGGCCCATCCTGGGTCCCAACTCGTCTGCGGTCTCAAGTCCCGGGGCAGGTCAGTACGATATGCCCTCGGTTATTAGACAGGTCTGCGCGAACCTCTACTGAATCTGTGTGCGCCCGCGGATCCGCGTGTTCCCGCTGATCGCGTCAGTCGGGCTGAAAACGTTCACCGTCGCCACAGTCATGTTTGAGGCAGCGTCCGTGACCGTCAAGGAATAGCTTCTAGCGGTGGCCCACGACGTGGTGAATGTCGTCCCGGTCCCCGTTGTCGTACTCGCCCCCGGCGCGCTCCAAGTGTACGGGGCCAGACCACCCGATGCGGTAAACGTCTGTGGTGCGTAGCGATTGAGGCTCACGGAGCCGGGTGTGATGGTGAGCGGCGCATACGCAGTAATCGTAAACGTCGGATAAACCGTGGTCGTGCCGTCACTTACTGTCAATGCATGCGGTCCCGCCGTGTTACACGTCGCGCTGATCGTGGACCCATCGCCGGAGCCGGAACCAGAGTTCGTGACGCAATCAGCCGGGCTGATGGACCACGAGTATCCGGATGCGGGGTTGTGAGCCGTCCAGGAGATTGCTCCCACCATAACCGTCTGGCTGGCCGGAGTAACGGTCAGAACGGGGCTGCTTGCTCCTGGAAGATTCACCACCATGGCCCCCACCTGCCCGCACTCCGTGATCCAGGATGTCGCAAATAAGAGTTGGGTGAATGTTCGATTGACGGTTGCGTGAGGCTCCTGCCAGTAATCATCTCCAGACGAACATTGCGGCTTACCATTGCTGCCGTACCTCGAAGCCGCCGTCCGGCTGACCCGGTGGAATGGCAGCCTCATATAAAACGTGATGGAAGACCCAGAGTTGACTGTCGCAGTAACATTATTTGAAAGTGTGACTGAGGTCCCATCGAAGCTGGTAATCGTTGTGTTGTCCGCTATGTGACTGCCCGCGACATACATCTTGTTTCCGGAGAGGAGTGTGTAAATTCCACCCGGAGGGACCGTGGACGCGAAATGCAAGACGTTTCCCGACGTGGTCGATGCATTGGTCGTCAAATAGAGCTGCGATGGGCTGTTGGTGTCGATAGTCAAAGCAAGATTCTCGCTGCGCCCCCATCCAAATTCCTCCGCTGCCGGGTATTGATTGTAAGCTAGCGTGCTCAATAGGAACTGCCCATAATTCGTTGGGTATTCGGCTGCTCTGCCGCTGAGATGTGAGATCACCGACCCATTTGCTCCACTTCCACTACAGCCCTTGTACGGGTCCGTTCCGGTCAATGAAGAGTAATAAGTGCATGGCATGTAGTATCTGCGAACATAGCTCGTCGTGGTCGTGGACCCATACGGCGGAGCGTGGACATCTGATAGTTTTGTGACGTTGATAGCCCAGCTCTCGTCGTTGTTTTCACCAGTCAGGTGTGACGACTGCGGAGCCACCATGACCTCGTAACCGTTCACGTCATATCCCGGCTCGCCATGCGCGGCATCCAGCGAAAAGACCATTCCCTGGGATGTCAATGTTTGCCTGTCAAACAGTTCGACGCCGCTGCACGTCGTCCATGTGTCCTCTTTGAGTTGAGGAATCCAGTTGACAATCACATAATTACCGCTGGGGGACATCCCGATCCAGTCAGTCGATGCGGCAGCGGGGCAAATTGCGTCCCCGTCCCCTATCTCATGAACATCGCGTTTAGCTATTACCGCATTGGCCTGTCGGTCAAAGACGATAAAGCGGGTCGGGTTACTCCTGCCAGACGATGGAGCGCAAGCGAATGCCCAATATCGGTCATCGGTTGATGGATTGCCGGATCCAGCCGTATCCACGTAGGATGTTCCAGCGGGACAATCCGACGTTAGGTCCACCTGTGTAAATACATGATCCACAACGCCCGTCTGAGCGCACGGCGAGGCTCCTCCCCGACAGGATGTGATGTCGATGTGATTGAACGCTGGAGGACCTGAGACCGCCGCATTGTTGTAGTACATGATGTTCGGATTGCTGTGGCTCCAGGTCTCGGACTCGTTGTTTCCGGCTATCGGAGAGTTCAGCAGCTCAAAATCAAAGGCGATGGTGGGAGGGTTGGTGGCGTTGTTCTGCGAGTAGAAATATACCGTTCCACTCGACGAGCTGATCCCGATCGTGTAGAGTTCCGTCTGATCCGCGTTCCATGCTTGCCTGGATGAATACGAGGGAACAAGACTTCGCACAGTACAGGTCTCTGCCTGATTGGCTGCTTTGTGCCAAGGCGCCAGCGCCGTCACACCACCATCGGCGCTCGGCGGGTTAGCAAACGTGATCGAAGCCCCGGAGGCAACTCCAGATCCCGTCACATTGGCCGACAGCGTCACCGTGGTCCCGGTGAAGGACGCAACGGTCGTATTCGTTGGAATGTTCGTCCCGGTGACCACGTAGCCAACCAGGGCATTCAGCGTGGACGTGCTGGCGAAGTTAAGCACGACGTTGCCGGCGGATGTTGCGCCATTCGTAGTGAGTGTGAAATTGGCCTGCGACTCAACACCTGCAGAGTACGGAACGTACCAGTAGCTGCCGAGGTAGGTGACACTCACGTTCGGCCTTTGCGCACCCCCGGAATAGGCGCCGGACGAGCAATTGGTGTTGATTGACGGAAGCCGAAAGATACTCAACGGATTGCCGCTGCTAGTGTGCAGCGTGTCGGTGTAGGTCGCGCCCCAATCGAGCGGGCCTACCGCCCCGGGGTTCACGCTGGGCGTATTAGCAGAATACGGGCTCCAGATTGTCGTAGAGTTATCCAACGCGTTGATCTGCGCGGGAGTCTGTGCCGACACCGAAATGCAGGCTGGGAGAATCAGGACAGCCAGCGCCCAGAATGCGGGGATTGAAACATGTCGCATGATGTCACTTCGCATGATTCTGAAGAACCTCGGGGAACATCGCCCTCGGACTCGTACCGTTCTGGATTGCTGGAGTCGCTGTTCCCAGCCGTGGTTGGGGCCACTCCATACACGGTGCCTTGGCTTCGCTAGCAGTCCAGCACGGGACCATCGCCATGTAGTCGGTACTGAAGCGCCAGAACTCGCCATACGCGAAATGCTCGTCCTTTGCTCTATCCTTATGTACCAGAATATCCTTGAGTACGTCGAACTCCTGCTGCACGGCCGCGAGTTCGCCGTACGCGACCTTCGCGCTCTGCGCTCCCTCCGGCGTCAGCACGATCACGGTCGCATCCTTGCAGATTGCGCCGGCCGCGAAAGCGAGCGTCAACAACAAAGCAGTCACAATGTGTCTCATGTTTATCCAATTCTCCGAGCGGAAACGAACCAGTCATAGGGGAGGGTGGTACAGGTCGGAAGGGTAGTCGAGAAGGTTGGCGCGGCGCTCGACCGCTGAATGAACTGGAAGCTAAAGTTGTACTGGCTGCCGATGCTCGTTCCGCTGGCAGCGGCCGAGGACAGACTTCCATAGGCCACATTCACCGGGCTGTAGGAGTTGGCGCCGCGGCCGTCCGCCCAGGTCACGGTAGCCGCGAACGTGCCCGCCGTGCATGCGATCGTCCCGGTGAACACGATCGTTCCCGAGACCTCCCACATCTGCCCGACCGTCGAGCTAGGAGCAGCCGCGAGGTTGAAGCTCGAAACTGCCGTGTTGGCGAGTGAGCCGCCCGTCGAGAAATACTCGGGCAACACGCCGAGCTTGCCGCCCGTGCCAGCGCCTCCGTTGGTGTCGTATACCTCCTCGACAGCGGGAGTACCAGATGTACCGAAGCCATGAGCTGGAACGTTGGTGCGGTTGAACGCCCCATCATTGCTCCCGCTATAGGCTGCCCCGGCGATTACCCTGAAAGCATCCGACGCCCCGGATGTCACGGCTAGATCGCCGCTTGAGAACGTCTGCAGCGCCGACCAGGTCTGGGTGGAGCCAATCGCCGGAAGCGTTCCGGTGGCCGCGGGGAATGTGTAAGTCGCCGATGCCGTGGTGCTGAACGTCGAAGTTGAGCTCACCGTTGGGATATAAGCTCCGGCACCCGTCGTCGCCTTCCAGGCCGGGACCGCGCTTACGGTACCGGTGCCGGTCTGCGAGAGCAAATACATCGTGCTGGTCGTGTTGCCAGCCAACCTCGCCGGCGCTGGGGTCGAGTTCTCGTAGATGATGTCGCCAAGCGTCGTCATGGGGTTCGTCATACCGCTGCCCGAGATGGACGCGCAGCCGGTTGCGTTACCGTATTGGTCCACCCCGGTCGGAGCGTTGCCGGTCGTGCAGAGGGTTGGCGTCGTCGCAAGCGCCGTAGCTGTCGCGGCATTGCCGGTTGTGCTCTGATTCAGCGTAGGGAAGTCGCTGGCAATGGCGATGCTGGGGATGCCCGTCGATGTGCTGTTCTTCAGGATGCCGGTGGCTAGTCCGGACAGGGCTACGCCGTTGACCTGCGTGGCGTTCGCATTCCCAAGCTGTCCCTCAAGCTGCCAATAGGCGCCATCGAACGTCGCCGAAATCCAATGACTTGCGAGGATGTCGTTGGCGATGAGGTTCCCGCTGCCGCCCCACTTCTTGATCGTGGCCGCCGTTGCGCCGTTCACGGAGAGCGTAGCCGTTCCCGTGTTTGCCACGTCGGCCTTGAACTGGATGTGATCTCCGGCCGCTGGCGTGAACGTCGGGGTCGTTGAACACGCATACGCCGTGCCGGATGCTGACGCCGCCGAGCAATTGGCGGGAACGCTCATGCTGTGCGAGGTCCCGGCGACAATCTGGCCGCTGCCATTCGAGGCGAGCGAATTCGCCGATGTGGGGACAGCCGCCCCGTTGACCTTGACGACCGTGGCGGCATTTGAACCGCTGGTTGTCACATCTCCGCTGAGTTCCGCCGCTGTCATGGAAGAGCCGCCGCGCACCAGGCCGGTGAGCGTGGAGGCTGTCCCCGTGCCGCCCGAGGCCACCGCGAGCGTAGCGGAGAGTCCCGCCGCCGTGCCGGTCGTGTTCTGGTTGAGCGTCGGGATCCAGCCGGCCGCCAGTGTGCCTCCCGATCCAGCCATCGGTATTGCATTGGCTGCGGGCGTGGCCGTTCCGACAAGATCAGCTCCGCCATACCGGTGGCTCGACGCGTGTGCGGATGGCGTCCAGGTCGAAGGATAGCCAGAAAGCGCGCTGATGGTGGAGTATGCCGTGAGCGCGGGCTGCTTCGCGGAGAACGTCGCGTAATCGCTGTTGGACAGCAGGCCGGCCGTGACGCTCGCCACCGAAGCGAGCGGGATATTGAGCGTCGAGGTGCTCCAGCCCGGCGACGCGCCAGACGTGCCGATCCCAAGCGAGATCGCGCCCGTCTGCGAATTGAGCGAGGAAACATAGGATGCGATCGGCGCCTGATAGTCGGTCCCCGCTATCGCTATCGACGGCACGCCCGTGCCTGCCGTGTTCTTGAGGATGCCGGTTGCGAGCCCGGAGAGCAGCGTGTTGTTAATGCCTTTCACTGTGGTAGCCCCGCCCGTCGCCGTGCTGGTAGCGTCGCCGCTGAGGGCCGTGAACAATCCCCCACTGTCGGCCGAGCACACCGGGACGCCAGACGTGCTGATCTTAAGAATGTGCCCCGTTCCAGTGCAGTCGGCAGACATCACACCGCCCAGGCTGGAGGCCCCGGGATTGGGCAATTGGGCCGCCGTGACCGAGCCGGCAATATCGGTGAATGCGGGCTGGGTGAAAGAGCCGTTGCCGCTGGTGTCGGTAGTCAGCCATTGGTGTAATCCTGCCGCCGCGCTGGGCCACGCGAACGCCCAAGTGCCGGCCGCCGCCTGAACGGTCTGCGTTACGGTACCCGACGTAGCGCCGCTCAACGCGACTGTCCCGTTGGCCGTGCCCAGCGAATTGAACCCTCCGGAGGCGTTCACGGTGCTATTGGTATCAATTGTCACCGTGGACGCCTTTGCATCGTTAGCTCCGTTGCCCACAACAATCGCACCACTGGTCAGGGCACCCGTGCTGTTGGTCACTGTGCCCGTTCCAGTCGAAGAAGGCAGATTCGTAGCCGGAACTTTCCCCGTGCTGTCAAGTGGCGCGTAACCGTTTGCAATCCCCTTGCTCGACCGGTTCTCCGGCGTGTAGCCGAGGGCTGCCGTTACGTCTGCCGAGGCCATTGCGATCCAGGCCGGCGCAGCGCTCACGCTACCTGTACCGGTCTGTGTCAGGAACTGCTTTGTGGTGGTCGTATTGCCGCTGAGACGCGTGGCCGTACCTCCCGCGCTTCCGTAGATCGTGTCGCCGAGAGTTGTCATCGGGTTGGAGTTGCCGCCGCCGCCGCCCGCTGCCATTTGAGTCCAACTGTTCGTGGCAGTGCAGAAGAAGAGATTCTGTCCGGCCGCGGCATCTGTGCCAAAGTAAATGTCGCCCGGGCCGCACACGGTGGGACGGTTCGTTGTGGTGCCGCGGCCAAAGCCGACGCTGATCCACACGTTTGTCGAGGAGCAGCCAGACAGGCGGGAACCATCCGCAACGGTCGTGTCGGTCGCGAAATAGTGCTGCCCCTGCACGCATGAGGCCGGTCGGTTGGCTAGAGTTCCCGTCTGCACTGGGAATGTGGCCGTCGCCCCGCTGAAGTTCTGCGTGCCGCCCGTGTACACGTTGCTCTGGTTCGTCTGTGCTGTCGTGGTGGGTAACCGCGCGGCTGCAAGCGTTCCGCTGCTGATGTTCGACGCGTTGGTTGTATCCGTCGTCGCCGACGCCGCAATTGCTGCCCCATTGATCTTCTTCACAACGGTTGCATTCTGCGTCCCGGTTATGTCGCCCGCCAATGCACCGCTGAAGCTTGCTGCGGTGCCTGAAGGGATCACATAGTCCGTCCCGGCCGAGGCGATTGCTGTGGCATATGCGGTTGTCCGCTTCAACAGTCCGCTCGCGCCCGGATCCGCCAGCGCTCCCAGCGCAGCGGGTGTGCTGGGCACCGGCGGCGCATTGGCGATTTGTGTCCAATCGATCGCAACCGGATCGGAACCGAGTTTCCCGTGTGTCGCCGCATGTGGCAATACAGGGTATGACGTTGGAAACGTCGCCAGGCTCCCATCGCCTCGTATGTACTGCGCCGGTGTCCCGATGGCCACCAGTGGTTGCAGACCACTCAGGGCAGTCGCCAGATCTGTTTGCGCCGATAGGTTGCCGGAGATACTGCCCCACGTTCCTCCATTGCCCGTCGGGGCAAACACCCCGTTGATGCATTGGAAGACGCCCGTGTCTGTCAGAAAGAAGAGTTCGCCCGCCGCGCAACTCGACGGAAGCGTAGTCCCAATGCGAACCGGCGTCGTTTTCGCCGCGCCGCTGAAATCAATCGTGCCCAGCGGGGAGACGTCCTGCCGGATCACGGGTTTCTGCGCCGCCAGGGGCAGTGCCAAAATCAAAATGCTCAACAAATATCTCATTTGAATCTCCTGAGTGGGGGCGCCAGACGCCCGCCGCAAAACTCTCCATACCGGCTGATTTGGAATAGCGCAGTTACGCCTGCCATCCTGTTGCTAGAAACTCGACTTGGCCGGAGTCCTCATCGCCGGGCTCTCCGCTCGATGCGCTCTCCGGCCTGAATCTCCGCTGATTTCTGGGGCTGCTGCCGAAATGCGCCGGTCGTCCGGGAGACGGCGTCCTGGGCTTCATGAAACTGCGGAAAAGTCATGGCCGCGAGAGAGCCCGGCCCCCCCGAAACACCCCAGTTCCTTCATTTCCATCGCTGAGAATTGGAGGCAGACGCATCAGTCAAGCGAACGCCACCCTCTGACCCGGCCGGTCCGGGTTTAGCGGATCAATCCCATTCGCAGGCGGCTGCGCAACCTGTCCTGATGCGGCGGGAACCGCGAACACAGGCCGCCCCTCCGCCCAGCCGCAACGATACGGCGGCGGACTTTTTCGCCTGGTTGGCCCATGAATGTGTCACCGTGCTGACTAGAACGTGCAGGTTCGTCTCCCCGCGTATGATTGGCTGTAGCCCACAGCTCAAGTGCCCCGCGTTGCACCATCCGATGGATGCCACGGTGGAATCTCGTCCCGTGAATAATTCAGCGCTCCGACACTATATCGAGACTGGTTTATCGTTCAGAGCATTGCGCAGGCATTCTGGTCTAGCTACAACCAATAAAGTTTGCCTGCGCGTTCCTAGAACAACTGCACCGATGCAAAAATGTTCCCTAATGTGTCCCCGGATGCCGCCGTGGACTGGACCCGGATGCCGACGAAATCCCCGTCGGCGATCGTGAAGGAATGAGTCAGATCGCTGCAGGCCGTACTGGTTCCTAATGTGCAGGTCATCGTCTGTTGGATATTGTTCTTCCAGACCGTCACGACTCCGCTGCTGGCAGTGCCACTCACGATGAGGTCGCGCACGCGTAAGTTCTTGATGGTTCCTGCACGTAACGGAACTCCTGCAGCACCCGCGGTGACGTTTGTGCATGCCGCGGATCCACTGGCCGGATGGCCGACATCCCCGAAGAGGTTGACGGTAGCGTTCGATGTAATTGTGCCACCGCAGTATGCCCCAAGGATCTGACCAGCACCAGCGACAAACTGTCCGCTAGCGTTTGTCCCCACACTGGGCTGTGACAAAGGGATAGCCGCCCCATTGATACTTCCGAAGAAATTCCCGAAGACGTTACCCTCTCGGGTGACATACGCCTTCTCGGTATTGGTGTTGTCCACGAAGGAAACGATCTTGGAGCCCGCCGTCGACGAGAGTTGCTGCATCACGTAGGGGTTAAGAACCGAGAATCCCATATAATCACTCCACAATTGGCTGTGAAAACTGCCCTGCCTGGCGAGTAGGGAGGAGATGCTGGTATCAATCAAGCCCTTGGTGTTGGCGTCGCAAGTACCACTTATGCTCTGGACCTCGTTGTTATGAGCAATTAACGTACCTTGCACACGGGTAGGATCACCGGTGATACAACCGCTGTCACTCCAGTTCCCAGACAAGTGGGCATTTGTGATTCCCCCAAGATTCATCATGGCTGCACCGCCAGTAGCCATGAATACGCTGCTGTCCACTTTGACGTTGCTTTGGAAATAGTTTGGAGCGACAGCGTGAGGAAACTTGAGGTTGAACAACTCGTTGTGCTCAAAATGGCCCCCCTCGATGTTAAGGTTGGTCAGGTTCATCGTCATGCCCCAGGGAGCATAATCTTCGATGTGCTCGATACCGCCTCCGGCGCAGGACTCAACAACTGAGTGGACGACACTGAGCGATCCGCCTTCGATGCCAATGCAACGGCCAGTGGCGATACCGCTGAAATCGCTCCTGTCAATGGTTGCGTTGAGCGTGTAGTAGTTCCCGCTATCCGAGAGCCTGTAGCTGTAATAGACGGTGCTCGGTGCGTCGTTGGAATTGAACTGGCAATTGTGAAAGACGACTCCGTAGGCGGCCTTATGCCACACGATGGCATGGGTGGCTTTCAAGTAGCCGAAGGTCACGTGCTCGTACTCGGAATTTGAGGCTCCGTCTATGACCAGCACGTCAGTCGGAACATACCCGGTAAACGGGGACAGGACTCCATTCTTCAGTTGCAGGTGCCCGTTTGGGCCAGGATACCCAACCGTCATCCAGGGGGCTGCGTTGGCCTTAACGTAGATCGAGGAACCGCCGAAATCCAGGGTGACTGGTTTGACGATCACCCCTAGCGGCCCCACGGTGTATCCATATGTGCCGCACCCGAAAGACGGAAACAGCACGGTCCCTCCGGCTGGAACTGCCGCAATCGCGGCAAGTACTGCCGCGGCATTGTCGGTGCCGGCACCAGAATTACCGTTGCCGTCGCATATCCCGCCAAAATCCTTCATGCTGACAGTCTCAGCGTTCTTGTCGGACTGCGTCCGCTGGACACCGCCGGGTGAAGTTGTCGTGATGTCGCCGGCGTCAGGTTGCGAGAAATGCTGCTGGCCGCTCGCGTCAACATAGCTCAACCATTGGTGCGCCGTCGCCTGCGCGGCGTACAGGCCGCCGGCCGTCGACGTTGTCGGATTGGGTAAAACCGCCGGCGGGAGTGTGCCTTGGGTGATATTCGAAGCGTTCGTCGTGTCTATCGTGGCCGAAGGCGCAAGCGCGCCCAGGCTTCCGTCGCCTCGAACGTATTGGGACGGAGTCCCGTTGAGTACAGGTTGCTTATTCTGGAGCGCGTTCCATAAGTCCGTTTGCGCTGCGATGGCTCCACCCACGGTACCCCACGTCCCACCGTTTCCCAGGGGTGCAAACTTCCCCTTCACGCATTGGTGCAGACCCACGTTCGTCAGGAAGAATAGCTCGCTGGCGGTGCACGACCCTGGGAGCGTTGCCCCGGTGCGCACTGGTTTAGTGGTGTTTGCGCCGCTGAAGTCGACATCACCCGAAGGCGAGGAGCCTTGGCGCAAGACAGGATTCTGCGCCGTCAATTGCAGCGCCATAAATGTGACAATCCCAATCCTTTTCATTCCTTACCTCCTAGATGACGCTGAATTGGTAACTTGCGGGCGCGGGGGTCAGCGTTGCGCCGCTCCAGTTGCAGGCGCTGACAGCGATGACTCCTGGCCCCGACGGAGCTCCTGCGACTATCAACCCTTGTTCCAAAGCGGACGGCAGCCCCACTGCGATCGCCGAAGCTGCGGTCGCTCCTGGCACTGCGACATTCAAGGTCGCGCACGCACCGTCCACGATTTGGGGAAAGGTGAGCGTCGCCGTCGTCGCGTTGCTCCCATATTGGACAACGGTGTAATTGGCCATTGGTGGTGACTGCGCCGCCCCGCTGAAGTTGCACATCCGTAACGTCGCAACGCCGGGGGCAGTGATTCGCACCGACGGCGCCAACCCGACCGGCGCGTAGCAGGTTCCACTGGTGACGTCGCAGTACTGTGCCGGCATCGCGAGTGTCACGGGACTTCCCGTCGGCCATGGGAATGCCAAAGCTGCGGACTGCTCGGCGCAGGTACCGTCGGCAATTGATGCGAAGGTCAGCGCTATATTCGCACCTAACCCCGACTGCGGTTGCCAGGAGCTGCCGTTCCACGCCAGCACCTGCCCCGGCTGACTGTTCATTGGCAGCACGTTCGCGCCGAGCGGACTCCACGCATTGGCACTGGTGCAACCGTATAAGTTTTGGCCCGCTGGCGCACCTGTCAGGAAAAACGTTTCGCCGACGCCGCAAGTGGCCGGTAGTGCCGCGCCACTCTTATTCGGTTTTGTAGTTACCGCTTGTGTGAAATCGACGTTCTTTGTCTGCGTTCGCAGGTCAAGTGCCGTCTGGGCGGGCAGCATGAGCTGGCTGGCCCAGCAGGCGCACACAATGGCCCTCCAGGGTAAACGTGTCACAGTCTTGGATCCTCCAGGGGTTTTAAACGGCAGGCGTTTCCCGCGCCGTTCTGCAAGACCCTAGCACGCAGGGCCAACGCGCAATTTGCTATTCCCGCTAAGGCCTTTGTTATCAGCAGAAAATTTTTGTCACCGCCCTTGACACGTATGCCATCCTCCCCTGGCGGCCGATGCAAAACGCCGGGCGTTGTAGCGCTGGAATGTTGTTCGCTTTATCGGGCTGAAATCGCAGCGTGCGGCTTGGCGCGCTCTCGTTTTCAGCCCGGGTGACTCCTTTTCAACCGCATCGGGACGCGCTTCAATTGCCGCGCCGCACTGCTCAAAAACCAGCCGGCCCGCCGCATGGAGGCCGGCTTTCTGCTCAACGACGCGGCCGGCCGCTCGCCGTATCACGAGCGGAAGGAGTTTGCTACCGGGCCGCGACGCGATAGTATGGGAATCGCGAGATGCATATTCCCGACGGATTCCTGGCGGCTCCCGTGTGGGGTGGCCTGTGTGTGGTTGCGGCGCCGGCCGTCGTGCTCGCCGCGCGTGCGTCCCGGAAGTCCCTCGACGAATCGCAGGTCCCGATGATGGGCGTGCTCGGGGCGTTCGTCTTCGCGGCCCAGATGGTGAATTTTCCTCTGGGCGCCGGCACCAGCGGGCATCTGTTGGGAGGCGCGCTGTTGGCCGCAACGCTCGGCCCCGCTCCTGCCATCATCGTCATGACGGCCATCCTTTCTCTCCAGGCGCTGGTGTTTCAGGACGGCGGATTGCTTGCCCTCGGAGCTAACGTCTTCAACATGGCTGTGGCCGGAACTCTGGCGGGTTACTGGCCGTGGCGTGCCCTTGCGGCAACGCGCTTTCGCAAATACGGGTTGTTCGCCGGCGGGTTCTGCTCCGTGCTCGTCTGCGCCTGCCTGGCTCTGGCCGAGTTATCGGTCTCGGGAGTCCGTTTCGGCCCTACCGCGCTAGGTTTGGCGCTCGTCGTTTTTCTGGTGAATGCCGTCCTGGAAGGAGCAATCACCGCGACGGTGGCGGGTTCTCTCGAAGCTATGCGTCCGGGTTGGCTGAAGGCCCCTGCCTCCGAGGGCAGGCCGGTCCTTGTGCTCCTCCTGGCCTTCGCCGCCGTTCTGGCTTCCGCCGGGTTGCTGCTGGCTTCGACACGCCCCGATGGCCTCGAAAGGCTCGCCCAGATCACGGGTCTGGCGGCGAAACAGAGGGCATTCTTCGCCGCGCCGCTGGCCGACTACCGGATTGCTCTGCCTGGCGCGGCCTGGATCGGCAAAGCTGCAGCCGGGCTCACCGGATTGGTCCTGGCCGCCGCCGCTTGCGTTGGCCTCGCCCGCTGGTTCTCCCGCTGGCGCAGCGTTTGAGTGCACCGCCGTGAATCGAGGCCCCCTTTCGAGTATCCGCACGCTGGAGGACTGGAGCCGGTCAGACTCCTGGCTGCACCGGCGAGACCCGCGCGCAAAGCTGCTTTCCGCCCTCTTTGTACTTGTGGCTCTGGCCGTGATGCCGGCCCGCGATACCGTCAGCCTATGCCTGGGCGTCGCCGCTGCCTTCGCAATTCTTGCGGCCGCGGCCATCAGCGCCCGTCTGCCCGTCCTGTCCATCCTCGCGCGGGGTTGGGTCGTGCTGCCTTTCACCGGACTGTTCGCGCTGCTTGCCTGGATTGAGGGCGATCCGCACCGTGCCCTCTCGCTACTGTCCAAGTCGTGGTTGTCGGCCGTCGCCGTGGTCCTGCTGATGGCATCCACGCCCTTGGAACGCCTCTTCGCGGGCCTCGAAAAAATGGGCCTGCCACTCTTGCTCGTCTCAGTCGTGCAGTTCGTCTGGCGCTATCTGCACGTGGCATTCGCGCAACTCGACCGCATGCGGATTGCTCGCGCCGCCCGGGGCGGTGAACACCGCTTTGTCTTTGCCACGTCTACGGTCGCCGTTCTCTTCGCTTCCAGCGCTGCCCGCGCGGAGCGGGTGCACTGGGCGCTTCTCTCCCGGGGAGGAGAGTCCCATTTCCCTCTCCTCTACCCCCTCACCATGCGTTGGGTTGACTACGCGTTTCTCGCCGCCGCATTGCTCTCCGCCGCGCTTCTGGTTGTCTCCGGAGGCCTGCGTTGAGCCACCATCAGCCCATCATCGAGGTTCGCGGATTACGCTATCGCTATGAGGACGGCACCGAGGCTCTCTGCGGCGTTGACTTCATGGTGCACCGCGGTGAGCGCGTCTCTCTGCTGGGCGCAAACGGCTCGGGCAAGACCACGTTCCTCCTCCACCTGAATGGCATCCTGCACGGGGAGGGCTACATTGAGGTGGCGGGCACGGAACTCAGCAAGGCGAACTTGAAGCAGATCCGGCGCAAGATCGGATTCCTGTTTCAGGATCCCGAAGATCAGTTGTTCCTGCCGACCGTACTCGAAGACGTGGCATTTGCGCCCCTGGAACAGGGCTGCCCGGTGGAAGAGGCAAAGCGGCGGGCCATGGCGGCGCTGGAGTGGGTCGGGCTGGCCTCCGACGCGCACCGCGCCCCTCATCGGTTGAGTGCCGGACAACGGCAGAGGGCCGCTTTGGCTGGGGTGCTCGCCGCCGAGCCCGAGATCCTCGTCCTCGACGAGCCCACCACGCACCTCGATCCGCCTTCCCGGCGATCGCTGCTCGCGCTGCTCGACAGCCTCCCACAGACTCTTCTCCTGGTCACTCACGACGTTGCCTTCGCCGCGCGCCTGACCCGTCGCGCCGTGTTTTTCGATCATGGCCGCATCGTCGCCGACGGCCCCATCCAGACGATTGTTCGCGAGAGCCACTGGTCCCTGGACTGATCCCCCCTGGGACCGCCGATCTCCAGATCGACTCGTGGATTGCCCGGGATCGCCGATCTCCAGATCGGCAGCGTGCGGCTGTTCCTGCCTACGCCAGTTTGAATTGCTTCAATTCGATCTTCTTCAGATCGCTCTGGCCCAAACCCAGCGTCCCGGCGATGTCGATATGTTCAGGCTGCATGCGAATGAAGTGGCTGTCCTCGTCCATGGTCGCGAGCGCGATCGGTTGCCGGCCCATCTTCACACGCTGCGTGTCCAGCACCTGCAAGCCGATGCGATCCATGGCCACTGGATCCGTTGAGAAGTACATCGTCTTGTGCTCCCACGCATACTTCGCGCAGGTCGGCAGCGGGCCGCCGTGGTAGGCTGCCTTGATCGCATCCGTGATGTTCAGGACTACCTTCTGGCGGATGATCGCGTGATCGACGATCGCCGGGATGAAGGCGCCGCATGAGTTGTTCGACGGGTCGCTGTGACTGCGCGAAACGTTGTTCACCAGGCCGTGCGACATGTTCTTGAGCGCCAGCGTGATGCCCGCCGACTGGTGGTGTTTCAGCACGCACAGGTTCACCATCTTGTTGACGTCGCGTGCTATGAACTTCGACAGGTATGACCTGCGGTAGTGGCGGTCGTTCAAATCGGCTTTGGGCAACAGCAGCGGCAGCTCCACATACTGGTTCTCATCGTAGCCCGCCATATCGAGCTGGAAGCGGTCCGTCCGATCGGTGCCGAAAGTCCAGCGGACGCCCTCGGGCAGCCACTTGTCGAAACCCGCCTCCAGAAACTCCGCTTTGTACCGGTCGTAAGCCACAATATCTTGCGTCTTGACACCCGCCGCCTTGAGCCCCTCGACGATTTCAAGGAAGACTTCGGGCGCGGACATCACAGCCGGCCGCCCCACTGGATTTAACTTCACTCCCACGACGTCCCCGGGTTGAAAGAACACCCCCCATGCTTCCTGCCAGGACGGCGCGCCGGTCAACTCAACTATGCCCTTGCGCATCATGGCGCGGACCGCCTCGCGGTTGTACTGGCCGGCCACTATGCTCCCCGGGTGAACAATCTCAACCACCCGCCCAGGAAATGGGCCTGGAATGCCAAGTGTTTTGGGTGAGCCCGCGGAACAGGCGGCTGCGCCCGCAAAAAGGGAACTACCGAGCAGATCGCGGCGAGTCAGTTTTAGCATAGTTAGCGGTTCCCGTAGACCAGTTTGATGTTGTGCGCCTTGCCAGCGCTGACACCTGCCGAGGCGCTGAGACCGACCGGCAGTAGATCGCCCGTGTCGATGCTGGCGCTTGCTTTGTCGGAGATCTCAAACCCGATCTCGATCGTGATGTCCCCGCGTTCAAAGCTGGCCAAAGGTCCCTCACCGCTGACATCTTCTCCCATGTAGGCACGCTTGGCCGCGTGGATAGCTCGTGCGATCGGGGATTTGACCTTGTAGCGCGAGAGATCCTCCTGCGGCGCTTCCATTGCTTTGGGCGCCTCGAGCTCCAGCGTCAGCGATGTTGAGTGCGCCGTGGACGTATCCACGCCGCCGGTTACAAGCACGAACTTCACCTGCCCGCCTGCATCCACTTCGGTCTTCGCCTGGAGTTCCACCTCCACATGCTTGAGATCCGGAAAACCAGGCGGACGCTCCCCCTCGGACTCCGCCAGAGCCTTGTTCAACGCTTTCAGGACGCTGCGGACCTCATGCGCTGGACGGCGCACGGCCCCTGTCTGGGCGCCCGTCTTCGTCTGATTGGCCGTAGAGCATGCACTGAGCAGCAGCGCGAGAGCGACAACAAGTGTCTGTTTCATAAGAACCCGTGGAACCGTCTGATTTCGTTGCTGAGTCGCGGCGAAGGCCGTTCGAATGTTTGGAGAATCACCAGCTCAGAAGCACAACACCGCGCACACACCGCAGCCGAAGCCCCTTCACGCTGCGAGCCGATTGGGCGCCAGAATACCAAATCTTTGTCACGAAGTCCAAAAGAAACTCGCAGAGCTGCCGGCTGGCCTTGCGTCATGTTGGAGTTCGGTGCCAGACCCGGGACCTCGGAACGGAGCCGCGACCGGGAGGGAGCGTTGGATATTCGCATGCGAGACCCTGTGTCGGCGACGCATCGGGTCGGGTCGGTCCAGCCCGCCTGTTGATTCATCCGTGGCGGCCTGCGACCTTCGTCCAGAAACAACTCAAGCGCTCGCGCACGCTCAACACGGTATCGCGTGCTTGCCCGATCTCGGCTGCTGCCAGCAAACGAGCAGCCGACGACAATGGCTCTAGGCATTGCCCCCCAAGCGTCGCTCGCCCTCAGGCCTACTTGGGCGGCGCTTCGCGCTTGGTATAGTGGAAGCTCTTCCAATCCACGGCAGCGCGGCCGTTCTTGTCCCACATCACCTCGCCGCCCTTGATGGTCACCTCGGCGACGAATCGCTTCGTCCCGTCGAACCGGGCTCCCGCGCAGTCGAGGAATCCGAAGTGTCCTTCCTCCAGCTTCAGCACAGTCACGTCGGCGATGGCCCCGGGCGACAGATGGCCCAGTTCCTCGTGATGAATCTCTTTCGCGGGGTTCCACGTGGACATCTCGATCACCTTCTGCAGCGGAGCGCCGAGGACCAGGATCTTCGACATTGTATCGGGGAAGTCCTTCATGCCGCCATTCATGCTCCCCGTGTGCAGGTCGGTGGAGATCGAGTCGGGCCAGAATCCTGCGCGCGTGGCGGGCTCGGCGATATTCCAGTAGAAACTGCCGCCACCGTGGCCGACGTCGAAGATGATGCCGCGCTTGCGCCCGGCTTCCATCGCTGGATTCAGCGTGCCATTGTCCAGGACCTCATCGCGATTGCCGGAGTAGCAGTGCGTGTAGATGTCGCCGGGGCGCAGCTTTTCAAGGAACAGTCTGGAAATGTTGCGCTCTTCGTTGACAAAGCCGAAGTCCACCATCACGGGCAGATGCGTGAGTTCGCCTGCTTTCACCGCGCCGTCAACCGCCGGCCAGCCCTTGCCGGTGTAATGCGCCGTCTTGAATCCAACCACCACATCGGCGTTCTTTCGGGCGACCTCGGCTGCCGGCTCTGGCATCATATCGGCCGGATCGCTCTCTGGCGACGTACCCATTCCGCCACCGACAATGTTGATGAAGGCCAGCACCCGAGTCTGGGCGCGATCGATCACGCGCTGCCGGAAGTCCGGGAAGTTGCGCCAACCCGATGTGCCCGCGTCCACCATCGTCGTCAGCCCAGTCCGGAACGAAAAAGTATCCGGATAGACGCTGGCATCGCCGGTGAGGACCCCTTTTAAGCCGGTTCCCGCGTAAAGATGCGCATGAATGTCTATCAGTCCCGGCGTCACGAGCAGCCCCGAAGCGTTGACTATGCGCTTCGCCCGCCCGGCAGGAATGGAGGGCGCGACGAGCGCGATCTTTCCACCCGCGATTGCGACGTCGGCAATCGCGTCAACCTTGTTCTTTGGATCGATGACGTGTCCGCCCTTGATGAGCAGGTCGTACTGCTGAGCGTGAGCCATCGCTGCCAGAAGTGCCATCCCAACTGCTTTCCATAACATACGCAGCATCCTATCAGGGCGCGCGCTCGAGTGCACGCCGCCCTGCACTTGCCGGCTCACACGCCGCCAGAGATGTCGATAAGGCGCTTCGCCGCCCGGCGCCTACGCCAGGATCTTGCGCGCCAGCGCCGTGTTTTGCGCCGCTTCGTCCTTGAACTTGCCGAACATGCCGACAATGATGGCGTCCGTCGGCTTGATGTTCGAGTACGCGGTCCGCAGCACTTCCTCGATGCGTTCCGGAGAATTGATGTTGCGCCCGGCGCCAAACACCTTGAAGGCGAAGCAGAACTTCTTCGTCTGGCGGATCATCTTGAACATCCGCTCCGGATCGCGCTCCATGAACGTCTCGCCAAGCGGCGACTCACCAAACTCGGCCCGGGTCTCCTCCGGTGTGCGGGAGACGCGGTACAGGCACGTCATGAAGTAGTCGTTCTCCCAGCCCTCACTCTCGACAATGTCCACCACGCCGGGATTGTGGGTTGAGATTCCAGCCATGACGCCTGCATCGTGAACCGCCTTCACAAAGTCCCGGACCTCTTGTTTCTTCCCTGAGCGGAACTTCTCGTCAGTCCGATTGCCGTGATGGCCGATGCACATCGGCTGCAACTCTTTCACCACCTTGGTTATCAGGCTCCAATCCTTCATCAGCGCGAAGTCTGCCAGCAGCACGAGCTGCATCTTCCCGCCGGCCGCGCGATAGCGCTTGAAATCGTCCACGGGGCAGTTGCCGGCCGGCTGGTCGTTGTAGTGCATCTGCCACGTGTTGATGCCCATCTCCTCGGCGTGCAGCAGCAGGCGGACCTTCTGTTCCGGCGTGAAGTATTCGCGCATGCAATTGTCCAGCGCGGAATTGAAATGCGAGTACCCGTAAAGCGGGTTCGCCCCGATCAGCATGCGCGTGACCCTGTGTTTACCGAACGGCACCGTCGGCAGAAGCGGCTGTGGCTCGGATTTAGGCTGGGCGGCGGAAGAAACTGCAGCGGCCGCGGCAATGCCGGCGGGCAAAGCGGATGCCACCTGAAGGAACGAGCGGCGGGACTGGGCCATGGAGAACTCCTAACGGACTTTCAGGGTTGATTCTACTGAAACTGTACTGAAGATACAATGCTCGCGGGAAGAGTCACTTTTCCGAAGGCGGCCGGCAAGACATTTTGTTACAACCCTATGCCCCGCTTCGCGGCCGGTGTGAAATAGTCGGCAGATGCGTGCGTATAAGTGGTTGAGGCACCGGAAATGGGAACACTCAGCCTGGCGGCGCGCGCGGAGCAGACATTCATGACCCCACTGGATGGTGTACGAACGCTGTACGAGCGGCACTCTGAAACCGTCTACCGCAGCGCGTTGCGCGTGACCGGCAACCCTGCCGATGCCGAGGACGTGATGCAAACGGTCTTCATGCGCGTGTTGCATCAGGAGATCCCGCTCGACCCGGAGGCAACCCCCTCAAGCTATTTCCGGAGAGCGGCGACGAACGCTTCCCTGGACATCCTCCGCCGCAGGACGTCCCGCAACGAAGCGCCGCTGGACGACGGGTTAGGGCGGGCATCGCCGGAGAGCCCGGGCGTCCTGAAGGAGCAACTCCGGCGGGCCATCGGGCAACTCGACCCCAAGGACGCCGAATTGTTCGTCTTGCGGTTCGTGGAGGGCATGAGCAACGGGGAGCTGGCGCAGCTTTTAGGGGTCGAAAAGGCCCAGATAGCCATGCGGATCTATCGGATCCGGCAGCAGTTGCAGCAGGAATTGAGTCGGTAGTAAAGGAGTCATGCGATGTCTGAGGAACGGTTGGACAAGGCTCTGGAAGCGATGCGGAACGAAGAGGCCGCGGCCTCGGATCTGGCGGCTGCGAAAGAGCGCGTCTGGCGCCAGCTTGCCGGCACTCCCGCTAGGGCGTGCATGGAGTTTCGCCCGGCGTTGCGCGACTACCTGGACGGCAAGCTGGTCGAAGCGCGGCGACTGCTGATGGAGGACCATCTCGGGCGCTGCGCCGATTGCCGCAAGGCGTTCGCCGAGATGAAGGGCGAGCGGACGGTCCTGGTGATGCCTGCGGCAAGGCGTCCGATCCTGCACCGCTGGCAGCGTTGGGCCATCGCGGCGGGTGTCGCGGCGGCAGCGTTGTATCTCGGACGCGACCGGGTCGACACGCTACTGGCTCCGTCGGGCCCGAGAGCGGTGGTGGAAGTGGCCTCCGGAGAACTGTACAGGCTGCCGGAAGGCACACTGCGGCAGGGCGCGGCGATCGGCGATGGCGAGGTGGTGCGCACCGGACCCGGCGCGCGGGCCGTGCTCCGGCTGGCAGACGGGTCGGCCGTGGAAGTCAACGAACGTTCCGAGCTGTTCGTCAACGCAGCCTGGAGCGGACAGACCATCCACCTGCAGCGCGGCGACGTCATCGTGCAGGCCGCCAAGCAGCGCCATGGCAGGCTTCGCGTCCAGACGCGGGATTCCATCGCCGCGGTGAAGGGGACCATTTTCGCGGTCTCCACCGGGATGTCGGGCTCTCTGGTGACCGTTGTCGAAGGCACGGTCCAAGTGACTCAACCCGGCACTGAAAGGATGCTGACCCGAGGCCAGCAAGCCGCTTCCAACCCCGGGCTGGCGGCAACTTCGGCAGGCGCCGCCATCGCTTGGAGCTTCAATTCCGAAACATATCTGGCGCTGCTGGGCGATTTCGCAACACTCGAAGAGCAGATCGCGGCGCTCCCGGCCCCAGCGCTCCGCACGCAGCCGAAGCTGCTCCAATATCTGCCGCCAAATTCCCTGGTCTACGGAGCCATCCCGAACCTGAATGGAACCCTGCAACAGGCGCTGGCGCTGGCCGGCCAGCAGGCTGGCGACAGCACGGTCTTCCAGCAGTGGTGGACTTCGGGCTCGGGCGCCAGGCTGCAGGACACGTTAAACCGCATGCAGTCGGTGTTCCCGATGGTGGGCGACGAGATCGTCTTTGTTCTCTCGGCGAACAGCGCGGGCGGCAGCACGCCGAAGATTCCAGCGGTCATCGCTCAGGTGCTGCCTGGCCAACAGGCGGCGCTGACCACGGCTCTGGCGGGATTGACCGGCGTGCAGTTTAAAGTGACGAGTGAACTCTTGCTCGTTTCCGACTCCGCGGCAGACTTGCAGTGGCTGGAAGCCAATCTGGGCCAGGGCGCAACCAGCGCCTTCGCGGCGGCGATCGCGCAACGCTATCAACAGGGCGTTGGCTGGCTGATCGCTGTTGATCTCGCGGATATGCCGCTGATGAAGCCTGCTGGCCAGTCTGCGCCTAAGGTTCTGGAGGCGCAGGCCATGCAGTACCTGTTCTTCGAGCAACGGACGGCGCAAGGCGTCGAGGAGAATCGCGCAACGCTCGCGTTCAACGGCGCGAGAACCGGATTCGCCTCCTGGATTGCCTCCAAAGGCGCCGGCGGCGCGGCGGAGTACATCACGTCGGATGCGGTGCTTGCATTCTCCGCCTCCACCTTGACCTCGCTGCAGATGTATCAGGAGCTTGTGGCCAGGATCTCTCAGCTCAACCCGGATTTCCCCGCGAAGCTGCAGGCAATTCAGGCCCTGCTCGGCGTCAACATCTCGGACGATATCGCCTCCGCGCTGGGGACGGACTTCGCCTTCGGAATTGAAACTCCGACCCTGCCCATTCCCGGATGGGTAATGACCGCGGAGGTTTACAAGCCGGCCTCTTTGGACGCATCCATAGCCAAGCTGGCTGCCGCTTTCAACGCGCAACTGGGCGCCGCTAATCAGTCGAAGAGCATCACTGTGGGCCAGGAGACGACGAATGGACAGCTCTGGCATACGCTGAAATCGGGCGCGACGAGTCAGCAAGTCGCCTGGACCTACGACCAGGGCTACCTCGTTGTTAGCAACGACATCGGCCTGGGCGCCAAGGCGATCCAGACGAGAGCCAGCGGCTTCCCGCTGGTGCATTCCGCGGCGTTCACCGCGCAGATGCCGTCCGGGTTGAGCGTGAGTCCTGCGGGATTCGCCTGGCTCAACACGAAGGGCGCACTCACTTCGCTTCTCGCGAAGATTCCGAACCCGGCGCTTCAGCAACTGGCAGCCGACCGCGACCCGGTGCTGGTAGTTCTAAGCGCGGATACGGAACAATTGCAGCTCGCAAGCCGTACTCGAATTACGAGCCTTGTGCTCGACGTCCTGATGACCGGCTCGGCCGCCGCCAACGTTAAGCGAATTCAGAACTGAAGCGGGAAACATGACTGCAGCGATTGAGATCGACAACCTGCGACTGAAGCTGGGACGGCGGGAGATCCTGAAGGGGATCTCCTGCCGCCTCGGCGTCTCCGGCGCGGGCAAGGCCATCGGCCTGCTCGGACCGAACGGAGCGGGCAAGTCCACGCTGATACAAACCCTGCTCGGATTCCATCGGCCCCACGCCGGCAGCGCCCGTATCTTTGGTTTCGATTGCCATCGTCAGGCGCGGGAAGTCCGCTCGCACGTCGGCTACATGCCCGAGAGCGACTCCTTCATCGCGAACCTGACGGCCGTATCGTTCTTGTGCTTGATGGGCGAACTCTCAGGACTCCCCGCCGAAACGGCGCTCGAAAAGGCCCACGAAGTCCTGTTTCATGTCGGACTCGGCGAAGCGAGATACCGCACGCTTGGCACCTACTCGCTGGGCATGAAGCAGATGGCCAAGCTGGCCCAGGCGATCGTACACGGACCGGATCTCGTGATCCTCGACGAGCCGACCAACGGCCTTGATCCCTCCGCGCGGCTCCGCATGTTGAAACTCGTGAAGGAGATGAAAGACGAGCACGGGATGAGCGTGGTGCTCTGCTCGCACCTGCTCCGCGACGTGGAAGAGGTTTGCGATGAAGTGGTCATCCTGAAAGACGGCCTCATCGTCCACCAGTCGAACCTCGAAGAGGAGCGGCGATCGAACCGGCGCTTCGTGGAATTGGAGGTCTCCGGCGACGACTCTGCGCTTGCGGCTCATCTCAGTGCGCTGGGCGCCGAAATGGTAAGCGAGGGCGGAGGCCGCTGGAGAATCGTCCTGCCTTTGGAATTCGAAATAGCGCGCCTGTGGCAGGTCACCGCGCAACTCAACCTCGGTGTCCGCAAGCTTACGCACCGGCGGGATTCTCTGGAAGAGATCTTCCTGAAGGCGGTCGGCCACCTGCAGGCGACGCCACAAGAGAGGCTACATGCGGACGCGGTTGCGGCGGAAGAGGTAAGCCCCCATGGCCATCTATAAGCGCGGGTATGAGCGATATCAGGGACCGCTTACGAGTCATTGGACACGCGTGCTTGTGCTGCCCCGCTTTGCCTGGCGGCGGTTGTTCCAGCAGCGGCTGGTTTTGATTCTGATGATCGCATCCCTGATCTGGCCGCTGTTATGCGGCTTGTTCATCTACCTCTCTAACCGCCTCGATCTGCTGCAGAGCTTGCCGGGCGACATCAAGAACATGCTCGCCATCAACGGCAAGTTCTTCCTGATCTTTATGAATGTTCAGTCGGTCTTCTCCGTCCTGCTGGCGGCGCTGGCGGGGCCGGGATTGATTGCGCCTGACCTCGCGAACAATGCGCTCCCGCTGTATTTCAGCCGGCCGATGACGAGAGTTGATTATGTGGCTGCCCGAATAGCCACTCTGGTCGGATTGCTCTCGCTGGTCACCTGGCTCCCGGGCGTGCTGCTGTTCTGGATGCAGGCGGGCATGGCCGGCTGGACATGGTTCACGAAGAACTGGTATCTGGGCGCGGGCATCCTCTGCGGCTTCGGCGCCTGGATCCTGGTCGTGAGCCTGGTAGCTCTCGCGTGTTCGGCTTACGTAAAGTGGCGGATCGTGGCCGGCGGCCTCGTGCTGGGCTTCTTCTTCGTCCTGGCCGGCGTCGGCCAGATCATGAACGCGGTGCTGAGGGTGGATTGGGGCTCGCTTCTGAATCCCACCCAATCGATGAATATCATCTGGTCCGCCATGCTGGGCGTGGAGCCTCCTTCCGGACCGGGCGTCTGGGTTTGCGCGGGGGTGCTCATCGCGCTTGCGGTCCTGCTCGGCCTGGTCCTCGAACGGAAGCTGCGGGCAGTGGAGGTGATCTCATGACGAGTACAGAGGTCATCTTCACCGACGTTTCGAAATTCTACGGAGAGGTTCTCGGCGTCAACAAGGTCACGCTGCACATCCCGCCGGGCATCACCAGCCTGGTGGGTCCGAACGGCAGCGGGAAAACGACCCTGATGAACCTGATGACCGGCTTGATCCGTCCTGGCCGCGGTTCGATCTCCGTGCTCGGGCTATCGCCCAACGAGCCCGAGAAACTGATGCGTGTCACCGGCTATGCGACGCAATTCGATTCGGCTCCACGTTGGGCCACGGGCATGGAGTTCGTCACCACCGGGCTGACGCTGTACGGCTACTCGCAGCACGACGCGCGCGACCGGGCCTGGCAGGCGCTTGACCAGGTCGGACTCACCGAAGCCGCAGAACGCAAAGTTGCGGGCTACTCGAAGGGCATGCGGCAGCGCGTCCGGCTGGCCCAGGCCATTGCGCACGATCCGCAGGTGCTGGTTCTCGACGAGCCTCTGAACGGACTCGATCCGCTGGTGCGCGCCGAGACGATCACCCTGTTCCGCCGCTACGCCGCTGAGGGGCGGCACGTCATCCTCTCCAGCCACGTTTTGCAGGAAGTGGACCTCATCAGCGACCAGGTGATCCTGATCTCGAATGGAATGATCGTTGCCGAAGGCGAAATCCGCGGAGTGCGGGACGAGATCTCCGAACACCCCAGCCAGTTCATCATCCGCTGCCGTGATGCCTCGCGCATCGCCTCGCTGCTGTTCTGCGAGGACCATGTGACAGAAATCAAAATGAACGACGACCGGCTGGGCCTGCTGGTGCTGACGCGGAATCGTGAGGAGTTCTCCCAGGCCCTGACACGCATTGCGCTGGCCGGTTACAGCATCGACGGCGTGATCCCGTCCGACGAAAACGTCGATGCGCTCTATGAATACCTCATTGGAGGCGGACGGTCATGACGACGGCTATCACCAAAGTCGAAGTGCAACAGGCATGGACCATCGCGCGGAGTGAGATGAGGCGGGCGTTCCTGTCCAAACGCGGGCTCTGGGTCTACCTGCTGGCGCTCTTCCCATGCGCTGCCTACCTCGCACACGACGTCCAGATGAAAGTGATGGAGGAGCGCTGGACGCGGCATGGCCTGACTTCCGTTCAGCTCGTTGACAGCTTCACAAAAGGCGAAACGGCCGATGCGGTTCTGAAACGCGCTCCGAACCCCGCGTTCGATCATTCCTGGAAGAACCGGCGCGACGACGACGGAGATCGGGACGGAAGGGCAGCGGAAGGCCGGGAGAAGACCGGCAAAGACAGGAAAGAGCGCGCAGAAGAAACAGTGCAGAGACGCGCCATCACGTATTTTGACGGACAACGCGTGGTTGATCTGCGGTTTTCCGATGGCGTGCTTCAGGAGAAGCTCGTCCGCCCCATCCGGGACCTCGAAATGGACCGCAGGATCTTCGCCGGGATCTTCCAGTACTTCTACTTGCGGCTCGCTATCTTCTTTGGGTGCCTGGGCATCTTCATGAACCTGTTTCGCGGCGAGATGCTGGACAAGACGCTGCACTTCTGGTTCCTCATGCCGGTCCGGCGGGAGGTGCTGCTGGCTGGCAAGTACATTGCGGGGCTCACGGCGGCGTCGGTGATCTTCGGAGGCGGCGCGCTGCTAGGTTACGCAGCCGTGCTCTGGCCGCACAACGGTGTCGAAGGACAGGCGTTTATGGCGGCCGTGGGATGGTCGCATGCCTTCTGGTATGCGGCAGCGGCGGTTCTGGGCTGCCTCGGCTACGGCAGCGTGTTCCTCGCGGCCGGCCTGTTGCTCCGCAACCCGATCATCCCAGCGGCAGTGATTCTCCTTTGGGAGAGCATCAACGGATTCCTGCCCGCGGTGCTGCAAAAGCTAAGCGTGCTTTACTATTTGCAATCGCTCTGCCCGGAGGCCGCGCCAATGGACGAAAACTCGCCCATGCTGCGCTTGCTTCTCGCACCGGCCGCGCCCGCGTCAAAGAGCCTCGCGATCGTGGGCCTGGTCGCGGTGACAGCTCTGGTGCTCTGGGCCGCCTCCCGCGCAGTCAGAACCATCGAGATCAACTACAGCACGGAGTAGAAGCTTCCGGGCCCGGGCACTCACTTCTTCGACAATGTGATGCCAACGTTTTGCGCCGGCGCGCGGCGCGCCCGTCTTCCTGGCCTGTTCGAACAACTTGAGAAGCCGTGCGCGATCGTCCTCTGACCAGTGGGATGGTGGGGCGCGATTCGTGTGCCGCTGAGGCCATGCTCGTCTTGACGGAGTGGCGCACCAAATGTTCGAATGAACGTCGGACCAACCCTGAGATGAAGCCATCTTCCGCGGAGTGCTCGCGCCGCGCATTCCTCCAGCTCCCCGGGAGCCTTGTCGCGACGCGGATGCTCCTCGCCGCGCCCACAGCGGATTGTCTGTGGCTCACTGGTCCCAAGGATGCCGACAGCCACGTGGCGTTTCGCGGCGGCTTTTCCATCGCATCGGCTGAGGATGTGGAGCTGCGCTTTCTCGGCGCAACCTGGTTCGTCGTCTGGGTGGACGGCGAGTATCGCAGCGAAGGGCCAGCGCGGTTTGTACGCGAATACCCCGAATTCCAAACCCTCCGCCTGCGCTTGGAAGCCGGCCGGCACGTGATCGCCGCGCAGGTCCACTACGAGGGCCTCGCCACGCGAATGCTGGAGGATATCCCGCCCTTCTGGATGTGCGCCATTTCGAGCCCGGCCGGTTCAGTGCCGGTCCAGTGGCGGGCGCGGAGTCTGGGCGGTTATCGTGCCCGCGTTCGGCGGGTCAACGCGCAACTGGGCTGGATTGAGTGGTCCGACACGCGCAAGGCGCCCCCACTTTGGCGGCAGCCCGACTTCGACGATAAAGGGTGGGCGACGCCCACCGCTGCCCATCCCGGTTTAGGAACGCTGGAGCCACTGCGGATCGGTGAGGTGCAAGCCATTGTTCACCCGCTGCAAGCCACGGCCGCGGGCGAGTTAGTTGAGTATTTCGGCTACGAACTCGACGATCCACCGGCGCGGCTCTTCCTCCGCCATCTCGAGCCGGGCGACCTGCCGGCGCAGGGCGTATGGCGGCGTTACGATCTCGGCCGCGTGCGGTTGGGAAGGCCGCGGTTGCTCCTCGATCTGCCTGAGGGGGCAGTCGTTGAGATCGCCTATAGCGAGGCGCTGGAGAACGGCCGCGTCAACCCATGGATCAATCTCTCGGCCGGTTCATCCTGCAACCTGGATCACTTCATCGCGCGCGGCGGCGAGCAGGAGTTCTTTCCGCTTGCCCCGAAAGGCGGTCGATTTCTCGAGGTCCATGTGATCGCGCAGCCGGCCGCGGTTCGGTTCAACCGCGAGGAGTATGTGGAACGTACTTACCACGGTACGCCCGAGGGATCGCTCGAGACCGGCGACGCACTCCTTGACAGGATCTGGATGACGGGCATCGAGACTTATCGCGCCTGCTCCGAGGACGCCGTGATCGACAATCCGACTCGCGAGCGCGGGCAGTGGGCGGGCGACGTCGCCTCGGTAGGCATCGAGATCGCTTCCTGCGGCTACAGCGACCTGCGGCTGTTCGAGCGCGGGCTGATCCAGTGCGCACGCTGCGCCCGCGACGATGGCATGGTGGCGGGGTTGTGTCCAGGCGGGCGTGCCTACCTGTCCACTTACGCCGCGCAATGGGTCTCCGCCTGCCTGCGCTATTGGGAGATGACGGGCGACATCAGCCTGCTCGAACAACTGCTGCCGGCGGCGGAGCGCAACATGGCTGCGTTCGTCCGCCGGCTTACGCCCGACGGCGTTGCCGACGCGATCGGCTGGGGCTTTGTCGATTGGGGTTACGTGCGCAACGCCAGCCCCAGCGACATCGGCGTCAACCTTCACTTCCTTGCCGCGCTGCGCGACATGGAGCGGTGGTGTGGCGCACTCGCGCGGCCGGACCGGCGCGCGTACTACTCCGGACTCGCAGTCTGTCAGCAGACTTTGCTCTCCAAATGGTTTGAGCAGGTGCTGATCTCGCCCGATCCATGGCAGACCATCGGCCTGCACCGCGCAGTGCTCGCTCTGAGGCTGGGATTGTTCAGTAGCAGACGGGAAGATCAGGCGGTCGCCTCCATCAAGCGTCACATCCTCAGTTGCTTTCCGCTCGATCCGGCGGGTCCGCGACTGAGCGATCCGGCGGCGGCGACGCCGCGGCTTTTCACACCGTACTTCGCGCACTATGCGCTACCGGAGTTGATTCGGCGCGGCGAAATGGACTTTGCACTCGACGTTTACCGCAAAGCGTGGGGCTGGGCGCTGGGCGACGGCCGAACGACATGGCTTGAGGTCTTCGACATGCGCTGGAGCCATTGCCACCAATGGTCTGGCTGTCCCACATGGCAGATGTCGCGCTACCTGCTCGGCCTCCATCCGGCCTTCCATCGAGGCAGGTTGCACTACTCGCTGCTGCTTCGACCTGGCTCTCTGGCGGCGGTGAAAGGGCGGCTGCCGGTGCCGGGCGAAAGTGGCGTGATCCATGTCGAGTGGAGACGCGAGGGCTCGGATATCCACTATCGGCTGGAGACGCCATTACCATTGGTCCTGCATCCGGAATCCGGCGCTCCGGTGCAGGTGACGCGGCTTTTCGAGCACGTTTTCCATGCAGCGGACGTGTGCTGATCCGGAATCGAGTAAGGGTCAGCGCTTCACAATCTCGATCCGGCCATTCGAGTCGACAATCTTCAGCTCACAACCGCCGTTGCCAATCTTGCCCTGGATGGACTCAGAGTTCGTCTGGCCGGAAATCGTCACTGGGAACTCAGTGTTGATTCCTCCGAAGCTGGTCGAAGCCGAGACATTGTAGTTTGCGTTGCCCGGCAGCGCCAGCTTGATGGGGCCGAAGGTCGTCTTGAGCGTGATGGGCTGGCACCCACTCGCGGCGCTCGCAGTGACCGTAATGGAACCGTTCGAGTTGCTGGCATCCACCGGACCGGACACGTTCTCAATCGTGATGCCGCCGAAACTCGTGTGGACTTTCGCCGCTCCCCGCACGCCCAGCGCTTTCACCGCACCATTGCCGCTGGTGACATCGACGCCGCCCGCGTCCTCGATCTCCGTAGCCCCGAACGAAGTCCGCACCGTGGCCATACCGCCCACGCGATGGGCGGTGACAGCGCCATTGCTGCCCGCGGCGTCCAGCGACTTGCCAATCTCCGAGGCTGTGATGGCGCCGAAGCTATTGGTCAACCACGCGGAGCCAGTCACATTATGCGCGTCCACGGCGCCGTTGGAGTTCTTCACTGTCAGATCCCCGCGTACACTGGTCGCGGTCACCGCTCCGAAGCTGTTGGTCACGTTCGACACCCCGCCGGAATCGGTGAGCGTGATTGCCCCGTTGTTATTGACGATGGTCGCACCCTGGCCGGCTTTCGTCACGCTGACGCGTCCAAACCGGTTCTTCAAATTGACCCGGCCCGTGACGTCCGAGACGGTAATGGCTCCGTTGCCGTTACTGACGGTGACGTCGCCTTCATTGCCTGCGACCTCCACGGCGCCGAAGGAGTTTTCCAGATTCTGGTTTCCTCTCCCGTTGTGAACAATGAGAGCGCCATGCCCGTTCACGATGCGCGATCCGCCTTTGCATTCCGACACGCGGACCTCGCCGAATTCGTTGCGGATTTCCAAGGGTGCGGATTCCGGATAGGTGATGTCGAAATTGACCGAGTAGGAGCTGTTCTTGAAGCCGAACCAGCCATTACTGCGCTCCGGGTAAACCGTACGGATGGAAACGCCGGAGGCCGTCTGGTCCACCTCGATTCTCACCTTGTTCGCCAGTTCTTGCGACTCGGCGGGACTGCCGGCGGCGGTTCGAATCACGGCATGGATCACCACATCGCGCTGGCTCGTGCCCCGCACTTTCACTTCGCCGAACTTCGACTCGATCCGGAGCTGGTGGCCTGCCGGGAGAGCCACGGTCCGATCGAAGTTGCGAGTGACTTCCTGCTGATGGCGTCCATAGACCGGAAGAACGCACGTGAGTATCGAAACAGCGGCGATGGAAAGTCTAATTCGCTGGCGTTGCATTCTGCAAAACCTCCTGTAATGTCTTCTGCTTCTCCTGGTAGAGAGAAACGAGCTCCAAGCTGAGGCGCGCGTTCAAGCGGTTGCGCTCCAGGTTATCCTTGAGATCCGCGATCGCGGCATCCAGCACAGTGAGCTTTTCTCTATAGTTCGCAACCAGCGGAGAAGGCGACTGGTCGAGAACCGGCCCTGCAATCCTGGCAAGGCGGTCGATGGAACGTACGTAGGCGACTTCGGACACCTGAACATCCTGGAGCGCCTGCTCGGTCAGGAATTGGCGGCTGGCCGTGGTCGCAGGGCGAGGAGCGGCGGGCCGAACGAGCAGCCAGGCGCTTGAAACCGTCAGTAACAGGACCGCGGCGGCCGACGCAAAGAACCGCCAGCCCGGATAGCTCAGCCGAAAGCGTGAAGGCCGTGCCGGGAGGGACACGTCAATGCGATCCCAAAGACCGGGGCTCGCCCATTCGTGGTGCAACTCGCGCGCAGCCGCCGAGAGGTCGTCCCACGACTGCAACTGCAACCGGCAGGCCTCGCACGCCGCGGCATGCTCGCGCGCGGCGGCCATCAACTCGGCGTCGTCTTCGCGCAGCGCGTCGTCTAGATGGCTGCAATCGAATTTCATCTGATTCTCCTCAACGCTGAGTCGCCGCCTGCGGAGAGAAGCCTTTGCAGTTCTCGCCGGGCCTCGAATAGCCAGCCCTTGGAAGTCCCGAGTGGGATGTCCAGGATCGACGCGATTTCCGAATGGGTGAAGCCTTCCACCTCGGCAAGCAGGAAGACCGCACGGTGCTTTTCGCTCAGCCGGCCGAGCGCACGCTCGAGGGCAATGCGCAGTGGCACGTTCGATTCCCGAGCGCTGAGATTCTCCGGCAGCTCTCCGGTCTGGCGTTGACGGCTGCGCTGCGTGTCGGTACAGGTGTTCACCAGAATCCGGTAGACCCACGTCGAAAACGACGACCGTCCGTTATAGGTGTGTATGCTGCGCTGAACCTTCAGGAAGGTGTCCTGCACAGCGTCCTCGGCGTCCTGGTGGTTTCGCAGCATATTCCATGCGATCGACTTCATCCGGGCGCCATGCGTCCGGTACAACCGCTCAAAGCCCAGCCGGTCCCCCTGGAGACACAATTCGGCCATGGCGGCGTCTGTGGCCGGCTGAGTCGCGCGACTGGCAGCCATCCCGGCTTCGGGCTGCACTCCCGAGAGGTCCCTCTTTTCGTCTTGTGGTGTCAGGGCCGGTGCATGCGGCAGCACCAGCTCCGGAACGCCTATCATTTTGCGCTCTCTCGTCTTTTCTTTTCTGCACTTCTGACGGAGAAGCGAGCCTAAAGGTTGGAGAATCGACCGGCCGCGGCGAGTTTACTCATGCAACTTCGTGGGGGCAGAAGCTGCTGCCGCATTTTGCGAGCACTCACTTCCCGATGCAGAAGGTCGAGAAGATCCGGTTCAGGATGTCGTCGGCCGTGGTCGCGCCGGTGAGCGCATCCAGGGGTGCAAGCGCATTGTAAAAGAGGACCAGAAGCAGATCGTGGGGATGCCCGAGATGCAAACCTTCTTCGGCCAGAAGCAGGCAGTCGCGCGACTCGCGCAGGAGCCGCTCGTGCCGCAGGCTGGTAATGAACCCGGCCTGCAGATCCAGTTGCCCCTCGGGCGCGACCGCCGCGAGGATGCGACGGCGAAGCAGGTCAATTCCGAGTCGCTCGCGCGCGGACACTTCAATAACGCCATCAATTTCCGCCATTTGTCGTGGCAGGTCGCACTTGTTGCCGGCGATCAAGTGGCGACCGCCGCTCTTCGCTCGGGCGCGAAGCTTCTCGTCCTCGCTGGAAAGAGGTACGGATAGGTCTAAAACGACAAGCGTAATATCTGCATCGGCCATGGCCTGGAAGCTGCGCTCGATCCCCATCCGTTCGACGATGTCACGCCCTTCCCGGATACCCGCCGTGTCGATCAGGCGGACAGGGACCCCATCGATCGCCGCGACCTCTGACACGGTGTCCCGAGTGGTACCCGGAATGTCGGTTACGATAGCCCGGTCGCTTTCCAGCAATGCATTGAAAAGAGAGCTCTTTCCCACGTTTGGCCGACCCACGATGGCCAGCGATAAACCGTCGTGCACAAGCTTGCCGTAGCGGAAACTCTCGATCAGGCGGGTCAGATGAACGACAATTGGCGTAATACGCCTTTGGACCTCGTCCGCAGGAGCTACCGACACGTCGTCCTCGGCGAAGTCAACACCTGCCTCGAGCAGTGCGATCAATTCCAGAAGTTGTGTTTTGGCGGGTTGGATCAGCCGCGAGACGCCACCCTCCAGTTGTCGGGCGGCAACTTTCGCCTGGTGCAGAGTGGTGGCTTGGATCAGGTCGTTAACGGCCTCCGCCTGGGGCAGATCGATCCGTCCATTCACGTAGGCGCGGAAGGTGAACTCACCTGGATCTGCGAGTCGAGCGCCGGCAGCCAAAGCCTGCTCCACGCAGAGTCGCAATACCAGGGGAGAACCATGACAGGAGATTTCCACGACGTCTTCTGCAGTATAGGAGCGCGGCGCGGCGAACCATGTGACGATTACCTGATCGACGGTTTGTTGTTGATCATCAATGAGATCCGCCAGAAAGGCGGTCCAAGGGTGCCAGGCGAGGTCATTGGCGTGACGCAGCATATTCGCCGCGATAGAACGGGACTGCGGCCCCGACAAGCGCACAATCCCCAAACCGCCCGCACCCAGGGGCGTGGAGATGGCGACGATCGTGTCCCGCAGATTCACGACAGCTGTAAAAGATTAGCGGCGGCCACGTCTGGGAGGCGGACCGCCCGGCCCGCGGCCGAAGGGCGGCCGATGGCCTCCGCCAGGTCCGCGAAACTGTGGCGGCTGAGGGGGAAGATCGGGGAGCGAAGGCATTCCCGCGGGGTAAACCACCACGTGCCTGCCTGGGCCGACGCCGGCGCTTTCCGTGCGCAAGTCGGTCTCGCCCCGCAGCGCGAGGTGGACCACTCGCCGTTCACGGCTGTTCATGGGATTGAAGCGGTACGGGGTGTTGCTCTCTCGGACGTGCCCGGCGACGGTCAGCGCACTGAGCCGCAACTCTTCCTGGCGGAGCAACCGGAAGTCATTGGCGTCAAAGCACAAGAGAGCGTGCTCGTCGGAGTTCATCCGCAGCACCTCCTGCGTCAACTGCTCTAACGCAAGCAGTGCCTCACCTTTGTTGGCCATCAGGTAAGAGACGTCAGGACCCTCGAACTTGACGACCAGGGTCGGTCCTTCGAAATACGCCTCGATCTCCTCGCCGTCGTAAAGGTCGAAGTCGATGTCGAGATCGGCGGTGTCGAGGACGCGGTCGAGGAAATCCTCAATCTGGTCCCCAACGGTGGCAATGTCGTATTCTCGTCTGCTCATGAATTCTGCGACGCCCGGCTATTTCTTTTTCCTGGCGGGCGGGGCGGCGGGAACCGGCGAGACAGCGGCCTTGTTAAAGAAATACTGCTGGAAGATGCCGACCACGTTGCCAGTGAGCCAGTATAACACCAGCCCGCTCGACGCACTGTAGAACATCACGCTGAGCACGATAGGCATCAGCATCATCATTGTCTTCTGCGAGGGGTCCTGGCCGGGCGTGGGCGTCATCTTCTGCATGATCACCTGCGTCACCAGCATGCCGATCGGCAGAACGCGGATGAACGCCGCTTCCGGCTGGGAGAGGTCGCCGACCCAGAGCCAACTGGCGCCGCGAAGCTCGATTGCCGTGGAAAGCACCTTATAGAAGGCGATGAAAAATGGCATCTGCAGCATGATCGGGATGCAGCCGCCCATGGGGTTGATACCGTGTTTCGAGTACAGCGCCATCAACTCTTCGTTCTGTTTCTGCTTGCGCGGATCGCGCATCGGAACGTCCTTGTACCTGGCGTTCAGGGCGTCGATTTGCGGCTTGATGGCCGACATCTTGTTCATCGACCGCATGCTGGTATAGCGTAGCGGCAGCATGATGAAGTTGATCATGATGGTGACGACGATGATCGCCCAGCCCCAGGAGTCCTTTGAGCTATTGGTGAGGTTGTCGTTCACCCAATGCAGTCCGAGGAAGAGCGGCTTGGCGATGAACCAGAACCACCCCCAGTCGATGATCTGGTCCAACTTCTGATCGGTCGAGCGCAGAATGTCGAGATTCTTAGGACCGATGAACAGCTTAATCTTCAGGGATGGCTGGCCGCCCACGGCAGTGCCGACGTGAGCGGTCTCCTCGGTCGCGTCGGGCTTAGCCTTGAAGGAGTCCTGCCAGACCTGGAAATCGAAATTTGCGCCCGGTTCGGGGAGCACTACAGCCGCAAAGTAATTGTCTTCCAGGCCCGCAAACAGAAAACTGCCCGAATGCATGACCGGCCCGTTCTTGGCTGTCTTGGAGTCTGCCGTGTTCAGCTTGTTGTTCGCCCCGTCGAAGAAGACGGCGTGTTGCTGGCCAGCTTCGTTGTGCGTTGTCCGGTCGCCGAATCCGCCGCGCCAGGAGAGCAAGTGGGAGATGCCCTGGCTGCCTTGAGCGACATTGGAGCTGATGGTCACGTCGTACTTCTTCTGATCGAAGTGGTAGCTCTTGCGTGCGAGAACCGAGCCGTCGCTGAATTCGAACTCGACCGTCAAGGGGTCCGGCTGATTCACGGAGAAAAGCGACTTGTCGAGGTCTACGGAGGGCCGGGCGCCCGGGAAAATGTAGCTGAAGGGCCAACCCGCCTTCGCGTTGCCTGCGGCGCTGGTCAACTCCACCGGCTTGCCGTCGCTGTCCTTGTACTTCTTGAGCTTCCAACTGCGTACGGTCCCGCCCTCGTTGGAAAGTTCGACGCGATAGACGTCTGTCTCCACGATCTTCGTCTCGCGCTGCTGCGCCATGATGGCTTCGGGCGCACGGGCGGGTTTCGCCGCCCGGGATGCGCTCTGCGCGGGAACCGGCTGGGAAGGTTGAGGCGGGGGCGTCTGCACCTGCTGCTCTTGCACAGGCGCTTTCCTGGGCAGAGGCGGCTTCGCCGCGGGCATGAAGTACTGCGTCGTGAGCAGTACCAGCCCCATCAGGCCGAACGCCAGCAGGAGACGCATCTCCATCGACAGTTCCTTCTTCAGGTCCAGGCCGAAGATGGACTTTTTCTCGGAGCTCTGATTCGGATCGGGCATGGGAATAGTTGAATCCTATCGGACGGGGTCGAAACCACCAGCGTGGAAGGGATGGCAGCGTGCAAGCCGCTTCAGCCCCATCCAGACACCGGGCAACGGTCCGTGTTTGCGCACAGCCTCGGCCATATATTCAGAACAAGTGGGATAGTAACGGCAGGCAGACGGCAGCAGCGGCGAAATCCAGCGCTTATAGGCGGTCAAAACAGCCAGGATCATCTGTTGCATCGATCCAGTACCCGTTCCACTTCACTGTCCAGAACCTCTTGAGGAACGTCGTAAGCCGGGCGACGAACGTTCCACACAATCCGCCAGCCTGGACCGAGCCTGGCGAGCCGGCGGCGAACCGTTTCTCTCAGCCGGCGGCGCATGCGGTTTCGCTTGACAGCCTTGCCGAGAGTCTTAGGCGCGGTGAAACCCACCTTGGCCCCTTCCTCCGACTGTGGCGCATCGGGCACCTTCCAGCAAAAGGCTACGCACGTCCGGCAGATCACCTTGAAACCGAGGTCATAAACCTTGCGGAATTCCGCGGGCCGGAGCAAACGCCGCGCTTTGGGAAAGCACTGAGCCCGCGGAGGAAATTCGGGGTGCAATTAGTGAGTGGCGTAACGGAGGGGCCGCTCATCGCTGACAGTTAACTTGTGGCGGCCTCTGGCGCGGCGGCGCGCCAACACGGCACGGCCATTCTTGGTCTTCATCCGCACGCGAAACCCGTGGGTCTTGGCGCGGTGACGATTATTCGGCTGAAATGTTCTCTTCGGCATCGAGTGTCCTTTGGATTGCCAGAACGCCCTTCAGGACAGAGTCCGGGCGCAATGCGAGTACAGCCCCAGGTGGGACAAATTCCAATATAGCGGGGCGCGGAACCCGCCGTCAAACATGCGCCTGGGTGCGGAGGCAGCGAACGATTGGCCAATCCCGCAGATCGGGCCATGCATCTAGGCATACGTATGGCACTCCAAATTGGTTCACAGGCACCCGATTTCACCCTCCTCACGGATGCCGGGGAGAAGCTCACGCTCTCCGCTTTGCACGGTAAGAAGGTGGTTCTTTACTTCTACCCGAAGGCGGACACGCCGGGTTGCACGCGCGAAGCCTGTAGCTTCCGGGACGATTTCCCGCGTATTGAAGCGGCAAACACGGTTGTGCTCGGGGTTTCACCCGACAAGCCGGAGGCACTCGCTAAGTTCAAAGCCAAGTACTCCCTGCCGTTCACTCTGCTCTCCGACGTAGAGCACGCCGTGGCTGAACAATACGGCGTCTGGACGCTGAAGAAGAACTACGGCAAGGAGTACATGGGTATCGAAAGAACGACATTTGTCATCGGCACGGATGGCAAGATCACCAAATTGTTCCCGAAGGTGAAAGTGGACGGCCACAGCGAGGCCGTACTGGCGGCGTTGGCGGAAATCAAGGGCTGAGTTTTTCGCGCTTGTGAGTTTGGGCCCTGGCCCGGTTGTGCGAGCATGAGCTGGGACGAGCCCAAGCATGTACTCGCGAGTCATACCCTGCCTGCGTTGCCCGCTTTGCCACGGCGGCCTGGTGGATGCCATTGCAGGGGCGGGGTTTGCGCTGCGCTGCGCAAACGGACATAGCTTCGATCTCGCCAGGCAGGGCTACGTAAATCTCGCATGCGCGGCGCCCGCCTACCCGGGCGACTCGGCGCAGATGGTGGAGGCTCGGGTGGAGTTCCTTGGCGCCGGGCATTATGCTTTTATCGCGCAAGCTATTGCCAGGACGTCGCTTTCTGCGATCGGTCAGAATGCAGATGAACTGATCGTTGAAGCAGGCGCTGGGACCGGCTATTACCTCGCGGCGGCTCTTAATACCTTGCCCGACTGCTTCGGGTTGGCTCTGGATGTCTCCAAAGCTGCGCTGCGCCGGGCCTCCAGGGCTCACTCGCGCTGCGCGGCCGCCCTGTGCGATGTCTGGCGCGAATTGCCAATCATGGACGGCGCTGCACGGGTAGTATTCAGCGTGTTCGCCCCCAGGAACGGAGTCGAATTCCGGCGGGTTCTCGCCGCGGACGGCGTGCTGATCGTCGTTACGCCGACTGCCTCACATTTGGCGGAACTCGTCGGTCCCCTGGAGTTGCTTTCCGTCGATCCAAACAAAGAGGAGGCGGTTGCGGCAAGCCTTGACGACCGGTTCCAACGGGTCGGCCACGAACGCCACGAGGTTTCCTTACATTTGTCGCATAAAGACGTGGCCGCGTTGGTGGGCATGGGGCCCAGCGCCTGGCATGTGGATGCCGGAAAGCTGGAGACGCGCATCGGCGGGCTGCCAGAGTGCGTCGAAGTGACCGCCTCGGTGCATGTCGGGACATATTGGGTCCGCGAAGCATAATAGTTCAGGGCGCAATTGCGGACGTCGGGAGAGTTAGACGCCTCAATCAACCAACAGTTCTACAACTGTAGCGCCATTGCCGCCATCAGAAGGCTCGGCGAAGTAAAACTTATTCACGTTAGGGTGTTTCTTCAGGATTTCATGTACCGTGCGGCGCAACACGCCCATCCCGTGGCCATGTACGATGCGAACGCGAGCGACGCCCGCGAGAAATGCGGAGTCGAGATAGCGTTCCACCTCTTCTGCAGCTATATCGGAAGTTTTTCCGATGAGATTGATCTCCCGAGTCAGCGTGTCCCAACGCGGCCCCGCCTGAAAAGAGACGCCCTGCGGAAGTTTGGTGCCGGCAGGAGCGTCGGGCAGGATCTCAATTACCTCACTTGGCGGAATTTGCATCTTCAGGAACCCAACGGCGACCTCCACATTTCCGTTCTGCATGATCCTCAATACTTTAGCCGGATCGCTGACATCTCTCAGGCGCACCCGGCAGCCCTCGCGGATCTCATCCTTGGCGACTGCGGGAGCCGGTTTGCGATTGTCCTTGATCGCTTCGACGGATTCTTGAAACTCGCGGCGCGTCCGGGCCACCTGGCGCAGGGAACGTTCTGCCGCCTTGCGCTGCTCCGGTGTCGAAAGCACCTGGTCGATAACGCGGGTTGCCTCTTCTTCAAAGCGCTTCTGCGCCTCCGTCGAGCGGCTTTCGATCTCGCGCATGCGCTTGGCGGCCTGCTTCTCCATGTCCCGGAGCAGTTTCTGTTCTCGCTCCTTGAGATCTAACTCCATTTGTCGTAACCGATCCGTCTCGGCCGTCGCCTCGTGGACCTTCTCCTCCAATCGATTGAGGAACAGGGCGATGTCGCGCTCTGTCGTCGACATGGCGGATCGGGCTCGTTCGATCAAATGGCGGGGCAGACCCAGGCGCGAGGCGATGTCCAGTCCGGCTGACTTGCCGGGCGAGCCGGTGCGCAGAAGATACGTGGGCTCGAGCGTCTCTTCGTTGAAGCCCATGGAGGCGTTGAGCACACCCTCCGTGTTCGAGCCGTAGACCTTGATGGCGAGCAGGTGAGTGGAGGAGAGCGTGAACGCCCCGTAGTGGCGGAACTCTTCGAGAATCGCTACACCCAGCGCACCGCCCTCTTCGGGGTCGGTAGCGCGGCCGAGTTCATCGAGCAGCACCAGCGCGCCATGCGTGGCGTTTTCGACCATCTCTCGTATCCGGGCGACGTGGGCTCCGAATGTCGAAAGGCTCTGTTCGATCGACTGGTTGTCGCCAATGTCGGCCAATACGTCGGGGAACATGGGCAGTTCCGCCTCAGCGGCCGGCACCGGGAAGCCCGACTGCGCCATCAGTGCGAGCAGGCCGACGGTTTTCATCGTCACCGTCTTGCCGCCCGTATTGGGCCCGCTGATGAGCAGCGTGCGCTTCACTCCGTCCAGTTCCAGCGACACGGGCACTACCCGTTTGTGCTGTCTTCTGAGCACATCCTCCAGAAGCGGGTGACGGGCTTCCTTCAGGACCAGGCGCGGATTGTCTTCCGGAGCGAACTTCGGAATGACGCACGCGAAGTCCTCGGCAAAACGCGCCTTGGCGAAGGTGAAGTCGAACTCACCCAGCGCACGCACGGCGGCGCGGATTTCCGTGGAGTGCTGCCGCAGCCGGTTGGTCAGCTCGCGCAAAATGCGGTACACCTCGCGCAGCTCTTCTTCGGTGAGACGGACAAGGTCGTTGTTCAGCTCGATGGTTTCCAGAGGCTCGAGAAACAGCGTCTGGCCGCTCCCGCTGGAGCCGTGGACGACGCCTGGCACGCGTTTGCGGGCGCTTGGGATGACGGGCACGACGAACCGGTCGTTGCGGATGGTGACGAACTCCTCCTGCAGCAATCCTTCATCGCGGTGCTGTTTGAGGAAGCGCTCCAGGGAATCGGTAATGTTGTGCCGCTGGCGCTCCTTCTCGCGCCGGAGACGGGCCAGGGCCACGCTGGCGTCGTCGGCAACGCTGCCGTCGGGTAGAATCTTGCCGGAAATTTCTCGCAGAGCCGGCCGGAAGTCGCCCAGGGCAGCGGCACGGGCCGCGAGCCGGGGATAGGTGGAGCCAAAGGCAGAGAGCGTACTCTTCACTTGCGTAGCGCGCTCCAGAACGGCGGCCAGAGCGGCAATCTCCGTGCCTTCCAGGACGGCGCCCTCAATGCGCAGTTTCGCCGCCGCCGCGTCGCAGTCGGGCAGATCGGTGAAGCGCAGGCGCACCGGCGCATCGCCCCCGCGCGTCGTGGGACGGGCAGCCTCTGCGATATACGACATGGCCTCCGACGTTTCCGCCAGCAGCGCGTCCAGCGCGAGTCGGTCCTGCAGCGGCTCCGCGGCAGCAAGCAGGCGCTTGCCCGCGTCGCTGCTCACGTAGCGGCCGACGAGAGCGAGCAGGCGGCTGTATTCCAGTAGTTCGAGACTCTCAGCGTTCAATCGCGTTTCCTTTGTGCCAGCGCCCGCTGTGCCATGAGAGCCAGCGCGCTGTCGAGGACGCCGACGGTTCCGGGCGCCATCTTCAACCGTTTCGACTCGTCGAGCGTGAACCAACCGGCCTTTGCCACGTCGCTGGCCGCCTGCACGGTCCCCGCTTCGAGTTCGCACAGATAGTCCACGATGACGTAGTGGAATTCGGTGCGCCCCTCCGCGTCCGGCATGATGCGCTGAAACAGGGCGGCGACGGCGACGGGCTTCACGACCAGGCCCGTTTCCTCCAGTGTCTCGCGCCGGACGGCGGCCTCCAACCGCTCGCCGGTCTCGACCAGACCGCCGGGCACGGTCCACCATCCCTTCAAGGGTTCCTTGCCGCGCTCAATGAGCAGAATCTTGCCGCCGTGGAATACAACCGCGCCTACACCCAGCAAAGGACGATCCGGATAGCGGCGGCTGCCTCCATACTGAGCACCCACAAAGACCCCCCTCCGCGCGCCAGCGTTCGCGGCGCTCGTGTGAACGCCCGGATGATCCTATTGTAGGAAAGACCGGCAGCCGTTCGAGTCCTAGCGCGACTCTCCGAATTCGACGCGGTAAATGGAAGTACGCGTGGCAATGAACAGAGTCCGCCCTCCGGCTTCGCCGAACGCCAGGCTTGTCGGCCGTTCAGAGGTTTCCATCTGACTGAGCCGCCGACCCTCGGGTGAGTACACGAACACCCGGTGCGCGGCGACATACAGCCGGCCCTTGTCGTCGGTGCAGAGCGCGATCGGCACGCCCTCGATGCCGCTGATCAGAATCCGCTCGCCGGACGCGTTACCCTGCCGGTCGAGATCGAAGGCATGGATCGTGCGGGCGTCGCTGCTCGCGACGTAGAGCGTCTTCCCGTCGGGCGAGAGGGCGATGCCGCCCGGGCGCCCGTCCCAACGCGCAAGCGCCACGGCCTCGCCCTTCGTGCCGAGGCGATACACCCCGTGGAAGGCCAGCGCCATCGTGTCACGGGCCGAGCCGAAAGCCGGATCGATGAAGAAAACCGTCCCATCCTTGCGGACGACCAGATCTCGCGGCGAGTTCAGTTGGCGGCCCTCGAAGGCAGTGACGACGGGATCGAGCGCGTTGCCTGCCTTGATCCGCACAACGCGGCGGGCACCCGATTCGCAGACGAGCAGCCGGCCATGCTCGTCGACAGCCAGTCCGGCCGGACTGTTCAGCTCAACGGGTAGGAACCCGGCCTCCTGACCGGGAGTCCATTGGTGAATGCGGCCGCGTGGAGTGTCGCTGAAGAAGAGGTGCCCTTCGCGGGACCAGACCATGCCGCCGATGTAATGGAAGCCGCCGGCGATTTTCTCGATGCGATGTTCCACCGCGGGCTCTTGTGCCATTGCGCAAAACGGGAGCAACAACCCGATGATGACCAGACGCGCATCTGCGAGAGACATGCGCTCCCATTGTACGAACGGAATGGGACCAGACGTCTGAGAAAAGGCCGGAGATCACCACTGGAACGTGTTGAACGCCTTAACGGGCGAACGCGTTGATGCCTTTCCAGAGAAGCTGCTGTCCGAGGAAAACCATCACGCCGGCGAGCGTCGCCTTGACCGCACGGGCAGGAATACGCCCGGCGACCCAGGCGCCCATCAATGCTCCTGGAACGCCGCCCACACAGAGCTTCAGCAGCAGAGCCGTGTCAACCGTCCCGCCGGCGATGTGCATCCCACCACCCACTAAGGCAATCGACAGACCGAAGACTAGATCCGTGCCAACAACGGTGGCGGGCTCAATGCTCGTGCAATGGAGCAGGGTCAAGCCAGTCAGCGCACCGGCGCCGGCCGAGGAGAAGCCGACCTCCAAGCCGATCGGAATCGCAATCCACTTCAGCCAGCCGCGACGTTCCTGCCGTTGCACCAGGGATGGGCGGACGACGCGCCAGAGGGTAAACAGAGCCATGGCCGCAACCACAGAACCGATCAGTGTCAGAACGATGGGCTGCAGCCGCGGGTCGGTAGAAGCGTGCTGAATGGCGTAGGTCCCGATGAGTACGCCCGGAATCCCGCCGATGAGCAATTGCCGGAGCGCTTTGCCTTCGATCTGTCCACGGCGCCAGTAGATGGAGGTCGCCGCCAGCTTCGTCACGGCGACGAAGAGCAGCGAGGTGCCGACCGCGGTGACCGGCGGGACTCCCAACGCAAGCATTAGCAGAGGCGCGGCGAGCGGCCCTCCGCCCATGCCCGCAATGCCCACGATAAATGCGATAGCGAAGCCGAGGAGTGGTTCCAATTCAAGCCTCTTTCTGGCTGACGGTGTGCAGTCCGCATTCGAGCTTTTGACCACCCCAGCGGCCGCTCCGGGCGTGCGCGCCTTCCGTTGGTTTGGCAGTGCATGGCTGGCAGCCGATACTCGAATAGCCCTGTGCGTAAAGGGGCAGTTCCGGGATGTCGTTGGCCACCAGATAGCCCTGCACTTCCACCCAGTTCCAGTCGAAGAGCGGGCTCAGCTTGCGCAGCTTGAGGCCATTGGGAAACGAGTGAATCTCCTCCGGCTGCAGGTTTGCGCGCGTCGGCGATTGTTCCCGGCGCAATCCCGTGAACCACGCGTCGTAAGGCGCCAGTCCCGCCATGAGGGGCTCGACTTTGCGCCTCTGGCAGCATTCGCTGGGGCGCGATTGATACAGGATCCCGAACTGCGATTCCTGCGCCTCGACACTCTGCACAGGCAGCAGATTGACGAGGTTCAAGTCCCACTGCCGGGCGAGCAGATCGCGATACTCGTAGACCTCGGCGAAGTGATAGCCCGTATCGAGGAACAGCACGGGGATCGACGGGACAAAGCGTCGCACCAGGTCAACGAGCGCTACGTCTTCGGACTGGAAGCTGCAAGTGATGCAGGGCCGCTCCGCGCTGCGCAGTGTCCGCTCAATGATGTCGTAGGCGCTGGTGAGTGCATCTCGCATGGGATCAGATTCCTTCGCCTTGAACGTAGTCGCCCTCGATGCCGAAAACGCCGGCCCGCCGCAGCGCTTCGACCAGTTCGGAGATGGCCCGCGCGGGATCGCTGTCGAGTCTGGAAGCCTGAACCGAGGCTTCTGGTCTGGCCGTGGTTGAGATCACCAACAGCCCCGCGGAAAGCAGGAAGTCCGTTGAGATAGCGGCATCTTCCAGCACGAGAGCATGCGAGTGGCGGAGCAACAGTTGCCGTTCGAGAGCCGCCGCGAGTTCCGGCCGCTCCGAGAGGTCGATCAGACAGGGCCGGTGCCCAAACAGCGCTGAGCGCTCGGCGGTGCCCAGTGAGCCGGCTTCGTGGCTGTCGTCTAGGCTGGATTCGATCAGCCCGGCGCCCATGGTCAGATTGCTGATGCGATCGATGAGGATGAAGCCGCCCGTCGCGCGATTCTCGCGATACAGGTCGAACGGCACCGGGTCGGCGGTCTCCAACTCGGCGAGGCCGATATCGTTCAAGCGCAACTCGGTGGCTGGCACCTGCGCCTGCGTGGCGGGATCTAAACGTTCGGAGATACGCGCCAGGCGCACGGGCGTGATTCGCGTGCCGTGCTGTAGAAGATACGCCGCGCCCTCGCGGGCCGGCTCCTCGTTCATCCACACGAGCGTCGTCTTGAGGCGTCGAGCCCGCTGCGGCACACTGCTCGCGGCGGCGATCCAATCCCCGCGCGAGGCGTCGACTTCGCGATCGAGTTCCAGCGTGACCGACATCGGAGCCCACGCTTTTTCAAGGTCGCCGTCAAAGGTGACGATGCGTTTCACACGGGCTGGCGTCCCGGCCGGTTGTATGCGGACCGCATCGCCGGGACGAATCGTTCCGCTCGCGATCTGTCCGGCAAGCCCGCGAAAGTCGAGGTGCGGGCGGATGACGAGTTGGACGGCCATCCGGAAAGGCGCATCGGAGGCCGGCTCGGCGTCCACGTTTTCGAGCCACTCCAGCAGGCTCGGCCCTTTGTACCAGGGCGTGCGCTTCGACGCTTCCACAACGTTGTCGCCGTCGAGCGCGCTGATCGGGAAGTAGCTGGCCGTTGCTCCGCTCAGTGTGGCGAGCAGTTGCTCCGACTGCTTCTGAATCCTCAGGAAGACCTCGTGTCGAAAGCCTTCGAGGTCCATCTTGTTCACGGCGAAAGCGAGCTTGCGAACGCCGAGCAGCCAGGCGATGGTGGCGTGCCGCACCGTCTGCGGCAGGATGCCCTTGCGCGCGTCCACCAGGAGAATGGCGACGTCGGCGGTTGAAGCCCCCGTGGCCATGTTGCGCGTGTACTGTTCATGACCGGGCGTGTCGGCCACGATGAACTTGCGGCGCGGCGTTCCGAAGTAACGGTAAGCGACGTCGATGGTGATGCCCTGCTCGCGCTCCGCTCGGAGGCCATCGGTGAGCAGCGAGAGATCCGGACCGTGCGCGGCGCGGTTCACCCGGCTGCGATTCACCTCTTCGAGATGATCCTCCCAGATCGACTTGCTGTCGTAGAGCAGTCGGCCGATCAGCGTCGACTTGCCGTCGTCCACGCTGCCCGCCGTTGAAATGCGCAGGAGTGGCTTTTCCACGATTGCGTGCATCAAAAGTAGCCCTCGCGCTTCTTCAGCTCCATCGAGCCTTCCTGGTCGTGATCGATCACCCGGTTTTCCCGTTCAGAGCGGCGGAAGACCGCCAGTTCATCGAGGATCTCGCCGGCATTCCGCGCGTCGGAGCGGATCGCTCCGCTGCAGGGGGTGCAACCCAGCGAGCGCATGCGGCACGTCTCGGTGACCGGCGTCTCGCCCGGCAGAAGCTTCACGTTTGCTTCCAGCGGAATCAGCGTGTCGCCGCGCACTACCACCTGTCGCGGCTCAGCAAAGTAGAGCGGGACCAGGGGTATCTCTTCCACTTCGATGTAGCGCCAGACGTCTGACTCGGTCCAGTTCGAGATGGGAAAGACGCGGATGCTCTCGCCCGCATCCACCCGTCCGTTGTAGAGATTCCACAGCTCCGGACGCTGGTTGCGAGGGTCCCATTGACCCTCGCGGTCACGAAAACTGAATACCCGCTCCTTGGCCCGCGAGCGCTCTTCGTCGCGCCGGCCGCCGCCGATGGCAGCGTCGTACCCGCCTTCTTTGAGCCCTTCCACCAGCGCGCGCGTTCGCAATAAGTGGCAGCACTTGGCCGTACCCAGGTCGTAAGGATTGGCGCCCGCTTCCACGGCGGCGCGATTCGTGTAGACGCGCAGCTCTGCGCCGATCTCCTTGGTGAACCAGTCCCGGAATTCGATCATCTCCGGGTACTCGTAGGTCGTGTCGATGTGGAGCAGCGGGAACGGGATCTTGCCCGGGAAGAAGGCCTTGCGGGCGAGATGCACCAGGACGCTACTATCCTTGCCGATGGAGTACAGCAGCACGGGCCTGCGAAACTGGGCGGCGGTCTCGCGCAGGATGTGGATGGCCTCCGCCTCCAGGTATCGCAGGTGGGGCAGGGCTGGTTGCGACATGATGATAGTCGCAGTGTACTCAAATATAACAATCCCTATCAATGACAGGGTGTTTGATTTGAGGAGCCCGAGAGGATCGAAACTACACTAAGTAGTTCTATTTCTTGGCTTTAAGCTTCTCTTCGATTTGCTGAAGTTCCTTCTCGCGATCCCCGCCGGCCCAGGCTTGTTCGAGCTCCGGGTCGCCGACTCCGGCCATCCGGCCTAGCAGCAGGTAGGCTGGCAAGACGTATTCCAGGTTGCGCCAGTGGGCCATTTCCTCCAGCGGCCGGCGGCCGCGCTCCCACAGGTGCTTGTAGGTCGGCTCAGGGATACCTGATTCCGTGAGTGTCAGAAGGGTCCGAACGCCTTCGAGGCGATCCTTCAGTGCCGTCGAGTTCAGCATCTCAACGAACCATGTGGTTTCGACGCGAATCCCGAGATCGGGGTCTTTCTGCGCAAGCAGAGCGATCGGTTTCAGGGCACGAAGGGCATTGGCGCGAACGTCAGGATCCGGATCGCGGAGCGCGAGTTGGAGATCGTTGACCACGTCGGCCTTCCTGGGTGCGTAGCCCAACACGTAGGCGGCGACAGCGCGCTGCTCCTCATCCTCGGACTCGCGCAAAACGGCCTTCAGCGCTTCCATGTGGATCTCGGCAAATCCCATGAATCGGCGCTGGAGGACGTTACAGGCAATGTTATCCATCAGCGAGTGGCCTTGCTTGATGTCTTCGTGCGTGTCGCCGTCACGGGCGGCCGTGGCGAGCGCAATCGTGAAGTCACGGTAGGCCTGAACAACTTCCTCCGGCAACTGGAGGTCACCTTGCGGCTGGTCCCGCAACGGGAATGCCGCCGCGCCGCGTTCCTCGATCCCGACGTAAAGGATCGCCTTGCCGGCGTCACAGCAGACCGCCTCGACAGACGCGCGCGCCACGCCGTCCAGGTCCACCAGGGCCTCCTCCAATTTGGACTTCGAGGGGGGCAGAGGCTGGCCAGGCTGCACACCGAGGGCATGCAGGATCTTCTCATTCGAAATCTTACGCGTGCCGTAAATTTCGATATCCCCCACAATCGGCGTCTGGGCCGCCATCACCATCAAAACCGCCGTAGCGAGCATAGCTTAACTGTCGCACGGCGGCCGTGTGGCTTCTCGCGCGCAAAACTCTCCCTTATGTCTGGACGCTTAAATAGACGCCGGCGGCGGCTCAACCGTTGCAGGACGGCCAGGCCCGGCTCCCGTCCATGCCGGGACGAGCGGCCCTAACTCTTTCTTTCCAGCAGATACGCGCACTCTTCCAGCCGGCTCTCGCCGCCTTGGTTGACGGCAAACTTGGGAGCAACCATATAGCCGCGACTCTGGCGCTCGCTCCACAAAGAAGCACCCGCGTAGACGCCATCTTTGCGCAGTGCGTAGAAATTGATGTCGAAGCGCGCGAGCTTCTTCAGGTCGCCGTTGTAGTTGCGAACAATGCGCTTCATGGCATCCAGGCAGGCATCCTTGGGGCTCATGCCATGGCGCATGTTTTCGACGACGGTATGGCCTCCGGAGATGCGGATGTTCTCTTCGCCGAGGCCGGTGGAACCGGCGGCGCCGACTTCCTGGTCGACGAACAGTCCGGCGCCGATGATGGGCGAATCGCCGACCCGCCCGGGAATTTTCCAGGCGAGGCCGGAAGTGGTCGTCGTGCCGGACATCTCGCCCTTTTTGTTCAATGCGAGGCAGTTGATCGTTCCGGTAGGCGGATACTTCGCGACACTCAGAGCCCAGGCAAGCAGCTCGTCGCTCGCTTCGGGGAATTGCTGGCGCAGTGAGTCGTGAGCCTGCTTGCGAGGCGCTTCGTCCGGCATCTCCAGCCAGTTGGTCCAATTGGTGTGGCCGGAGGAGTCGCGCTGCGACTGCTTCCAGGCTACCCAGGCGAGCCGGGCCTTCTCGGTGAGCAGGTTGATCTCGGGGATGCCCCAGGTGCGCGCAAAACGCGTCGCGCCGTCGCCTACCAGCAGCACGTGGCCAGTCTGCTCCATCACGAGCTTGGCCAGCCGCGCGACGTTCTTGATGTTGTGGACCGCGCCGACAGCGCCGCAACGGCGCGATGGCCCGTGCATCACGCTGGCATCGAGTTCTACGACGCCCTCTTCATTGGGGAGACCGCCATAACCGACGCTTGAATCTTCGGGGTCGTCCTCGACAATCGTGACGCCCGAGACGACGGCCTCCAGCGTGTCACCGCCAGCCTCCAGGATCTCGTGCGCCCGCTTGCAGGCCGCCAGGCCGTTGGCGCTGGATATAACGATGTTCTTCACCGGCCCCGCGGAGTTGCCCTGGCCCAGGGACGCCGCCGTGGCCGGCAGCGCCGCAGCGGCGAGAAGCATGTCGCGTCTAAGCATGAAAAGCCTCCTATACGGCGTCCGGTAGACTGGAAGAACTGATGCGGGTGAAACTGATCCTGTGCCTGACGCTTGAACAACTATTCTTGTGCGCAGGTCAGGCGAAACACAAGTTAGCGCCGTGGTGGGGCGGACCCCCAGGTCGGCCACCGGGACCAATCCACCCGAACAACCCTGGTGTGCCCGGCGCGGCGCCACTCCCACCAACACAGGCCGACCTGGGGGTCCGCCCCACTTAGAGTTGAGATTCTCCGCGGACACAGGGACAACAACAGAATGAGCGCCGAAACTATCCACCCCGCACAACGACCGCTTGAGGGCAGCGTGCGGTTGCCTGGTGACAAATCCATCTCGCACCGCTATGGAATGCTGGCGGCCATCGCCGAGGGCACGAGCGTAATCCACAACTTCTCCTCTGGGGCCGATTGCCACTCCACGCTCGGCTGCCTGCGTTCGCTGGGCATCGAGATCAGCGAAGAGGGCCGCGACGTCACCGTGCACGGCCGCGGCCTGCATGGCTTGAGCGAGTACTCCAGCCAGCTCGACGCGGGCAACTCCGGCTCCACGATTCGCATGTTGTCGGGCATCCTCGCCGGCCAACCGTTCACCACCCGCATCGGCGGCGACGACTCGCTCTCCAAACGCCCGATGCAGCGCATCATGGGACCGCTGACGCAGATGGGCGCGACGCTCTCGGCGCGCGACGGGAAGTTCCCGCCCATCGAGATTCACGGTGGCGCGCTACGCTCCTTCGACTACGACATGCCAGTGGCGAGTGCTCAAGTGAAGAGCTGCGTGCTGCTTGCCGGTCTCTATGCTGATGGTGCAACCACGGTGCACGAACCCGCAAAGACCCGGGACCACACCGAAGTGGCTCTGCGCGAGTTCGGCGGCGATGTGGAAACAGGGCGCGGCTGGGCCAGAGTGAATGGCCCGGCAAAGCTGGAAGCGCGGAACTTGAGCGTGCCCGGCGACCTTTCTTCTGCCGCATTCTTTCTGGTTGCGGCAGCTATCGTGCCCGGCTCCAACGTGATCCTGCAAAGCGTCGGGCTCAACCCAACGCGCGCAACATTGATCGATTTTCTTGTTTCGGCTGGCGTCCAGATCAAGATCCTCGACATGGGTATGAACAACGGCGAGCCGGTCGGCGACCTGCTCGTCCGCGGCACCACGCTGAAGGGCGGCGTCATCGAGAAGCAATGGGCGGCCGCGCTCATCGACGAGATTCCTGTGCTTGCCATTCTGGGGGCGTTGAGCGAAGAGGGCCTGACGGTGCGCGATGCGGCTGAATTGCGGGTGAAAGAGACCGACCGCATCGAGACGATGGCCTCGAATCTGCGGCGCATGGGCATCGAGATCGAGACGACGGCGGACGGCTTCCAACTGCCCGGCAAACAACAGTTCCACGCGGCCGAAGTGGACTCTTACGGTGACCACCGCATCGCCATGGCCTTTGCCGTGGCGGCATTGCGGGCGAACGGGCCGTGCACGATTCAGAATGCCGAAGCGGCGTCGGTCTCGTTCCCCGAGTTTTGGCAGACCCTGCGCGGGCTCTCGGCGTAAAGCCCGCCTCCTGGGATCGGCGCTTCCAGGGTGCGCTCCGGTCACTGTTCAGTTATCGATCGTCCCGCCAGTTTCCAGCCGATCCAGACAGCGGGGATCCACACGATCAGCCAGGCGATCGAGTACCAGTGGGGCACTTTGCCCCAGTTGGGGACCGTGAAAGCCAGGCCCATGATCTCGCCCAGGGCGAAAAACGCGATGACGTGCATGCGGACCCTGGACGGCGCGAGCTTCGCGCAGACCCAGGCACAGAGAATCGAGATCACCGTGAACAGGGCCGTGCTCAGCCAGAGCAGCCCGTCCGGGATCGTCATCCCCTGCCTGTAGTCATTCGGAAACAGCGCGTGCAGCAGCGGGTCGGTCGCCATCACGAGAACCACGCTCAGCACGTAGCTGCCGAGGACGGAGAGAATCGATTTCGCGATCGCCATTACTTACGTCTCCATATACGGCATCGGCGGCACCAGGCCGAGCAACCGGGCGTAAACGCTGAGCGCGCCTCGATGGTGCGCAGTATGATCCGTGAGGGCGCTCGCGATCACGAAGCGCGGGATGCCACCCATGATCGGGCCTGGAGGGAGCGGCGCTGCCCATTCATCGGCCGAGTGGGCGGCGGCTGCCGCCTTCGCGCGGTCGGTGGCTTCGTTGAACCATGCTCGAGCCGCGGCGAGGGAAGTGCTCGCGCGCACTTCCTTATCCATTCGTTCGAAATCCAGGTCGAAGCCGGTTTCGGCAAACGCGCCCGCGAAGAACCAGTCGATGGTCTGCGCGGCGTGCGCAACCATCGCAGCCGCGGTGAACGTCCCGGGCGCGGGTGCGAACGTCGAATGCTCCTCCTGGAGCGAACGGGTAGAGCGGTTGAAGTAGTCCCGGTTGGTTTCAACAGAGATTGAGATGGCTTCTGGGGTCACGGCTTTGCCTCCTTAATTCCGGACCAAGGCAGGATACCCTAAACGATAGCGAAATAAAAACGAAATCTGTGAGCGCCGAGTTAAGAGATAATACGGTGCATGTACCGACGGGAGTTCTTGGCCGGAATGATCGCCACTGCCGCCGCTCCGGCAGCGATCGCCGACCCGCAGCCAAAGCTCGGAGTGGACCTTTTCAGCTTGCGATCGCAGGGTTGGGACGCCTTCCAATTCCTCGACTACTGCTCGAAGTTCGGGGCCAAGACAATCCACTTTTCAGAGATTCGATTCCTCGGGAGCCTGGAAGACGAGCACGTCCGAAAGGTAAGCGAGCACGCCGCCCGGCTCGGCATCGAAATCGAGATCGGCATGCGCTCGATCTGTCCATCCTCTTCGGCCTTTGACGCCAAGGCAGGCACGGCGGAGGAGCAATTGCTCAGAGTCGTCCGGGCCGCGAACATCGCCAAGTCGAAGATCGTGCGGGCTTTCCTCGGCACTTTCAACGATCGCTTAAAAGCCGCGCCGGGTAGCTCGAAAGAACCGATCGAGTCGCACATCGACAACGCTATCAAGACACTGCGCAACGTCCGTTCACAGGTGATGGACGCAGGCCTGAAGGTCGCCATCGAGAACCACGCCGGCGACATGCAGGCGCGCGAGTTGAAGATGCTGATCGAAGGGGCGGGCAAGGAGTTCGTCGGAGCCTGCTTCGATTCGGGCAACCCGTGCTGGGTCCTGGAGGATCCGCACCTCACGCTCGAAACGCTGGCGCCCTACGTTCTGACGTCGCACATCCGGGACAGCTACCTGTGGAATACGGATGAGGGGACCGCAGTGCGTTGGGTGCGCATGGGCGAGGGCAACGTGGATATTGGCAGCTTGCTCAAGCGCTTTCTCGAGTTGTGCCCAGGCAAGGCGATGTCGCTGGAGGTGATCGTCACCGGCGCTCGAATGTACCCCTGGCGGAAGCCCGAGTTCTGGGAAGGCTACCGGACCGTGAAGGCGTGGGAGTTCTCGCGCTATCTGGACATCGCCGCCAAAGGCAAGCCGCAGCCGCCGCTGCCTGACATACCGAAAGAGCAGGTCGCTCAGGTGGAACGGGAAGACTTCGAAGCGTCCATGCGCTGGACGCGCGAGTTCCTCAAAGTGTGAGACCGGGGTGGGGCAGACCCCCAGGTCCGCAGCCGACGCCCACGTCGGCTTCAGGGTGGGCATTCTTCGGCCTTCCCACCCACACGCCGCCCCGATGCGGGTCCAGGGGGACCCGCGCGGACCTGGGGATCCGCCCCACACCGGCCTCGGCCGGTTTATACCTGAAAGCTGGATCTGAACCCATGCGATTTTTCTTTTCAATCCTTGGATTTATGCTCGTTCTGCACTTCGCCCCGCAGTCCGCAAGCGCCCAGCGACCGGAGCTCGTCCGGCAGGTTCGCTCGGCCCTCGAAGCGGGCCGCTTCCCGGACTGCGACCGCCTGCTCACCGCTCACAGAGCCGCGGTTGGAGCCGACGGCGCTTACCTTGAGGCACTCAGTTGGGTAGCGCGCGGCAGGTTCGCAGCCAAGGACTACGCGGCTGCGGAGAAGTACGCTCAGCTCACTCGCGCCGGCGTCCTCGCCCAACTGAAGACAAACAAGTTGGAAGACGACTCCTCGCTTCCGCTCGCGTTGGGCGCATCGATCGAAGTGCAATCGCAAGTGCTGAATGTGACCGGACGCAAGACGGAAGCCGTCGCTTTTCTGCGGGGAGAAGTGAAGACCTGGTACGGCACCGGCATCCGCGCTCGCATCCAGAAGAACTTGAACCTCATTACTCTGCGGGGCCGGCCTGCGCCGCGCCTCGATACGAAGGAGTACCTCGGCGCGCCGCCGCCGTCGCTTCTGGCCTTGCGCGGCAAGCCGGTGCTGCTGTTCTTCTGGGCGCACTGGTGCGGCGACTGCAAGGCCGAGGCGGCCGTTGTGGAACGGCTGGCGCGGGAGAACCCGGCACTGGTGATCGTCGGTCCGACGCAGCGTTACGGATACGTCGAGGGAGGCGAGGAAGCGCCCCGCGACGCTGAGTTGCGCTACATCGAGACTGTGCGCGCCAAGTACTACGCGAGCATCCCCCGCATGACCGTACCCGTGAGCGAAGAGAACTTCAAAGCCTGGGGCGCGAGCACCACGCCCACCCTGGCCTTGATCGATCGTCTCGGCATCGTCCGCCTCTACAATCCGGGCAGGATGTCCTACGACGAACTGGCGCCTAAGGTGGCTTCAATCCTCAGACCCATGCCGGCCACCGCTAAGTGACGGCCGCGTGGTGGGGCGGTCCTCCATGCCCTTATTCAGAGCTGGGGCGGGCTCTCCAGAGCCCGCTCCGGGAGAAGCCTGCGGGGCCTGGAGAGCCGCCCCACGGATTGACAGTCGCTTCGATCCGGCCCATGATCGCATCAGAACTGCGGCCACGTTCATGGATGCACCAATGACACCACTTAGCCGTGGGTGTACGCTCGTGGATGGCATTGCTGGTCTCCAGGAAGAGGCTCATGTATGGCTGACTCGAAACACACGCATGGCGATCATCCGTCTACCGCGGTACTGACGCGCGGCTTCGACCCCCGCCTTTCGGTCTGGTCGGCGCGGCCGGCCGTATTCCGCACCTCCACGTTCGTTTTCCCCACGCCCGAAGCGGCGGAACGGGCGTTCGATATCACTTCGGGACGCAAGCAGCTCGAGCCGGGAGAGAGCGAGTACCTGGTCTATTCGCGTTTCAACCATCCCAACGCGGAGATCCTCCAGGATCAGATGGTGCCGATTGAAGAGAACGCCGAGTGGGCTCTCGCCTTCAATTCAGGGCTCGCGGCGATCATGACGGCGCTGCTCACCGTCCTCAAGCCCGGCGACTCGATTGTGTACACCATGCCACTGTACGGCGGAACCATGGGCATGATGCACAATCTGCTGGAGCCGTATGGCATCCATACGGTTGCGGTGCCCGCCGGTCACAGCGAGGAGTTGGATGAGGCCATCCGCTCGACGCCCATGCTGCGCGCGGTCCTGATCGAAACCCCCGCGAATCCGACGATGGTGATGGTCGACATCAAGCGCGCCGCGCTGGTCTGCGGGGAACTCGACCCGAAGCCCGTCCTCATGGTCGATAACACGTTCCTCGGGCCGGTTTTCCAACACCCGCTGACGCTGGGCGCGGACCTGGTGCTCTATTCGGCGACGAAGTATCTGGGTGGCTTCAGCGACCTTCTGGCCGGCATGGTGCTTGGCCGGGATCCGGACCTGCGCAACCAGATGTTCGGCAAACGCGGGATGTTCGGCAATATCCTGCAGCCCGACGAATGCTGGATTCTCGATGGACGACTGCCGACGGTGAGCTTGCGCATGAACCGCCAAAGCAAGAATGCTCAGCGCATCGCGGAGAGCCTGGTGCGGCGGCCCGAGGTGCGCAAGGTCTATTACCCGACTCTGTTTGACGACCCGGAGCAGATCCGCATCCGCCTTTCGCAGTGCGACTACCCGGGCGCCATGTTCGCCATGGAACTGAATGGCGGCAAGGCGGCGGCTTTTGATTTCCTGAGGAACCTGCACCTGGCGAAGAACGCCGTTTCGCTGGGCGGGATGGAAACGCTGGTCTGCCATCCGAAGACGACCACGCACTCGGCCAGCGGACCCGAGGAGATGAAGCTGGCCTGCATCACGGATGGGCTGGTGCGCGTCTCGGTCGGGATTGAAGACTGGCGCGATCTGTTGCGGGACTTCGAGCAGGCGCTGGATGCAATCCGGCCGATGCTCGAAGAGACCGGCGCGCTTACCGGAAAAACGTCTTCCAGGTTGTGACAACGAGGGCGTGCGCAACCATGGCGGCGCGCACGCCTCCGCCTTGCCGGTAGGCCAATCCGTAGAACACGCCCATCACCACGGCCAGCAGCGCCATCTCCCAATTCGGGAACTGCCGGTAGCCGAGATGCGCCAGTCCGAACAGCGTGGACGCAACTCCGATGGCCAGCGCCGGCCAGCCGCTCCATTCTTCAAACCAGCGCTGGAGCAGGCCACGGAAGAAGAACTCCTCGCTCAGCGCGACCACCCACAGGATGCCGAAGAACGTCGGAAGCGCGACGGCATACTTGTAGCCTGAGGCGGGCAGTTCGAAGTGGGCAAAGCCCAATCCGTAGACCAGCGCCAGGACTGGCGGCATGGATGCCAGATACCACAATGCGCCCGATCGCCAGTGGCGTAACTGCGGCCAGAATCCGAAGCCGGAGTCGATTCTTCGGACATTGAGAATCGTCGCGATGCCAACTTGGATCCAGACCAGGTGCCCAAGCAATTCCACCGGCGCCTTGGGCCATGGGCGTGGATAAATGGCGCCAAACCAGTTGAACAGGATGGGCGCAGCCATCAGTGCGACGAACGCCAGGTCGGTGTAACGGGAGACAGGCAGAAAGTGAAACCAGAAGGCGGCCAGGGCGACGAGCCCCAGGAGCGCAACCAGCGCGTGCGGCCGGAATACGCCACACGGGATCGAGTACAACATCCACGGGATGGGCGCAAGAATAATCAGACGTGGCGGCGTCCAGAACTCGCGCCACTTCGGAGCGGCGAGGCTGAAGTAAAACGCCAGTTGGACCAGACCTGCGGCGAGCAGAGCAAGCGCGAGTGGCCAGGCGATGTTGACGTTGCCGTAGGCGATCCCGGTCACTTGGAGTTGCCTCTGAGGTAGGGCGGCGCTCCAGCGCCGCGCGGGGTCTCCAGACCCCGCTCCGGAAGAGTTTGCCAGACCTGGAGGTCCGGCGCGGGCCTGGAGGCCCGCCCCACCAAGCCAGCCTGCGCCACTGGGCTATGCTGACGGTGAGGGTAGTCGGTGGCCGCAAGACTGAGATTCGCGCTGGGCAAGTCCGTGGGCTTTCTGACGCTTGTCCTCTTCACGTTAGCGTCTTCCCGGCTGCCTGCGCACGAACATCAGGATGACCCTCCGCAAGACCTGGTCCGGCGCGTGGCTCAGCAGGAGGCACGCAACTCCGAGGAACGCTCGCATTACGCCTACCGGCAGGAGGTTCTGCTCGAAGACCTCCCGGGTGGCAGGCAACCGAGCGGGCTGTATCGGGAGACGCGGGACGTTATCTTCTCGCCCGAGGGCGAACGCACCGAGCGCGCGGTCGGCGAGCCGCAATCACGCCTGGCGCGCCTGGTGCTGACGCCGGAGGATTTCGACGATATCCGCAACATCCAGCCCTTGCTGCTCACCCCGGAGCTGCTGCCGCGCTACGAGGTCCGGTTCCGCGGCGAGGAGAGCATGGACGGCCACGACTGCTGGGTGCTGCAGGTTCGACCCAGGCAGATCCTGCAAGGCATGCGGCTCTTTGACGGGATGCTATGGGCCGAGAAGACTGGTCTGAACATCGTCCGCAGCGAGGGCCAGGCCGTGCCGCCCGTGTATTCGCACGTCGATGGGAAGGACAGCGAGAACCTCTTCCCGCGCTTCGTGACCACGCGCTCACAAGTCGATGGCTTCTGGTTTCCCACGCTGACCTTTGCCGACGACACCCTGCCGTTTCGCGCCGGGCCGCTACGGGTGAAGATGACCATCCGCTACAAGGACTACAAGCGCTTCAAAGCCGAGTCCACGATTACGTTCGAAGAGAAATAGAGTGTGGATGAGCACAGACGACATCGCGGGCAACCATCTACTTCGCAAGTAGCAGAAGCGCTTCGTCGGCGCTGTTTTCACGAGCGAGGTCGAGTGCGGTCTTCCCCGCCTTGTTGCGGAGCGCGCGGTCGGCGCCACGCTGGAGCAACAGCTCGACGGTGGTCCCACGATTCCAGCTCGCGGCGTGATGCAGCGGCGTCGCTCCGGCTTCCGTATCTTTGGCGTTGATCGCGGCGCCCTTGTCGAGCAGGAGTTCGACCACCGCCGTCTGACCGGCGAGCGCGGCGTCGTGCAGCGGTGTACCGCCCGATGCATTGCGCGCGTCGATCTTTGCTCCGTGACTGAGTAGAGCTTGCACCACGGCGATGTAGCCTTTGAGGGCTGCGTCGTGCAGCAGCGTGCTGCCGCCGGGGCAGGGCATGTTGGCGTCCGCGCCCTTATCGAGAAGCAGCGAGACCACGTCGGCCTGTCCGTGCAAGACCGCGGCCTGGAGTTGACTGGCGGCCGTCTGGCCACCGGAGTCGAGCTGCGCACCGTGCGCCATCAGCAGCTCCACGACCGGCGTGTGCTTGAAGCGCAGAGCTTCGTCGAGCGCGGTGGCGCCAGCCAGGTCCTTAGCCGCAATCTCCGCGCCTGCATCAAGCAGCACCAATGCCACGTCGGCGTGTCCCTGAATTGCGGCCTCGTGCAATGGCGTCGCGCCGCTGTCCTTGTTTCGAACGTTCACCGTCGCGCCGCGGGCGATGAGCAGCTTCACCATATCGGCGTGGCCGCGCCACGCGGCTTCGTCGATCGGCGTAGACCCGGAGTCGTCGGCGGAGTTTACGCTCGCACCCTTTTCGAGCAGCATCTTCGCAATCTCGATATGCCCACGGTTGGCTGCCAGATGGAGCGCCGTGGACCCGCTGCGATAGCGCGCGTTGACATCGGCGCCGTGCGCCAGCAGGACTTCGACGACGGCGCGGCGATCCATCAGCACCGCGTAATGCAGCGGCGTGGACCCTGCCTCTTTGTGGCGGGCGTTCGGGTCGGCGTGGTGTTCGAGGAGCAGCTCCGCGATCTTCGCCTCTCCGCTCCAAGCCGCGTCGTGCAGGGCCGTTCCCCCCAGCGAGTCGTACTCGTTGACATCGACCCCCTGGGCGAGCAACGCAGCGACGGTCTCAATGTCCCCGCCGCGAGCCGCAGTATGCAAATCGGAAAAGAGGAGAAGACAGAACAGCAGCGGCGTCATCGCCCAGCCTTTTACACTCCGGTCAAAAATGCCGCCAACCAGGTTCGCAGCTTCCACCCTTTGCGGGACGGCCCGTCGTTCAGAAGATCGGCTTCAGGACCATCCGGCCGTACGCGATGAACGCCATGAGGAGACCTAGCACGCCGCTTAAGATAATGGGCGTAATCTCGCCGTACTTGGCGTGTACCCAGATGAACACGAGGCTCTCGATCGTCAGGACCGTGGCGGCCACCACCGTGAGCGCCGGATGCCAGTGGAGGGCGGCGGGGACGATCAGCCCGACCGTGCAGACGAGTTCGAGAACGCCGAGGGCCATCCAGGCTTCCCGCGGCAACGCACCAAAGGACGGGACCCCCTCGCTTACCTTATCGAACATGAAGACCTTCATGACGCCCGACGCTCCGTACAGGAGCGCGGCGAGGACCTGCAGGACCCATAACAGGATGTTCATCGTGTGCCTCCTCCCAGTTTCCGCGCCGGCGCGCGCAGGGCAGTTTCTCCCCGCGCGATCCACGTTCTGAGCCCAGCTCTAGTGACCATGGATAACCTCATAATAATTCCCCTTCGTGTTGCACAGAGGACCCTACTCGAAGCGCTATCGATTTCCTATACGGCTTGCGCAGTCCCAGCGTGCACAGCCGCAGCGTCAACGCGCGCGGCCATGGGTACATAGTCACGCTCGTCGCTGCCGAGGTAGACCTGGCGCGGCCGCACGATCCTCTGCTCCGGATCGAGAATCTGCTCCTCCCACTGAGACAACCATCCCGGCGTGCGCGGAATCGCAAAGAGCACGGGGAACATGTCGACGGGGAAGCCCATTGCCTGGTAGATGATGCCCGAGTAGAAGTCGACATTCGGGTAAAGCTTGCGACTGACGAAGTAGTCGTCCTCAAGAGCGATCCGCTCCATCTCCAGCGCCATGTCGAGCAATGGACTACGGCCCGTGACCTCGAGCACTTCGAAGGCGACTTGTTTGATGATGCGGGCGCGTGGATCGTAGTTCTTGTAGACGCGATGGCCGAAGCCCATCAGACGCGCGCCCTCGCCGGCCTTCACGCGGCGGATGAATTCGGGGATGCGATCTTTCGTTCCGATCTCCATCAGCATTCGCAACACGGCTTCGTTCGCGCCGCCGTGCAACGGACCGTAAAGTGCGGCGGCAGCGCCGGCGAGCGCGGTGAAGGGATCGCAGTGCGAGCTCCCTATGCCCCGCATCGTGGTCGTTGAACAGTTCTGTTCGTGGTCTACGTGCAGGATGAACAGCACGTCCAAGGCATGTTCCAGCACCGGGTTCGGCTTGTAGCGAAGCTGAGTCCCCTTGAACATCATGCTGAGGAAATTAGCCGGATAACTCAGGTCCCCATCGGGGTAGACGAAAGGCATGCCGACCGAATGCCGGTAACAGAAGGCGGCGATGGTGGGCATCTTCGCCACCATGCGTTCGAATTGAATCAGCCGGTTCTGGGCGTCGAAGATGTTCTTGCCTTCCTTGTAGAAGGTGGAGAGCGCCGCGACGGTGGACAGGAACATCCCCATCGGGTGAGCGTCGTGGCGGAAGCCGTCGATGAACTTCTTGGTCTGCTCGTGAATCAGCGTGTGCGAAAGTACGATATTCACGAATTCGTCGAGCTGGCTCTGCGTCGGCAATTCGCCGAAGTAGAGCAGGTAGGCCACCTCCAGGAAGGTGCTCTTCTCGGCAAGCTGCTCAATCGGGTAGCCGCGATAGCGCAAGATTCCCTTGTCGCCGTCGATGAACGTGATGCGGCTCTTGCAGGCCGCCGTGTTCATGAAGCCCGGGTCGTACGCCATGAGGCCGAAGTCTTCGCTGTCGGTCCGGATCTTTCGCAAATCAATCGCGCGAACGGTCCCGTTTTCGATCGGGATCTCGTAGGACTTACCAGTTCGGTTGTCGACAATTGTCAGTGTTTCGGAAGGCATTGGAGCACCACGCTAAAGCAATGAGGCGACGATGGATCGTCTTGATTCTAGCTTAAGTAGATGTGGACGCTGGCCCGTGAGTTGCAAAAGCCCGGCGCATCGCTGAAAGGACTACACGCCCGGGACAGCGATGTCGCGGCCGCGACCGCTATAATCCGAGCATGTTACGAGTACCCAGGCAGGCCGCCCATCGGCGTGTGCCAATCCTGATATCTTACGCGCTGTTAGTCCTGTCGATCGCAACGGTGGGCGCGCAACAGCCCCGTCCGCTGAGCCACAAGGACTACGACTCCTGGAGGCTCATCACTGGCCAGGCGATTTCGCGCGACGGCAAATGGGTGGCCTACGCCTACATGAGCGAAGACGCAGATGGCGAGGTGATTGTCAAAGGACTGGCGACCGGCAAGGAATACAGAATCCCGGCCGGCAATCTGCCGCAACCACCCGTTGTTCCCCCCGCTGAAGTAAATCCGGAAACCCCGCCGCAACGGCCTACCGTGAAAATGCGGTTCGCCAGCGACGCGCAGTGGCTGGTCTTCACGGCCTTCCCCACAAAAGCGGAGGTCGATCGCGCTCGCAAGGACAAGAAGAAACCGGACCAGATGCCGAAGAAGAATCTGTCGATCGTCAACCTGACGAACGGCCAGGTGGAACGCGTCGCGAACGTGAAGAGCTTCGACCTGCCGGAGAAGGGCGAAGCCTGGTTGGCGTACGTGGCCGAAGCGAAACCGGAAGCCAAGCCGGAGACGAAGTCCCCGGAAAAGCCGGCTGCGGACTCTGCCGGCCTCGCCGGCATGGTTGAAGACGACGGCCGCGCCGATCAAGCGGAGGAGGCCAGCGGCACTGGCAACGCGACGGCCAAGAAAGAATATGGCACGGAGTTGACGCTGCGCCACCTCGGCGGCGCCGAACCGGCGCGCACGCTGGCCGACGTGCTGGAATTCGGGCTGACGCGCGACGCCGATGTGCTGTGGTTTACGACGTCCTCCAAGAAAGAAGATGACAACGGGATCTACGCGTTGAAGCCCGGCTCCACTGACGCGCCTACGGCCTTGTTGAAAGGGAAAGCCAAGTACACGAAGGCCGCCTGGGACCGCGCTCAAAAGCAGATGGCGTTCCTCAGTGACCGCGATGACGCCGCGTCGAAGACGCCCAAGCAAAAGGTCTATTTCTGGGACCGGCAGGCGCCGGCCGCGGTGGAACTGGTCTCCGCAGCCACGCCCGGCTTCCCGCAGGGGATGGTAGTGGGCGAGAAGGGCACGCTGGCTTTTTCGCGAGATGGCAAGAAACTCTACGTTCCGTCCGCCGCGCCACCCACGGCCCCGCGCGATCCGAAGTCCGAGCCTGCGTCCGAAGACAAGGTCACGATGGACCTCTGGCGCTGGAATGACGACTACGTTCAGCCGATGCAGCGGATCCGCGCCAATCAGGAGCGCAACCGTACTTATCGTATTTCCTTTGATCTGGCAGCAAAGAGGCTCGTGACCCTGGCCGCGCCCGATCTGCCTACGGTGGCTCTGAACGACTTCGGCACGGCAGCGATCGGGCTGGACGATCGTCCGTATCGCACACGGGTTGACTATGACGGCAGCTATGCGGATCTGTATCTGGTTGACGGGACCAACGGAGCCCGCAAGCTAGTGCTCAAGGAAGTTCATTCGAGCGGCTCAACGGCCGCGCAGTGGTCGCCCGCGGGGCGTTTCGCCGCCATCTACCGCGACAAGCATTGGTACGCAGTGGACGCAAGCGACGGCACGGTGCGCAACCTGACAGAGAAACTGCCAGCGGCCTTTTTCGACGAGCAGAACGATGTGCCGGAGACTCCACCAGCCTACGGCTTCGGCGGCTGGACGCGGGACGGAGCGGCGCTGATTTACGACCGCTTCGACGTCTGGCGTGTGCCGGGCGACGGATCAGCCGCGGTGAATCTCACGGGCGGTACAGGCCGCGCGCAGAAGATCCAATACCGCGTCGTGCGCACCGATCTCACCGGGGACGAGGACGAACCGGACCTGGGCATCGATCCGTCCAAGCCGCTGATGCTTCGCGGCGAGAGCGAGGAGACGCGTGCGACGGGCTTCTTCCGCGCTTCGGCGATAACGGCCGGCACGCCACAGCAACTGCTCTGGAGCGATGCAGCCTGGCGCTACGTCGCGCGGGCCCGAAATGCCGACGTGTTCCTGGTTTCCGCGAGCCGGTTCAACGAGTATCCCGATCTGCAGGTGACAGGTCCCAGTTTCGATGCGCTGAAGAAGATATCCGCCGGTGGGGAGCAGATGAAACCGTTCTCGTGGGGCACGGCGGAACTGATCCGGTACAGAAACACCGACGGAGTACCGCTGCAAGCGACGCTCTTCAAGCCTGCGAACTTCGACGCGAAGAAGAAATACCCGCTGATGGTTTACATCTACGAGCGGCTGACCCAGAATCTGCATAGCTTCGTGAATCCCGCGCCGGGCCATTCCGTGAACACGAGCTACTACGTCAGCAACGGCTACCTGGTGCTTCAACCCGATATCGTTTACACCCTCGGCCAGCCGGGCCAGAGCGCGTTGAAATGTGTGCTGCCCGCGATTCAGGCCGTGGTGGACTTGGGGATAGTCGACGAAAAAGCCGTCGGCATCCAGGGCCATAGTTGGGGCGGTTACCAGATCGCGTACATGGTGACGCAGACCACGCGTTTCCGCGCCGCCGAGGCGGGGGCTCCGGTCGGCAACATGACCTCGGCTTACAGCGGCATCCGCTGGGGCACCGGGCTGCCGCGGCAGTTTCAATACGAACACACGCAGAGCCGGATCGGCAGGACCATCTTCGACGACCCGTATAAGTTCGTGGAGAACTCACCGGTCTTCCACGCGCGCCGCGTGACTACGCCGATGCTGATTCTGCACAACGACAATGACGACGCCGTGCCATGGTATCAGGGCATCGAGTACTTCCTCGCTCTGCGGCGCAATGGCAAAGAGGCGTACCTGTTGAACTACAACGGCGAGTATCACGGCCTGCGCCGCCGCGCCGACCAGATGGACTACACCGTTCGCATGCAGCAGTTCTTCGACCATTTCCTGAAAGGAGCGCCGGCGCCCGAGTGGATGGACAAGGGTGTGCCGTATCTCGATCGGGACGAGGAGAAGCTGAAGTTCCAGCAGCAGCAGCGCCAATAGGCCTCGCGGGTCGGAGGCGCAGCTGTTTTGAACATAGCGGGCAGGAGGGTCCATTCGCGGATATAGGTGGCACGCGCCGCTCCATGTCGCTCACAGCTCTGCGAAGGAAGAATGGAACCTGCGGTTGCCGTTTCGTCCCGCGCATCCCGACTGCCCGCGGTTGGATTGCGCCCGGATTCCCGCGCTACTTCACTACCGCCGTTATTACCGGATCGATTCGGCTTGCTTCACGGCGTCCGTGGACAGGCCGTAGGTTTCAAGCAACGTTCCGGTGGCCCGCTGCAACACCGCTTTGGCCTTTGCGAACGAACCACGCGCAGACAACTCGGTGAGCCGCGCCTGCGACAGAACCTCCTGGAACTGGCTCACGGTGAAGGCCGTACTCAGACCCTCTTCGAAGCGTGCCTTTTCGGCATCCAAGGATTCAATCTGAAGCCGCGACGACTCCGCCGCCGCATCGTAGGAGGCTTGTGCGCGATGTAGCGCGATGATGGCGTCCTGCACTTCCAGCCTTGCCTGGTTGCGAAACTCCTCGGCGCGAATGTCCGCCTGACGCGAAACTATCTCGTCACGAGCGGCGTCCGCCTGCGCGGTTCGGTTGCGCAGCGGCAGATTCAACTGGATCCCCGCGCCATAAGTGGGATAGTTGCGCTGGAATACCTGGCCCAGCGCGCCACCGTATCCGCCGAGAAAGGCCAAGTCCGAATTGGCGGCAACGGGATTGCGGTCGCCGCCAAGGCCGGAGTTCAAAGCGAAGGCGACGATATCCAACTCAGGCTTCAAGTTGTTGCGCGAGCCTTCGAGCGCGATGCGCGTGTTTTCGGCCTGCAAGCCGGCCTGCAGCAGGTCGGGCCGGCTCGCGAGAGCCGTTTCGAGGAGCTTGCCAGCGTCCAAGGCCACGGTCTCCTTCGGCAGTTCCAGCGTATCGGTTGGCACTACGCGCGCCTCGCGCACGGCGGCATCGTCGAGCCCCTTGCGGAACAGCACGCTCTTGAAGACGGCCTCCTGCTCTTCCAGCAAGGCGCGGGCGTTGATGAGCGCCTGCTGTGTGGTCAATAAACTGGCGCTGGCGCGCGTGACCTCGATGGAAGGCAGAATGCCCTGCTCCACGCGCGAAACCACCTCGCGCTTCAGCCATTCGGCTAGTTGGAGGTCCTCTTCCTTCACTCTCACGTTGTCGCGCAAACTAGCCAGATCGATGTAAAGACGCGTCACGCCGTAGACCGTGCTGATGAGTTGCTGTTCAAAGAGCAGCCCCGCGATCTTTTCCTGGTTCGCGGCGATGCGGATGTAGCGGCGGTTCATGCTTCTTCCGAAACCTCGCAGCAGCGGTTGGGTGATGGTGAGGGAGAGGGCTGAAGTCACATAAGGGCTGTAGTTGACGTCCGACGCGTTGATCGTGTTGCGCGAGTTGTTGAACGACAGCGCGGCGCTTGCGCCCGTGGAGAAGCCCTGCGTCAACCCGGCGTTGGCGTTCATCGTCGTGCCGATCAGATTGTCGGTGCCATACGAGGCGGGGCTGATTTCGGGCGTCGACTGGTGCGAGTAATTCAACGCGCCCGACAGCGATGGATCGAAGATGGGCAGCGCCGTGCCCGCGCTCAGCGTGTTCTGGCCGAGAATCGAGAAGTTCGATTCCGTGCTGACGAGAACGCCCAACTCCGACGGGTTGGTCGGAATACTGTTCCCGCCCGAGGCCTGCGTGCCGAGGTTTGTAAGCAGTGGACTGGCGGGTCCGCCGATGCCGAGAGGAGCTTCGGTCACCGAGTATTGCAGACCGCGCGTCGTCCCGCCGCCTTGCGCCCGCAGGAGATCCTCGCGGGCGGCGAGCAGGTTATAGCGCTGCATCTCGACATCCAGGTTGTTCTCGACGGCAATCGCGATCGCGTCGCGCAACGAAAGGTAGAGCTGGCCGGCATTGAGCAGATCGGCGTAGCGCGACGTGCTGTTCCACTTCGGCGCGGGCACTGAGGACGGCCGCCAGGCCCTAGAGAACTTCGCCCACCCTCCGGGGGCATCCGACGCTTCTACGGGAACAACCAGCGAAGCGGAGAGCAACAAGGCGAGAATCGTCTGAATACGCATGGCAGAGGCTCCGCTCAACGCGCTTGCCTCCCCGCGGCAGGGCTGGCGGCGTGCGACCGCTGGAAGGGCTGCGCATCAACGGCTACGCCTTCACGGACACGGTCATTGGGATTGACGACGACCTTCATCCCTTCCTTAATCCCGGAGAGCACCTCGATGTCCGAGCCATTATCGCGTCCGACGAGCACCGGCCGGAAATGGACGGTGCTGGAATCGTCCACCACCGCGACCAAAGTCCCTTCGGCGCGGGCGATCAACGCTTCGGACGGAATCAGCAGCGGCGGATCTTCGCGTGTCGCACGGATGGTCACGTTGGCATACATGCCGGGCATCAGTTCGCCTTTCGGATTGGCCACCTGCACTTCCACGAGCAGCGTTCGTGTCGCCGGGTCGAGCGCGCCGGCCGTGCGTGCGACCTTGCCTTCGAAGACCTTCCCGGGCAGGTCGTTGAACGCGATCTCCGCGCTCTGGCCCGCGCGCATCTCGTTCGCATTCATTTGAGGAGCGTTGATGAACGTCCGCAATGTGCCCGTTTGCGCAATGCGGAACAGCATCGTATTGCCCGCGGCGATCAGCGTTCCCTGATCGACGTTGCGCAGCGTGATGACGCCGGCGAAGGGGGCGGTCACTCTCAGATAGCTGTGCATCTGCTTCAGCCGGGCGAGATTCGCCTCCATCGCGGAGACATTATTCTGGGCCGCCGAAACAGCCTTTTGGAGCGAATCCACAGCGGCGATATCGGCCTGATAGGTGGCCTGGTAGGTGTCGTTTTCCTGGCGGGATACGATTCCGCGTTTCTCCAGGTTGCCGTAGCGGGCCGCGGACACACGGGCGAGCTCGCGAGTGGCGATCCCTTGCGTAAGATTCGCCTTGGCTTGTTCAAGCGCCGAGCGTGACTGGTCCAGCGAGGAAGCCGCCTGCCGGACCTGCTGGTCCAGCTCGGGCGCTTCTATCTCGGCGAGCACCTGGCCCTGGGCGACGTGGTCCCCGATATCGGCGTAGCGGCGCTTGACGTAGCCGTCGGCGCGCGCCAGCACAGGCGCTTCGGTGATAGCTTCGAGCGTGCCCGGCAGCACGGTCACCGCCTCGGCCGGGGCGCGCGTGACCAAGGCGACCGGCACGATCGGCCGGGCCGTGATGGCCTGCTCGGCCTCGGCGGCCAGCACGTGCTGCCGCCGCAGCTTGGGCAGCAGGCCCACGGCGAAGCCCAGCACCAGCACCAGGGCAAGCACAATACCGAGCGTACGCAACAGCGTGGTCCGCGGTTTGGGATGCGAAAGCTTGGGCACGTCTATGTGCGCCGCCGCATGGCCCTGCCTGAGGTGCTGAACTTCGCGCTCCAGTTTCTCGATTTTTTCTCGCAGCCCGATGCTTTCGTCGCTGGACTGCGGAGGCGCCAATTCAGGCTTTTCCGGGATCATTCGTTTTCTTCTTTCACAATCAGTGCTTCGTGATCGACCGGAGGCTTCGTACGGAGCAGGCTGTAAACCATGGGGACCACGAACAATGTCGAGACTGTGGCTACCAGCAGCCCTCCGATCACGGCCCGGCCAAGCGGCGCATTCTGCTCGCCGCCTTCGCCCATCCCCAGCGACATCGGCAACATGCCGAGAATCATGGCGGCGGCCGTCATCAGCACCGGGCG
>Ga0181528_10000048_pt1 | contig 121152 bp, 92 predicted proteins | sample PEATcosm2014_Bin_47_FD_119742 | JGI IMG/M metagenome (GOLD analysis project Ga0181528, IMG submission 119742) | Peatland microbial communities from MTU Mesocosm Facility, Houghton, MI, USA - PEATcosm2014_Bin10_10_metaG | ecosystem: Environmental > Terrestrial > Soil > Wetlands > Peat | place... | reverse complement strand
CGCGGGCGGCGCGGATCGCGCGGACGCTCAGTCGATGTCTCCATCGAATAATGAGGTCCTGCACTACAGCGCGGAGTGGCGCTTTGTCCGCGCCGGCGACATCGAAGTCTACAACCTGAGCGGTCGCCAGACCGTCATGAAGCTCTTCAGCTCGGGTCTGGTTTCGCGCCTTTTTCATGTGGAAGACAACTACACCCTCACGCGCGACGAACAGGGCTGCAACAAGAGCCTGATCTTCAAACTTCAAGAAGGGCGCCGGAGCCGGGAGATCCAAGCCAACTTCGACAAACAGCGGCGCAAGGCGACTTTCGTGGAGCGGGACCTCACGCGAGACGTCACGACGACTCAAAAAGAGAGCGATATCCCCGGTTGCGTCTACGACCTGACCGGCGCGCTCAGACAACTGCGGGAGAGCTATCCGAAGCCGGGCAGTTCCTGGACGATTCCCATCTCCGACGGTAAGAAATCGGCCAATATTCGAGTGGAAGCGCAAGAAAAAGAGCTGATTCGCACCCCCCTGGGCCAGTTTCCGTCCACGCGCTACGAAGCCTTCGTCTTCGGCGGCGCATTCTACGGACGCAAAGGGCGGCTTTTCGTCTGGATGACCGACGACGAGCGCCATTTGCCGATCCAACTCCGCATTCAACTGCCGTTCTACGTGGGTACGATCACGCTGCAATTGGAAAAAGTCGAAAGGAATTGATGTGAGGAGTTCAGCTTTAGCGCGATTCCTGACGGCCACGCTTTCGGTGGCCCTTTCTGTGGGAGGCCTGGCCGGACAGACGCCTCCGCAGGCGCCCGCGAATGACGGTCGATTAAGTGACGCGCAGGCACTCAAGCTCTATCAGCGCACCCTGCAACTCATGGAGGCCGGCGGCATCTTCATGCCCGACCTCACACGGGCGGCTCAGCCTCTGGTTGAGAACTCGCGGCAGACTCTGGAGAGCCTGAAGTTTCTCGGATTCCGCAATCCGCAACTGCACTACCGCTGGCTCGCGTCGGTGCGCGCCTACCTGCTGCTCGCCGACACTCTGCCCAAGCCGGTTCCCTTCCCCGAAGAGTCCCGCCGCCAGTTCGCCGAGTTACGCGACGTCGTGATCCAGACCGAGGTCTATTTTCAGTCGCAGCTCCAGCAATTGCAGGTCGATCTGCGCGACCCCGACCGCGACAACGTCAGGCGCTATGCCGACGACAATCTGAAACTGGCACCTCCGCAAGCTGGCAACCCGCGAGTCGTCTTTCTCGGCGATTCCATCACTGACGGTTGGCGGCTGAACGAGTATTTCCCCAACAAGGACTTCCTGAACCGCGGCATCAGCGGACAGATCACGGGGCAGATGCTGGGACGTTTTCTGAACGACGTGGTATCGGTTCGTCCTGCCGCGGTGGTCATCCTGGCGGGGACCAACGACATCGGCCGCAGCGTCGATATTGTGACGATCGAGAGCAACCTGACCGCGATTTGCGACCTGGCGGACCATTACAAGATCAAGGTAATTCTCTCGTCGGTCCTGCCCGTGCACGACTACAATCTGGCGATTAGTCCTGCCTACGAGCAGTCGAAGAAGCGCTCGCCGCAAGTGATCCGGGCGCTCAACGACTGGCTCCTGAGCTTCAGCCAGAAGCGCGGCTACACCTACCTGAACTACTTCCAGCCGCTGATGGACGTCCGGACGATGCTTACCAAGGAATACTCCGACGACGGCCTGCATCCGAACCCGGCGGGCTATCGGATTATGGCCCCGCTGGCGCTCGCCGCTATTGAAAAGACACTTGGCCCAAGCCAGGCACAACCACAGAAGCGCCGGATGCGTCTATTCTGATGCCATGAGAGTTCTTCTTCTCGTCTTCGCCGCAGTTTCGCTCGCGATTGCGCAAAGCTCGATCGACGTAGCGCATCTGAAGCAGTTCATCCATTCAGCGGTCGAAAAGAAGCAACCCGACAAGTTGGTGGTCAAGTACCTGAAATTGTACAAGCTGACCGAGCGGCTGACCGACCGCGACCTACTGATGATGATCGCCGAAGGCCCGGGTCCGGAGACCACTGAGCAACTCAAGGAGATGCAGGAGGCCACGAAGAGCCTGCCGGTGCCAGCGGACATGGTCAAAGCGGACACGCCGCCTCCGGCGCCGATGCCCCCGCCTCCTGTCGCCGACCAGGACCGGATCCTGTCTGAAGCGCGTGAAATCGCGCTCGACTACAGCACGCATCTGCCCGACTTCATCTGTCTGCAATACACCCGCCGCTACGTCGACCCGCAGGGCACCGATTACTTCCAGCAGGTGGACACGGTCGCCACGCGGTTGAGCTACTTCGACCAGCGGGAAGACTACAAGGTGATCTCGGTCGGGGACAAGCTGAGCACCAAGGACTACTCGAAACTCGGCGGCGCGATTTCCAGCGGCGAATTCGGGACCATGCTCAAGCAGATCTTCGAGCCGGGGACCGCCGCAGAGTTCGGCTTTGAACGTTGGGCCAAGCTGGACGGGCGCATCTGCCTCGTTTATCACTACCATGTGACCCGCGCGCGCTCGAAGTGGTCGATTGACTGGAATAATGGCGAGCAGGTTTACAGCCCGGCTTACTCGGGCTCCATCTTCATCGATCGCGAAGTGCCCGTGGTGATGCGCGTGACGCTGATCGCCGAGGGGATTCCCGTGGCGTTCCCGATCCAGGAAGCCAAGAGCACGCTGAACTACGGCTACCAGGACATTTCCGGCAAGCAGTTCCTGTTGCCGCTGAATTCGGAGATGCGGATGCGGGAAGGCCGGCTGCTCGTGAAGAACGAGACCGAATTCCGCAACTATCGCAAGTACAGCGCCGACGCCGTGATTACCTTCGACGCCGAGGCGGTTGGGACGAGCGACACGGAGAAGAAGCCGAAGTAAGCCGAGCCTCACGTCCGGCAGTGGACCGGGCTTTCCTCACGCTTGCGTCATACGCCCGCGGCGGACTGTTCCTCAAGTCCGGCCTCCTCCACCGGCTTCCCCTCAGACTCGTCAGGCTCGGTCCAGGCGAGGAATATGACGGGTAGCGTGGCGAGCAGGAGGGCGATCTGAGAGAGAGCCACGGTGAGAAGTTTCAACTCCGAGATCCGCCGCAGAAGCCCTGGCAGGTCATCCTGGAAGATATACGCCGCGACCGCTGAAACCAGAAACATCAGGAACCCGGCCTGGTACGCCCGGCGGAAGGACCGGTCTCGCACCGCCTGCTGCCGCTCGTCTACCGGTATCGCAGTCAGGGCGGCTGGCGCCGGGATCACGGGCATTGACCAGCTGACCAGCCGCATCCAGACCAGCATGAGAGACAGGAAAGCAATCAGCCCCCCAAGCGCACCCCACAATGAGGAGGTTCCGGCGGGCGTTCTGAAGGCCACTATTCTGAAGGCCACTACGAGAACGTCTGCGGTGGCCATGCTCAGAAACAAGACCAAGACCCAGACTCTGCGCTCGCGCCGGGTAGGCAAATGCCGCATGCGCGCCTCGTGAGCATTCCAGCCTGTCCAGATCGTACGCCAGTTCACGTTGACGCCTCCTTGACGCTTACATCAAAAACCGGCAGCGGAGCTTTCCTGACGGCTCATCTCCTCTACCGGCTTGCCATCCGATTCGTCAGGCTCGGTCCAGGCGAGACAAGCGACAGGGAGCGTCGCGAGCAAGATGACAATCTGCGCGATGGCTAAGAAAAGGAGTTTCAGTTCCGAGATCCGCCGCAAGAGGCCCGGCAGATCATCCTGAAAGACATAGGCCACAACCGCTGAGACCAGAGACGCCAGCAACACAGCTTGATAGGCCCGGCGGTAGGACCGGTCTCGCACGGCCTGCTGCCGTTCATCTACCGGTACCGTGGGCCCGAAAGCCGACTCCGGGATGACCGGAATCGACCAGCTTTCCAACCGGTTCCAGACCAGAAACGCGAACAGAAGGCCGATCAGCCCTCCAAGCCTGGCCCAAAGTGAGGGTGTTCCGGCGGGTGTTTTGATTGCGGCGATGAGGACGTCCTCAGCAGCAATGCTCAAGTACAACGCCGACACCCAGATTCTGCGCTCGCGCCGCGTAGGCACATACCGGATCCATAGCAGGTGAGCAGTAAAACCTGTCCAGATCGTACGCCCGTTCACGTTGACGCCTCCTTGCCCGACCGTTCGCCGTACAGTTCCTCGCTCATTCGCCGGAAGGGAGCGCGCGCGAAGATCGCCTCGACCGGCAGGCCGAAGAACTCCGAAACCCGGAAAGCGAGTTCCAGGCTGGGGTTGTATTCGCCCCGCTCCATGTAGCCGATGGTCTGGTAGCTGACGCCCAGGGCATTGGCGAGTTCGCCCCTGCTAAGCCCGCGTTCCGCGCGCAGCACCGCGATGCGGTTGTAGAGCTTGTCAGACCCGTTTACGCGGATGGCCATCGAATCATCTCACCAGAAAGTATAATTCGTTATACAGCCGAGTCAATCCATTTCCTAAACTGAACAGAAGATTTCCAATTGAGACACGTGCGGTGGGGCGGACCCCTGGACATCTCCGGATGGGGGCCGACGCCCACGTCGGCCATGCTTCGAGAAACCTGAAAAGGCCGAAGAGCCGGACCTGGGGGTCCGGCGCGGACGTGGGCGTCCGCCCCACTGCCACGACAATCAGATCAGTTGGGGAACTGGGTCCAGCGGCCCTTCTCCATGCGGCCGGCGGTTTTCTTCATGTAATCGGGGTCGCGCGCGGGGTTCACTTCGCAGAGAATCAGGTCCGCCGGGCCTTCGACGCTGAGCGGCTGGTCGAGAATGCGGGGGAAGACGAAGCGGCGTTGGCCGTTCACGCGCTTGACGCCGTTTGGAATCGGGACTTCCGAGGCCGGCCCCATCGCGCTGATCTTGCCATGTTCGATAAGAATGACCGAGTTATCGATTGGCGGCAGAGCCGTGCCGTCCATCAGTGTCGCGCCCACGATGGCGTAGCTGGGCAACTCCTGTTCCGGCGCTCCGCAACCGGCCAGCACCACAGCCAAGGCCAGAACTAGCGGGATACGACAGTGGGACAGAAGGCGCATAGCACTTGCTCCAGGTCCAGCTCGCGCAAGTCCTGGACCAGGATGTCCGGCTTGTGCGGGCGCAACTCCTCCAATGGTACGACGCCGGTCGCGACGGCCACGCTCAGAAAGCCATTAGCGCGCGCGGCGTCGATGTCGTTGGGATGATCGCCGATCAACACCACGGACGCACCGGGCGATACCAGTTTCCGGGCGCGAGCCTCGGCGGCTGCGCGCCGGGCGAGTTCGGCGCGCGTACGGCCCTGCTCGGCGAAGGCCCCCAGGCGGAAATAGCCCCGCAACCCGGCTCGCTCCATCTTGCGCCAGCCGATGCGGCTCAGGTTTCCAGTCACCAGGCCGACAGGAATGCCCTGGCGCAACAGGCTTCGCAGCAGCCGCCGCACGCCGGGACAGACTTTGGCCCGCAAGTCGGGACACGTCCCCCGGTACAGGCTCTGGGCCTCCCGGACCATCTTCGCCATCTGCGTATTCACGACCTGGCGGGAGGCGCCCGCCGCACGCAGCATTTCGCTCAGGATGTCCCGGTCGAGCATGCCCTGCACGGGAATGCCATCGGTGGTGGCGCGCAGCCCCGTGACGCGAAACAGAGCGCTCTCCAGAGCAGCCCGGTGGTGCGGTCCCGCGCGGCGGATCAGCGTGCCATCGATGTCGAACAGAAACAGGGCGCGGGCGGCGGGCGAGCGAGTGATGATCTTCTGCGACATCCTCTGCTTATGATAGGCTCAGTCCTGTCCGGAGCCTGAACCTGGCCGAACGTTTACACTGGTAGATTACGATGCAGCTCATTCAAGCGGGAAAGCACCAACTGGTGTCTCTCGAATTCGACCCGGAGACGTTGCGGCAGAGCGCGCAGGAGACAGGCTTCGAGATCGGGATCGACGACCAATCGCGCGTCACCAATGTGACCCTGCGGGCGCGGGAGCGGGACACTCCACTGTTGCTCTTCGACGCCTCCGATCCGGCCAATACGGGCTGGTTCTCGCGCTGCATGTTCTACGTCGACGGGCGGACGGGCGCCGTCCTGCAAACGCCGTTTATCATCGCCAATCAGTTCGACCTGAAGGGCCGCCCGAACACGAAAGCGCTGTCGTTGCAGATTCTCAAAGAGTTGCCGCAGTATTTTCGCCTGCCCGGCCGGCAACCCCTCGCCGAAAAGGCCATCTACGCCGTGCTGTACAACTTTCTGAACGCGCTGCAGCAGGTCGGTGTGGGCGTCTGCGGGGTGGGCTCGGTCCGCGCGCTCGCCGGTCGAATCGACGCGCCGGGACATTGAGCGATCCTACTTCGGCAGATTGTCCCCTTCCAGTTTGGTGAAGCGGTTTACCCACTTGATCACCAGGAAGATCGCAAACGCCACGATCAGAAATTGAACTATGTTGTTGATCAGGCTTCCGTAGCCGAGAACGACCGCGCCCGCCTTTTTCGCGTCCGCTATGGTCGAGAAGGTCGCGCCCTTCGGGTTCTTCAGGACCACAAACTGGCTGGCGAGATCGACTCCGCTGGTCAGAACACCGACCAGAGGATTGATGATATCCTCCACGATCGAGTTGACGATCTTGCCGAACGCGCCGCCGATCACGACGCCGACCGCCAGATCGATCACGCTCCCCTTCATGGCGAATTCTTTGAATTCCGATGCAAGTCCCATGGGGCGAAGGATAACACGAAGTGTGGGCGCTCCAGCCACGGGAACTTGCCCGGCCGACTACTTTGATGCAGTCTGAGCCGGGGCCCGGCGGCATTCGATCTCGACATCAGCGTAGGGGATAATCCGCACTGGGCCGAGCAGGCCGTTCAGCTTGATCTGGTCCAGCTTGTCGGCGTGGTTCTCCACGGCGCGCTCGCTGTCCATGGCGTTGGTCACCACGATGCGAATGGTGTTCTTCCCCGGCCGTACCAGCTTGCCAATGTCGAAGCGGAACGGCAGCCAGACCCGCACGCCCGCGGATTGTCCATTGACCAGGACTTGCGCCACGACGCCGACGTCGCCGCAATCGAGCACCAGCCGCTTGCCAACATAGCTCGACGGAAGGTCGATTTCCTGCTCGTAAGCGGCGCTGCCGGAGAAGTAGGGCAGCCCGTTGTAGGTCCAGGAGCCGAGCTTCATGTGGCCGGATCCGAGCGTGAACTCCGGCTCATCCACAAGGCTCTCATCGCCGCTCAGGCGAATGGCCAGGACGTTGTCCGTGCCCAGCGCCGGCGTGCCCCATTCGACGACGCCCGTCGCCACGACGTCCAGCTTGCGCCCGTTGTAGAATACGCTTCGCGGACCTTTCGCGCGAGGCAGTTTTGCCGAGATTGCCGTGGTCGGAACCGGAATGCGGTACCAGGTGGAATAGGCGGGTCCAGGCGCGGGGGACGCCGCCTTCGCTCGCGCGGCCACGTCGTACTTCTCGCGGCTGACGAGAACGTCGTCGATGTTGTCGCCCTGCTGATCGGTAATGCGCACCATGAAAGCGAACGAACCGCGCTGGCCGCGAGACACCTTGAGCAGCAGGTCGTTCCAGCCGGCCTGCAGATCGGCATCGCGCGTCAGCGCGAATTCCTCGCGCATTTCGTAGTACCAGGGCACGATCAGCCAGTCGAGCAGGTTCTTCCCGTTGACCCACACCTTGGCGTTGTTGTCGGCCGTGGTCCGGATCTGGACGCGGCGCGCCACCGGCGAGTACACGTAGGTGTGCGCGTAGGCCGTGACCCATAGCTGGCCATCGGCGATGCCGAGCGCCTTCGCGAGTTCGGTATACGGATTGGCGGTCTCCTCATAGTCGCTCCAGTGGATGGAGACGCCTTTCGCGCCCGTGTAACTCGCGTTCGCGTCGTATCCCTGCTCGGGAGGATAGACTTCGTCGAAGCCCTTGTAGTCTTCGTTCGGGAATGGACCGACGAGCGACCACTGGCGCACGGTAAAGCGTTCGCGCGAGAGCCAGGTGCGCGCCCAGACCAGATCCGGATAGCCCTTCGCCTGCCAGCCCGCGCGCTCCCCGCCCTCGCCGTAATCGCGGCGCTGCATGGCGTAGGGCGCGAGGATTGTCTTGCGTTCCGGCGTGAAGCGCCAGTCGCCCGCGAGATCCAACGGCGGGAGGTTCTGCGACTTGAGCGAGCCGCGATAGAGCTGGCCCGCGGCGTCTGTCACTTCGGCGTACAACGGCTCGGGGCCGGTGAGCGGAGCGGCGCCCCGCACGCGGATCGTGCCATTGCCGGCCTCGACCTTTTGGACCGTCTCGAGGTTTGTCTGCTCGACGCGCACGTCCTGCGCCGCGGTCGCATTCTCCGGGAAGACTACGTAGTAGGCCTCCCAGGGGGCGAAGCGCAGACGAACTTCCGTACCCGTCGCGGTGGAATGATAGAAAAGCGGCTCGCGCGAGCCGCCGGCGGCGTCCCACTTTTCGGGCACGCCGCGCGTGCGCAAAATCACATTGAACTCCCGCGTGCTTTCGCTGTCGTTCACCAGCCAGTAGTAGTCGGCTCCCTCTTTCTGGCGGTGCGAATAGGTGAAGCCGTCGCGCAGGGGCGAGGTCACCTTTACGTCCTGCTCGACGCGCTTGTCGAGAATGGACGTGACGTCCGCGAGATTGTCCTTCACGAAGTAGGCGTGGCCGCCCGCCGCGTTGGAGCGTTCGACGGCGGTCTTCGGAGCGGCGTCGCCGAAGACGCGGATCATCGCGTCGCGGATCTCCGCATCGTCGCGGCCGTCTTCCATCGAGTCCTTGGGCAGGAAGCCGGTGGCGATCACCGTTCCACCCGCCTCGTAAAACTCCACGATCCTGCGGGCCGACTCGCGCCGCAGAGTCGTCAGCGGCGGCAGGATCAGGACCCGGAACTTCTCGTTGGCAATGGCCAGTTGGCCGCCCTCCACACGAGCTTCGTGCAAGTAGTGCGCGTCGGCGACGTCGAAGTCCCAGCGCGCCTTGGCCAGGTCCTCCATCAAGCGCGTGTAGTAAGCGTTGACGGTATCGACGGGATTGTTCCAATTGAAAAGGGGCCAGTTGACAAACGTGCCGTCCCATTTCTTCGTGGAGTAAACGCCGTCGATATTCGCCCATGCCGTCTCGGTGGGCTGATAAATCAACACGTCGGCGACGTGCGCCCCGCCGTCGTTCATAAAACTCAGGCGGCGCGTGTAGTCGGCGTAGTGCTTGAAGTACTTCCAGTAGGGCTGGTGGTAGAACCAGTCCGAGGGGTATTCGATGCGCTTCTGGTTGTAGTTGAAGGCGTGCGGGACGAACTGGTTGACGCCCCAGGTCGCGATCATATTCGTGCCCAGCCGCATCTTCTGGGGACTGAGGAACGAGTACCAGCCTTCCAGTCCCTGGTTCTCGCAGATGAATCGGCTGCCGCGAAAATGAGCGACGGAACCCACTACCTTAAAGTCGCGCGGAGAGCGGCCTCTGTCGATCAGCGAATCGACGCCGGGCGCGCCCCAATTGCGCATGATGCGTTGGAGATCGCCGTCGAAGGCCGCTTCTTCCTGCAGGCTCTCCTCCCAGGCGTGCCCGCTGATGGTCACGCCGTGCAGGTTGCACCACTGGGCGACTTGGCCAAAAAAGTTCTTGGCGTAAAGCTCGCTGACCGTGTCCAGAAAGTCGCAGCGCAGCTTCGGCGTGCGTTTGCCGCCATCGTGGATCAGCAACGGCATGTACTTGTGCAGGTCGTAGCCCTTGGCGGTTTGGAAGGTCTCGAATAGTTTCGGGGTCCAGGCGAGCCGGTAGCCATAGCCGCCCTCGTGATCGGCGAAAGTGCTGTCGATGATGCTGCCGAAGTACTCCGCAAAGCGCTTGTAATACTGCTCGTAGGTGAGGTCCAGGAAGGTGCGGACCGCATCGCGGTTCATCAGGTCGACCAGGCCGCCATCGAAACCCTGCGCCGCGAACAGGTAGTAGACCTCGACGGTCCACTTGCCCGCGGGCACATCGTAGGAGAGCTTGCCGTCGTGAAAATGGGCGGTGATGTCGGTCAGCGTTTCCTCGTCAATGGTATCCGGGCCCGTCATGCGTCCGGCGACCGCGAACTGAAAGTCCTTGATGCCCTCGATCTCGACGTGCTTGGGACCTTCGACGATCCGTTCCTCATACCCCAGAGCGCGCATGCGGAAATCCGGATTGGCGGCGATCACGCGGCTGGGAATCCCCTTGCGCCACACGTCGCGCGCCTCGCCGCTGGGCCACTCGTACTCGTCGCAAAAGCTGAAGTGGAAGCCGAGTTCTTTGGAATGCTTGAGCGCCGAGCCGATGATCTTGAAGTAGTCCTCGGACAGGTATGGCGTCTGCAGACCGGTCCGGTTGTGAACGTACACGCCGTAGACGCCCTGCGCGACCATCTCGTCGATCTGGCGGTTCACTTCGGCGGCGTCGAGCTTGCCGTTCCAGAACCAGAACGGCCGGATCGTGTATTTCCGGGGCGGGTCCTGAAAGGCTGCGAAGAGCTTGTCGGCGCTGCCGCCGCTCGCCTGAGAAAAGGCCGGAATGGCGGCCAGAACCAGCAACGCGCCCACAAAGAGCAATCGACTCGAACGACGCATTCCATCTCCCTATCTATACAGCGCCCGTTCGCCGGAGCCCCCGCATCCACAGCGCGACTCCGAGCCCTGGGCGAGGGCAACGCATCCGTGCCCGATCGAATGCGTTGCCACGAACGATTGGTATCTCCGGCGCGCGGGGCCGCGCACCGGCAGGTCTTATGCTATCTAAGGCGCTACCACAGGACTTTCGCGCTCACCTGGCCGATGCGAGGCGAGCGCGCCTGGGTAACGATGCCGAAGTTGTCGCTCGAGATATTCCCATTCGGGTTGCCAAACTGCGTGTGGTTGAAGGTGTTGAAAAACTCGGCCCGGATCAGCAGGCCGACGCGCTCGTTGATCTGGGTGGTTTTCGCCATGCTCAGGTCGAAGTTCTCGAAGCCCGGACCGTGGAAGAAGGCGCGGTTGGCGTCGCCGAACATGCCAATCGCGGAAACCTGGAATGCGCCTGTATCGAAGTATCGATTGCCGGGCTTTTTCGGATCCTCGAATTGGACCGGCCCGATCAGGTCCGGCAACTCGACGCCACCCTGGTTGCCGGTCAGCGACCGGTCGCCGCTCTGGCCGAGTCCCACCGGGAAGCCGGTGGCGAAGCGCGTGATGCCGCTCAGGGTCCAGCCGGTGGTAAGCCGTCTGGGCGCGTGTTGGAAGAGCGTGTCGAACGGCAAGGCATAGACATAGCTGGCCACGAAGTTGTGTGCGATGTCGAACGCCGAGAGCGAGCGGCTCAGGCCGTAGTTGGAAAAGTTCGTGTAGCTGTAGAAGCCCGACGAATTGTCAATCGATTTGGCCCAGGTGTAGGCAGCGAGGAAGGTCATGTTTTTCGCCTTGCGCTCGAGCGTGGCCTGGAACGAATTGTAGTTGGAATTGGCCGTCGTCTTCATGTACGCATTGGTGCCGAAGTCGTTGCCGAAAGGCGCGCGCGTGCCATACACGAGCGTGCCGTTCGGCCGCGTGTAGATCGTATTCTCGCCGTACTCTCCGCACTCCTGCGTTCCCGCCATGACGCCCGAGCCGGTGAGGCTCTGGCACAGGGCGGGGTTGCCGGGGTTGGAGTCGATGGACGTAAGCAAGCGATGGCTCTGATTACCGACAAAGGCGAGCGTCAGGGCCATGGAGGAACTCAGCGCCCGCTGGAAGGTGAAGTTGTAGTGTTCCGAGTAGGGCTGATGGTTCTTGTACCAGTAGCCGGGCGTGTAGCTGAGCGGCAGGTAGCTGGAGAAGTCCACGTTCTTGTCGCCCGGCGTCGGGAAAATAAAGGGGAAGTGCTGCCCCTGGCTCTGGCCGGTCGAACGCGTCAGGAACGGCTGGTCGAACATCGTCGGCGCGTAGCTCGTCCAGTACAGGCCGTAGGGCGGGTCGCCGACTTCCCAGAACATCGTCATGTCCTCGACCGCCGTGTAATACATGCCCCAGGCGGCGCGGATACTCGATTTACCGGGGTCGCCAAACAAGGTATGGAGGATGCCGTTGTGCGCCGAAGGAGACCAGGCCAGTCCGGCGCGTGGAGCGAAGTTCAGATAATCGGTGGGAGCGAGGGTGCGCGGCACGCCAGGATCGCCCGGGAACACGTAGCCCGTCGGCGCATTGGGATAGACGACGGACTGCTCGCCGGGGATCAGCGTCTCAATGCGGTTCTGCGTGTCGTACCAAGGCATGCTCACCTCCCAGCGCAGTCCGAGGTTCAGCGTCAGGTTGGGCTTCAGCCGGATGGAATCCTGGGCGTAGGCGCCGCCGTAACGCGTGCGCGAATCGAGCATCTGCGTGCTGGCTTGCGTGTAAGACGCGGGCGCTCCCAGCAGGAAATCGACAAAGCTGCTGCCGGTCTCGCTGCCGTCGAACGCAAATTGACCGGCCGGAGCCCACAAGTTGCGCTCGTTGATCTGCAGGTAGCGGAACTCGCCGCCAAACTTCAGATTATGCTTGTTGCTGACTTTCGCGAAGCCGTCGGAGACGTGATAGGTGTTGTTGTACTGGCCCGTCGTGCTCACCGAACTGCCGAAGTTGAAGTCGGTCAATTGGACGTAAGGCACGTACTGGAAGCCACCTGTGCCGCTGAAGTTGATGCCAAGCGTATTGGCGCCGGTGGCGAAGCCGAGATCGGAGAGGCTGGCCTGCTCGCCGCCGGGCTCGCCCTGCACGCTGGCCATGCGGTGGTAGCTGGCGCGAAACTCGTTCACCGCCGTCGGTCCAAAGGTCCAGGTGTTCGACGCGACCACCTGCTGCGCGCGCGTTGGGGTCGTAGCGAAGAAGCCCGGGAAAGAAGTCGATTGCGGGCTGAAGTTCGTCGAATCGTCGAAGAAGTAGTAGAACGACCAGGTACCGTGCTTCTGCGTAAGGAGGTCGACTTTCTGACCGGCCTTATCGTCGTTGACGCGTCCGTTGGCTGCCGCCGAGGCGTAGTGGTTCGCACCGATGTTGGCCGACGGGATGTACTTCATCATGTTAACGGCGACCTTCGAGAAGCCTCCGGTCGGGATCTTGCCGTTGGGAAAGACGCAGAGCGAGGGATCGCTGCAACCGTCGTAGTAATAAGGCTCGCCGCTGTTGACGCCATAGCCCAGGCGCTGGCTGAGCGTCTGCGCCCAATAGTTCCCATTGACAACCTGCGCCTGGCCGCCGACGGAAAAGTCCGAAGCGGAGAACTGGCCGCCGCGCTCGGCTTCGGTCGGCACCAGAACCATGCCGCTCGATGCGCCCTGGATCTCGCGGGTTCCCTGGTAGTCGGTGAACCAGAACAGCTTGTTCTTGAGAAATGGTCCGCCCACGGCGTAGCCGAACTGGTTGCGCTTGAGCGCCGCGCGGGTCGGGTCGAAGAAGCCCCGGGCATCCATGTCGTTGTTGCGCAGAAACTCGAAGCCGGCGCCGTGAATTGCGTTTTCGCCGGATTTGGTGACGGCGTTCATGACGGATCCGCTGAAACGCCCGTATTCGGCATCGAAGCTATTGGTGATCAAACGGAACTCGGCCACGGAGTCGAGATTGGGAATCACCGCGGCGCCCATGGTGCGCGACTCGTTGACGTCGCCGCCGTTGACCAGAAATGCGTTGGCCGTCTCCCGCTGGCCATTCACCGAAACCTGGCCGGAGGCGAGATTGCCCGAAACCGCCAGCGACGAGCCGGCCGAACCGGTGGAGGCCGGCGCAACGCCCGCCTGCAAGCCCAGCAGATCGATGAAGCTTCGACCGTTGAGCGGCAGGCTCAACAGCTTCTTCTGTTCAATCACGTCCCCAAGCTGAGTGCTGGTGGTCTCCACCTGAGCGGTGTTCGCGACGACCTCAACCTTGCTATTGATCTCGCCGACCTGCAAGATCGCGTCAACCTGCCGCTGTTCGTCCACGGTCAGGACGATGTCGGTCACTCTAAAGGACTGAAAACCACTCGCACTGACATCCAGTTTGTAGCGGCCAACCGGCAGGGACATCAGTCGATATTGGCCAGCCGAGTTGGACCGCACCTCGCGAACCATGTTCGTGTCCTGATTCGTGGCCCTCACTGCCACGCCAGGCACCACACCACCGCTGGAGTCGACGACGGTCCCAAGGATCGAGCCCGTGATATCCGCCATCAAAGGCAACGTGCCGAAAACAAGCAGACAGAGTGCGAGGCCGAATATGGCTCGCATCCTCGGCTGCAATTCCAGATGAAGCATGATTTCCTCCCCAAGCGGACCATTCGAAACACTACGCCCTTCTCAGCAGAGACTGCAAGACCGATCCATCGCTAGCCGCCATATTCTTGTACCGCCCGATACAGAGCCACAATATTCGCGGTGGGCGTGTTCGCCTGAATGTTGTGGCAGGGCGAAACAACGTAGCCCTTGCAGCCGCGGAAGCACTGGATGTTCTCCGCTACCTCCCTGCGCACGTCGTCCACGGAACCGAAGGGCAGCGTTCGCTGGTTGTCGATCCCGCCGTGGAAGACAAACGAAGAGCCGAAATCGCGCGCGAGCCGGGCACGCTCCATTCCGCGGCAACGCCACTGGACGGGGTTCAACACGTCCAGGCCGATCTCGGCAAGGTCGGGCAGCAACTGGAGAATCGCGCCGTCGTCGTGGTGGAACGCCTTGGCGCCGTAAGAGTGCGCAAGATCAGCCATCTTCTTGAGCCAGGGCTTGATGAAGCGGCGGAAGCTCTTCGGACTCATCAGCAAGGACTCCTGCGTGCCCAGGTCCTCGGCAACGTAGATCAGGTCGATCAGACCGGGCGCCGCTTCGAGCGAACGCCGCACAATGCCGGCATGGATCTCGTAGATGCGCTCCATCGTGGCGTCGACGATCTCGGGATTCAACACGAGATCCTCCAGCGCCTGCTCCATGCCACGCAACCGGCAGTAAAGGAAGAACGGCTCGTAGGACGCACCCAGAACGGGATAGTCCTTCCACGCCAGGCACTCAGCGCGCAGGCCGCCGTAGTCCCAATCCTCGGGGCTCGGCCACGGGAAGCGATCCAGTTCCGCCGCCGAAACGATCGACGCCAGGGGAGGATCGACCGGCTCCTCGTAGACGCCCAGACCATCCATATAGGGCACCAGCACGGTAGGGATGTGCCAGATGCTATAGAGCGACGGGATATGCCAGGTGTCTTCCTTGGCGGCGGGATGCTTTGGCGCCAGAAAGATACACTTGTCGATCTCCAGCGCCTGCCATAGTTCCGCCTCGGAGTGCAGCCTGAGATCGGCCAGGAGCCGGCGCGTGACTTCGCCTGTCGCCCAGTAGTCGCACGGGACCCGATCTGCCGGTTCTCCCTTCAACAAGGCCTGCCATCTTTGCCGGGGTGTCATCAGGGAGATTATGACTACTGGATCTTAGGAGGGGATCATCTGATATGCGCCGGACAAACAAGTTCTGAAAGCGAACACCATGGAACAGCCATCGGATTGCGATAAGATATTGCATTCATGGGATTATGACATCGTGGCAAGTATCGCCGCGTGGAGCCGGAGCGCCGGACTATGCTCATGTGAATGTTCGCTTTCCGAATGGCTCTCGGGAGCGGCGAAGTCTTGGCTCATACTATGAAACCCGCCCTGCACCCCCAATCGGACCCCTACCAGCTCGCCACCGTGTCGCGGGCCTGCGAGGTCTTGCGAGCCTGCTGCGAGCCGCGGCGAATCGTAGACATTGCCGCCCGGACGGGGCTGAACCGCACGGTAGTGTTCCGGATCGTACATACCCTGGAAGCGTGCGGATTCCTGCGCAAGACCGGCAAGGGCGAGTATCAATCGAACGTTCTCCCCGCCGAACAGCGCGCGTTCCGCGTCGGATACGCTTCGCAGGCCGAAAACTCCCCCTTTTCGACGGCGGTCACCGACGGGCTGCGGGCCGCCGCAGCTCGCGAGCGGATCGACTTACTCGTCCTGAACAACTGCTACAGTGCCAAGACGGCGCTCCGGAATGCCCGGCTGCTGGTTGCGGAGCGGGTGGACCTGGCTATCGAATTCCAGACCATGGAACGTATCGCACCGGCCGTTTCCTCCCTCTTTTATGAAGCAAAGATTCCACTCATAGCCGTCGAAATCCCGCATGCCGGGGCCACTTTTTACGGTGCTGACAACTACCGCGTGGGCCTCTCCGCCGGACGGACTCTGGGTCGATGGGCGAAACAGAACTGGCAGGGACGCGTCGAGGAGGTCTTGTTGATGGAGTTGGGTGTGGCCGGTTCGCTACCTCAACTGAGGCTCACCGGGGCGATTGAAGGAATCCAGGAAGTGCTTCCCGGACTGCCCGGCGATGTCTTTCAGCGCGTAGAGTGTGGTGGCGCGTTCGGACGAGCTTTGGACATGGCTCGAAAGCGGCTGCGCCACACGCCCGAGCGGCGGACTTTGATTACCGGCGTCAACGATCCTAGCGTGCTCGGGGCCATCCGGGCATTCGAGGAGGCGGGCCGCGCCGCATCCTGCGCGGGGCTGGGCCTGGGCGCAATCCCCGAAGCCCGCGCAGAATTGCGGGCCTTCCATTCACGGCTGGTCGGGACCATCGCGTTCTTCCCGGAACAATATGGCACGGACCTGATCCGTCTGGCGCTCGACATCCTCCATCACAAGCCAGTCCCACCGGCAGTTTACGCCCGGCATCACCTGGTTACGAAGGACAACGTTCAACAGCTTTACCCCAACGACCAGCCCGGCCAGAAACTGCGCGTGGAGGTGGATGTCACGGACGAGCGGCTGTGCTGAGCGTGTGTGCTCAGGCGGAGATTTAAGGCTTGAAAGTGGGCCAGACGCCGGCGGCCAGACCAGGCTGCGATACCCATTGAAACCGTTCGAGACCGGCCGCGGTCTGCACCGAGAGTGGTACGCCGGCCCGTATGCCCAGGCTCGAATAGTCGCCCGGGCCGCGCACTTCCAGGCGGCTGGTGCGGTAGGCGGGATTCGGCTCCCAACCGATGGCGCCCGTCCGGTCGATCAGTGGATACCAGGCCAGACCACGACGCTGGCGAACCTCCGCATATTCGAACCCGTACTCGCGGTCGCACAGCGCTCCGAAGGTCATCGCCGAAGCGGGATCGGCGCTGACGGTGGCATGTGCCCAACCGGGCGGGACGACGACGATCTCGCCGGGTTGGGCAAGGACCGCGTAACAGCGCCCCGGATCGTCCGCCGCGAATTCCTGCATGTAGATGTAGGCCGCGCCGCTCCATATTTCGTAGAGTTCGGGCGGCCGCCAGCCGCTATGCAGCGAGACGCGGTGGACGTGGCCCTGGCTGCGCACCGGCTCGTCGCCCAGGCGGCCGGCCGCATAGGTTACGACGCCAAACAGCAACATGCGCCGTTCGAGTTCCTCGCGCATCTCGCTTCGCCCGACATCCATGACGATGGCATAGACGGGATCGGGTCCGTCGCACAACGGGTTGCGCAGGCTGGGGCGGATGGCGTCGAGCGAGCGCAGTTCCGGTTGCGGGCCAAACGTTCCCGCCTCATAACGGAACCCCAAGGGCCGTTCCATGGCGATCACACCGAGTCCTGGATCGAAGCTCATGCCTGAGTCCTCACCGACGCGCGCACCGTCGCGCAAAAGCCTGCGCGCTCGGCCGGACGGACGGTGTACAGGCCCACGGCGGCCGGGACGATGAACGTCTCGGCATAGTGGACAGTGAAGGGCTCGAAGGCGTCCTGCGGGCTTTCGACAATCGCCTCCTGGCCCTCCACGAGATTCAGGACATGCACGCCGTGCGTGGCGTCATGCGAGACTGCCGAGCTGAACCAGTGCCGGCGCGTCTCGATGAACTCGCGCTCGTGCAGTCCGGTACGCTCTTCCATCCAGCCGGCTCCTCCCGTGAGGGGCTGGATTCTGTTCACCAGATTCCGCCGCACCCATTCCGTGTCGCGATCCCATTGGATATTGGCCGCGCCGTGTTCGAGATGGATAGGCCTGGGACGGCCGTCGAGGCCGAGGCGGCCCCAGTCCCACAATTTGAAAGTGAAGATGTAGGGCGTCGCGCTGATCTCGAGCACCATCGCGTTTGCGCCCGAGCAATGGATTGTGCCGCCCGGAATCAGAAAATGATCGTGTTTGCTCGCGGGCCAGCGGTTGACGTATTGTGGGGCGTCGAACAGCGCGCCACCGTTCTGAGCGGCGTGCAGGTCGCCGAGCATCGCCGCGCGATCGACGCCCTCCTTCACACCCAGATAGACGCAGGCGTCTTCTCCCGCATCGAGCATGTAGTAGCTCTCGTCCTGCGTGTAGGCCAGGCCGAACTTGTCGTAAATGTACTCGGTGAGCGGATGGACCTGCAGCGACAGGTTGCCGCCCTGCATCGTGTCGAGAAAGTCGAAGCGGATGGGGAACTCCGCGCCAAAGCGCGCGTGCACGGGATCGCCTAGCAGTTCGCGCGGCTGCTGGAAGACAAGGTCGATCGCCGGCGCCTCGACCCTGACGCCGCCGAAATCGAATAGCAGGCTGTTCTCCTCCGGCACGCAGTCGAAGCACCAGGCATAATTCGGCGGGCCGTCGGGCAGATCGCAAACCTCCCTCATCCACTGCCCGCCCCACGGCCCCGGATCGAAGAAAGGAACGACGCGAAACGGCCGGGTAGTAGTATGGCGCAATGCCTCCCGGAACGCATGCCCCGTCACAAGCTTGGGCATTCGTCCATCGTTCGTATCGAGCAGGTAGTCGATGCGGCCGAACAATTCGCGCTTGATCCGGTCGGCGACACGCCAGTCGAGGAAGTACGCCCGCTTGTACTTAAGCGACGTGCGTTCACTCTGGTTGCCCGCCGCGAGGTTTCCGATCCTGCCGGTGCGCATGCGCATCTGGATTTCCCAGCGCGCCATGTCGGCGTAGATCAGCAGATCGGGCGCAGGCGCAATCAAGCCAGTACCTGCGCCGAGAATCAGCACGAGACCCTGCGCGCCAGCGAGCGCCGTGCGAGCCTGCTCGACGAGCTGGCGGTCGGCGAAGTCGTCGAGGGTGAAGCCGGTCATGCGGCCGAAGACGGGATCGTCGGTCAGGTCGCGCGCCACCATCGCGTCGATCTCCGCGCTGGGCTTCCAGCAATCGTTGGTTCGTAAGACAAGGGCCGGCCGCAGAGCTTGCGATAGAACTTCGAGAACCTCGCTTTCGAAGACGCCCGGGTAGCATTCCAAGGCGATGACGCGTGCGCCTTGCGCGACCTGAGCACGGATCTGTTCGAGGATCGCCAGCCAGCCTTGCCAGGCGCACTCGCCGTCAACCGGCACGCGGATCGCGGGGTATTTGTCGTAATTGGATTTTCTATTCAAGCGAAGCATCCTCAAGCAGGGGCAGCGCGCCGAGCAGCGCCGCGGTGTCGCCCAGCGACGCAGCACGAACCTGGACCTGACCCCAAGGCGTCCACGCGCGCCTTCGCACGTACTCCGAGATAGCGGGTAGAATCCGGCCGGCCGCGCTCATCACGCCGCCACCGATCACCACCACTTCGGGATCATAGGCGTGAATCAGAGAAACGACGCCCGCACTCCACACTTCCACACACCGCACAAAGATGTCGGATGCACACAGGTCGCCTGCTTGGGCAAAGCGGACCAATTCCTCAAAGCCGATCTTAGAAAGTTGGGAGAGAGGGCTTGACCCGTAAGCAGGATGCTCGCGGCACATGGCAGGGAGGGCCCACGTGGAGGCCTCGGCCTCGATGCAGCCTTTCGCCCCACATGTGCACTCGCGTCCGCCGTAACGGGCAAGCAGATGTCCGCCGAGACAGCCGGCCTGATAATGGCGTCCTCGCACGAGCCGCCCGCCTATCATCGCCGCGCCTCCCACGCCGGTGCCGAGCGTCACCATCACGATGTCGTCGAAGGCCGCCGCCGCGCCCGCCTGCCGCTCACCAAGCAGAGCCATTCGCGCATCGTTTTCAATTCGCAGCGGCAGGGCGAATTCAGATCGCGCCCACGCCTCCAGATCGATCGATGGCGCGTCGTCGTACTTGGCGTTCGTAGAGGTGACTCGCCGCCGCACTGGATCCACGAGTCCGCAGAAGCTGAAGGCCACGCCCGCGCAATCCTCAAGCGGCAAGCCGGCTCGCTGAACTGCCCGGCGCAACGCTTCCGCGATGGCTGGCAAAGCCGCGCCGAGCCCGTGAGTGTGCGAGAGTTCGATACGCTCGCACGCGAGCACGGCTTCCCGGCTCACAACGGCACATGCCGCGTGACTGCCTCCCAAATCAATGGCCAGCGCAATCAAGGCGTGCTCACCAGCTCGGGTTGGCCGCTGATGCAGCGCAGACGCGCTGAGAAGCCGTCGCGCAAAATCGAGTCATAGTCGTGACCGGCATCGCTCGGCCAGCAGGCGAAGAACGAGAACACGCTGGCGCCCGTATTCGCCACGCGATGTGCCATGTTCGAGGGAACATAGTGAACGCTGCCCGGGCGCATCGGCTCGAAGCGCGTGTGGCGCTCTTCGTCCATCAGGATCAGAGCGCCCTCGCCCGAGCATGCAACGTAGTATTCACCGTGATCCCGCTTGGCATGAAAATGGCCCTTCGTCATGAAGTACTCGTCGCCCACCAGGCCCGGCTGAATGAACGTAGTGCCCCAGAAAAGCCCGCCTTCCGTGCCGGCGGCAACAGGCAGGTGAGACTGCACCCGGTAGACCAGCGTAACGGGAGCCAGCGCCCGGCGCGCGGCTTCGTCGCCGAAGACGCCGGGCAGGTCGGCAATGGTTCGAGAGACTTCTTCAACGTCCGCGCCGGAGAGTGCCCCGGTCGAGAAATCCATCGTGAGGGATTGCGGCAGAATCATACCTGCAAAGCGCCTCCAAGCGCTTCAACGGTTCGTGTGGCAGCCGCCGGGGCTGTCTATTTTGCACTCGGCGTTGCTTCCACAATGGTGACATGACGACGGCTGATAGTCGCGCCTCCGAAAGCCGCATCTTCCGGCAGGGCGGAGGCTTTCAACGTGCACTTGCCCGCCGCCGAGGGGACGGCGAAATCGACATACAGCGTCTGCTGGCCAAGAGCGCTCACCAAGAACTTCACGTCCTTGCGGGCGAGTTCCCCGCCCTGCTCCGCTTCGAGCGTGACCGACAGCGTACCTGAAGCGGGCCGCGCCTCGTCGTTCACCAGCATCACCTGCAGCGAGCGCGTGCTGCGGGCGGTCAAAGTGGGCTGCCAGAAACTGAGATAGACGCCCAAAGGCTTGAACGCCTCGCTCATGAAATCACGGAAGTACGGATCCAGTTCCAGCTTCTCCACGTCGCGGAAATGATCGGCGGTGTAACCCAGCGGATCGCTGCTCATCAGGTACACAAAATGGAGCACACCCGCATATTGACGGTAGGCGCGCCAGTACTCGGTAATGCCGCCCAGCAGGTAAGCATCGAGCGCGAGCCTCTGTTCCGCGGTCGCGTTAGGACCGAGCAGCCGCGGGTAGAGCGTCTTGGTCAATTCGGTTGGGCTGCCATCGCGGTTCAACCATAGCCAGCCGTATTCGTTGAGGATCATCGCGTGGCCGCTGGGCGCTCCGGGCGCTTTGCCTCCCGGATGCTCAAAGGTCGTCATGCTGAACTCCGGTCCGCCCGCCTGGGCCATGTCGTAAAACTCGTAGGGGTGATCTTCCACCGGATCGTCCGGCCCGGCTGGCGCGTTGTAGCTGTTCTCCCAGGCCCGGTTCGAAAGATCGAGCCCGCGCACGGCCGGGATGATCTGCTCGCCGAACATCGGGTCCCACGTTTCGTTGTTCGCGTCCCAGATGGCGACGCTCGGATGGTTCCAGTTGTCGCGCATCCACTCTTTGTATTCGGAGATCATCTCGCCGGCGTTGAAATGTACCTGGTCCTCGTCGCCGTGCCAGCCATGGCCGGTCCAGACGAAGTATTCATTCTGGATGAGCAGTCCCGCCTCGTCGGCGATGTCGAGCCATTGGTCGGGAACCGGTCCGATGCAGAAGCGAAACGCATTCCAGTGCATCTGTTTCGGAATGTCGACGAGCAGTTTTCTGACCCACGCCTCATTCCACGGCAGAGTCCCCGACTTCGGGTCTTCAAAGAAGCGGTGCAAGGTGACGTTCGACCCGCGCAGGAAATAAACGCGTCCATTCAGATACGCGCGCCTGGTCGGCGTGTCGAAGCGGATTTCGCGCATGCCGAAACGCGTGCTGGCGCTGTCGCCGCCGGTGCTGGTTTCCACGACGTAAAGTTGCGGGTCCTCGGGCCACCAGAGTTTGGCGCCAGGGATTTTCACGGTATGCGTGAACGTTTTCTCTTCGCCGGGCCCCAACTCCACCCGCGCTCTCGCTTCGCCCACGATCGCGGAGCCCTTCCAGGCATGCACGCGATGTACGAGCGGGAACTTCACGGCGGCCGTTCCGGCATTGTGCAGCGTCACCTGCACCAGGATGCTGCTATCGGCGAGCTTGGGCGCCACCTGAACGGTTTCGATAGCGGGGTTGTCGCTCAGCGCCAGCGAAACGCTGTCGTAGATGCCGGGGGTCCAGCGATTCTTCTCGAAATCGGTACCCGCACTGACCGTCTCCGGCAGCACGCCGGGATGTGCTCCGATGCGCACTACGAGTTCGTTCGTGCCTTTCCATTTGATGGACGAGGTCACATCGAAGATCGCGGCCGAGAAGCAGGGCAGATGCTCGCCGACGTTCACGCCGTTCAACCACACGGCTGCGCCGAACTGGGCTTTATTGATGCGCAGCGTCGCCACGGCGCGTTTCGCGCCCACGTCGAAACCGCGCCGGTACCAAAAGTAGTCCCGGGCCTGACGCGAGACGCCGGCGTTCCGCACCAGAGCGCTCTTCGGCAGCATGCTCTTCGAAACGCGGTTCTGGATCACCTCCCGGCTATCGAACTCATCGACATCCGGGAAAGCCGGCTTTGAGGAATGCACCAGGCCGGGAACGGGCGTCGTGTGGTCAAACGTCGAGGGAAGCGGCGATGGCGCTTTGGAGTCCGTAATCTGCCACTCGCCGTTCAGCGAGATAACGGTGCGCTCCGCGGCGCAAAGTGGTAAAAACGCGAGAAGAAGAACGCCGAAATATCGCATGATGTTTCCGCGGGCTCCGATCCCGCGTGCAGCCAGCATATTACCCGGCGTACGGCTCCGCAATTCAACGCGTCCTCCCAGGAGAAGTGGGGCGGTCCTCCAGGACCGCGCGGGCTCTCCAGAGCCCGCTCTTGGGTGGGTTGCGGGCGGGGCCTGGAGGCCCCACGCGGCTCTGGAGAGCCGCCCCACATCGGAGCCGCCCCACTCATGCTGCTGACATACTGTTAGCGATGCGCACGCCAAGTCGCCACTCCTGCAAGCCTGCTCTCGTGCTGGCCGGACTCCTGCTCACTCCATTCCTACAGGCACAGGATCGCTGGACGCTCGATCCCTCCGGCGGCATCCTGTGGACCGTGCAACCGGGCGCCGCACACCACGACCACATTGAGATGAGCGGCCGAAGGGTTTCCTACATCCTGAATTACGGCGTGGAGGCAGACGGGCATCTCACGCTGCGCCGGCAGGTCGTTTTCCCGCTGCTGCGCACGATTCCCAACGACACCCACGCGAGCCTGATCTACACGTTCGGCGAAGACGCCATGCCGCGGTTGCTGATCGAAGGCCGCGAGGCTTCGGGCGAGAGCACTCTGAGCATTCATCATCAAGGCATCATGACAGTGCGGAGCGCGTACTCACGCCCGCGCAAGATCCTGCTGACGCGCACGCTGTTTCCTTCGACTACCGGCCAGTTCGTGCTCGAACGGCTCACGCTAAAGAACGAGTCGGCCCAATCTGTGAAGGTGGAACTCGAGCGCACCGAAAAGACCGCGCGGACCAATCCGGAACGCGGCGTCTACGGCGAGTATGTGATCGAGTCTCGAACGCTGGATGCTGGCGAGCGGAGCTTGAAACCGGGCGAGAGCACGACGTTCACGGTCGCTTTCACGGGTAGAAAAGCGAGCGACGCCGCGCCCAACATCGATCCCGCAGCCGAGGAAAGCGCGCGCCGCCAGCTTGTCGCCAGCTACCTGTCTCAGCTTGTGCTGGAAACGCCAGACCCGGTTCTGAACACGGCTTTCGGCTTCGCGAAGATCCGCACGACGGAGAGCGTCTACGAGACGAAAGGCGGGCTGATGCACGGTCCCGGCGGAGGCAGCTACTACGCCGCGATCTGGGCGAACGACCAGGCCGAGTACGCCGATCCGTTCTTCCCGTTTCTGGGCGACTCGGCCGGGAACGAATCGGCGATCAACTCCTTCCGGCTGTTTGCAAGGTACATGAACCCCGATTACAAGCCGATCCCGAGTTCCATCATCGCCGAAGGCGCCAGCTACTGGAACGGAGCCGGCGACCGTGGCGACATGGCGATGATTGCTTACGGCGCTGCGCGCTTTGCCCTGGCTTACGGGGATCGCAAGACGGCGGAAGAACTGTGGCCCCTGATTGAATGGTCGCTGGAGTACTGCAACCGGAAGGTGAATGAAGATGGCGTGGTCGCCTCCGACAGCGATGAACTGGAGGGACGCTTCCCAGCCGGCAAGGCCAACCTGAACACGTCCTCGCTGTACTACGACGCACTCAACTCGGCCGCCATGCTCGGCCGCGATTTGGACCGGGACAAGGCGCTGCTTGCCAGCTACGAAGAGCGGGCGCGCCTGATCCGCGCCGCCATCGGAAACTATTTCGGAGCGAACGTGGAGGGCTTTGAGACGTATCGCTACTACGACGGCAACACGGTGCTGCGAGCGTGGATCTGCACGCCGCTCGCGATGGGCATCTTCGATCGCAGCAAGGGCACGATCGAGGCGCTCTTCTCTCCGCGCCTCTGGACACCGGACGGCCTGGCGTCGCAGGCGGGCGACAAGACGTTCTGGGACCGCGCGACGCTTTACGCACTGCGCGGAGTGCTCGCGGCGGGCGAGACGCAGCGCGCGATGTCCTTCCTGTCCAACTACTCCAAACGCCGCCTGCTGGGCGAGCACGTGCCCTATCCCGTAGAAGCCTGGCCGGAGGGCGGGCAGCGCCACCTGGCGGCGGAGAGCGCCTTATATTGCCGCGTTTACACAGAGGGACTATTCGGGATCCGCCCATCGGGCTTGCGCGCCTTCACGCTAACGCCGCGTTTGCCTGCCGGATGGCCCGGGATGCAGTTGAAAAACGTGCGGGCCTTTGGGCACAGTTTCGACATCCGCGTGAAGCGGGAGGGCGAAAAGCAGCGGGTGGATGTCGTATCCGGGGGCCGTATGATCTTCTCGCGTCTGCTATCCGGCGGCGAGGCCGCCAGCGTTGAGTTTACCGAGTAGGCGCGCCTGCTTGCGAGGCGCAGATGCCAGCAATACGCCAAACGGGCTGCATCTGACCGCTGAGTTGAACTCCTGGCGAGAGATTGATGGCAAGTATTTCTCATTGGCGGCGCCGCCTGGTCCGATAAGTACAGAGTGATCTCGCTGAAGAAGTACCTGGACCGCGACGACAGTGGCCGGCAGGCCGGAGCGTTGGAGGTGTGTGGCAACCTGCTGGGCGTGATGGGCGAATGTGGATCCCAAGCGTGCCCGCACCTGGGCGAGGAGCTGCAATCGCAAGTATTCCGGCTTCAGGAACGCCTGAAGAGCGACCCTGGACCGGGAACTCTGCAACAAACGAACGGCGAAGCGCAAACAGCGCTGCGGTCTTGGGGAGAGCGCGCGTCGAATTACTACAAGAGGAAGGCCACCGAGGTCCGGGAACTGATGCTCGTCGTGGCGCAGGCCGCCGAATCGGTCGGCGAGCGCGACATGCGCTACACCAGCAAATTCAGTTCTTTCACCGAGCGCCTGCAAGCCATCGCGAACCTGGAAGATATCACCAATCTGCGCAGCTCTCTCACTGCGAATGTGGGCGAACTGAAGAAGTGTATCGCGCAGATGACAAAAGACAGCAACGAGTCGGTGAACCGCTTGAACGCCGAATTAGCGACCTACCGCAGCCGATTGGAGGAGACGGAGCGCCTCGCCTCCATCGACGCTCTGACGGGCCTGGCCAACCGGCGAAGGATCGAACTCGCCCTCGATCAGCTCGTGCTGCGGGCACGCCCATTCAGCCTGCTGCTGTTCGACGTAAACGACTTCAAGGCGATCAACGACCAGTTCGGCCACGTGGCCGGCGACGACCTGTTGCGGCAGTTCGCCGTAGAGTTGAAGCTCGCGCTCCGCTCCAGCGATCTCGCCGGGCGATGGGGCGGGGATGAATTCATCGTCGTCCTGGACTGCGGTGAAGAACTGGCGGAGGTGCAAAGAAACCGCATCCGCGATTGGGCGCTCGGTGAGTACACGCTTCGTAGCGGAGCGGACTCTTACCGTGTATCCGTCAGCGCCGCAATCGGCATGGCGGGATGGTTGCGCGGCGAAGACATTACGGAAACGCTGAAGCGAGCCGACGCCGCGATGTATCGCGACAAGCAAGAGTTGAAGAGAGGCGCAGCTCCACCCGTCGAACGGCCGGCCAGCGCCGTGATAGCAGGCGCCAAGCCGCCGGCTCGACGCTAAGCGCCGAAATCCGCACCCCGAGTCCGATGCCCGCCGCGAGCCCTCAAGGCTCGACAATCAGAATTGGATCCGAGTCGATGGTCCCTTCGGGCGTCTCCACCGAGACGGCATAAGCGAAAGCGCCCAACGGAGCATCGTGTTCGATGGCCACGGGACTCTGATGGGTCCAATGCGGATCCGCGGTCGGGATCACGCCCAATTCCAGGTTCTCGTCCTTCAGCTCATGCTCCTGGTACGGCGCACCTTGCCCCGCCGCCATGACGTTCTGGCGTAATCGTCCGCGGAAAGTTCCCGTGTGCGCGATGGGGCCAAAAGAAACCGTGTGGCCCCGGCGAACATGCAATTCGCTTGGCGCGCAAACGACTTTCTTGCCGACAACGCTCAATGTGACTGTGTGGTCTGCCATTCCTTCTCCTTGAACTTCGGATCGGTCCTCAGTTCCTTCAATTCCGGCCGGCGATTGGCCTCTGTGAGGTAGGTGCCGGTCTTCGCAAGAGAATCATACGCCGCAAGAGCGTCTTTACGGTGCCCCGTCAATTCGTAAACGAGAATCGAACGGAAGAGAACCGCTCCGCTCTCGGGTGTTTCCTTCAAGGCCGCCGCAATCTCCCTCAGTGCGGCCTGCTGATCGCCCTGGTCCGCGTACAGCCAGGCCAGATCGGCTCGCGCCTCCGAGTCGTGGGGATTGACGGCGAGTTGCTTTTGGGCGACGTCAATCGCGTCCGCGGACGCCTTCGCGGCTTTCGGCCGCAGTTCGGGCACGACGCGGTAGAGATGGGCGAGACTACCGAGCAGCATCGCGCTCCTCTGCCCCATTTGCACGGCGTGCTCCATCATCGGCACGGCTTCCGCATAACGCTCCTGGGTGAAATAAAGACTCGCCAGGTTGTTGTATGCGATCGGATTGGGCCGGATCTCCAGCGAATGCCGGAGCGCGCGTTCGGCTTGCGAAAAGCGGCCCTGTTGGACCAGTACGGCCGACAGATTGTTCAGAGCCTTATAGTTGTCGGGCGCCAGTTCGCTCGCGCGCTTAAAGCTTCGCATCGCTTCGTCATAGCGGCCCTGCTTGTAGAAAAACGAGCCGAGGTGCTGATGCGCGCCAGGGTAGCTGGGCTGTATTTCTACCGCCTTCCGGTAGGCCGCTTCAGCCTCTCGCAAGGCCTGTTTGCTCTCATAGGTGCGCGCCAGGTGAAGCCACGCCTCCAGGTTCCGCGGCTCCTGGGTCAAGATGGAGCGCAGAATCGAGATAGCCTCGTCGTAGCGTCCTTCCACACGGGCGATATTGCCCAGCACAACCTGGGCATGAATGAGACCTTTGCGCAGTTTGAGCGCCTGCTCGCAGCTTGCCCGGGCCTTGCTGATCCACTCGGGATCCTTGGTGAACTCGTACTTGTCCAGGTACGCCTCGCCCAATCCCGCGTATGCTTTGGCGAAGGCGGGATCCCGGCGCAGCGCTTCTTTGAAGACCGAAATGGCCAGGTCCGCCTGATTGATGTCGCTCAACAGATAGCCGCGCCCCTGAACGTAATAATCCTCCGCGCCCGGTTCCCGGCTGTTGCCGGAAGCGGCGTCGGCACGCGCCTCGACGGGAAGTCCGACCTGGAGAAGCTGCGCGACCAGCCCGACCAGGTCGTCCTGGAGCGCGAAGGAATCCGTGGCAGCCTCGGTCATCTGGCCGGAGCGGAGCATCCGCTGGTTGTGCGCATCGCTGACGATCGCGGTTACGCGGATGCGATCGCCCGTCGATTCGACGCTCCCGCTGATGACCAGATCGACGCCAAACATCTGTCGCGCGTCCTTGGCCGATTGCGCTTTGGCCTGCAGCACGTCGGCAGGCGGGACCACCCAGAACGCCTCTCGAAACGGTTGCAGCGCGGAGAGTTGAGAAGAAAGCGACATCACCAGCCCGACGCCGAATGCGCGAGTCCGGTCTTCGCTGCCGACGGGCGTAAACGGGAGCACGGCGATACCGCGCACCTGTTGCCCGGCCGGCCTGGAGTAGTGCGTCCACCCCAGCCAGGCCAAAACCCCCACGACCAGGAACGCCGCGATCCCACCCCATGCCCAGGCAAGGCGGAAGCGGCTGTTGCCCGTCTGAATCCGGCTCCAATCGGCTCTACTCGATGGCGCCCCCAGAGCCTCGTCGAAAATCGTGGTCTCCCCAACCCCCGACCCAAGGGTTGACAGGCTGGTTGGCAGTTCCTCGGCGGCGGCCTTGAGATCCCGGACGACTTCCCCGCAATCGGCATAGCGATTGGCGGCCTCGCGGGCCAGACAGCGGTTGACGATTTCCTCGACCGGGCGGGGCACTCCCGGGCAAAGCACGGACAGCGGCTGCGGAGTGTCGCGGAGCAGGTTCAAGGCCACCTCCTGACGGCTGGCGCCAGGGAATGGGCGATACCCGGAAAGCATCTCGTAAAGGAGCACGCCGAACGAGAACACGTCCGATCTTGCATCGACGTCGCCGCCCATTGCCTGCTCTGGCGACATGTATCCGACCGTGCCCAGAACGGCGCCGGGCGTGGTCAGAGAGTCGTCCTCGACCGAATCCCCGCCTGTGACCGCGCTGCCGCGCGCAGTGTCCCCGAACGGTTTCGCCAATCCGAAATCCAGCACCTTCACCAACCCGTCGCCCGTGATCATCACGTTGCCGGGCTTCAGATCGCGGTGCATGATTCCGGCAGCGTGCGCGTTCGCGAGCGCGTCGCAGATCGGGATGGCGTATCTTAGCGCTTCGGTGCAACCGAGTCTGCGCTCTCGTAGGATTTCGCGCAGGCTCTTACCACGCACCAATTCCATGGCGATGAAGTGACACCCGGCGTCGGAATTGATGTCGTATATGGTGACGATGTTGGGATGGTTCAACGCCGAGGCGCATTGCGCCTCGCGAGTGAAGCGCTGCGTCTGCTGCGGCCCGTCAGCCTGGAGCGAGGGGAGCAGTTTGAGCGCTACTTCCCGGTTCAGATGCGTGTCCAGCGCCCGCCAGACAGCGCCCATCCCCCCTGCCCCAATCGGGCCGAGCAGCTTGTAGTGAAGCAGGAAATCGCCTTCAGCAAGAGGCGCCGAAGCCATCGTTACTCCGTGCGGCCGGGTCTCTGTCGACCAAGGGCTGCAATGTTATCAGGTCCACAAGTATACCGAGCCGCGTAATCCGAGGGGTGGGCTTCTGGTACCGTTATTCGTCAGACGCCCGCCGGCGCCTCGCTCGCGCTACCCGCCACCGCAGGCTTCCGGCCGCGCAAGGCCCCCTGGAGTTGCTCCATGTAAAGGAAGATCACGGGCGTGATGTAGAGCGTCAGAAACTGGGACACAACCAGCCCGCCAACCACTGCCAGACCAAGCGGCTGCCGCGCGTCGGCGCCTTCGCCGTAGCCCACGGCGATGGGCAGAGTTCCGAATAGCGCGGCCACCGTCGTCATCATAATGGGCCGGAATCGCAGCAGGCATCCTTGATAGATGGCGTGGTACGGATCCTTGCCCTCGACGCGCTGCGCCTCCAATGCGAAGTCGATCATCATGATCGCGTTCTTCTTCACCACGCCGAACAGCATGATGATGCCGACAAAAGCGTAGAGATCCAATTGCTTATGGAAGATCAGCAGCGTCAGAAGCGCGCCGAAGACCGCCGCGGGCAAGCCGGAGAGGATCGTAATGGGATGGATGAAGCTCTCATACAGGATTCCCAACACGATGTAGATCACCAGAATGGCAACGATCAGCAGGATCGACAGGCCCTGAAAAGACTGTTGAAACTGTTTCACGGTGCCTTGGAAGCTGGTGCTGACCGTGGGCGGCATGCGCAATTCGGCAATCCCGTTTTCCACGCTCTGCGCGGCGTCGCCCAACGAGGATCCGGTGGTGAGGTTGAACGAGATTGTGACCGCCGGCAACTGGCCGAAGTGATTTACGTTCAGCGGACCTGCCGTGCGGCGCATGGTCACAACCGCGTCAAGCGGGACCAACTTGCCGCTCGAGGAGCGCACATAAAGCTTCGACAACGCATCGGGCGTGCGCTGATACCGCGGCTCCACTTCAAGCAGGACGATGTACTGATTGGCCGGACTGTAGATGGTCGACACCTGCCGCTGGCCGTAAAACGTGTAGAGCGCATTCTGAATCTGTTCGGGCGTGACGCCCACCGCAAAGGCGCGATCGCGGTCGATGTCCACGTACAATTGCGGGCTCGACAACTCCATGTCGGAGTTCACGTCCTGAAAGCCGGGCAGCGTTCGCATCTTCTCCATGAGCTGCGGCGCCCAGGCGTAGATTTCCTTCAGGCTGGCGCTCTGTACCGTGAGCTGATACACGCTTGTGCTGAACGTTCCGCTCACCGTGATGGGCGGCGGATTCTGCATGAACGCGAGGATGCCGGGCACTCCAAATAGCCTGGGCCGCATCTGATCGATGAACTCGTCGACAGAGACGTTGCGTTCGGCGCGAGGCTTCATATTGATAAAGAAGAAGGCCTGGTTGCCGCCACCCGCAAACGCGGCGATATCTTTCACCGGCGGCTGGTGTGCCAGAATGTCCACAATCGCCTGGTGGTGAGCGGCCATCGATTCGAAGGAGATGTCCTGGCCGCCTTTGGTGATGCCAAACAGGAAGCCGGAATCCTGGCTCGGGATAAACCCGGTGGGCATATGGAAGAAAAGATACGCGGACCCAAAGACCATCCCAATGGCGAGCATCAGCGTCGCGAAACGGTATTTCAAGCTGATCTTCAGGGTAGTCTCATAGCCCCGCGCCATCGAATTGAAGCCGCCCTCGAGCGTTCGGTAAAACCAGGTGTGGCGCGCTGCGTGATCCGTTTTCAGGAACCGGCTCCCGAGCATCGGCGTGAGCGTCAGCGACACGAATCCCGAAATGAGAATCGCGACGACGATCGTCACCGAGAACTCGTGCAGCAGGCGTCCCACGATACCGCCCATGAACAACACGGGGATAAAGACGGCCACCAGCGACAGGGTCATGGTGATGATGGTGAATCCGATTTCGCGCGAGGCGAGCAGAGCCGCTTCCATGCGCGAATGACCCATTTCCATGTAACGGACGATGTTCTCAAGCATCACGATGGCATCGTCCACGACGAAGCCGACCGAGAGCGTCAAAGCCATCAGCGACAGGTTGTTCAGGCTGTAGCCCAGCAGGTACATCGCCGCGAACGTGCCGACGATCGAGAACGGTACCGCGATGCCGGGAATCAACGTGGCCGAGAGATTGCGCAGGAACAGGAAGATGACCAGCACAACGAGGGCGATAGTCAACATCAGGGTGAACTGCACATCCCGGATGGAACCGCGGATGCTGTCCGAACCGTCGAAGGCGATCTCCAGTTTGACCGACGGCGGAATCTCCTTGCGGAAGGTCGGCAGAAGCTGCTTGATGTTGTCCACCACCTGCACGGTGTTTGTGCCCGGTTGCCGCTGAATCGCCAGCATGACGCCGGCGACGCCGTTGAACTTGCTGAAGACCTTGTTGTTCTCGACGCTGTCCAGCACGCGCCCCAGTTGGTCGAGACGGACCGGTGAGCCGTTCCGGTAGGCGACGGTCACGGGCCGGTAAGCCGCTGCGTTTTCGAGCTGGCCATTGGACTGCAGCGTAAACGCCTGCTTCGCGCCATCCAGGCGTCCCACCGGCAGGTTGACGTTGTTCGACTGGATCGCCTGCTGCACTTCGTCCACGCCGATGCCGCGCGAAGCGAGCAGGTCGGGATCGAGTTGTACGCGCACGGCGTATTTCTGCGCGCCATAAACCACCACGCGCGCCACGCCGCTCACCATCGAGATACGCTGCGCCAGCAGCGTCTCGGCATACTCGTCCACCGTGTAGGTCGGCAGAGTCGAGGAACTGAGAGCAAGGTACAAAACCGGCTGCTCCGCCGGGTTCACTTTCTCGTAAGAAGGCGGGCGCGGCATATTCGATGGCAGAGTTCCGCCAGCCTTTGAGATAGCAGCCTGGATGTCTTGTGCCGCCGCGTCAATGTTGCGATCGAGCGTGAACTGGACAGTCACGGTCGTCGCGCTCTGCGAGCTGCTCGAACTCATCTGCTGGATTCCCGCCAGTGTGGAAAACTCGCGTTCCAGCGGCGTCGCCACCGACGACGCCATGGTCTCCGGGCTCGCTCCCGGCAGGGATGCGCTCACTTGAATCGTCGGGTAATCGACGCTCGGCAGCGCGGCCACTGGCAATGCGCGGTAAGCCACCGCGCCGAACAGCAGAATGGCGAAGACGACGAGCGTCGTCATGATCGGCCGTTCGATGAAGATGCGGGAGATGTTCATGACCTGCCCGTTTCAGTCTTCACGCCAGGCAGGGCCATGACCTTTGCGCCGGGCGCTAGCAGTAGCTGCCCGTCGGTAACCACTGTCTCTCCTGCCTTCAGTCCGCTCTCCACAACGATCTTGCCGTCCACGAGCTGACCGGTGGTGACGAGACGCGCCTCGACACTCTGGTCGGCTTTGACGACGTAGATGAAGGAACCCTTTTGCCCTGCCTGGACCGCCTCGGATGGAACGACAACGGCATCGGCTTTGGTGTCGAGCGCCAAGGTCACATCGACGAACTGCCCCGGCCACAGCACGCTACCGGCATTGGTGAATGTCGCTTTCAGCCGGATGGTTCCCGTCGTGGTATCCACCGTGTTATCCACCACGCTCAGCGTCCCGGTCGCCGGCTTGTCGGGGGCGTCCTTGGTGATAGCTCGGACGGTCAGTTTGCCAGCCGCGCTGAGTCTTCGTATCGCAGCCAGCTTCTGCTCGGGCACGCTGAAGCTCACGAACACCGGTTCGATCTGGTTAATGACCACCAGGCTGGTGTCGCCGTTTGACTTTACGTAATTGCCGGCATGCACCAGCAGGTTTCCCGTCCTTCCGGAGATCGGCGCGAGGATCTCGCAAAAGCTCAAGTCCAGTTTCGACTTCTCCACCGCCGCCTGATCCGATTCAAGCGAAGCCCGCGCACTCTGAATCGCGGCCTGATCGGCGCGGACGGATTGGGCGTACACGTCCGCATTGGTGCGGCTGACTTCATATTGAGAACGGGCGACGATCCCCTCTTTCACGAGTTGCTGGTTGCGGTGCGCGTCGGTATCCGCATACTTTTGCTGCGCCTGATCGCGAGAGAGATTCGCCTCGGCCTGAGCGAGGAGCGCACGATCGCGCGCTACCGCGGCTTCGGCCTGCAGCAGAGCGTCGTGGAACGGGCGGGGGTCGATCTGAAACAGCAGGTCGCCCTTCCTGACGTTCTGCCCTTCCGCGAAGTTGGCGCGCACCAGTTCACCGGCCACCTGCGGTCTCACCTGCACGGTCGCGGACGGCTCGACGTTGCCGATAGCCTGCAGAACCTGCTGCACCGCCTGCGTCCCGGCAGTCGCCAGGGTGACCGGCACGGGCGGTGGTCCCATGGGAGGCGGAGCTTTTTGCGACGCGCAGCCCGTCAGGACTGCGCACGCGACAACAATAGCGCCAATCTGTTTGGACAAGACGAGTACCTCACTCAAACACGGAATCAAGAATACGTTCAATAGGGATCGAAGGGAGCAGAGTTTCAGACTGGGCTGGCAGTTCCCCAGACTCTCTCCAGGACGCCGGCTTCCGAACGAATTATTCGAACCAGATCTCGGCCTGAGAGGCTCCCGAAACGGCGCCGCTCCAGGGTTCGCCAAGCCGGGATAAAAAAGGGCGAACATAGCTATGCTAGCGGCCCTTCCTCCGGTTCGCAAGACGTCCGTGATGCGGACATTGTCTATAGTTTACGGATGTCAACCACTTTCGCGGCAGACTACACTGGCAATCATGCAATGGAAAGCGTTTTGCGCGGTTCTGGCTGGTCTATCGCTGGCGGCTCAGGCGCCGCCGCCATCGATCCTACCTTCGATCAATGTCCGCGACTTGAAAGCCGATCTTACGTTCCTGACTTCGAAGCCGCTGGCCGGACGGCTATCCTTGCAGCCCGGCTCTGAGGTGGCCATCGAATGGATCGCGAGCGAATACGCCAAAGCCGGTCTGAAGACGGCCGGCATCGCCTCTTACGTCCAGAAGGTTCCGCTGATTGAGTTCTTCCCCGACCGGGATGCGAGTTCACTGACCATCGACATGAAGGGTGCGCAGAGCGAGGTGAAGTTCCCCGAAGCGATCGTCACCTTCCCCGATGATCGAGATATTGACAGTGAAATTGTCTTCGCGGGTTACGGCATCACGGCGCCGGAATTGAACTATGACGACTACCGCGGCATCGACGTACGCGGCAAGATCGTGCTGGTCTTTGACCATGAACCGCAGGAAAACGATCCCGCATCCATCTTCAACGGCACGGGCAACACGCGCTACGCCACCTCGCGCGTAAAGCTTCTGAACGCGCAGGCGCACGGCGCCATCGGCGTATTGCAGGTGGCCGAGCCCAACCGCAAGCATCCCTCCAATCAGGAGCGTCAGGCTCGCATCGGCGGCAGTGCCCAGCGTGCGCGCCGCATGCCGTCTCAAGTCATCGAAGGCGACGAGGTGAAGATCCCTTTGGTCGTCGTCTCCGATAAGATCGCCGCCAGCGTCATCGCCGCGGCCGGCAGGCAAGCGACCGACGTGCAGAGCGCGATTGACGCCACGCTTACGCCCGCTTCCATGGCGCTGCCCGGCGTGCGGGTTTCCATACGCACCCGCAACCGCGAACGGCGCAGAGGCGAGTCGGCGAACCTCATCGGCCTGGTGGAGGGCAGCGACCCGCAACTGAAAAACGAAGTGGTGGTGATCAGCGGACACTACGACCACGACGGCCAGTGGCCCGAAGGCTATTTTCCGGGCGCCGACGATAATGGCTCCGGCACGGTCGGCGTCGTGGCCTTGGCTCGCGCCTTCGCAAGCAACCCGGTCAAACCGAAGCGCAGTCTGCTGTTCGCCATCTTCGCCGCCGAGGAGCGCGGCCTGCTCGGGAGCTACTACTACGTGCAGCATCCGCTCGTCCCGCTCGCGAAGACGCGCGCCGTCATCAACTTCGACATGATCGGCCGCGACGAAGCGCCCAGCGACCAGACCAAGGGCATGATCGAAATCGAGCCGGATACGACGAATCAGCTCAACCTGGTAGGGCTGAAATACAGCCCGGATTACAAGAGCGTGGTGGAGCGCGAGAACGGCAAAGTCGGCCTGAAACTCAGCTACAAATGGGACGACGAAGCGGCGCTGAATGTCTATTTTCGCAGCGATCAATTCCCGTTCGCGCTGAAGAACATTCCGGCCATGTGGTGGTTCACCGGCTTCCATCCCGACTATCACCAGATGACGGACACGGTGGACAAGATCAACTTCGAGAAGATGGCCAAGATCCTGCGCCTGGCCTATCTCACGGGCTGGGACTTCGCCGACTCGGACCGGCCGTTGCGCTTCGTCGCGAATCCGGCCGAGCCGAGGTAAAGTACAACAGCTTTGGGCCGTCCGATCGTCAAAAGACATCCGGAGATCCCCACAGGTCTGTCGTGTCCAGCGACCTTCGCTTTCGCGGTCCGAAGTCCTCGCGGCACACTACTCCGGCGAGAGCCGGAGTGCGGCTTGCCCCCACGGCCGCCTTGAAACCGACAATGTAAGCCGTGCCGCCTTAATGGACGGCCACCTAATGGGAATTGAGTGTACCTGGATTGCTCGCGAGGTCAGGTCCTTCCGGACTAATGGTCGTTTCGGTCCGCTGGTCAAGACGGCCAGGAAACGGGTGCGATTTTCTGTTCTTCTTGGTAGAATGGTATAAAATAGACGTATTTATACCATGGGACTCAACATCAAGAATGCAGACGTGGAGCGTCTGGCCAGCGAGGTAGCTGGCTTGGCGCATGAAACCAAGACCGAAGCCATCCGGAAGGCGTTGTTGGAGCGCAAGGTGCGACTGCAGGTCTGCGGCGCGGGTCGTCCGGCGGGCCGCGTGGGGCTGCGGGAGTACCTGCAGCGGCATGTATGGCCCTTGGTTCCTCCGGCTGAGCTGGGCCGTGTCCTCACTCGGGCGGAAGAAGACCAAATCCTGGGCTACGGGCCCGAAGGGTACTGAGCCATGGTCTTGGACAGCTCAGCGATTGTCGCCGTGCTCTTGAAAGAACCGGAGCGCGACCGGCTGCTGGAAGCAATCGAGCGCGCCGAACTGATCGTAGTCGGAGCCCCGACCATGCTTGAAACCACGATGGTCTTGACCGCACGGCTGGGCCAGGACGCCCGGCCGCTGCTCTCTGCTTTCCTGCGCCGACTGAACGCGGAAGTCATCGCTTTTAACGAGGAGCATCTGGACGCGGCGACGACCGCGTTTCTTCGCTTTGGACGTGGGCGCCATCCCGCCGGCTTGAATTTCGGCGATTGCATGTCATACGCGGTCGCGTCGGTCGCCAACCTGCCATTGCTTTTCATCGGTGACGATTTTTCGCGAACCGACATCGCGCGAGCATAGCTTGCCGCGAGCTGGAATATACGCCAATCTGGACGGCGCCCTCATCGGCCAGCGCTTCACGACGAAGCCGCCCAGCCGCCCAGGATGGGATGATTGGGAGTGATGGAAACATCGTTGCTTCAATCGGCGCGCAGAGTCCTGCTGGCCGAAGCCCAGGCTCTGGAGGAGGCTTCCTCCCGGCTGAATGGCGAGTTCGACCGGGCGATCGATCTGCTGGATGCGCAGCAGAGCAAGGTTCTGGTGACCGGCATCGGCAAGTCGGGCATTGTGGCGCAGAAAATCGCCGCCACCTTTTGCAGTCTCGGCCAGCCTGCCGTTTTTCTGCACCCCGTCGAGGCGCTTCACGGGGATCTCGGGCTCTATTCGCCCGGCGACCCGACCGTTGTGCTTTCGCGCAGCGGCAACACCGGGGAATTGCTCCGGCTCGTCGCGCAATTGCGCACGCTCAAGTCCCCGGTGATTGGGATTCTGGGCGCTCCCGATTCGGCGCTTGGCGCTTTGATGGACGTCGTTCTCGACGCCTCGGTTCGCGCCGAGGCCGACCCGCACAATCTCGCCCCCACGGCCAGCGCCGTGGTCGCGCTCGGGCTGGGTGACGCACTGGCGATCGGCCTGATGGAGCGGCGCGGTTTCACGGCGGAAGACTTCGCGCGCTTCCATCCGTCCGGCCAGCTCGGGCGCAACCTCCGGTTGAGCGTGAGCCAGGTAATGCATCCATTGGAGCGCGTGGCCACGGCCGCCGCCGACGATCCCTTACGCAAGGTCGTGATCGAGATGACGCAACGCTCCCTGGGCGCCGCCTGCGTGCTCGATTCCGAAGGACGCCTGATCGGCATCGTCACCGACGGAGACGTGCGCCGGGCCTTACAGAGCCACGACGATATCCGCGGCGTGCTTGCCCGTGACGTCATGACCGCCCGGCCCGCCATGGTCTCGCCCGGCGCAAGCGTGCATGAAGCGCTGCGCATCATGGAGGACCGTCCTTCGCAAATCGCGGTCCTGCCCGTTGTCGACGAAGAGTCGGGCCAATGCGTCGGCCTGGTGCGGCTGCACGACCTGTACCAGCAGAATCCGGCGCCAAGACGCTGAACGGCCAGCGTTCGCGCAACTCAAGTTAGTGGCGGAACAGCGGGCTCTGGAGAGCCCGCGCGGCGCTGGAGCGCCGCCCCACAACAACCTACCGCTTCACGCGCAGCAACGCGAGTTGGGAGTTCACCAGCCGCTCGCCCTTCTTCGGCTGCACTCGCGAATAGGAGCCGTCAGCGTTCATCCGCCGGGCCTTCACATTGTCTTCCAGATAGACAGCCAGCAGACGGTCGCGGATCTGGCGCACCATCGCCGGCTTGGTGATCGGGAAGAGCACTTCCACGCGCCGGTTGATGTTGCGCGGCATCATGTCAGCCGAGCCGAGGTAGATCGCTTCTTCGCCGCCGTTGAGGAAATAGAAGATGCGGCTGTGTTCCAGGAACCGGCCGACAATGCTGGTGACGCGGATGTTCTCGCTGACTCCTTTCAAGCCCGGCCGCAGACAGCAAATGCCGCGCGCCAACAGATCCACCTGAACGCCGGCGCACGAAGCCCGGTAGAGCAGCTTGATGATGCGCTGATCTACCAGCGAGTTCACCTTGATGATGATCTTCGCTTCGCGCCCAGCCTTAGCATGTTCGGTCTCGCGTGCAATCATCTCTTCGATGCGCTTGCGCAGATTCGTCGGCGCCACGAGCAATTTGCGGTAATCCGACTTCGCTGAGTAGCCCGTGAGCGCGTTAAACAGGTGCGTGGCATCTTCGCCGATCTCCGAGTTTGCCGTAAAGAAACCGAGGTCCGTGTACAGATGCGCCGTCACCGCATTGTAGTTGCCTGTGGAGAGGTGGATGTAGCGCCGCATCACATTGCCCTCGCGGCGAATGACCAGCGCGACTTTCGCGTGCACCTTCAGACCCACCAGCCCGTAGACTACGTGCACGCCTTCGCGTTCCAGCGCACGCGCCCACTCGATGTTGCTCTCTTCGTCGAAGCGGGCTTTCAGTTCCACCACCGCCGCGACCTGCTTGCCTTCCTCGTTCGCTTCGAGCAGGGCCTCAACCACCGGCGAGTTGCGGCCCACGCGATATAGCGTCATCTTGATGGCCAGCACGTCCGGGTCGTGCGCGGCGGCGTGCAGGAAATCCACCACCGGCTGAAAGCTGTCGTACGGGTGATGCACCAGAATATCGCCGCGACGAATGGCAGTGAAGATGTCCTCGCCTTCCTGAATCTGCGGCAAGGGTAGCGGTGAAAAAGGGCGATCCTTAAGATCCGGACGCTCGAGCGGCAGCAGCGCGCGCAGACGGCTCAATGCCAGCGGGCCGTCCACACGGTACAATTCGCTGTCGTCGGTCTCGAAATTCGTACGCAACACATCGAGCAGCGAATCCGGCATGCCTTCGTCGACCACCAGCCGCACGACCGAGCCGAACCGCCTCTGCCACACGCCCTCTTCCACCGTCTCCAGCAGGTCGTCGGCTTCGATCTCCTGAATCGCCATTTCGGCGTCGCGGGTGACGTGGAAAAGGTGACTCTCCACCACTTCCATCCCAGGAAAAAGATCCGCCAGGTGGGCGCGAATCAATTGCTCGATCCAGATGTAGGTGACCGCCTTGCTGCCGCGGCGCCGGTTAGGCTTTTGCAGCGGAACTAACTGTGGCAGGGACGGCGGCACTTTGATCCGCGCGAATCGCTCCTCGCCTTCGGCATCGCGAATCAGCACGCTCAAGTTCAAACTCAAATTCGAGATGTGCGGAAACGGCCGGCCAGGATCGACCGCCAGCGGCGTCAGCACCGGGAATAGCGACTCTTCAAAGTACCGGCTCGCCGATTCCTTTTGCTCGTCGGTAAGCTCATCGTACCCGCGAATGCAAATGCCTTCCTGTTCGAGTTCGACGTAAAGCCCGCGCAGGCACTCGTGCGATTCCCGCAGCAACTGCTCATAGACGGCGCGGATCGCTTCAAGCTGCTGCGCCGGCGGCATCTTGTCCGGCCCCGTGTCCAACACGCCCGATTCGAGCTGGTTCAAAAGGCCAGCCACGCGGACCATGAAAAATTCGTCGAGGTTAGACCCTAGAATGGACAGGAATTTGACGCGTTCGAGCAGAGGATTCGACGCGTCTTGCGCTTCCTCGAGAACGCGCCGCTGGAATTCCAGCAGACTCAATTCGCGGTTCACGTACAGCGCCGGGTCGTCGAACGAGACGGACGGGGCGGTTTTCTTCCTGGTGGTTCGCGGCATGCAGCAAGAAACAGGTTAGCGAATCTGTGCGCCTAGCGGGCTTCCGCAGTCACAGGTTTCGCTGAAACGTTGCCGCCGTCCACTTCGATGATCAGCGGGCGAGAGCCCGCGTTCGTCTTGCGGTAAGTCGCGGTAATCTCCCGCCTCTCGCCAGGCATCAGCGCGAAGTAGTTGTCCTCCCACAGCACCGGGAGGACCTCTCGCGCGTGACCCTCGGGGCCGGCCGCCGGACGGATCGCTTTCAGGTGTATTGGAAACGCCAGGCTCTTGCCGGGGTTCTCCACAACCACGCGCGTCACCCCGTCGTCGCCCTGCGCTTCGGACGTCGCGGAGATCCGCAACTCGACGGCCGGCAACGTGGCCAGCCCGGTGAGATCCGCATGCGAAGTCACGGGCGTGTTGTACCAGGTGGACTGGCTCCAGTCCATCACGTCGGGCTTCGTCGAGAGCCAGTAGAAGTTCGTGCTCAGCGTCTTGCCCGCCGCGTCGGAGAGGCTCAGCCGCACGAAATACGTCGTGCTCAGCCCTTCGATTTCGGGCAGCGTGAAGGCCTTCACAACGCCATCCGACGGCACGTCCAGCGCGGTCTCCTTCGAGAACTTCTCGGTGAGATCGAGATTGTAGATCTTCGCCGACGCCTTCAAGCCCGGGAAGTCCTTGTAAAACGAGTTGACCACGGCCACCGAGCGGTCGTCGTAGGAGTACTGAATGTGGATCGGCTCGCAGCCCTTCTTCGCGCCGAAATACGACCCGCCGGGACGCATGTAGGAATCGAAAAGGTGCCAGATCATCGACGGCCAGGCGTTGTTCAGCATCCACTGGATCACGCCCGTGGAGGTGTACTTGTTTCGTCCGAAGGCTTCAAACATCGCGCGCTCGCCTTCATAGGCCAGCAACTGCGATTTCATCGCGTACTCTTCGACGCTCTTCGACTCGCCGTAGCGCGCGTTCAGCGCGCCGGTGAAGTGGTCGAGATTTGAGAAGACTCCGCCGCCGGCGTGATAGTCCCAAGCGGAGTTGATGGGCCACAGACGGTCGGCCGGCAGCATCTCCCGCAGGCTCTCTACAGGAGGCACGGCCGCTCCGGGGCTCACCTCGGTATCGAAGCCATAGGCGCCGCCGAGCTTAGTGTCGAGCAGCCAGTAGGACGGCGGCACGTAGTCGTACGGCCCGAGCATCTTCACGCCCGTCTCGCCCGTTACCGTGGTCGTCTTGGTCGTCGCCGAGGACTGGTAGGGATTCGGCCAGTTCAGTTCTTTCAGGATGCCAATGTACATCGTCTCGACGTCGGGCGGCGGCGGGTTGTCGCTGCCGTTCATCCAGTCGAAAACGGCGGGGTGGCTGCGTAGGCGGCGAATCTGGTCGCGGAGCGATTCCGCCGCGACGAGGCGGTCTTCGTCGTCCCACTTGCCCCATTGCTCCCAATGGTCGCAGCAGCACCAGCCGGCCATCACGAGGATGCCCTTCTCGTCGGCCAGACGGAAGAAGTTGTCGTCTTCGATCTTTCCTTCCAGCCGCACGGAGTTCAGGTTCATGTCCCGCACGTAGTTGAGGATTGCCTCCTGCTTGTCCGGCGACGTGCGCAGAAACATATCGAAGGTATAGCCGCCGCCGCGAATCAGAATCGTCTTTCCGTTGATCTTGAACAGCGTGTGCTTTTGAGCGTCGAGATCACCGCTCACTTCACGAACACCGAAGCGCGTCTCCACTTGATCGGAAGTCGCGTTGCCCGTTTCGAAGCGCAGCTTCAAACCGTAGAGATTCTGCGGGCCCACTTGCGCCGGCCACCAGAGACGCGGGTTCGAAAGATTCAACTGCGCGAACTGCTCCGGTGTGAACGTCACAACCTTCACCTGCTCGCGATCCAGAGAGACTTCCTGCGAGAACTTGACGTCTTCGATCTCGCCGCTCAACACGCCCTTGACCGCGTGGTTGGTCGTATTCCTCAACTCCGCCGTCACCGTGAGATGCGCCTTGTCGGCAGCCGGCAAATCCAGCTTCGTGATCACCTGCGGGAAGCGGATCGAGACCGGCCCGCTGGCCGTCAGGTAGACGTCGCGCCAGATGCCCATGGCCTTGTCGGGCGGAGCTGGATTCCAGTCGACGAACGTGATCGCAAGGTCCTCCGGCGTCGGCGGAAAGACTTCAACGGCGAGTCCGTTGGGCGCGCCCGGAACGGCGATGCCCGTCACGTCGAACTCGAACAGGCGCCACGCCCCGGCTACGCGTTGCGAGTCCGCGATCAGCTTCCCATTCAACCAGACGTTGGCGCGGAAGTTGATGCCGTCGAAGTGCAGATGAACGCGCCGGTCCTTGTACTCGGCCGGTACCGTGAACTGCGTCCGGTACCACCACGACGAACGGAACGGGCTGCCGGGCGGCATCGGGATGTTTGAGAAGTTGTAGCCGATGGGGTAGTTCGTCCCGGACACCGAACGCAGATTCATGCCAACAAACGGATCGGCATAAACATGATCCGCGACGAGTGCCGCCATCACGGTAGCGGGCATCGTCGCGGGATACCAGTGCTTGGGCTGGAACGTGGCCGACGAGAGAGCCTCGCCCTTTTCCGCAACCTCGGTCGAGGGCTGGATGAACCAGCCGCTCGTCAGCACCAACTTCGAGGGCGGGGCGGTATCCCCCGGCGCGGCTGCAACGCACGTCAACCCGGCAACGACAAACAGGGTCGCAACGGAAACGAACTTACGCATGGAAGACTCCTGCCAACAGTTCAGCATGGAATGGGAACGCGATCCAAGCGGGGTGAGCCGGATGGCGCGATCGCGGCGGCAAAATATAACGCGCTATATTTTCTGAAGAATAAAGCGTTTATAATCAATAGATTACGATTTCGAAAATATTCACCGTTATATTTTCCCCCTCACATCGCCGCTATACGAGCGGCGGTCAACGCCTCTCGGAGCCGATGCGCGCGATGGTTTCGCTACCTATCTGTAGCGCCCAAAAATCGAGAATTCTCGCAGGTTGTCACCCCGCGCGGGCTCGCCTCAGTCGCTGAGGCGATAGAAATCGGAAGCCGTAAGATTCTACGGTTTTGCATCTTGGCGCGGAGGCGGTTTCCGGTAAGGCGGTTTACCGAGACTCGGTGACTGGCGTTAGGCTGTAGTCGTGCCTTTTGTTTTGCGAAAAGAGGTTTCGATTATCGGCGTTGTCGCTGGAATGTTTGCATGCATGAGCGGCGAGGCTAGAACCCAGCCCGTTGTTGATGAGGCTCTGCGCGTGGCTGCATTGCAGATCATTTTCCCCGATACGCAGATATCCATAACCAGCAGAAAGAAGCCTCTACCGGTCGCTCATGAGACGCCGACACGTGATGGCATACGCTACCCTGACGCATTTGCGCTCGAAAGCGTGTATCAAGTCGTTGGGAAGCCGATCAACCCAATCGAAGCTACTGCATCTGAGGACGTCGCGAGCAGAACAATCTCGAACACGCGGCGAGTTCAGCTGAAGCTTTTCCGATGGCCAACGGGAACCAGTGCCGGATTTCTCGCTGTTCTTCAATACGACTTCTCGGGTGTAAACCCTGCGCTGTGCTGCGCGTCCATTGGCCGTCTGGCGCACGTGGTAAAAGGCGCGACGAGATGGGAATTGCGCGAAGATTATCTGCTCAGGACTTCTCGCCACTTCGGATTGCAGCGAATCGAACTCCTGGACCTAACGGGAGACGGCGTCGACGAACTTGTGATTGAGTCGGATTTCGGTGCGCCGGGCACTTCGGGTAGCAGCCTGCAAGTGTTCGATCTGAGCCATGGAAGACTTGAAGAGCTACTGAACACCAACTCGCGCCTTGAATACGAGACGGAAGAAGGCTACACGCAGGCTCTGGATATTTCGCGAACGCTACAGACCCATGGGCAGCAGTTCTGTGTCATCAAGACAACCCTATTTGAGAAAGACCACTGGTTCAGTCGGCCCCGCGTAACGAGCAGGTGCTATCAGCGCGGGGATGGTGTCGATGCAGAGGATTCCAAGTTCCGGCAGCAGATGCTCGCACCTTTGCCATAAAGCGGGCGGGTTGGGGTTCTGGACGAAAAGTGCGCTTTCATGACATTGGCTCATGAATGCCACGGCATCGTCTGCCACTACCTGAGGGGTAGCCGCCGGATACGAATTCGTTCGCGGTCGGCCGAGACTGCCGCGCCTTCGGAAAGGGCGGTCTCGCATTGCGCGTATACCGACCGGATCAGATCGGCTTGACCTGCCGCATCCAGGCCCTCAACACGCAGCAGTACCACAGAAGGACTTCCCGTCCCGGCTGAGGCGAGGTGCGCGTGAAAGTCGTGATCGAGAGTCACGCAGACGCGCGAATCGTTCCTGGCGAATTCCAAAATCCCCGCATCCTCGGCCTGCGCCATTTCAATCGCGGAAACATGAACTGCGTCGAACCCGTGTTGGCAGAGGATAGCTGCCGCATGAGCAGCGAGACCTTGATCCAGCAGAATTCGCTTCATGCCACCTGGTCAATGTCGAGCCGCTCGTCATCCACCGTGGCGGCGGCATAGCGCAGTGCTTGCTGGAAGTCTTCCGGCTCAAGAAACGGATATTCGACGAGGATGGCCGCCCGGTCGGGATAAGTCGCAAGGAGTTCGAGGACGCGGCGGACGGTAATCCGCATCCCGCGGATGCACGGCTTGCCGCCGCATTTCCCCGGCTCGATCGTAATCCGGTCGAACAGATCTACCGTGGCCATGTGCTCAGTTTAGACGATCTATGAGCCCCGTATTCATCGCCAACTTCCTGGCGCCTCAAGACAACTTTGGGCGGAGTCGCTCATGCCATTCACGCGACTCCGCCCGATCTTTGGCCGTGCTTCAAACCCGCGATCAGGACACGGTGAGCAGGTCCGGCGCGAGACGCGCCTTGCGCCCTTCCTTGTAAGCGATGTTCGCGAGGTGCGGGCCGGCGACGGCGCGCTGCGCGATCTCGACCGTGCAATTCGGCTGGGTCCGCGACTTGATGCAGGCGAGGAAGTTGTCGATGTGCGACTCCACGGGAATCCCGCCCTTGTAAGTCATCACCGCTTCCTTCTTCTCGTTGGCGGGTTCGCCGAAAACCTCGAAGCCTTCCTCATTGACGATCATGGTGCCGGCATCTCCAAGGAACGTGATGGACCAGCCGTTCTCGTAAGAGCTGCAGTAATCCAGCGACCAGGTCGCCAGGAAGTTGTCGAATTCGAACGACGCCATGAACACGTCCGGCCCTTCCTGGCCGATCGATTTCGCGATGTAGCCCTGGCACACAGCAGCCTTCGGCGGAGGGGACTTCATGAGCCGCAGAACCGTATCCATCAGGTGCGCGCCCTGGTCGGTCATATTGCCGCCGGCGTAATCCCAGAAGTGCCGCCAATTGCGATAGCGCCGCGGTTCAACCGGCCGCTTCGGCGCGGTGCCCAGGAAGCGGTCCCAATCGATCTTGCCCGGCAGCGCCGAGTTGTCGAGCTCCCGCGCGATGTTCCAATGCCACTGGGCCTTCACCAGGGCGACGCGCCCCAACATGCCTTCTTCGATGGCCTCTTCCGCCTTGTGGATCATCAGCGAGCTGCGCCGCTGGTGCCCGACCTGGACAATCTGTTTGATGCCAGCGACCCTCTGGCGCATCTGGTCGGCCTCTTCCAGAGTCCGCGAAAGAGGCTTCTCCGCGTACACGTCCTTCTTCGCATCGAGCGAGGCGAAGAGCATCGGCATGTGGTGATGGTCCGGCCCGGCGAGCACCACGAAGTCTACGCCCGGCTGCGCCAACAGCTCATGGTAATCGACGTAGCCTTTCGCGCCGGGCGAATCGCTCAACGCCGCCTGCAGGTTCGGCTCGTAGACGTCGCACATCGCCACGGGCTGGCAGCCCGTCTTCATGAATTTCTTGTTCAAGTAACGGCCGCGGCCGCCCGTCGCGATGACGCCGTAGGCCGGGCGGTCGTTGGCTCCGAAGGCGCTCCGCGGCACGAAGAGCGGCGCAACCGCTAACGTGGCGGCTGGCACGGCGACGCCCTTCAGGAAATCTCTGCGGTTTGAATCCTGCACGTGAACCTCCTGGCAGCGGCAAAGCCTTCTCAAACCGGCATCAGTTCATTTCCCGGGATGCGCAAGCCCGTCTGGACGCAAGCGCGAGGCCATTCGACTGCCACGACAATTATGTTGCTCCGGAATACTAAAAGACAATAGGCTACCTATATGGGATTGCTGTCGGACAACCCGATTCCCGGTCCAGTGCGGGGCAAGAGGCAAGGCGCAAGCTCCGGGCGCGAGATCGCTTCCACAGCCAGTCCATCCACGATTCGGGACATCAACCGCTCCATCCTGCTGAACCTGATCCGCCTGCATCAGCCCGTCTCCCGCGCACGGCTGGCAGTGATGACCGGCATGTTCCGGAGTTCTATTTCCGACATCGTCAAGGAGCTGGTCGACGCTGGCCTGTTGATCGAAAAGCGCGCGACGCCGGAAGGGCGCGGCCGGGTCCCGGTGATGCTTTCGTTGAACGACCGGGGCTTTGAAGTGATCGGCGTCAGCGTGCGTTTCGACCAGACGACGGTGGCCGTCGCCGGGCTCACGGGCAAGACGGGAGAGCGGCTCTCTTTCGCGACGCCGCAAGCGCCTGCTGAACTCGTGACCCAGATCGCCGCGGCCGCGGCAAGGCTGAGCGCCGGAGGTGGAGAGCAACGCTCGCGGTCGATTCAGCAGATCGGCGTGAGCCTACCGGGACTCGTCGATGCCAACTCGGGCCGCGTGCGCTGGCTGCCCCGCCTTCCCGCCTATTCGAATTTCGATCTGGCCGCCGCGCTGAAACAGGCACTCGGCGCTCCCGTGGCGGCGGACAACGACGCCAATCTTGCCGCTCTGGCGGAGGTGACTATCGCGCTGTCCGAGCACGATGCGTTGAGAGACTTCGTGTTCCTCGATCTGGGCTCGGAAGGCGTGGGTGGCGGCATGATTCTGAATGGCGAGTTGTACCGCGGCCATGACGCCACGCTGGCGGCCGAGTTCGGGCACATGGTGATCGAAGCGAACGGGGTGGAATGCTCCTGCGGCCGCAAAGGCTGCTGGGAAATGTACGTCTCGGACCGCGCCACTCTGCGCCGCTACGCGGAGATGACAGGAATGCCGGCGAAGAGCTACAGCCAGTTCCTGCAAGCGGCCATCGCGGGCGACCCTGTGGCCCAATCGTGTCTGGAATCGACCGCGCGCTACATCGCTATCGGGCTGACGAACATCGCCTTCGCGATCAATCCCGCGGCCATCGTGGTTTCGGGCAACATCCGGGATGCGTGGCAGGCTGTCTCTCCCGTGGTCGAAGAGGCGTTCGCGGCGACGCGGCTGTCACTCCCTGTGCGCAGATCGCGGCAGACGTCGGAGGAGTTGTTCCTGCAAGGCGCGATCCTGCTCGCCCTCGATCGCGCCTTCTCCCAACCCGATGTCGGGCTGCATGCCACCGCCGCCGCACGCACGTGAACAAGCACCGCTCCCGCACGGTGGTAAAATTAAAGTTCCTCATCAAGCCGGTTTCCGGCTTTTGATGTCTGGGTCGGATCGACCCGCAGGCACGTCTTTGAAACCCGCTCTCCCGGGCTAGCATCTCTTAGATTAGCCGCCTGGTTCACCCGGACAATTGGTTTTATTGAATGATAAGGACCCGATACTCTGCCGTCGCGCTTTTCTCTTGCTTGTGTGCTGCTTCGGCCGTGGGACTGGCGCAAACGCAGGCGACCGCGGGGTTGAAGCTCGAAGTCTACGTTCAGGATCAATCCAGTTTGCCGGTTCCGGCGGCGGGAGTCCGGCTGAAGCGGGGAGCGGAAGTCCTTTCCACGATCTCGACCGATGAGACTGGACACGCCGTTTTTGCAGATCTGAAGCAGGGGCGCTATTCCGTCTCGGCCGTGAAAGAGGGATTCGATCCGGTGGAGAAGATCGACTTCGAGCTCTCGGATTCGGCGCCCGGCAAGATCGAATTCACGATTGTGCCCAGCGCGGCCCACAAGGTGAGCGTCGAGGTGAGCGACACCGTCTCGCCGGTGGATGAAGGCTCCGCGCCACCGAGCAGCGTTTCCACACTGGAGACGAAGGACGCGCCCACGCGGCCAGCTACGGTGACCGACGCGTTGCCGATGCTCCCAGGCATCACCCGCTCGCCCGGAGGCGGTCTGCAACTGTCGGGCAGCGGCGAGCATCGCAGCGCCTTGATCGTCAACTCCGCCGACGTCACCGATCCCGCCACCGGCCAGTTCGGCCTCACTGTTCCGATCGACAGCGTGGAGAGCTTGAATTTCTACCAGACATCGTTCCTGGCCGAGTATGGGCGTTTCACCGCCGGCCTGGTTTCGGTGGAGACACGGCGAGGCAGCGACCAGTGGAAGTGGGAGTTGAACGATCCGTTCCCCGAGTTCAATGTCCGGAGCTGGCATCTGAGGGGACTGCGCACCGCTACGCCGCGCCTCAACTTTGAGGGTCCGATCATCGCGGGCAAGCTCTATTTCTCCGAGGGATTTGAATACGTGGTCCGCAAGACCGAGATCTACGAGCTGCCGTTCCCGTACAACCAGAAGAAGCAGGAAGGGATCAATTCGTTCGCACAGTTGGATTGGATTGCTTCCAGCAAGAACCTGGTTACCGCCACGATTCATGTCGCCCCGCAGCGGCTCGGCTTCGTGAACATGAATTACTTCAATCCCCAGCCGACCACGCCCGATGCCAGCACACATAACTACACGGGAACTCTGTCGGACAAGCTGACCATTTTCGGAGGCCTGTGGGAGAACACGTTCTCGGCAACGAAGTTCGACGCGAACGTCTGGGCCAAGGGCACGTCGGATTTCGTGATTCAGCCGCAGGGCAACTCGGGCAACTACTTTGCGCAGCAAGGGCGCGACGCGGAGCGCTATGGCTGGACGTCCTCGTTTTCCTTCGCCCCCTGGAACCGTTGGGGCTCGCACAGTTTTAAGATCGGCGCGTACGCCGCGGGCAGCTACGACGACGGTCAGATGGTGGAGCATCCCATCAATCTGCTCGATTACAGCGGCAGTCTGCTCGAGCGCATCGCGTTTACGGGCGGCTCGCCGTTCAACAACACCGACACCGAGTATGCGCTGTACGCGCAGGACCACTGGATCATCTCCCCGCACATCGCCATCGACATGGGGTTGCGGTTGGAGTCGCAGGAAGTCTCTGAGACGATTCGGCTGGCCCCGCGCTTCGGCGTCGCCTGGAGCCCGTTTACCCGGCTGGGCACGGTAGTTCGAGCGGGAATGGGCATCTTCTACGACCGTGTGCCCCTGGGAGTCTATTCGTTCAGTCAGTACCCCGAACGCGTAGTGACGTTCTACGATGGCAACGGGCAGATTCTGGAAGGCCCCATCACCTATGCAAACGGATTGGGTGAAGTCATCTCGCGGCAGAAGCTGATCTTCCGGGAAGTCCAGGCCGGTAACTTCTCTCCCAACAGCACAACGGGCAGTATTCAGTTGGAGCAACCCATCACGCGCTTTGTCCGCCTTCGGGCAGGCTACATGCAGACCGTGTCGAGCGGCCTGGTAATGCTGGACTCCACCCTCCCCGATCTGACTACCGACACGGCTTTGACTCTTCTCTCGGGCAACGGCACCGCGCGATACCGGCAATTGGAGATCAGCGCTCGCGTACGGGCAGGGGCTAAGCGGGAATTGATGTTCTCCTACGTGCGCAGCCGCACCACGGGCGACCTCAATGACTTCGCGGGCTTCATTGGAAGCTTCCCGACGCCGATCATTCATCCTAATCAAGTGGCCACATCGCCTACGGACATTCCCAACCGCTTTCTGGCCTGGGGTACGCTCCACTTGCCTCGCGGCTTCGGAATGGCTCCGCTTTTCGAGTATCGTACCGGGTTCCCGTACGTGGTGACCGATGCCTTGCAACACTACGTCGGCATCCCGAACACGAAGCGCTACCCGGACTTCCTCTCCGCGGACGCGCGTGTTTGGAGGGATTTTCAGGTCAGCCCGAAGTACTCCATCCGGCTTTCGGTCAGTTCCTTCAACCTGACCAATCATTTCAACCCGGAAGCGATCCACTGGAACACCGGCGACCCCGCGTATGGCCTGTTCTTCGGAGACAGGCGCCGGCGCTTCACCGCCGACTTTGATGTAAACTTTTAGCGAATGGTACTGCTTTGCCGGACCGTATAGATTCGTCGCAGATCGTCGTCCGGATCGCCGCTCTTGCGGGGAGACCGGCCGCGTGAACATACCTCAGCGGGGAGCACCCCTCCTGCGCCTCTCCGCCCTCGCCTCCGCCTCCTTCTTCCTCAATGGCTATCATCTCGGCGCGGACGACGCCGCCATCTATGTGCCGGGCATCAAACGGGCTTTCGATCCCGATCTCTATAGTTTCGGTTCGCAGTTCTTCACGATGCATTCGGGCCTGTCGTTGTTCTGCGCGCTCATTGGCGGCTCGGCCCGCCTGACGCACTTACCCATCGACTGGGTCATCCTGCTGTGGCATTGGGTGGGCATCCTGCTGCTCCTGACCGGCGCCTGGCGATTGCTGAGCGTCTGTTTTGAAAGCGACCTGGCCCGTTGGGGCGGAGTCGCGCTGCTGGCGACGACATTGGGTGTGCCGGTCGCGGGGACAGCGCTGTCGATCGCCGATCCGTATGTCACTTCCCGGACCCTTTCGACGCCGTTTACGCTGCTTTGTATTGCCTCTTTTCTCTCCAACCGGTGGCGCACCGCGCTGGCCTGGCTGGTGGCGACCGTGGTCATCCATCCGCAAATGGGGGCGTATTGCGGAGCATTTCTGGCCAGCCTGATGGCCATGTCGCGAGTGTGGGAGTGGAGTCTGGAACCGGCTCCGGTCGCAGCTCTCGGGCTGCCGTTCTTCCTGGACCTGCACCCGGCGCAAGGGCCGGCGCGCGAGGCACTGTATTCCCGAACTTATTTCTTCCTGTACAACTGGGCCTGGTACGAGTGGCTGGGGATCTTCGCTCCTCTGGCGCTTGCCGGGTGGGTTTCCACGTTGAGGCCGCGATCCACGACCCACGAGTTTCGTCTGGTGCTGCGTACTCTCGTTTTGTTTGGAGTGGCCTTTACGGCTTTAGGCTTGCTTCTCTCTTCATCCATCCGGTTCGAGAATCTGACACGCCTTCAACCGATGCGGGCGTTTCATCTCTTCTATGTGGTCTTCTTCGTCCTGCTGGGGGGATTGCTGGGAGAGTATGTGCTGAGATCCGCGGCGTGGCGCTGGCTGGCGCTCTTCGTTCCCCTGGCCGGCGGGATGTGGTTCACGGCCCGCGATGCTTACGCTGCCAGTCCGCACATCGAGTGGCCCGGAGCGGTGCAGTCCAACCCCTGGCTTTCCGCCTTTTACTGGATCCGCGGCAACACGCCCAAAGACGCCGTCTTCGCCCTGGGACCGAATTTCATGGCCGCTCGTGGGGAAGATGGGCACGGTTTCCGGGCTATCGCGGAGCGCAGCATGCTCGCCGACCACGTCAAAGACAGCGGCGTCGTATCGCTGTTTCCCCAACTGGCCGATGATTGGCAAGCGCAATCGCGCGCACAATGGGGTTGGGAGCACTTTGGTCCCAAAGAGTTCGACAGCCTTGCCCGGCGCTATCCGGTGAGGTGGGTTGTCACGCGGCGCTCCGCGGCTGCGGGACTCGATTGTCCGTTTGAGAATTCGGAGCTTGCGGTTTGCCACATCGGTCCAGGAACATCGCGGGCGCAACCGGCGGACACGTTGCTCTCCGCGGACCCCGCGGTCGGCAAGTTGCACAGAGTGGCAGCCCCTGAGGAAGGCGGTTCCGGAAATGATTAACGGGAAGCGAATCGTCGTTGTCTTGCCGGCCTACAATGCCGCGAAGACTCTGGAAGCGACCGTGCGGGAACTGCCCGACACGGTGGATGAAATCATCCTGGTAGACGATCATAGCTCGGACGAAACAGTCGCTCTGGCCCGCAAGCTCGGCCTTAGCGTGGAAGTGCACATCAAAAACTACGGCTACGGGGGCAATCAGAAGACCTGCTACGCGAGGGCGTTGGCGGCGGGCGCCGACATCGTCGTGATGATCCACCCGGATTATCAATACTCGCCATTGCTGGTCACTCCGATGGCCGGGATGGTGGCCTACGGCGTATACGATCTGGTGCTCGGGTCCCGCATCCTGGGAGGCAACACCGTGCGAGGCGGGATGCCGCTGTACAAGTATGCGTCGAACCGGGTCCTGACGCTGTTCCAGAACCTTCTTCTGGGCGCGAAGTTGTCGGAATACCACACGGGCTTTCGCGCCTACACCCGCGAACTGTTGGAGGCGCTGCCGCTCGATCAGAATTCGAACAATTTCGTTTTCGACAACCAATTGATCGCGCAGGCGATCCTTCTCAAGGCGCGGATCGGAGAGATCTCCTGCCCGACGAAATATTTCCCGGAAGCCTCGTCCATTAACCTGCGCAATAGCTTGGTCTACGGCCTGGGGGTGATCCAGACGACGATCCAGTGCTGCCTGGCGCGGTGGGGCGTGGTGCGCTCACCGCTGTACCGGAAAGTTGGGACCGTTGCGCCGGGACTGCCCCGATGCGAGGAGGAGGCGGCGGCGTCCAAGCACGGGTCGCAGCCGGTCTCGCGCAAGTAGACGCTCGTGTTTTTTGGTAGATGCGCGAGCGCCGGCGGCAGCACCGGTTTGTGACAATGGGAGCACGATGCCAAGCGAATTGGGCCGGATCTTCCAACGCAGACTCGCTCAAGCCGAGACGCGCCTGAACGGAATCGGAGAGCAGCAGGCCGCGGAACCCTATCGTCCGGGCGGATGGCTGCGCAAGGAAGTGCTTGGGCATCTTCTCGATTCGGCTGCGAATAATCACCAGCGCTTCGTACGTGCCGCGCTCGACGGCCATTATGAAGGACCTGGATATGAACAGGCAGGCTGGGTCCGCCTGCACGGCTACTCCGCGCTGTCGTGGGCCGCTTTGCTGGGCTCCTGGCGCGACCGCAACGCCGTGCTGGCCCGGATCGTCGAGCGGATCGAGGAGCAGCGCCTGCAGGCACCCTGCACGGTTGGTGATGGCGCCCCGGTCACGCTGCAGTTCCTGATTGAAGACTACTTGCGCCACCTCGACCACCACGTCGACCAGATCACGGGTGCGGCGGAAGCGTAATTCGAACGATCTCCAAACCGGCCAGCCAGGGCTGTTTCTCAATAAGCGTAGACCCACGCAACACCGTCAGCGTCTGCCCCCGGCAGTTTCGGACCAAGTGCGGCCGCGGATGTCAAAGAGCGGCCCGTTGAGCATATTGGCGGTTGGCCGCACTCTAACGTCCGCGGTGCTCATGGTGGCGCTCCGGACGCAGGACCAACTGACTCCAGAGGATGTGAAACCGGTCCAAAATGCGCGGAGGATCAATCAGCGCTGAGCGCCACCTTGAGCGCATCCTCCAATTCGTAAACCCTGTCGTCGAGGTCTCTGGTCGGAGCGCCGGCCGCCTTCGCGGCTTCCAGTTTCTTCCTGGCAGTTTGAAGACGCTTTTGCAACCCCACGGTCTTGCGGTCCAGCTTCACGGGAATCGCCGCTTTCTTCTCCGGCGCGGCAGGGGGTGCGGCCTTCTTGATTTCGCTCGCCCCAGGTTTAGCCGGGCCGGCGCTCTGCTTTTTCGTCTTCCCGGTTTTGAAGCGAAAGGCGGTGACCGACGGCGGAGCCTTGAGGGCGCCACCGAAATCTGCGTGATACTCCGTGGCGACCTTCACGGCTTCCAGGAGGAGATCGCGAAACCGCGTCTCCATGGCGAGCTTGGCCTTGGCACGCAGGTCTTCGCCCTGCGACTTCCACTTCTGGTATTCGATGATGACGTCATTCATGGGTTCGAGAATCCTGCTGAGGAGAAGCTATCACATCGCGTCTGCCTTCGGAGTAAGAACACGGGCGGAGGCCCACGGAAGGCGTCGTCGGCCGCAGAGCGATATGATGCCTCATTGGTGAAAGCAGCAAGACTGCGCAATCCATTGATGGCGCGGCAATTGCGTGAGGAGACAGACCTGGTGATTGACAGAAGGTTTTTCCTGAAGGCTGGCGCGGCAGCGATTCCATCGAGGTTCGCTTTCGCCGAGCACTCGGAGAAGAAGGTGAGAATCGGGATCGTTGGCGGGAGTTTTGGAGCGACTTTCCACTTTCACGAGCATCCCAACTGCATCGTCGAAGCGGTCAGCGACCTGCGTACCGATCGTCGCAACCACCTGATGCAGGTCTATCGGTGCTCGAAATCCTATGAGTCGCTGGAAAAGCTGCTGTTCGACAAGAACATCGACGCCGTATTCTGCGCTACGCCCGCGCCGATGCATCTCGATCACGCCACCAAGACGCTGAGAGCCGGCAAACACGTGATGAGCGCGGTTCCCGCCGTGATCGGCACGCTGGAAGACTGCCAGAAACTCCTGGATGCCGTGAAGGCCTCCGGGCGGAACTACATGATGGCCGAGACCAGCTACTACCGTCAGGGCGTCATCTCGGCGCGCCAGTTCCAACAGGAACAGAAGTTCGGCCGCATCTTCAGCGCAGAGGCGGAGTACCACCACTCGGGCCTTGAAGATCTGTATTGGGACGAGGCCGGAAAGCCGACGTGGCGCTATGGACTCGCTCCCATGCACTACCCGACGCATTGCACCGCCATGCTGATTGGCGTGACGGGCGAGCGGCTGACGCAAGTGAGTTGCATCGGCTGGGGCGACGACGACCCCATTGTGAAGGACAACGTCTACCACAATCCATTCTGGGGAGAGACCGCGTTGTTCAATACCGACCGCGGAACCGCGTTCCGGGTTCAGGTCTACTGGCGCGGCGCGGTGCGAGGCACTGAGCGCGGCCAGTGGATTGGCACACGCATGAGCATGTTCCTGCCACACCCGAATGGACTGGGCACCGTCCTCGTTCATGGAGTCACCCGGGACGGGAAAGGCAATGGACAAGTGATTCGCCCCGCCTCGGAATCCGAAAACTACCCGCAGCCGAACTGGTGGGAGACATCGATGCTCCCCGAGGCGATGAGACACCGGAGCGACCACGATGGCTCGCACACGTTCCTCTGCCACGAGTTCGTTCAGTCCAGCGTCGAGGATCGCAGACCAACCGTAGACGTGAATGAAGCAGTGGCCTACACAGCGCCCGGCATCGTCGCTCACGACTCCGCGTTGCGCGGTGGCGAATTGCTCAAAATCCCGCAGTTCGCGCGGGTCTGAACCACTGACCCGGTGACCGGCTGGATGCGATAGGATCGTCGAGTCTGGCGCGTGCGCCAGCAGAATCCTTGCCGAGGTATCGATCATGAACTCATCCGTCCGCCGCGCGCTTAGTGGCGGCTGCGCCATCCTGTGCGCGACACTGCTGGGCATGCACGCCAGGGCATCGGAACCGCTCCGCACGAGTCAGGTCCGCACGCCGGATGGAGTTCTGGAAGGCGTCATCAGCGCCGATGGCAAGGTCCGCACCTTCAAGGGGATCCCCTACGCCGCGCCGCCCGTGGGCAACCTGCGATGGAAAGCTCCGCAGCCGGTGCAACCCTGGGCGGCCGTTCGTAAAGCCAGCGAGTACGGGCCGCGCTGCATGCAGGCCCGCATCTACGACGACATGGTTTTCCACGATGCCGGTCCGAGCGAAGACTGCCTGCATTTGAATCTGTGGATGCCGGCCGAACCCGCCACGAAGAAGCTGCCTGTCATGGTCTGGATCCATGGCGGAGGATTCATCGCGGGAGCCTCTTCCGAGCCGCGGCAGGATGGCGGAAACCTCTCCAAGCGGGGCGTGCTGGTGGTCAGCATGAACTACCGCATGGGCATCTTCGGCTTCTTCTCGCATCCCGAACTCGACAAGGAATCCGGGCGCGACGCGTCCGGCAATTACGGGCTGCTCGACCAGGTAGCCGCTCTGCAATGGGTCAAGAAGAACATCGCGCTGTTCGGCGGCGATCCGTCGAACGTAACGATCTTTGGCGAATCGGCGGGCTCATTCTCCGTGAGCGCATTGATGGCGTCGCCGCTGGCGCAGGGATTGTTCCAGCGCGCCATCGGCGAGAGCGGAGCGTACTTCGGGACGACGCTTGACCTCGTGCCACGAGATCAGTCGGAGAAGGTCGATCTCGAATTCGCTCAGACGGCGCTGGGCACCACCTCACTCGAAGCGTTGCGTGCGAAGCCCGCGGCTGAACTGCTGGAGGCTTCGACGAAGCAGCACAAGGTTGAGTTCGAACCGAACATCGACGGCTACTTCCTGCCGGAGGACGTCTATGCCCTCTACGCCAAAGGCAAGCAGAGCCGCGTCCCGCTGCTCGCTGGCTGGAACGCCGACGAGGGAGATTACCGGTCGTTCTTCGAGAAAGACGAGCCCACTGCGAAGAACTATGCCGCACACGCAAAGACGGCATTCGGCGACCACGCTTCCGAATTTCTGAAGGTCTACCTGGGAGATACTGACGCCGAGGCAAAGCGCTCGGCGCAGGATTTCACCGGCGATCAGTTCATCGCCTATTCGACCTGGAAGTGGATCGAGATGCACCAGGCGACGGCGCACACGCCCATCTACCGCTATCAGTTCGATCAGGCTCCGCCCGCGGCGGATGGCAGCGCCGGACCGCAGGGCGCCTATCACTCCGCCGAGATCGAGTTCGTCTTCAATGTGCTCTCTTCGAAGCCGCTCCCTTGGAAGCCCGAAGACAGGAAACTCTCGAATCTCATGTCCGTCTATTGGTCTAACTTCGCAAAGACCGGCGACCCGAATGGGGCAGGTTTACCGCCGTGGCCGGCCTTCGGCAAAGCCGATGGCTACAAGGTGATGCATCTCAGCACGGACTCGCACTCAGAGCCGGAACATAACCGAGCGCGGTACGAGTTCCTCGATAGCATGAGCCAGCACAAGTGAGGGCCAGCCGTCGACCGTCCTAGAACGAGAACCGCGTCGCGAGTTGGATCAGTCTCGGCGCGGCGGCGCTCGTGATCTGACCGAAGCTGCCGCTGGTAATGTTGCCGTTCACGGCCGCGGCGCCGTAGAACTGAGCGTGGTTGAAGACGTTGAACGCTTCCAGCCGCAATTCCAGAGAGCGCGACTCTCCTAGCGGCACGCTCTTGTGCAGCGCCATATCGTAGTTCACAATCCCTGGGCCGTAGAAGAAGCGCCGGCCCGCGGTACCCAGCGTGCCGAGTTCGGGCAGACTGAACAGCGCCGTATTGAACGCGGGCATGCCGTTGCGCGGATTCGTGTTCACCGCCAGGTTGCCTTGCGTGTAGTCAGGCGTGTCCACTCCGTTGTTGTTGATGCCGTTTGGAATGGTGCCCAACAGCGACGTGTCGTTGTTGTTATAGAGCGTCACGGGCAGGCCTGTGCTGAAGCGCGTGATGCCGCTGAGCGACCAGCCCGTGGTCCAACGATTCCGCGTCCCGAGTATAACCGCGAAGGGCAGTTTCCAATCGTAGCTGGCCACGAAGTTGTGCCGCATATCGAACGCAGAAACGGCGCGACTCAAGCTCTGGTTGAGAGGGTTCACCGCTTCGGAAAGACTCGACGACTGGTCGATCGACTTGCTGTAGGTGTAACCCAGTAGCAACTCCAAGAAATCCGTGGAGTGCCGCAGCGAGGTCTCAAACGAGTTGAAGTTGGAGTTGCCAATCGTCTTTTGGTAAGTCACCGCCGCGAAGTTGGAATCGAATGGTCCGCGCGTTCCTTGAATCGTCTGACCTGCGCTGGTAACGAACGTGCCGCTCTCCCCGAATGGTCCGCAGGTTGCCGTGCCCGGCATCACGCTGGCAGGATCGCTCAGGCTCTTGCACAGCGCCGGATTGCCAGGGTTGGCTGAAACCAGAACCAGCAGGTGATGCGATTGGGAGCCCGCATAACCAAAGTTCAGTAGCGTGTGGCGCCCCAGATCGCGCTGAATGGAGAAGTTGTAGCTCTCCGTGTATGGCGTCGCATTGCGGTAGTAGAACGACGGCATGCCGGTAATGGGCATGTATTGCGACCAATCGATAGAAGAGTTCGGATGTTGCGCCGAAGCGCCGGAGGTAGGGATTGGTTCGGGGAAGCGCTGCCCCACGTTCTGCCCGCTGGCGGCTGTCACGAACGGAGTCTCGAAGAGCGGCGGAGCGAAGCTGTCGTAGTCGTAGCCATAGGGCGGGCAGGCGCTCATGATGCCCGCCGAGAGCCCTTCGATCGCCGTGTAGAAGATGCCGAAGCCGGCTCGCACGCTCGTCTTCCCGGGACCTCCAAACAACTTTCCCAGCCAGCCGTCCGTGAAGCTTGGGGCATAGGCCAAGCCGAGGCGCGGGGCGAAGTTCTTGTACGAAGTCGGAGAGAGCGTCGCGGGAATCCCTGGATCTCCTGGAAAGACAATGCCGGCGGGCGCGCCGGGATAGACCACCGATTGCTCGCCAACCACGGCCGTCTGGATCTGGTTGTATTTTTCACGCCACGGCGGCAGAAGGTCCCAGCGGATGCCGTAATTGAGAGTCAGGTTGGGCCGCGCTTGCCAACTGTCCTGGAGGTAGAGTCCCGCATACTTATTGCGCAGATAGAAAGCGTTCGAATCGCCTTGCGCGTAGCTGCTTGCGATGCCCAGCAGGAAATCGGCATAGTCCGAACCCGTCTCTGTTCCCTGAAACAGGAAAGCGCCGTTATAAGTCGCGTTGGGATTGATATTCACCTGGTCGAAGTGCATCCCCACGCCGAGTTTGAGCATGTGCCGGCCGGCGACCTTCGAGAAAGAGTCGGACCACTGGTAGGTGTTGTTGGCTTGGACGACGCCGGTGGTGTCGACGCCGATGGTGAAGTCGTTGAACGAAACGTTCTCGATGCCCTCGATCTTAGGTGCAAGCGCGACAATGCCGGGCGTCCCGCTGGCGTCGTGGAAGCCCTGTGAAACCAGACTCGGTCCCACACCGCCGACAGGCTGCCCGATGTCGTTCGCCGCCCGCGTATAGCCGATCCGCAACTCATTTACAGAAGCCGGACTGAGCGTCGTGGTCAAACCGAGCGTCGCCAATTGCGCACGGCCAAAGGAGAGCGCGTTGAAACCGGGCACGCTCGCTCCGCCTTGTCCCGTGGGATAGGGATTGTCCAGGCGATAATCGTCGGCATGATAGTAGGCCGACACCACGCCCCAGCGCGTGGTGCTGTCGAGGCGGACGGCGCCTTTGTCATCGCGCAGCGCCTGGTTCTGCGCCGAGCTGGAGAACGTGTTGTTCCCTTGGTTGGGCACTGGAATATACGGCAGAAGAGACTTGGCTGGAGCAGACCAGGCCTGCTCCGGAATGCGTGCGTTGGGCAATACGCACTGCTCGGAATTGGTACACCCTGGCGTGTAATAGGGCTCTCCGGCAAGCACGCCATGGCCGAGTTTCTCCGTCAATATGTTGGCCCAGTATTGTCCGTTCACCGTCCCGGTGAGCGAACCCGCGACATCGGAGAGATCGCCGGTCCTGTTTTGCAGCGAAGGAACCGAGATCCTGCCTGTCTCCACGCCTTGAGTCATGCGCGTGCCCTGGTAGTCCACAAAGAAGAACGTACGGTCCTTGTGCACTGGCCCGCCCAGCGAGCCGCCGAACTGGTTCCGGTCGTAATTGGCGCGTTCGGAAGCGAAGTAGTTGCGTGCGTCCAGGTTCGTGTTGCGCAGAAACTCGAAGCCGCTGCCATGCAACTGATCTGTACCTGACTTCGTAGTGACCAGCACCTGACCCCCGCTGAAGTTGCCGTACTGGGCATCGAAATTCCCTGTCAGCACCCGAAACTCCTGAATGGATTCGAGGTTGGGCACGACGGCGGCGCCCATATTGAAATCCTCTTGCGCAGAGCTTCCGTTTACGGAAAAGCCATTCGTAGTCTCTCTCTGGCCGCTGACGGAAATGTTGCCGGGATTCAGGTCGCCGGACGGCGGCGCGTTGGTGCAGCCGGACATCACCACGGCGTTGGGCTGTTGAGAGGTCACCGGAATGACACCCGGTTGCAGCGCGAGCAGGTCCGTGTAGCTACGTCCGTTCACGGGAATGTTAGCCATCTTTGCGGAGCCAATCAATTCGCCGGTCTGCGTATTGCTCATATCCACCGCCACCGGTGACTCTTCGATGGTGATGGTTTCACTCCTCGGCCCGAGAACCAGGACGACGTCTGCGCGGGAGGTGGAATCTGACGTCAAAGCTACGCTCTTTTGCAGGTAAGTCTTGAAACCGGCCTGATCGATTCGAAGATCGTAGTGCCCGGTAGGTAAAACCGGAAATACGTAAAAGCCTTCGGCACTGGTGACCGCTTTGTACTGTAGGCCCGTCTCCGAGCCGGTCACCTGAACAGCGACGTCCGCCATGGCGGCTCCGCTCGGATCAGTGACCAGGCCAGAGAGCCGCCCACCGCCGTCCAGGCAACTCGCCGCTGCCGCGAACATAAACGCCGTCAAGGCGAGTCCACCCATTTGCATGAGGAGCCAGGGATATCGCCAGCCTGCTTTCCAAGCAGCCGCTCCGCGTGCGGCCGGACCGTCCAACTCTGAATTGCGAACCTTGTCAATGTATGAGTTTGAGTGCATCGGGATTGATCCTGCTGATGAGCGGCGACTCCCTTGCCCGGAATCGCCACTCTTTCAGAAGACCATGGACGTCTCATTATTGCAACTCATTTGCATGTAAAATCCAGCGCAAAACTATTCTGGATCCTGCGAGACCGGAGAATCCCCATCATTAGTGGGTCTTATTGTGGGTTGCTACAACTCCTGAATCGCTTTTTGCTCACTCGCACTGGCATAGCTCTTGCAATTGTCTTGCACATACGAATGTCATCCAGCGGCAAGCGCAGACGTGCAATTCAGCTTCGTCACTTCGGCCCTGCCACGGCGTACAAGCATGGACAATCGGGCGGCAAGTCAGGCGGGAGAGCGCCGAAAAGGGCCTCGAGCAACTCCTGGCCGCCATCCCTATCCTTCGGCAGGGTGAGTAACCAGGAACAACCGCCTTCACGTCTGCGTATTCCAGAGCAGCAGGCAGCCATGACCATGAATCCGCGTCCTTCCTTCTTCGATCGACTGTTTGGCCCTGGCAACCCGAACGCCTGGAGCCAAAGGGCGGCGTGGGAGACTCAAAAGGCGACATGGAAAGCCCAGCGCCAGGCGCAGCGCAGCGCCTGGAAGGCGCAGCGCGATGCGCAACGTGCGGCGTGGAAGGCGCAAGCGCACGCCGCTCGTTGGCGATATCGCGGGCCCTTCGCCGCGCTATGGGGTCTGGTCTGGACCGTCTTCTGGGTCGGTTTGGCGCTGCTGCTTGTGATTTCGCCCGAGTTTCGCGCGCGTGTCATGCACTTCGTGCTGGAGATTCCGCAGTACGTCGTGCACGTTCTGTACGCCCTGGCCGGCCGGTCAGAGATTTGATCCCGCTCCCGGCAGTTCACGCCTGAGCGTGAACCGACTTTACGGCAGCCAACCGCGCTCAGTCGTTGAAGCCCGGCAGGTCCACGCGTTTAGCGATGTGATCCTTGATCCAGTGAGAATCCCACCACTCCTTGGGATCGATTTGCACGCCATCGAGTTGCATGCTGAAGTGGATGTGGTCTCCACCGGCCATGCCGGTCATGCCGCTCTTGCCCATGATCTGCCCGCGCTTCACCCTATCTCCCTCGTGCACGGCGATCTCGCTCATGTGACCGTAAATGGTTTGCAGACCGTAACCGTGGTCCACGACAATGCAATTGCCGTAAATGCCCAAGGGCGCGGCGTAGACGACCTTGCCGTCGTTCGACGCCTCGACGCCGATGTGCTGCGTGATGGAGAGATCGTAGCCAAGGTGAACCTGCTGGTCGATCTTCTTGCCCTGATACATGTAATTCCGCACGTCGGCGAAGTGCGCCTCGACCTTCGAATTGTGCTGCTGGCGGAATGGTTCCGACCACAGGAACCGCGCTTCCGTCTTGAGCCGGAGATCGTGGAGCGTCTGGTTGTTGCTGCGGCGCATTTCGCCATTGACTTTCAAGAAGCGGGCCACGGGGTCCCCAGATCCGTTCGGATCCAGCTCGTTGATGACCTTTTGCAGAAAGTGCTCGTCCACCTCCAGGTCGCGCGTTCGGTAGACGGGCTGTTCCTTCTTGGGAAACCGGATGACCATCTGGCCGGTCACCTGATTGCCCGCGGCATTGGTGGCGTAAACCAATGGCTCCGTTCCGGGCGGCGTATTCCAGGGGAAGGCGAACAGAGAGAAGAAACCAGGCTTGCCGCCCGGCATGGGCCAGGAGCGGAACTTCTGGTCACCCACACGAACTCCGGATTCGGTGGAGGCGCCGGAGACGCTGAATGTGACCAGGTCGGCCATGCCCAGGTAAAGATAGTGCTGGTCGGAATCGACGCTCAGTGATGGCGGCCGGAGCACGACTACCACCTCGCGCTCAACGCGCGCCGTGCTCCCGCGAAAGTCGTTGGACACGGCCTCGACGACCAGGGTCGCTTTGCCTTCCTTGAGCTGCGGGATCGCCTGGGCGCCGGTCATGAATTGCAACGTGGTGTCAGGAACGTGGCGCTGCCAGACTATGCGGCGCGAAGGCTGCGAGGTCTCCCAGGCCTTGTAACGGGCGCCATCTTGCTCCACATAGGAACTGGCCGACCGCAGCCCGTGCGGCGCGTGCACCTGAACTGAGATCGACGTCTGAGCTCCCAATGCGTTCACGGCAGGCGGCAAGTCGAGTACGGGCGTCACGGAAAGCGCGACCAGCAATGCCAGAGGCACAGCGACTAGAAGAACGAAAATGGCAGTTATTGTTTTCACGGGGCTCGCTTCCAGGATACCGCGCCCCAAGCGTTCGAACGGCGCCGCAACCGACCTCCTCAGGATCATGGGAGACAGGAGCCAGACCGGGCGAGCCCGAGAGCGTCGACCTGCTCATCCAGACGAAGAGCTCGCCGATAAGGTCGGAAGCGCGAGAGGCAGCTTGGCGCAAGCTGCATTGGCGGCTATTCATAACCTGGATCGGATCGAGTAGTCATTCGCCGGCACTCATGGAAGGCACGCGGAATTGCGATAGCCCTTGTGAACGGTGACTCTCAGTTTGAATCAGTGACCGCACCAGCACTTTGGGGTAGGATACAACCATCATTTCCACCGTGCAGGCGTAGCATGTTGAACTGTCTAAACGCGCGTGTGTTGGTCTTCATCGTTGCCCATAATGCTGAGAAAACCATCGCTTCGGTAGTCCACCGTAATCCTCGCGAGCTTTCAACGCTTCACGGCGCCGACATCCTCACTGTCGATGACGCCTCCGCAGATGCGCCCGTCCCCGCTCGTGCGCTTCACTATCCAGTGGACTGGAAAGATCGCGGCGACCGAAAGCTCGGATGTCACGATGCCCCGCGGAACAGTTGCCGCTCAGGCCGGAGGCCCTGGTGATCCGCTCGCTTATCAATATAGGGTTCCCAGGGCTGCTGGACGCCCCTGTTGTGCAGTTGGAACTTGTGCTCGTCCTGGCCGCACTGGCGATGGGGCTGACACGCTTTCGATTGAAGGCAATGGAGGGCTTGCTCCAGCGCTGCTCGAAGCGCCCGGCCGCGGCATTCGCGAGCTGCGCTTTGCTCGCGCTCGCACTGCATCTGCTGGTCGCGCCCCTCATGGTGCGGCACGCCCCGGAGGTCCACGACGAGTTCAGCTACCTGCTCTCCGCGGACACGTTTCTGCACGGAAGCGCGGCGAACCCGCCCCATCCCATGTGGCGCAGTTTTGAGACCGCGCACGTTCTGTTCTGGCCGCACTACGCCTCGATGTACCCGCCCGGGCAGGGGCTGTTGCTGGCCGGGGGCAAGCTGATCTTCGGCGACTATCTGGCCGGCGAGTGGCTGGCGACAGCATTGCTGGCTGGGCTGGCCGGATGGATGCTGGCAGCGTGGGTGCCTGTGCGATGGGCGGTGTTTGGCGCGTTCCTGGTGGCGCTGAGATTCGGCGTCTTCGGTTATTGGGCAAACAGCTATTGGGGCGGCGCGCTGCCGGCCATCGGGGGCATGCTGCTCTTCGGGGGATTGCCGCGGGTGTTGCGCAAGCCCCGGTCTCACGATGCAGCGCTGATTGCCATCGGACTGGTCCTAATGGCCGCGAGCCGTCCGTTCGAGGGAGTTTTGATCTCAGTTGCGGCCCTACTGGCTTCTCCGGCCGTCCGGGGGAGGCGCTTCCAAGGCTGGAAGAACTCGGCGCCCGCTATCGCCACCGCATTCGTGATTCTGGCCGCGGGCGGCGCGGGTCTGCTGTATTACAACTGGCGAGTGACCGGCAACCCGCTAGTCATGGGGTATAACCTGTCGATGCAGCGCTACGGGTTGGCGGTGTTGCCCTGGCAATCGACCACTGCCGCGAACCCGCCTGCGAACTCAAACCTGGCGGCGTTCTATGAGAGCCAGCATCAGTGGTTTCAGGCGAACCACACGATAATTGGATTTCTGAGTACACGGGTGTTCGCTTCCGGCAGGTTCTGGGCCTTTTACCTTGGCCCCCTATTCACGCTTCCTTTTCTCGCGATACCCGCACTCGGCTACAGCAAGCGATGGCGCTGGATCGTGATCGCGGGCGCTTTCTTTGCAGTTGGCATGGCGCTGAATCCGTGGTTCTTACCGCACTATGCCGCTCCGGCGATGGGGCTATTGCTGATTGGATTGATCCAAGGCGCCCGGATGGTCTGTGCCACCAGGTCTGGCAGCAGGCGGCCGTTCGCGTTCGCAATCCGGGCGATGCCTGCGATCTGCGTCGCCGTTTTCGTCTTTCGCGCGGCCATGCCGATTCTGCACTTGCAACTTCCGAACACCACATTTGAAATGTCGTGGTATTGCACTCCCGCGGGAAACCAGGATCGAGCCGCAGTGCAGAGGCGCCTGGAACAAGAACCCGGCCGTCAGCTTGTGCTCGTCCGGTACGAGCCCAACCATCCCGCCACCATCGAGTGGGTTTACAACGCTTCCCGAATCGACGAGGCGAAGGTGGTTTGGGCGCATGACATGGATCCAGCAACGAATGAGCGATTGCTGGCCTACTACGCCGGACGCCGTGTATGGCGGCTCGACGCCGATGCTAATCCGCGGCAGCCGGTCGAACAAGCCCGGTCTCGCCATGGGTTGGTAGCGCCGTGACCCGTGGCGATTGTCAAAACTCCTGGCCACACGGCCCGCGCGTGTCGAATCCTGAACTGCGGGATCGCCGCGCGGTGCAACGCAGTGATGTTCACGGCAACTCCGGCAGCTTGTTAAAGTAGGTCACAGATCCCGTGATAGCTCGCTTTGAGACTAGGCAGGTTTTGCCACAATCTCTCCAATGAGCCATACTAGGGACGCGCCCCTCGTCTGGCAAAGGCTGAAATCCGAGGTGTACACTACAATCTCTCAATGCCGCATTTGCGGAAATACGGAATTAGATTCCCTTCTCGACTTGGGCATGCAGGCATTGACCGGAGTGTTCCCATCTGAAGGTGACGCACCGGTACCGACGGGCCCTTTGGAACTCGTGAAGTGCCGCGAGGAAGGTCCCGAAACCTGCGGTTTAATTCAACTTCGACATTCGTTTCAGGCCAGCGAGATGTATGGCATGAACTACGGATATCGCTCGGGCTTGAACCAGTCCATGGTGGACCACCTCCAAAGAAAGGCGCATAAAATCAGGGGCGTCGTCACTCTTTCCGCAGGAGACTTGGTCCTCGATATCGGGAGTAATGACAGCACTCTATTGAGAGCCATGGATTCGCCTGGCATACGCATGGTCGGGATGGACCCCTCCGGTATAAAGTTCATTCAGCACTATCCTCCACACATCCAATTGATTCCGGAGTGTTTTTCCGCAAAACGTTTCCGGAAGGAGTTCGGCCGGCAATCCGCCAAAGTGGTTACATCCATCGCGATGTTCTACGATCTCGATGCGCCGCTGGAGTTTGTGAGGCAAGTGTACGACGTCCTCGCCGATGATGGCGTCTGGGTATTTGAACAGAGTTACTTGCCGGCCATGCTCGCCAACACGTCTTATGACACCGTATGTCATGAGCATCAGGAATATTATAGTCTGAAGCAGGTCCGGTGGATGTTGGAGCGGACCGGATTCAAGCTGTTGGACGTCGAGATCAACGCCGTGAACGGTGGTAGTTTCTCAGTGACGGCGGCAAAGACCGCCTCGCCCTACTCTCGAAATGAAGCAGCGGTCCAGCAGTGCATCCGCGATGAAGAAGAACTCGGATTGGGCAGCATTGAAATCTATCGCAGGTTCCAAGAGCGCGTCTTCCAACACCGGGGCGAGCTATTGCATTTCCTGCGTGAAGCCCGGGCCCACGACGAACGAATCCTTGGTTACGGTGCATCCACCAAAGGCAACGTGATCCTGCAGTTCTGCGGTATTACGACTAACGAGTTGCCGTGCATCGCGGAGGTCAATCCCGATAAGTTTGGAGCCTTCACGCCCGGGACGCACATCCCGATTGTTTCCGAAGAGCAAGCGCGGGCTATGAGTCCCAGCGGATTCCTTGTTTTACCTTGGCACTTTCGGGAAAACATCATTGCCCGCGAGGCCCAGTTCCTTGCCAAAGGCGGCAGGCTTATCTTTCCTTTGCCGCGAATTGAGGTAATAAGTGAAGAAAGCGCTAGTCGTGGGGTGTAATGGGCAGGATGGGGGCTATTTGGTCGAGCAACTCAAGGCCAAAGCCTACCAGGTTGCAGGGATTGATCGCGACGTGGCCGGAGGAATGTCCGGTCGGCTCAATATTGAAATCCGGGATGCGATGGCTGTTCGCCGAGTGATCGAGAGTTTTGCGCCGGATGAAGTCTACTTCCTGGCGGCATTTCACCATTCGGCCGAGGACGCTGCGATTGACGACGGCGAATTGGTACGCCGCAGTATTGAAATCAATACTCTCGCGCTAAACAACTTCTTGGATGCCATTGCCGCAACGTCGGGACAACCGCGACTTTTTTACGCGGCATCTTCACGCGTCTTTGGTGACCCTCCCGCCGATGAACAAGACGAGAATACACCGCTGAATCCGGTTGATCCCTACGGCATTTCCAAAACAGCGGGAGTGCACCTGTGCCGCTATTACCGCACGCAAAGAAAGTTGTTCTGCAGCGCTGGCATCCTTTACAACCACGAGTCTCCACGGCGCTCTGGAGCTTTTGTCTCACAAAAAGTGGTTCGTGCTGCTGTGAAAATCAGCCGGCAACCGCAAAACATTTTGGTGATCGGCAATCTGGATGCGATGGTCGATTGGGGGTACGCGCCGGACTACGTCGACGCGATGTGGCGGATTCTCCAGTTACCGGAGCCGAATGATTTTGTGGTCGCCAGCGGCTCGCTGCATTCTGTTAGGGAACTGGTACAAACGGCTTTCGAAGCCGTTGGCCTCGACTGGAGAGCGCACGTGCAAGTCGATGCCGGCGTGACGCGGAGGCAGAAGGGCCATATGCTTCAGGGCAATAGTTCCAAACTGGAGAGCCGGACCGGATGGCGTCCCTCGATGACGTTTCAGGATATGATCCGGACCATGGTGAGAGCGGAGTTGCAAAATGGAGTCTGAGCGAAAGCTTCTGATCTTTGTCGCGACCTACAACGAAGCGGAGAACGTGGAAGCTCTGTTTCAACAGATCCGCCAGTTGGACCTGGGTGCTGACATTCTCTTCCTGGACGACAACTCTCCCGACGGCACAGGCAGTATCATCGATCGCATTGCGGAGGAGCACGATTGGGTCCACTGCATTCACCGCTCCGGAAAACTGGGTATCGGCAGCGCCCATTTAGCAGGCATTGCATGGGCCTATGCGCAAGGCTATCAAACACTGGTCACGATGGACTGCGACTTCACACACTCTCCGGACCGCATCCTGGATTTTCTGGCTCACACGGATGAACATGAGATCGTGGTCGGCTCGCGCTACATGCAAGCCGGAAGCCTGCGCACCTGGAACCTGTTTCGCAAGACCTTGACAAATGTGGGGCACCTGCTGACCACCAATCTGTTGTGCATGCCTTACGATGCAACCGGGGCTTTCCGTCTCTACCGGCTGGACCGTATACCCGCGGGCGTATTCGGCATGGTCTATTCGAGCAGCTATTCCTTCTTTTTTGAAAGCCTCTATGTGTGCTGGCGGAATGGCGCTCGGATTTACGAGATACCCATCGAACTGCCAGCCCGCACGTATGGCAGCTCCAAAATGGCCTGGAGGGACGCTATGTACAGCACATTCCTCCTCGCCCACCTTTTCGTGAGGAATCGAATCGACCCGCGAGCGCTGCTCTACGCTGAGCCGTTCGACACTTCGGGACAACTCGAGCCCACTGCCGCAGAGCGGGAGTGGGACGCGTATTGGTCCGAAAAGAAGAAGCCCGGCGCATTGGTCTACGACTTGATCGCCGCGTTCTACCGCAAGTTCATCATCAAGCCGAGTCTCAACTACTTCGCGAGGAAATACTTTTCTCCCCGCGCAGAAGTTTTGCACGCCGGCTGCGGAGGCGGCCAGGTGGACACCGACATTGCGGGGAATCTGCGAATCTCCGCGCTGGATATTTCCTGGCAGGCGCTCAGCATGTATCGCAAGCATCAGCCCCAGAGCGAACGCCTCATCTACGGCAGCATTCTTGAAATCCCGGCACCCGATTCCACCTTCGACGGCGTGTACAACCTGGGCGTCATGGAGCATTTCTCGGAAGAGGAAATTCATCGGATTCTCACCGAGTTCTACAGGGTAGTGAAGCCGGGTGGAAAGATCATCCTGTTCTGGCCGCCCTCCTTCGGGTTGACTGTGCGCGTCCTGGCTGCTGCGCATTGGGTGTTACGCAGAATTGGCAAGAGCGAAATCAAGTTGCATCCCGACGAAATTACGCACGTTCGTTCACGACGGCAGGTTCGAGCCTACCTCGCAGCGGCTGGGTTCTCCCTGGTAAATGTCCACTTCGGATGGAGGGATTTGTTCACCCAGGTAGTCGTCATTGGCCAAAAGGGAAGCGCAATCGCACAGGCAGGCAGCGGGAATGCACCCTTGGAAACCGGCGAAGCGAAGGGCAGTACTCTGGGTCTTGAAATTGAAGTCAAGGGTTAACTATGAAACGCGCGCTCATCACGGGGATCACAGGGCAGGACGGTTCCTACCTGGCGGAATTCCTCCTCGATAAAGGCTACGAAGTCCATGGGGTCAAGCGGCGATCCAGCAGCTTCAACACCGGACGCCTGGACGACATCTATGAGGATTGGCACGAACAGGAGAGCCGGATCTTCTTGCATTTTGCCGATATGAGCGATGCCGGCAGCTTATGGAATCTTCTACACATGGTCCGGCCGGACGAGGTGTATAACCTGGCGGCGCAAAGCCACGTCCGAGTGAGCTTCGACATTCCGGAATACACATGTGACGTCACCGCCAACGGCGCCCTGCGGCTACTCGAAGCCATTCGCCGGACTGAGTTGAAGTGCCGCTATTACCAGGCCTCCTCCAGCGAAATGTTCGGCTCCGAACCGCCACCGCAAAATGAAAACACAAGGTTCCATCCACGCAGCCCGTATGCCTGCGCCAAGCTCTTCGCCCATAGCGTCACAACGAACTATCGCGAGAGCTACGGAATGTTCGCCTGCAGCGGGATTCTCTTCAACCACGAATCCCCACGGCGCGGCGAAACCTTCGTGACCCGCAAGATCGCTCGGGCCGCGGCGCGAGTGAAGGCGGGGTTGCAGGACAAACTTTATATCGGCAACATGGACGCGAAGCGCGACTGGGGATACGCGCCGGAATACGTGGAAGCCATGTGGATGATGCTCCAACAGGATGAGCCAGAAGATTACGTTATCGGCACGGGGGAGAGCCATACCGTAGAGGAGTTCATGGATCTCGCGTTCGCGCGTGTTGGGCTGGATTGGACGAAGTACGTAACCATCGACCCGCGCTATTATCGCCCCGCCGAGGTAAACAGCCTCCTCGCCGACCCTTCCAAGGCTAGAAGACAGCTCGGCTGGCAGCATCGCACCGGTTTTAGGGAGCTGGTCGAGATCATGGTGGACGCTGAAGTCAGGGCGATAGCCACTCCGTCCGCGGGCAGTGGAAGCCGGCTGGAAGATCAGCACCCCACTGGAGAACGGCCTGAGCCCGAGCCGACAGCATCTTCTGTCGCCAAACCGTGATGATGGATCGCTCGAGTTCCAGCCCTGAGAGCCAGCCCGATGCACGGCTGCCGGTTGCCGGGGCGCATCGACCGGGCATCATCACGCTCATCCTTCCGAGCATACTGCTCGTCATCGCGTGCCTCGTCCCTTTTCTGAACAAGGCTTACACAATCGATGACCCATGGTTTCTTCTTGAGGCGAGGCAGATTCTCAAAACGCCGCTCCAGCCGATGTCGTTTCCAGTCTGCTGGCTGGGCCACGAAACCTGCGTCGCGCGAGCGGGCAGTTTGGGAGCCGGATCCACGCAGTCGTTAATGGGCTATCTGTTGGTTCCAGTGATTCTGGCTGGGGGCGCGGAGTGGATCGCTCATCTGCTGCAGATCCTACTGGCCTGCATTGCGGCTCTGGAGATGGTCAGACTCGCCATGCGTCTCGGCTTCGACCGGCTCCAGGCCTCTGCCGCGGGTCTCATGCTTGTAGCCATTCCACCTTTCCTGCCGATGGCGAGCACCGCAATGCCGGACATTGCCGCGCTCACGCTCGGGCTCACCGGCATTGAACGCCTATTGGCATGGAAGGATGAACGCCGCTGGCATCAAGCAGCAGCCGCCAGCCTGGCGCTCGGTCTCGCCCCTTATGCCCGTCCCCACATGGTTCTTCTGATTCCCCTTGGCGCGCTCTGGCTGTTCAACGAGTTTCGAATCCGCAAAGCGGTACGGCAATTCCGGCGGGAAGCCTACCTTTGGGCGCCGCTGCTCGTCGCGGCTTGCATTCTCGTCGCGGTGAATCTGGTGACTCGCGATCATGGCCCGAAGGTTGAATCGAAAAGTTTGCTTATCGGGCTGAGCTATTTGCCGATCAATCTCCAAGCCTACTTGCTGTATCTTACTTTCCCGATTCCATTTGCGGCGGTATGGCTCGGCACGCACTGGCGCAAGGCGCCGATGATCCTAATGCTGCCGGCAGTTCTCGTCCTGGTCATACACGTCATGCTTTTCAGGTCAAGGAGCATCGTGGAAGAGTGGCCTTTGATTGCGGCGTTTTTCGGTCTTACCACGCTGGCATATATGCTGTATCAAAACGTGCGTGCATGGGACCGGCTTGGCCTGTTGCTGAGCCTGTGGTTACTGATTCCAGTGCCTGCAATCTTCTACGCTCAATTACCCATCAAATACCTGCTGGGAGTCCTGCCCGCCGTCGTTCTCATCCTCATTCGGGTTCTCTCGTCTCTCCCCAGACGCCGCGAGTTGTCAGCCTACGGGGTACTGGCGTTCTTTTGTGCCGCGTATTCCTGTGTGGTGCTGAGAGCCGATGCCGATTTCGCGGAGTACGGCCGCAGGGCTGCGGCGGAGTTGATCGCTGCGCACGTGGCTGCGGGAGAGAAGGTCTGGTATGGAGGGCAATGGGGTTTCTACTGGTACGCGCAAGAGGCCGGGGCCAGGATCTCCAAGCCTGGGGAGCCGGGCCCGAATCCGGGAGAGTTGCTTGCCGTTGGCTTGCTGGAGGGCGGAAATGTTACGCGCAATCGTTTCCCAAATCGTGAATTGCTCGACTCGCGGCATTACGACGCGCCGCACGGCCGCACCATGGGATACTCCGCCGGCCTCTACAGCAACTATTTTGGCCCTGCGCTTTGGGTATGGAGCCCAGAGACGACGAACGACTACGAACTCTGGCGCATACACTAATGTTTGTGAGCGTCGGCCTTAAGTGGAGGGCGAGGGCACGTTACCTCCAGAAGCACACAATCTCCGTAAGGGCCCCTATACTCTCCTTTGAGAACGAATGTCGATCCATCATCTGCCAGTTTGCGGATCAGCCAGTCATTCGCATATGCGTACGGACCAAACACTAGAAAAGTCGAATGAGCAGCTCGGAAAGTATCGTAATTGACGAGCTGGCCTCGGAGCGGAAACCAGCGGCGTGCCCGTTGAAAGTCCTGCTCGAACACATCCGTTCCTGTATAAGCCAGCGCCGCCGGGCGGTTCAACAGGTAGTAAGTTCTGGAGAGTACGTCTTTGCTCTCATAGTGGTCGGCTTCCAGAAACATCAGGCCGTTGGAGAGCACAATCGGCAGGTCGGAACGAAGCTGGCTCAGCTCGAGAGCGGGCAGCCTGGAACTGGGGGTGTATCCGGAAACCGCCTCGCATGCCCAGACACCCGAAGTCCACAAGAACCAACCGCCGAACAGGAGGAACACGCAGGCGGCGGCAATCGGACTGTAATGAGATGACCACCCAACAAACGACACTAACAATACACCGGCGCCGATGACGCCAGCAAGGCCGTACCGCTCCAGGAAAATGCCCGTGGTTGCGAGCGCGAACAATACGCCAAATACTGGGACTAGTGCCAACCCGACGGCGCAGACTATCTCGTGGAAGCGCGGGCCAATCGGATGATCCTCGGCTTGACTGTTGCGTGCAGCACTATAGCGTGACAACGAGATCCCGATGCAGAGTGCGGCTACCAATACCCAGGCCGCCGGGCCGAGCAGGAAAGTGTAGCATTTCGATATCGATGATGCGTCCGGACGGAATATCGACCCATTCATGGTGAATGACCTGAACGCCGGAATCAGGGGTATATACACCGCAAGCGAAAGTAATGGTAGCGCTGTCGCGATCCAGGCGGGGTAATCAGCCTTCCGCGTCCGCCATGCCCGGGCCAGTTCGCCCATGCCGAAGGGGATCACCAGAAGGCAGGCGTAGACGTGGGTTGCCAATGCACCGGCTAATGCCAGCGAATACGCCAGCAGCCAGAAACTGCGCTTCGACTTCTCCGTTGCCATCTGCCAGCAGACGAGGGCGATACCACAAAAGCCCAGGACGATCCCGTAAGCTCGCGCATTCGAAGCGTACCCATAAGCAATCGTGAGAACGGGGAACACCATGGCGCACAACCCATATAGCCGGCCGCATCGTCGGGAAACAAAGCAGAACAAGCAAAGGCAGAGCGCCCAAAAACCGATCATCTGGGGCAGTCTGGTCGCCATCGGCGACTCCCCAAAGAACCGCTGTGCGATGCGCGTAACCCAGTACAGCAGTGGTGGGTTGAAGTCCGGTCCATCCTTCAACGCAGTCCAAATCATGTCTGCGCTGGGGAGGCGGGATATATAGAACGTTTTCAACTCGTCGTACCACAGTCTGGCCATGGAGTGGAGCGCCGTCAAGAGCCAATACGACACAGAAAAAGCGATGATACAAAGTGGCGTATCGCGTTCCAGGCGCAGCGCCATATGCGTCAGCCGCGGGAGAGCGACGGGATTTCCGTCCCTTGCGATTGGCTCCATCGAACCCATGCTACTATCTCTGTCGCGGCACGCGCTTCAGCCCAGACGCGCACTGGCTTCACTGAAAGATGTTTCAGATGCGCGTCACAACGTCGACCTGCCAGCTTCGGTTCTGAGCGCCAGGCTGAAGGCACAGCAACGTAGATCTGGATCGACGGACACGCGGGGCATGACGGTGCGGCGGGGACAGGGATTCTCGGTTATAGGTAGTATGGCTTCTATGCAAGAAGGCAGCTACACCCAGGACAGCACGCCCTTGGACCGCCGCGGGCTGGACGCGGCAATCGCCGGCGCTGTCTTCGTGTGCACGGCCCTGGTGTTGTGGTGGCTCTTTGGCCAACGGTTAGGCATCACTTACCCGAAGGGCACCAACGACGAGGGGATCTACCTGGATGGCGCGCGCAGGATCCTTGCGGGCCAAATTCCCTATCGTGATTTCTTCGCGTACCTCGGACCGGGTGCGTTCTGGAATACTGCTGCCGCGTTCGCGGTATTCGGCGTAACGATGGAAGCTGCGCACGTATTACTGGTAGCGGACGTAGCACTGATCACGGCGTGCCTTTACTGGATTACGGCAAAGCTCGGGGGGCGCACTGCGGCGTTGTGGCTGGCGGCGTTCTACGTCGCGGATACGGCATCCCTGCGGGGCACGCTTGGGGTGAACCACCGTTGGGACAGCGGGGCGCTCTTGGCACTGGCGGCTGCTTTGCTGCTCTACGCCTCACTGAGCGGTGCGCGCTGGGCGTGGACCGCGGCCGGCGCGCTGGCGGCGTATGCGGCGTGGACGACGCCATCGATGATCCTAGTGCTTCCGCCGATGCTGGGGTGGGCGGCGTACGAGCGCCGCTGGACGGGCGGATGTTTGTTCGCCTCGGGCGTGGCGGGCGTTTCGGCGGCAGCGGCAGGCGTGCTCGCCGCGCAGGGTGCTCTAGTGCCGATGGCTCGAGAAATGCTGTGGGCGAGCGCTAACTACTCTGGCGCCAATCGTTTCCCCTATGGCGGCGTTGTCGGGGGCTATGGTGGGTTCTTCAGTGGAGCGCGCGGCGTTGACTTCGTAGTGGCTGGCGTGGTGATGGGGTTGTTTGCGCTGCAAGCGCTGGTGCCCGTTGTTGCGGCGGCCGGGCTCGTGCTTTCAAGGCAACTCCGCACGGCGCGCATGTGGTGGCTGGGAGCGTGCGCGGTGGGAGCGATAGCCGCGGCCGCGCCGCGCATGGATGTGGGGCATATCGCCTACAGCACGACGTTCGCCTGGGTGATCGCTGCGTGCGCGCTGATGCGGCTGCCACGGCTCGCACGAACGATATTGTCTATCGCGCTAGCCGCGGCAATTGTGCTCATGGCGTTTGGCGCCATAGGGGTGCGCGCCCGTTTAGGGAAAATCGAGAGCCGGGTGGGCACGTTGTACGGCGATTACGACACATTGAGTCTGGCGCGGGGACTCGAGCAGGCGGTAGCGCCAGGCGAGAGCTTCTTTGCGTTTCCGTATCTGCCGTATGCGTATTTCCTGACGCAAGGGAAAAATCCGACACGCTACTCGTACTTGCAGCCAGGAATGATGACCGGCTGCGAGGAGGCTGCGGCGCTGGCGGAGCTACGCTCGGCCCCCCCGCGCAAGGTCCTGTATTTCGACTGGAAACCGGAATTCATACTATGGGGATGGCCGAGCACGGATCCCAAGAGGATGCGTTTCAAAATGATCGAGAGCTGGCTGCGAGCCAACTACACGCCGGACGAGCAGTTTTCACGCGCGCATCCGGGCGGCTATCAACTACTGGTTTGGAATGAGGCTCACGGGCGTTAACGGCAGGCACAAGCGAAGATCCAAGTGACCTGAAGGCGATGGTTGGCACACGGGGCGGGGCGCCGATGTGAGCGGTTCGATATTGTGTGCAATTTGCATGCGAGTATAGGCGTGATCGCCTACGCTGACCAACCTGTGCGAACGCCTCGCGGATCGGGACTGACCAGGCTCCAGCGCTTGCCGCCGTCCACACTCTGGTAAAACCCGATTCCATGGGCGTACAGCGTGCCCGGCGGGGTGGAATCGTAACAAACTGCGACGTGCGTTCGCGGAGATTGAACACGCGCCACGAGGCGCCGGCATCCTCCGCGAGATAGGAGCCGGTCATGTCGCAGACGACCAACACATGGCTCGGGTTGTTAGGACTGATCGCGGGTGGGTGCGCACCACCGCTTCCGGGACCGATCACACTCCAGCGATCGGGGCGGCAGCAGACATCGATCCTGCGAAGACGAGCGGGACCAGGCCGGAGGCGAACGCGGACGCTTTGAATTCGGGCAGGGGCGTCTCCAGGACAGGCATCAGAATGCCATTCTCAATTTGCGATTTCCATTTCGTTTTATTGTGTTTTATATCGAATGCATGGCGATCTTCTCAAATAAAACGTTTGACTCGGTTGTGTTTGATTGCTATGCTCTCATTTCACGGTACTCCAACCGGCAGCGGCGTTGTTTCGCCCGGGTCTGGGAGTGAGCGGGCGGGTTTCGGGAAAAGCACTCGAGCAAGCACGGCGATCACCCGGTGGAACCACCCTGCGGTGGATAATAGCACTGGCCTGTGAATTGTCACGACGGATGTGAGCTGCGCTCGGCAAGGCTAAGATTTCACGGCCTCGGGCGGGGAGAATCCTCTGATGAGCCGGAGGCGGAGAGCCTGCCATCGCGGCGCGCGTTCGGCTGGCGTGACTGGAAACTGGACAACGGACGAGAAAGCGGAGGCATTTATGTATGTCTAACCTGGCGATCGACTTTCACACGCACCCCCTGCTGGTACGGGAAATGATTGCGCGCCATCCGGAATTGGCCGACGCGGCGCGCAAGACATTTTATATCGGCAATAACTTCCAACCCCTCGAAACGTTCCACCTGGAACTGGATGCCGCGGGCCTGGACAAGGCGGTTGTCGTGGCGGTGGATGCCACCACGGCATTGGGCAAGAGCGTCTATACCAACGATCAGATCGCCGAGCTGTGCGCGATGAGCGACCGGCTGATCGGTTTCGCGAGTGTGGATCCGCATCAGCCGGACGCCGCGTCGAAGCTCGATGTGGCGATCAAACAACTGAAGCTGCGCGGGCTGAAGCTCGATCCGGCCATGCAACAGTTCCGGCCCGCCGATCGCGCCGCTTATCCGGTGTACGAGAAGGCGCAGGAACTCGGGATCCCGGTCCTCTTCCATGCAGGGATGAGCTGGGCGGCGGGCAGCCGGCTGGAGTACGGGCAGCCGCTGCTGTTCGAACCCGTAGCCGTGGACTTCCCGAAGTTGAATATTGTGCTGGCGCACCTGGCGTGGCCCTGGGTGACCGAAGCGGTGGCGCTGGCCTTGAAGTATCCCAACGTTCACCTGGATACTTCGGCGCTCTACTTCGACAACCCGCGCGATTTTCTGCGGTATGCCATGACGCACGTGGTGCCGCTGTCCGTCTTTGAATGCAGCCTCAGGCGCCAGATTCTGTTTGGCTCCAACTATCCTAGGGTGGAGATCAAGAACATGGCGAACGCCGTGCGAGCGCTCGGCTTCTCCGCGGATTTCCTGAAGCTGATCTTCGGCGGCAACGCCGTCCGGCTGTTGGGAGGCGTCGCATGATCGTCAAACTGCAGAAAATCGAAGTCCAGTCCCGCAAGGACATGGAGATGATCGACATCACCGATCAGATTGAGCGCGTCGTGGCGGAGAGCGGCCTCAAGAATGGCGTGGTGCTGGTGATGACGACGCACACATCGTCGGGGCTGCTGGTCACGGAAGGCATCGAGTGCCTGGAACGCGACGTCCTGGCGCACCTCGAACGGCTGGCTCCCAAGGACCCGCCGGAGGGCACTTATCACTATTGGCATAACCGGTATCTCGACTATGATGGCCGGCTTGGTTTCAACGCCGGCGACCACCTGAAGAGCATATTGGGCGGCGTCAACTGCTTCTTCCCGGTTGAGAATGGAACGCTGGTGCGGGGCTCGCGGCAGCGCGCCTATTTCGTCGAGTACGATGGACCGCTGGCCCGGACCGTCTTCATTCAGGTGTTGGGCGAATAGGGCCTGTCGCGCCTGGGATCGCCGATCTCCAGATCGGCTCTGTCGGGCTCACACTTCTGCCACCGGCAACAGCCTAGAGGCCGCCGGGCGCGCAAACGAAGCCGATCTGGAGATCGGTGGCCCCAGAAGCCGATCTGGAGATCGGCGATCCCAGGGAGGGTAGCAGAATGGCAAAGCACCATTGGCTTCTCGCAGTCACTCTTTGGGTTGCGACAACCGCCGTTGCGCAAACGGTGATCGTCCGGCCCAAGACTATCGACGATGTCCTGCTCAATCCGGGCATCGGCATCCAAACATTCCAACGGTTTGCCGGCCAGGCGATCTACCCCGGTTTGCGCTGGTCCGAGGTCGGGCCCGAGGGCAAGGCCGCCGACGCGCAGGGCAGCATCGACTTCCCCCGTTCAACGGTCGCGTACGTGCGCTGGTTCTGGTCGCAGCTCGAGCCCCAGCGCGGTAAGTACCGTTGGGAGATTCTCGACTCCGCTCTGGACGAAGCCCGCAAACATCATCAGACCCTGATGATTCGCATCATGCCGTATGACGAGAAGTCCCCGCTGCCTGAGTGGTATATCCAATCCGGCGCGAAGCGCGCGAACAAGCCTGGCGACGAGGACGGCAAAATCTGGTCGCCGGACTCCTCCGACCCTCTGTACCGCCAGGCCTGGAGCGAGCTGATTCGCGAAGTGGGCCAGCGCTACGACGGCCATCCCGATCTCGACTCGGTGGATATCTCGACCGTGGGCTATTGGGGCGAAGGATGGGGTCCGCACCTCCCCGATTGGGCGGTTCAGCAGGAACTCATCGACGTGTACTTCGAGGCCTTCCCGCGCACTCCCAAGCTCGTGAACTTCGACGAGCTGCGCGCGCTGGTCTACGCCACGCGGCGCGGCGCGGGCTGGCGGCTGGACTGTTGGGGCGACATGGGCCGGCCCGGCCACCAAAACTGGTCCCACATGTTCGACCTGTATCCCGAGCAGCTTGCGCGCGACCCCGGCCTCTATGACGCCTGGCGGACCGGTCCCGTCTCGCTGGAGAGCTGCGGAACGCCGCTCGCCTGGAAGCAGTGGGGCTTTGACCCCAAGCCGATTCTGGATCAGGCCCTGCTCTGGCACGCCTCTAGCATCAACATCAAATCCACCGCGATTCCCGAGGAATGGAAAGCCCAGTTCGCCGAGTTTCAGAAGAAGCTTGGCTACCGGTTTGCGCTGCGGCGGCTGGAGCATCCCGCCGAAGCGCGGGCAGGCTCCATGCTGCCGGTGAAAATGTGGTGGCAGAACACGGGCTCTTCGCCCGCTTATCACGAGTATCCACTGGCCATGGAGTTCCGCTCGAAGACTGCCGGGGCCAGCGTCACGCTACCGGTGGACGTGCGCAAGTGGCTGCCCGGCGACTCGGTCTATGAAGGCTCGGTCTACCTGGACGCGAGTCTCCCGCCGGGCGAGTACGCCGTGCGAGTGGCCATGCTGGACCCGCTCACCCGTAAGCCACTGATTCGTCTCGCGATGGAGGGGAGACAGGAAGACGGCTGGTATCAGGTAAGTGAGATCAAGGTGCGATGAGGATTTGGGGCGCGGTCGAGGATGATGGAGTCGTTTCTTCAAACATAAGAAAACGATAAATGCAGAAAGAATAAGATAGTATTCATGTTAGGATTAATGGTTGCAGGAAAGGAGCGCCGCCTTGGAAACCACGAAGTTGCAATCCAAGCAGGAACCCCTCGCATCTTGGCTCAGCGATCTCTGTGCCCATCAGGCCGTATTTGCTGAGCTTTTGAACGAGTCCGCCGCTACTCAAAAGGAGCGCGGCTATTTCCACACGCTCGGCGAGATATGTCAGCAACCCGACACCTGGGAGCAGACGGCGAGAGAAGTCGCGGGTCGCTTTGAAGACTTGCGCGAGTCTTTGGCCGGTTGCGATTCGGTGGTCCTGACTGGATCGGGAAGCTCCGAGTACGCCGCCGATTGCGTGCACCCCTTGCTGCAAGAGCGTCTGCATCTGACTGCGCAGAGCGTCGGCAGCGGCTCCATACTTCTGCACGAACGGGCCTCGCTTCCTCCCGGCCCGCTGTGCCTCGTCTCGCTGGCCCGGTCGGGCAACAGCCCCGAGAGTGCGGGCGTGGTGGAGTTGATGCTGGACATCGCACCGGAAGTCCGTCATCTCATCGTGACCTGCAACGCCGAGGGTCAACTCGCCAGCCTCGCCGCGGACGATAAGCGGCTGCAACGTGTGGTTCTCGATGAGCGTACAAACGATCGCAGCCTGGTGATGACCAGCAGCTTCACCAACATGGTGATCGCTGGCCGCGCGCTCGCCTTCCTTGACGACCCGGCGGGCTACCAGTCCAGCGTGAGCGCCTTGGCCCACGCCGCCCGGCATCTCCTTCTGAATTACGCGGGCAAGCTGCGCGCGATTGCCCAGGGACCATTTCGCAAGGCCGTCTACCTCGGCAGCGGGTGCCGGCATGGCGCCGCGCGCGAGGCGGCTCTCAAACTTCTGGAGATGCTCGACGGTCGGCTCACTTCGTTTGCCGAGACCTGCTTAGGATTGCGCCACGGCCCGATGTGCGCCATCGACGGGGCGACACTGGTTGTCTGTTTTCTTTCCTCCGACTCTGTGCGCCGCGCTTATGAGACCGACTTACTCGATGAACTGAAGCGCAAGGGCATCGGATGGCGCAGGGTTATCGTCGGCAAGGATATCCCGCCGGAACTGCTGATGGAAGGCGATCTCGGAGTGGAGTTGCAGGGCGTTGCCAATCTGGCCGACGACGACCTGGCCGTGCTGGACGTGATGGTGGGCCAACTGATCGGTTTCTTCCGCTGCATGGGTGACGGCATGAAACCTGATTCGCCGTCCGCCAGCGGCGTGATCAGCCGCGTCGTGAACGACTTCACCGTGCATCGCCGGAAGTAGCTGGAGCAAGCGCATGAAGATTCTTGTGATTGGAGAGCTGAACCCGGACCTGATCCTGCAGAATTACAGCAGCTTTCCCGAGTTGGGCAAGGAAGTGACCGTCGAGGACTGTGTCCTCACGATGGGCAGCGCTACGGCGATCTGCGCGATGGCTCTGGCAAAGCTCGGCGACCAGGTAGGTTTCGTCACTAAGGTTGGACCGGATACCTACGGCGATTTTTGTACGGGCATTCTCAAGAACGCCGGCATCGACGTGAGCCAAATCGAGCACGACCCCGCGACCAAGACGGGCATCACAGTGTCGGTTTCGTCATCCCGCGACCGCGCGCTGGTCACCTATCTCGGGGCGATGGGCGTCTTCGACGCGCGCAACGTCACGCCGGAGGTGTTCGAAAGCTACGATCACCTGCACATGTCCACGTACTTCCTGCAGACCAGCCTTCGTCCACACTTCGCGCGGATCATGCGTATGGCCCACTCGAAAGGGCTGACTACGTCGCTTGACCCTGGCTTCGATCCGTCGGAGACGTGGGGAACGGACTTGCGAGAGACACTCCTGGATGCGGATGTCTTCTTTCCCAACGAAGTGGAACTCCGCGGTGTGACGGGCGAAGAGAATGAAGAGCAAGCCCTGCGAAGCCTCGCCAACGGGCGCACCCTGACCGTCGCCAAACTCGGCTCTCGCGGGTGCATGACCCTGTTCGAGGGACGGATCCGCAAGCAGGCGCCATTCCCGGTGGAGCCTGTGGACACTACGGGCGCGGGCGACACATTCAACGCCGGCTTCCTGCACACCTGGCTGCGCCGCGAGCCGATTGAGCAGTGTCTGCGCTTCGCTGCAGCCTGCGGAGCGCTATCCACCTTGGCCTCGGGCGGAACAGGCAATCAGCCGACGGAGTCGCAGGCGCTGGAGTTTTTGCGCGAGCGCGCGAAAGTTTAAACTTTTCGCCCCCAGACCGGGCACATATCGGGCAGTTAAAATGACAGGAGAAAGTCGCATGGAGAAAGTTAACAGGAGAACTGTGTTCGGGCTCGCAGCCGGTGCGGTCGCCGGCGGCTTGGCCGCTACGACCGGTGCGTGCAAGCAAACTGCCGCGCCGCCCGCACAGGCCGGGCTGGACCTGCGCGACTTTCAGCCGCGCAGCATGCTGCACGTGCCGGAAACGAAAGTGCCGAAAGCCCGTTTCCCAATCATCGACATTCACACGCACCTTTCTTTCTCCGCGAAATCAAAGAACGGCGTGTCGCTCGGCGAGGAGGTCTCCTGGCAAGGCGAGCCCGCTGAACTTCTTGCAGTGATGGACCGCAAGAACCTGCGCATGCTTGTCAACGTCACCGGCGGCGTGGGATCAGGTTTGCGCGCATCCGTGGCGAAGTACGACCGGGCCCATCCGGGCCGCTTCCTCACCTTCACCGAGCCATGGTACAGCCGCGCGGCGGATGCGGGCTATGCGCAGTTCCAGGGGGACGAACTCGCTCGCGCGCATGCCGACGGAGCGCGCGGCTTGAAGGTCTTGAAGACGCTTGGTCTCTATCTGCGTGAGCGCGTGACCGAAGGCCCGCTCGTCAAGGTGGACGATCCAAGATTCGACCCGATGTGGGAAGCCGCGGCGGCGTTGAAGATGCCGGTGACGATTCACACCGCCGACCCCGAGGCTTTTTTTCTGCCGATCGACCGCTACAACGAGCGCTGGGAGGAACTGCACAACCACCCCGATTGGTCGTTCTACGGCAAGGATTTCCCGAGCTTCCAGGAACTGATGGAGGCGCGCAACCGGGTTTACGCTAAACACCCGAAGACGCAGTTCGTCAGCCTGCACGTGGGGAACGACGCCGAGAATCTGGCGTACGTCTCGGAATGCATGGACAAGTTCCCGAACATGCACGTCGAGTTGGCCGCGCGCATCGGCGAGCTGGGCCGGCAACCGCGGACTTCAAAGAAGTTCTTTGACAAGTACCAGGACCGCATCCTCTTCGGCACGGACGCCACGCCGCACGGGGATCAGTATCCGCAGCAGGTTTACAACGACGCGTTGTACGAGATCTACTTCCGCTTCCTCGAGACCGAGGACGAGTATTTCGACTACGCACCAGCCCCCGTGCCTCCGCAAGGCCGCTGGCGGATCTACGGAGTCGGGCTGTCCGAACAAGTGCTGAAGAAGGTCTACTATCAAAACGCGGAGCGGCTGCTGGGGCTCTGAAGACGGCTCCTGGGAGCGCCGATCTCCAGATCGGCTCCGAGCACCCGTGTAAGCGGCAACTCCCATGCGCATCCGCGCACCCAAAGGCATGCCCGCAGTTGCCGAGGGTCAGAGTGTGAGCCGGGCCGAGCCGATCTGGAGATCGGCGTTCCCAGGGGCGCGTTGATCCTAGTGTAGTGCGTCCAAAGTACTGTCGATTATCGAGATCGTGTGGGGCAGGATGGCATCCTGCGCGGCGGTTGGCAACCGCCGCCGTTTTGCCCGAAAACGCGCCAGGCCGATTGACAATCGGCCGCAGCTTACCAAGCTGCCCCACAATTGGTAGCGTTCTGCGCCAGGAATAATCGTCATTCTGCATGACGCAGTACACTTGCAACGGCACTGCCTCACCGCGCCCCCGCGCCGAAGTCGCCTTCGGTGCGAAAGCTTTCGCCGGAATTCAAATGCTGCGGCGTCGACCAGATGCCGAGGCTGACGCGCGGATGAGACTTTGCGGTCCAGTTCACGAAAGAGCGCTGTGTATGAGCGGCATCAAAGCGGTTCCAGACAGTCACTCCAGCGGGGCCGCTGACGGTCCAGGTCCCGTCCGGCTGCTCGCCACCCAGCCAGCTCGCGTTGCCGGCTGGAGGATCCCCAATAGCGACCAATTGCTTCTTCACCGCGTTGCCTGCCTGGTCGCGAAACATCACTACCGTATTGTCGATATCGACTGGCGCGAAGTCCGCACGGGTTTGGATGACGAAATCGATCGCGGCATCCCCCGGATTGTCCACCACGGTTTCGACATGCAAGCTTTCCGGGTCGAGACGGAACGTGCGGCGCAGCCGGAGCCCATTTGACGCCACGCCCAGAAGCGTGAGGGCGTCTGGCCCGGTCCGCTTCTCGGCGGCCCATTCGACGACCCAACTCCGCGCATGAGGATCGGGAAAAACCGAGACGGCCAAGCCACCGAGATTGGGAATTCCGCGACCCTCGCCGAGTGCCGCGTGCCGCAGCAGGTCGCGGCCGGACCGCTTGTCGATCATACGGACAACCCGCCCGTCGAACTCCGGAACAACATCCAGGCGCCAGGCCGCGTTCTCGATGCTGCTCGTCGCATAAGGCCGGATCCGCGACAGCGCCAGTTCCGTGTCGGAGAGTTTCCCGCCTTCATCCAACTCGGTGATGCCGAACGCGCGGGCGCTGCGGATGACCTCCTGCAACGCCTTTGACGCCGCCTCCGGATCGGCCGGAGCATAGTTGCCGTTGCGGACTTCGAAGCGCATGGCGAACATCGCGTCCAAGTAGTCCAGCGGAAGCCGCGCCAGTTGCACGCGGCGCAGCACGGCCGCATCTTTCACGGTCAGTGTTTCGGCGGTACGAAACAGCGCCCGCGCCTTGACCGGGAATTCGCTGCTGTAGTCTGGAATATCGTAGATCCAGAGGTGCTTGCCTAAACCTTCCGGCGCCTCGCGAACCTCCCGTTGAAGCAGGTCGAAGTATTCGCGCAAGGGCTTGGCGGCCGGCCCGTAGACGCCTTCCAGAAACTCGTTGACGGCCTGGCTTACATCCGTTTTGGTATCCCACAGCAGCCGCGCCATCACGTACGAGCGCAGCTCGGCGTTCTCCGCGCCGCCGCCCGCTGCGCTGTCACCCTCCATGAACAGCCCCTTGACGCCGGAGCGCTGGTAAAGCGGAATGTCCGCGGCCAGTTCGTCGAAGTCCGGAAACGGCGAGACGTAGTGCGCAAAGTTCGTGTTGTAGTGCCAGATGTAAAGCTGGTCGGTGATCTTCGACCAGGCCTGCAGATTCTTGTAGAAATACGCACTGCGCGGGCACTGCGCAAAGCTATGCGCGTTGCAGATGCCGATCGGGCATAGACGGATGCGCACGTTGGCGCGCGGACGCACGTGAGCCGGCGGCTGCTCGGAGTACCAATAAGCCAGCGTGTCGATCAGTTTGTCCGGGTTGGTCTTTTCAATCTCCGCGGCCAGCGCGTTGACAAACTGCAGGATGAGGCCCGAGTGCTGCCCGCCCTCTTCCTGCTCCACCTTGCGGCAGCGGTCGCACTCGCACCAGCCTTCCCAGTCGTTTTGAGAAACGGAGTAGATGGCTGCCTCGGGATGATCGCGGATCCACTCCTTGACACGCTCGGTCGCGATGCGCAGCACATCGGGGTTCGTGAGGCAAAGCTGGCCGCGGCCGGCGCGCCGCTGGCCGTCGATCAGCGAGTAATACTCCGGATGTTCGGCGAAGTATTTCTCCGGAGGCAGAAGCTGATAGAAGGAGTGGACGAACGGCTGGTAGACCATCTTGCCGCCGGTCGACGCGTCGAGTTTGGAGCTGTGGCCGTTGGTGCGATTGCGCGCAGCCCAATCGCGATCGAAGGCTTCCGTGAAAAAAGGCTCGCGATACTCGAAGGCCGGCGTCTGCGTTTCATCGAGGGGCCCAATCCGAAGGGTTGGCAGATGCGGAATGCGCGACACCTGCGGAGTGAACCAGCGGCAGCCTAGTTTATCGAGGAGCGTGTAAACGCCATACATGGTGCCGCGCTGGCGTCCGCCGGCGATCACCAGGTTCCGGCCCAAGGTCTTGAGCACGAATCCTTCTGAGCCGAGTTTGTTGAAATCGATGCCGGCGTTGAGCCCCTGCAGGAGTTTGCTATCGCCGACCAGCACGAGGTCGCCCTTTGGTTTCTCAGTGTCCTTGATGATGGGCAAGCGCGCGCCGGACATCTCCTGGACAAAACGCTGCAGCTCTGTCGCGCCCCGCTGCTCGGAGAGAGAAGCATCGGCGGAGAGGCAGATCGAGTATGAGGAACGGCCGTGATCGACCAGCGTAACGGCCGGCAAGGAGGCGGCGAGCAAGGTGAGCAGCAGGAGTTTCTTCATGTCTGAACCGATCCCGTAAGGCGGCGGACTTCCCCTGGATTCTACGCCTATCGGGAACGCAAGGGAGCCGCCGTGGGAGTGCAGGGCGCGCGAGGCCGCCGCGCCGGTTCCCGTCCTGCAGGTTTGGTTTGTTATAGGCTGTATCTGGTCATCGTCTCCTGCCGCTCGGGAGTCGTTGGAGGTAACCCTCATGATCAGTGTCTTGGTCTCGTTTCTTCTACCTGCTCTCGCCGCTGCTGCGGCAGCGCCGCAGCCCGCGCCCGCGGTTTCCCTGCTCACGAGTTTCCGCGCACAGCTCAGTCAGGAGATAGAACAGGCGCCGCACTACTCCTGTCTGGCCACGATCGACCGCTCCATCCGCCAGTCCGCGAAAAATAAGCCGCTGGCGCACGACCGGATGCGTGTCCGCATGGCCTTCCTGGCTGCCGGCGAGGCCTATGCCTGGCCCGATTCGCCGAAGTTCGAACGCGGAACGCTGGCGCTGCTCACGCGCGGCGACGCCGGCAGTTCCAGCGGATTGAGCGGTTGGGGCCGCATTGCCGCGGCACTGCCCGAGTCGAGCTTCCGCGAGGCGGGCGAGTGCGCGCTCAACGGCCGGCGCGGCACAGGCTACGACGTGCATGTGCCGTGGGCGGGAAGTGCCTATTCGGCCACCCTGGGCACGCGCCAGTTGATCCTGCCTTACTCCGCACGCTTCTGCGTGGACCCTGCCACGTCTGAGTTGATCCGCCTGGATGTGCACGTGGAACAAGTCAAGGCGCCGCTTGCAGCAATCTCCGAGACCATCGTCTACGCCCGCACGCGCATCGGCGCATCGGAGTGGCTGGCGCCCCAATCGCGGGAACTCTCCATCCTCGACGAGGCGGGCAACCTGCAGACTGCACGCACCAGCCTGAGCGACTGCCAGCCTTACGCGGATGCGACGCCGGCTGAGTCCGCGGCGGCAGCCGTGCATGCCGCCGCGCGGAGCCTGCCCGCGAAGCTGACGCTCGATATGAAGCTCGAGACGCCCATCAGCTTCGAGCGCTCATCTGTCGGCGACCCCGTGGCCGCGCGGTTACAGCACCCGATACGGGCCGCCGGGATTATAGTGCCCAAGGGCACGCTGCTCAACGGGCGCATCGGACGCCTGGAAGAGCAGTTCACGCCGGAGCGGCATTATGTCGTCGGATTGGAATTCAATACGATCGCGGTGGACGGCGCGGAGTTCCGCTTCCACGCCCGGCTCACCGGCCCGGCTGTAAGCTATGACCGCCGGCCTGACGCGATGCTACGCCAGGACCCTCTCATGGCGCCGGTCTGGGACGCACGCGGGCTCGATATCGACTCCACCGACCCAACCTCCAGGCTCGGCGTATTTCGCGTCCGCAGCGCGAAGCTCGACATCAGCCCCGGACTGCACATGATCTGGGAGACGCTTCCGCTGGACTAGCCTGATACTCTCATCCTGCGTGCTCGTTTCTGGCTTGCCTGCTTCTCCGGTTGACCACCTCAGGCTCACCCGGCGCCCTGCCACGGCCACCAGGGAAGCGCGTTAAGAAATTCACAAGACTTTTACATCTTCCGCATAGATCCGCCAATCTTTATGCAGTAATATGCTTTCAGTTCCCGGCTCGGTGGGACGCTACGGCGCGTCCGCTACCGCCCGCGTCTGACATCGAGTGAACAAATCTGGCCGAGGGGGGATCCATGTTGAAAGCCGCGATTACCACACTGTCGTTCCTGGCTTCGGCGTCGATGGCGAGCGCCGGGTCTCTCAACTATTTCGTGACCAATCTGGTTTCCGATCAACCGGGAGTCGCTCAAATCACCGATCCGAGTCTGGTGAATGCCTGGGGCATCTCGGCAAGCAGCACCAGCCCCTTCTGGGTCTCGGACAATGGGACAGGCGTCAGCACGTTGTACAGAGTGGTTGGAGGCGTGGTGAGCAAGGTGGGCCTGACGGTTTCCATCCCGGGAGATGGCAGCGTCACGGGGCAGTTGTTCAACCCGGGGGCGGCCGGCGGCGCCTTCAATGGGGACAACTTCCTGTTCTCGTCGGAGGACGGCACTATCTCGGGCTGGAGGGGCTCGCTCGGAACGACCGCTGAAACGCTGGTAGCCGGGAGTTCGGCGAATGTCTATAAGGGGGTGACCTACGGCGCTACCGGAGGTTTCTCCTACGGCTACGCCGCGAATTTCAGGGCCGGAACCATCGACGTTCTGAAGGGTAGCGCCGGGGCGCCCACGCTGGCCGGCTCTTTCGTGGACCCCACCCTGCCGGCCGGTTATGCGCCATTCAACGTCGAGAACATCAATGGGACCCTGTACGTCACGTACGCCCTCCAGGACAGCACGAAGCATGACGAGATCGATGGACCGGGCGATGGGTTCGTCAGCACATTCGACCTGAATGGAAACTTCCTCGGCCGCCTGGCTTCGAACGGTCCGCTCGACGCCCCATGGGGCCTGGCGCTGGCGCCGTCCACATGGGGGACCTTCGCCGGCGATTTGCTGGTCGGCAACTTTGGGGACGGGTCGATAGACGTCTTCAATCCGGCCAACGGGATGTTCCTGGGTTCATTGACTGACTCCTCCGGCGCTCCCCTCAGCATTGACGGATTGTGGGGGCTGGACTTTGGTAACGGCAAGAACGGCGACGTCAACACTCTCTATTTCTCGGCCGGTCCCGACGGCGAATCGCACGGTTTATTCGGCGCGATCGCGCCCGTTCCCGAGCCGGACGCCTGGCTCCTGCTAACTGGTGGAATAGCGATGTTGTGGCTCGTGCGCCGGCGGGCCGTCTAAAGCGGTTTGAATCTTCTGCAAACCGCTGATCCGGAAACAACTCTGGAGATGACGGAAACCCGCGATCGCGGGTCTAAACGGTGACGCGTTCCTGGTAGGAGCCGTCGGACGTACTGACCCGGATGCTATCGCCCTCGTTCACGAACTGGGGCACGCTAACAATCAATCCGGTCTCCATCTTGGCCGGCTTGCCGACGTTGGAGACCGAGCCGCCCTTGATGCCGGGCTCCACTTCGACCACTTTCATCACGACGCCGGGCGGCAGCTCGACGCTGACAGGCTTGCCTTCGTAATACTCGACCTTCACCTTGAGATTCGGGATCAGGTATTGGACGCCGTCACCGAGTGTGTCTTTGGTGAGATGGGTCTGCTCGAAGTTCTCCGTGTTCATGAAGTAGAAGTACTCGCCGTCGTCGTACATGTACTCCATCTCCAGCTCTTCGAGCACCGCGCGGTCGACCCGGTCTTCAGACGAGAAGCGGTGTTCAAACATCGTGCCAGAGCGCAGGTTGCGCATCTTGGCTTGCACAAAGCCGCGCAGGTTGCCCGGTGTCCGGTGCGTCATCGAGAAAACGGTGTGCAGTTCTCCGTTGAAGATGATCACCATTCCCGGACGCAATTGGGTCGATTGCAACATGGATTTACGGAAGTCTCCTGAAAAGAAAGAGTGGGAAACCATTAGTTTAACAAATGCGTGAGTTTGAAGCTGGAGATCTGGCAGAGCCAGCCAGGCGTCCCTGGATTGAGATGTCCGCAGGGAGGGGTTCCGCTTGTCTGCGCTGGCGGCAGATTGGCCTCGACGATGCCCATAGAAGGTCAGGCCCGCCTGCCAGTGGCAAGCAGGCCTGAATGAAACGCGCAAACAGGGTGAGCGTTAGTCGATGACGGGTCCGGCGGCCAGGATTTCGGCGTCGACCGAGCTGAATTTCTTTCTGAAGTTCTCCTGGAACCGCGCCGCGAGCTCGCGGGCGGTGCGGTCGTAGGCTTCCTTATCCGCCCAGGATGAGCGTGGATCCAGGATCTCCTTCGCCACGCCAGGGCAGGATTCCGGCACCAGCACCCGGAACACGGGATGCGGCTTGGTCGGCACGTGCGCCAGACCGCCTTCGATGGCGGCGTGAACGATCGCGCGCGTGTAGGCCAGGCTCATGCGGTGGCCGACGCCGTAGGATCCACCCGTCCATCCGGTGTTGATGAGCCACACCGAGGAGTGCCTGGCACGCAGTTTCTCACCCAGCAGATTGGCGTAGACCAGTGGATCGCGCGGTAGAAATGGCTCCCCGAAGCAGGCGCTGAAGGTGGCCTGGGGCTCCTTGCCCAAGCCCCGCTCGGTACCGGCCACGCGCGCCGTATACCCGTTCAGGAAGTGATACATGGCCTGCTCGGGCGTCAGTTTTGAGATAGGCGGCATGACGCCGAAGGCATCGGCGGTGAGGAAAACGACGTCGTTCGGCTGGCCGCACATGCCCGGGATCACGGCGTTGTCGATGTATTCGATTCGATAGGCCGCGCGCGTGTTTTCGGTGTACTCGTCCGAGTCGAAATCGATCAAACGGGTCTCAAGGTCCATTTTCACGTTCTCGAGAACCACGCCATAACGGATGGCATTGAAGATCTGGGGTTCCGCTTCTTTCGAAAGCCGGATGCACTTCGCGTAGCATCCACCTTCAAAATTGAACAACCCCTTGTCGGACCAGCCGTGCTCGTCGTCACCCACCAGGCGCCGGTCACGGTCCGCCGATAGCGTCGTTTTGCCGGTGCCGGAGAGACCAAAGAACAAAGCGGCGCGCCCGTGCTCACCCACATTGGCCGAGCAATGCATCGGCAGCACGTTCTTTTCGGGCAGCAGATAGTTGAGCAGCGTGAAGACCGATTTCTTCATCTCCCCGGCGTAGCAGGTGCCGGCGATGAGCACGATCTTGCGCGTGAAGTTGATCACAATAGCGGTCTCGGAACGCGTTCCGTCCGTCTTCGGGTTCACTTCAAAGTCAGGCACGAAAACCAGAGTGAATTCCGGCTTGTGATCGGGGAGTTCCTCGGGCAGCGGCCGGATGAACAACTGCCGCGCAAACAAGGCGTGCCACGCCCGTTGCGTCACGATGCGGATGGGCAGGCTGTATTCCGGATCGGCGCCGCCAATCAGGTCCTCGACGATGATCTCTTTGTCCTGCAGGAAGCCGAGAACCCGTTCCCAGATACTGTCGAAGTGCTCGGGGGACATGGGCTGATTGACGCTGCCCCAAGCCACCGTGTTTTCGGTGGTTGCATCGCGGACGATGTACTTATCCTTGGGAGAACGTCCGGTGAACTGGCCGGTGCGCACAACCAGAGCGCCCCGGTCCGTCAGCATGCCTTCACTACTCTGCACGGCGCGCTCTACAAGGCGAGCGGCGCCGATGTTCCAATACGCGGCGGAAGCCTGGAGATCCAGACTTTCCAGTCCGAAATGGCTACGATAGACTCCTAGCTGGTTCATGGAAAGAAACGCCTTATTAAAACAGAGATGCTGGCCGGTTTGCCAGAGAAAAAGATCAAAAGATCAGGTGGGGCTGGTCGCCACCCCACAGTCTATCATGTGGATATGGACTGTTTCGTGCGAACGTTGAGCCGCATCGCGGTGCGCGCATTGTGCGTGCTGATTTGCGCGGCGGCCGCACTCCGGGGACAGGCTATTCAGTTCGAATCGGGCGGGTTGTACTACCAGACGCTGACTCGCGCCGGAGTCACGATCATGTTTGCCGAGTTGCCCGTGCAAGTGCGGGAATTCGCCGTCCTGCAGGTCGCCGTCTCCAATGGATCGCCCTCCTCGCGCACCGTGAAGGAGGGAGATTTCAAGTTCATCCGCCCTGATGGCACGCCGCTCGCAGCGACGCCGGCCAACTCCGTGGTGGAGGAGTTCCTGGAGAAAGGCGGCCGGAACGACGTCATCAAACTGGTCTCTACCTATGAGATGGGCCTGTACGGATTAGGCCGCTTTCGAAGCACGAACGGCTACGAAGTCCGGCGCAGGAACATGCTGGCCGAGGTGAGTGGACAAAAGCTAAAGGCGGGCGCCGCCGCGTCCGTGATCGCCTTCGTCACCACGCGCCTCAAACCGTCGGAATCAACCGACGGCGCGATCTTCTTTCCGACGCAGGGCAAGCCGATCGGACAGGGCACGCTGCGGGTGACGATGGGGGCGGAAGTGTTTGAATACGAAGTGGGAGGCGACCACCACCCGGGAACCCTGAAGACTCGCCCGGCCCCCCTCGCCCCACCTGATGGCCCTTAAGGCGATAACATAGGGAGTTTCTCCCTATGAAATTCCCGGCACGCGCGCTCCTGCTCTCTCTGACTGTCCTCTCCGCCCTGGCCGCGCAGGATGCAAAGCCCGCGCCGGCGCCCGCCGCTGCTCCGAAACCCGAAGCGGTTGAACCTCTCCCCGTGGTTCGTTCCCACGAAGTGGCCATTCAGGGCAAGACCCTGAAGTACAAGTCCACGACCGGGCGGATGCCCATCCGCAACGCCACGGGCGAAACCGAAGCGTGGATCTTCTATACGGCGTACACGCTCGATGGTGTGCCGGACGCGGCAAAACGCAAACTGGTCTTTTCGTTTAATGGCGGACCTGGGTCCTCTTCGGTGTGGCTGCACCTGGGCGCCATCGGCCCCATGCGGGTAAAGCTCAACGACGACGGATCGTTGCCCGCGCCGCCCTACAGCCTGGTTCCCAACGAGGGGTCGTGGCTGGATCAGGCGGACCTGGTTTTCATCGATCCCGTCGGCACCGGCTATAGCCGTGCGACGAAGCCTGAACTGGCCAAGAAGTTCTTCGGCTTGCAAGGCGACATCGAATCGGTCGGAGAGTTCATCCGCATGTACCTGACGCGCAACGACCGCTGGCTCTCGCCGCTCTTCCTGGCAGGTGAGAGCTACGGCACGACGCGCTGCGCGGGCCTCTCCGGTTATCTGGTGGAGCACGGCATTGCGTTGAATGGGATCTTCCTGATCTCCACGGTGCTGAACTTCGGCACGCTCGAATTCGACCACTTCAACGATCTGGCCTACGAGCTGATTCTGCCAAGCTACACGGCGACGGCGTGGTACCACAAGCGGCTGGCGCCGGACTTGCAGAAGGATTTGAAAGCAGCGCTGAAGGAGTCCGAGAGTTTTGCGAGCGACGGGTATCTGAAGGCTCTCAACCAGGGCGACCGCATGAGCCCGGCGGAGCGTAAGGCAGCGGTCGCAAAGCTCGCCCGGCTGACCGGGCTGAGCGCGGAGTTCATCGATCGCGCCGAGTTGCGCGTGGATCTGGATCTGTTTGAGCGCGAACTGCTCCGCGATCAGAACCTGGTCGCCGGACGGCTCGACAGCCGTCTGACGGGACCCGGGCAACGGGCCGTCACGCAATCAACGGAGTTCGACCCGGCCATGACAACCATCCGGCCGCCCTACACAGCGGCGTGGTATCACTACGTGCGCACCGAGCTGGGCTATGAGAGCGACGAGAACTACCATATCCTGGGCGGCGGAGTTCACGGCTGGGACTTCGGATCGGACAACCACTACGCAGACGTGACCGAGTCACTGCGGCTGGCGTTCGAAAAGAACCCGCACATGAAGCTCTACATCGGCGCCGGTTATTTCGACATGGCTACGCCCTACTTCGCAGCCTGGTACACGCTGGACCACATGGCGCTGCCGGAGGCCGCGAAGGCCAACATCCGCCGACACACGTATGAAGCCGGCCACATGTATTACATTCACCTCGACTCGCTGCGCGCCATGAAGCGGGACGTTGCCTCGTTCTTCGATTGGGCGGTCCAGTGATGACGCGCGGGATGATCGATCTGCACACGCACACGACGGCGTCGGACGGCACGGATACGCCTGAGCAACTCGTGCGGCGAGCCGTGGAAAGCGGCATCGGCACTCTGGCCATCACAGACCACGACACGCTGGACGGCGTCGATTCCGTACTCCAAAGCGCTGCGCAGGCCGGGTTGAATCTGATCCGTGGCATCGAGCTGAGCACGAGAGTGGGCGCGGAGAGTGACCCGCGGCGCCGCAACGCGCATCTGCTCGCCTACTTCTTCGCCGATCCCGGGCCGGAGTTCCGGGTCTGGCTGTTGAGTCTGCGCAAGAAGCGGCGTGAGCGCAACGGATTGATCGCCGAACGATTGCAGCAACTCGGTCTGGACGTGCATCTTGAAGAGGCTGAGGCGCTCGGGCGCAATATCACCGCGCGCCCCCATTTTGCTTCGGTCATGATCGTCAAGGGCTACGTTTCCAGCGTGCGCGAAGCATTCGACGTCTATCTGGGCGAGATGGGCCGGGCCTATATCGAACGCGAGGATCCGCCCATCGAGGAAGCGATCGAACGCGCTCGCGCCGCGGGCGGAGTGACTTCGCTTGCGCATGCCATCCGGCTCAACCAGCCAGACCCGGTGCGCGAAGCCGATCTGATCTCGGGCTGGGCCGAGGAAGGCCTGGACGCGATTGAAGTGTGGCACTCCGATCACGGCGAGGCCGAGGAGGTGCGCTACGGCCGCATCGCGGAACTTTGCGGTCTTGCGCGGACGGGTGGTTCGGACTTCCACGGCGAGCACACGCCAGGAGTCCTGCCGGGGATCGGCAAGGGCCGGCTCCGTGTGCCGCCTTCAGTCGTGGAGGACTTGCACCGCATCGCCGCCAGCCGTGTGCAGTCCGGCGGACTTCCGTGCCTCCAGGCGCAGGTAAGCCAGGGCGCGGACGGCATTGCCGGCGGGTGACCAGGCGGCCGAGGTCACCTCGCCCACTTCCTTCGCACCGTCCAGAATCTTGTCTCCGCGGGCCGGGATCGCAATCCCTGAGATCGATAGCGGCGTGAGCTGCCGGTTCACGAGACCGCGTGAGCGCACGCGCTCCACGATCTCCTGGCCCAGATAGCAGCCCTTCTGGAAGTGCAGCGCATGGAGCTGGCCGGTCTCGTGCGCGATGTAGCGTTCCGAGATGTCGTCGCCGTAGCGAGGCCGGCCGTGCTCCAACCGCACGGCAAGCACGTCGCTCGCAGAGGCTTCGGGCGCTGCGCTCGCGAGCAACGTTTGCACCTCGCTTTTTTTGTCAACGGGAGCGATCAGCCGGAATCCCGGCAGACCCGTTGACGACGCCCGCAAGACGATGACATCCTTCCACTCGCACCAGTTGTAATCCACTTCAGGCACGATTGCCCCGAGGGAAGCCAGACGTTCGGCCGCAAGCGGACCCTCGATTGCAAATTCGCAGCTCGATTCGGTCGCATCTTCCAGTGTGACGTCGTCGGCGATGATGAAGTGGTCGATATGCTCGAAGACGCTCTGGCGCGTCTCAGGTTCGGTAGAGATCAGCAGATGGTCGGCGGCACAGAGGAGGACGGCATCGGCCAGTACGCGGCCCTGCGCATTGAGGAAGAACGCGTAAAGCCCTTGCCCCGGCTCCAAGCCTTCTACGTGATTCGTCGTCATCGCGTGCAACAGCCGCTTGCGATCCTCGCCCGTGGCGCGAATGCGCCCGCGCATTGAGAGGTCGAACCAGGCGGCGGACTCTCGCAGCGCCCGATAGCCATCTGTCATGGAAGTCATGTGCTTCTACTTCAAATTGTGCAGGAATGCGCCCACCAGGACCACCGCCCATCCGGAGATCACCGCGCCCCGCGCGAGCCGCGCCCGCTTCGCCTCGCCGATGCCCTCGCGCCCCAGCATGAGCGAGACGGCGATGACATGGAGCGCAAGCAGGATTTTGATACCGATTCCGGCGTGCCACCCCTTGGGCGCGTCGTGCATCCGGAGCATGAACTGCCAGGCGCCGCTCAGCACCAGTACAATCGCTCCGGCAGTCAGCCACTTGCGGTAGCTGTCCACCGCGGACAGGCCGGAAATCTGCGCGCGGAACAGCCCGCCCAGGACTACGATGGCCCCGGCAATGTGCGCAAAACGCATCAGCGTTGCGAAGAGGAAAGAAAGATCCATGGAAACCCTTCTATACTGATGTGCGGATGATCCACGAGATTCTGACCGTCGGCGCTTTGCAGTGCAACTGCTCCATATTCGGCGATGAAACGACGCACGAGGGCATCGTCATCGACCCCGGCGACGGCGAGGACGTCACCCGTGTCCTGTCCGTATTGGCTAAGCGGGGACTAAAGCTGAAGGCCATCGTCATCACGCACGCCCATATCGACCACATTGGCGGGGCGGCGAAGCTGAAAGCCGCGACCGGCGCACCAGTCTACATGAACTCCAAGGACCAGGAATTATACGACGCCATGGACATGCAGGCCGGCTGGCTGGGCATGCGGACGCCAGAGGTTACCGACATCGACGTAGACGTGCGCGACGGCGACACGCTGGAGTGCGGAACGACGGAGATGCAGTTCCTCCACACACCCGGCCACACGCAGGGCAGCCTGTGCGTGCTGATTCCCGCGGAGAACAAACTGATCGCAGGCGATACGCTCTTTCGCGACTCCATTGGACGCACCGATCTGCCGGGCGGTGACCCACGCGCGATACTCCGCTCGATCCACACGAAACTGCTGACGCTCGATGAGACGACGGATGTCATTGCGGGCCACGGTCCAGGGACGACGATAGGACGCGAGAAGGCTCTGAACCCGTTCCTGGCGTGACCGGGCGTCTCCGTTGTTAGCTGACCGTCTCTGCCACCGGCTCGGCGGCCACTTCGTTGAAACTGTAACCAAAGCCGCGGACCGAACGGATGTAGAGCGGATTTGTGGGATCCTGCTCGATCTTCTGCCGCAGGCGCAGGATGTAGACGTCCACGGTGCGGTCGGTGACGGCGCGGTCGTGGCCCCACACGGAGTCGAGCAACTGCTCGCGGCTGAAAACCACGCCGGGGCGGGTCATCAGGAATTCCAGTAAGCGGAACTCGGTGGCTGTCAGCGAAAGCGCCGCGCCTTGCAGGGTTACGCGGCAGCTCGAACGGTCGAGATTCAAGCCGCCGATTTGCAGTGTGCGCGCCGGCTGTTGCTGGCTGCGGAACTGGATTTTGATGCGCGCGATCAGCTCGCGCACGAAGAACGGCTTGACGATGTAGTCGTTGGCGCCCAGTTCGAGTCCCACAATGCGATCGGTCTCCGAGGCCCGCGCGGTGAGGAAGATCACGGGGATATGCGCGAGTTCGGGTTGGCTCCGGATGCCCTTGCAGATGTCCAGTCCATCGGAATCGGGCAGCATGATATCGAGAAGCACCAGGTCCGGATGTTCGCGGCGGCAGAAATCGACGGCGCCCTTGCCGGTCTGCGCCCCAACCATTTGGAAGCCCTCTTTTTCCAGGTTGTACTTCAGCAACGCGAACAGATCGGCATCGTCCTCAATCAGCATGATTTTCTTCATTTAGATCACCCTTATTCACAATTGCCATGACAATCATGACAATCGGATGACTAATCGGTTAACAGATCGTGAGCCGGTTCCGCGGCAACGCCGGAAACGTCATTTACCGGCAGCGTGAAGCTGAACGTCGACCCTTCATTCACAATGCTCTGGACTCGCACGTCGCCGCCCATGGACCGGACCAGGTGCTTGACGATGGCCAGGCCCAAACCAGTGCCGCCGAGCGCGCGGGAGCGCGCCTTGTCCACTCGATAAAAGCGTTCAAACAGCCGGGGGAGTTCGTCGGCGGGAATGCCCTGCCCGCTGTCACGCACTGCGATCTCGATCATTTCGCCGCGGGGGCTGTCCGGAACCGCCTGCGCGGAGACCGTGATCACGCCATGCTCCGGAGTGTACTTGATGGCATTGTCGAGCAGGTTCATCATCACCTGGTGCATCGCCTCGTCGTCGCAGAAGACCTGCGCGGAGGGCGGGGCCGGACTGAAACGCAGTTCAATCTCTCGCTTGCCTGCAATGGGACGCAGCGTGTCGATGCATTCCTCGATCAGCGGATTCACGGCGTGGCTCGTGATCTGCAGCTTCTGCGTCTTCAACTCCAGGCGTGAGAGCGTGAGCAGGTCCGCGGTGAGACGCGCGAGCCGTTCCGCATTCTGGCGAATGATGTTAAGGAATCTGACGTTGTTCTCTTTGTCGTCGAGGGCGCCGTCGAGCAGGGTCTCCGTATAGCCCTGGATGGAGGCGAGCGGCGTGCGCAATTCGTGCGAGACATTGATTACAAAATCTTTGCGGATGCGCTCCAGCTTTTCGAGCTCCACGTGCTCGCGCTGCAGTTCCTCGAACATCTTCTGCAGCTTCTCGCCCGTCTCATTCAACTGGCGCCCGAGGATACCGAGTTCGTCGTTCCCATGATGTTCGAGGCGGGCGCTAAAGTTCCCGGTGGCCAGGGTGGAGGCGTAGTCGATGATCGCTCCCAGCCGGCGGGAATAGTAGCGCGCGAAAAAAGCGGCCAACAGAATGCCCGGGATGAACGCGAGCGCCGTGTAAAGGATCAGCGCCTTGCGCAAGCTGGAAACCTGCTGCTCCACGTCAATGAGCGGCACCGCGAGGCGTGCGACCCCGATTTTCACTGGCCCGGCAACGTAAAGGAAGCGGATGCCGACGCTGGCGCTGGTGCGCTCGGCAACGCCGATACGGCCCTGGAGAGCTTCACGGACTTCGGGACGGGCGGCGTGGTTCTCCATCCTGGCCGGGTCGGCTTCCGAGTCAAGGAGCACATGCCCGTCCGGAGCGATGATAGTGAGTCGGCCGCCCGCGGCCCGCGCCAGATCGTGAACGCTCTGGGGTGTCGACGCCAGCAACTGAGCGCGTTCCATCGTCTGGAACATGCGGATCTTCTCGGTGATCTCGGTCCTCAGGCCATTGAGATAGGCTCGTTCCGCGTAGTGCGCCGAGAGCAGATCGATGGCCGCGAACGCGACCGCCATGACGATCAGCACGGCAGAAATGAGCTTGATGAAGATGCGGGCAGTCATTGCGAATACTCGTGGGCGCCACCGCCGCTGAACCGCATTTCAGCATCCCTCCGAACCCTTGGCCCCGGCAACCAACGTGTGCGGTTAGCGATACAGCGCATGGGAGCTGATGTACTCCGCAACGGATTCCGGAAGTTCGGCCGTCGTCTCTCCCTGCTCCAGGGTTCGCCGGATTTCCGACGAGCTGACCGGGAGCGCGAGCGTCTCCAAACGGTGGATCCGGGCCATACCGGGTACAGGATACACGTAACCGGGCCGCGATACGACGATGAACTCCACCGCCTTCAGCACGTCCTCCGAGCGATACCACGAGCCGATCTCGGCGAAGGCGTCGCCGCCAATCAGAAAGAACAGCCGGTCTTCCGCCGCGAGCCCGGCGCGCACGCGTTCGACAGTGTGGATGGTGTAGCTGGCGCCAGAGCCTTCTTCGAGCCGCGGCGCGTGGAAACGAGGGTCCTCGGCGCAGGCGATTTCGACCATGCGCTGGCGCAGTTCATATGGAGTCGTACTGCCGGCGGGCTTGTGGGGCGGCTGGCCGGCGGTGATGAACCAGACCTGATCGAGCGCGAACCGGTCGGCCGCTTCAGCCGCCACCGTGAGGTGCGCCCGATGGATCGGATCGAATGTGCCGCCGTAGAGAGCGAGCTTCACTCTGGCCAGCCTGCCTGTCTCGCCGACTTGATTCTGACCGCGGCTCCGCGCGCCAGTTCGTCGCAGCGGTTGTTGTCCGCATTGCCGGCGTGGCCCTTGGTCCAGACCCAGGTGGTGGTGTGCCTCTCCAGGGCGTGATCGAGCGCTTCCCAGAGATCCTGATTCATAACGGGCTTCTTGGCCGCTGTCTTCCAGCCGTTCTTCTTCCAGCGCGCCATCCACGATTCCACACCGTTCTTCACGTACTCGGAATCCGTGACGACCTCGATGGCGCAGGACTCGGTGAGAGCATCCAGGGCCCGGATGGCCGCGGTCAGCTCCATGCGGTTGTTGGTGGTCAGCAGCTCGCCACCGCTCATTTCCTTGGAGCGTTCACCGTAGCGCAGGATACAGGCCCACCCGCCGGGACCCGGATTGCCGAGGCACGAGCCATCGGTGATGGCCTGGACCTTTTTCTGTGCACTGGTTTTCGCGCCGCCTGGAATGGCGCCATCCGGCGCCGGAGTTTTGGACTTATGGGCGGACTTGGTAGCGGGCTTAGTAGCGGATGGGACGGCGCTCGGTTTGGTGACTTTGGGCTTCATGCTTGGGGCTTATCTCTGGGTGCGGCGGACTGATGCCGAGGACTGGGAACAGCCAACTAGGAACAGGCCACCTGCTCTCGCATCCGGCGTGGCGGCTCCGGCGGCAGTGCTTCAATGCCCAGTTCGGCGTTTCTTATCTCGCGCTCGAAGTGGCGGTCGACGTGGCCCAGGATTTCACTGGCTTCCTTCGATTGGTAAACGGCGACGCGCAGCTTCGAGCCGTTGCGCACCCCGTGGGTGAAATAGGTGGCGAATTGTTTCATCTTGCCGACCGCATCCGCTCCGCCGTGTGCGATCAACATTCCGTAATAGCGATGCATGATCTGCCAGCGATCGGATTCGGTGGGATGGGCATAAACGCCGGTCTCAATGTACTCCTGGATCTGCCGGAAGATCCACGGGTTCGAAGATGCCGCGCGCCCGACCATCACGGCATCGCAGGCGGTCTGTTGCACCATGCGCACCGCGTCCTCCGGCGTTACGATATCACCGTTGCCGATCACGGGGATCTTTACAGCCGCTTTGACCTCGGCGATGCGGCTCCAGTCCGCGCGTCCCGAGTAACCCTGCTCGCGCGTGCGCGGGTGCAGTGCGATCGCGGCGAGTCCATTGTCCTCGGCCATGCGAGCCATCTGCAGATGGACCAGTTCGTTATCGTTCCACCCGGCGCGAAACTTCATCGTCAGCGGGATCGTGACTGCCGCGCGGCAGCGTTTCAGCAGTTCCTCGACCAGCGGGAGATTCCGCAGCAGACCCGACCCGCCGTTGCAGCGCACTACCTTCTTGACCGGGCAGCCGAAGTTGATATCCACGGCATCGAAACCATGCGCCTCGCAAACCCGCGCCGCTTCCGACATCACGTCCGGATCGGAACCGAACAACTGCGCGGAGATGGGATGCTCCTCAGGCTCGAAATACAGGTATTGAAAGGTCCGGCTGGGCCGGCTCGGATTGTGGCGCGTGGTCGCCAGAACGCCATGAGAGCTGGTGAACTCGGTCATCATCAGCCCGCAGCCGCCCTGCGAACGGATCAGCCGCCGGAACACGGTGTCCGTGACGCCGACCATCGGCGCAAGCACCGTCGCCGGGGCGACCGTCACGCTCCCCATACTATAACTGGCCGGAAACTGAACCATTTTCTATCTCCATTGTAACGTTTGGCGCCCAATCAGCCCAGAGAAGAAGCTGACCAGCCGCGCACTCGTCCTGGTTGCCGGTCTAGGACGGAGTGCGCAGCTAGCCAACATACAGGGGGTAACGGCGGAACGCCGCCGCGCGTACTATCAAGTGAAGGAAGAACCTGATTATGTTGCAGAAGTACCTCCTGGCCTTCGCTCTCGGCGGGCTGATTGCGGGCGGCGTTGCCTACTTCATGCGCAGACCGTCTACCGCGCCCGTGCAGCCGCCTGCGCCGGTCAGCGTGGCGCAGCCGCAGGCGGAGCCACCACCCCAGGAACAGCCACCCACGGCGCAGGCGCCCGAAGAACCGGTGCGGAGCCATTCGCCAGAACGCGCCGCGCTCAAGCCCGCCAACCAGGCCCAGCCAGCTCCGGATGAGCCGGCTCAGGCGCCGGCGGCTCAGATCGCCCAGGCGGCGCCTCAACCTCAACCCCAGGGCGAGGACCAGATCCAGGCGCCTCCGCCCCCGGTCGCGCCGAGACAAGAAGCGCAGCCGTCCACGATCCTGCGCCCGGAGCCCGCAGTTGAGCCCAGGAACCGCACGCCGCAGACCATCACGATCCCCTCGGGAACCGTGCTCGCCGTGCGTCTGCGCCAGCTCATCAGTACCGACCGCCAGTCCGCGGGTGACCCGTTCGCAGCCACGCTCGACCAGCCCATCGTGATCGACGGCTTCGTGATTGCCGATAAGGGCTCGAACGTGCGCGGCAAGATCACGTCCCTCGATGCGCCCGGACGGGTGAAGGGCCGGGCGGCGATCTCCCTGGAATTGATGGAGATCAATACGACCGACGGGCAGCGCGTGGACATCCATACGGACACCTACCACAACGAAGCCGCGAGCGGGGCGAAGGGCGACGCGACGAAAGTCGGGGCGGGCGCAGTGATTGGCGCGGTGATCGGCGCCATGGCCGGAGGCGGCAAGGGCGCCGCGATCGGAGCGGGCGTCGGCGGAGCCGCCGGCGGCGGAGCCGTGCTCGCAACCAAGGGTCAAGACGTTCGGCTGACCAGCGAAACGAAGCTGACGTTCCGCTTGACTCAGAACGTAACGCTCACGGAAAAGCTCAATTGATTCGATCCAGGCAATCGGCCGTGCGGCTCACTCTCAATACAGGATGCTAAAGCTGCGCGACTTGATGGGACCATGTTCGGTCTCCGTGACGCCGTGAACGTCGCTGAAATGCGGGCCGCGGTGGAGGTACCCGGCGAGGGTGTCCAATTGTTCCGGCGTACCGGAGGCGATCACTTCCACGTTGCCATCATCGAGATTGTGGACTATCCCCTTCACGCCGATCTCCTGCCCACGCTGGCGCGCATATTCCCGGTAGCCGACGCCCTGGACGTGGCCCCGCACAATGTAGCGGCGAGTCATATTACAGCCTTCATTGTTTTGCGCTGAACTCCCCCGAGTCAACTGCGGCTGGGGTGGCAAGCCGCGGCGCTTCCCGCGGCTGCATCCCTGATCCCGCGATGAGAACGGGGCCACACGACTGAGCAGGTTGTCACTGTGGGTCGAGAGCAGCCATTCTTCCCCGTCTCACGTGCTTCACTTGGGTGGGCGACATAGAAATGGAACCGCTGCCGGCGCCGTGGGGCAGGCTGGTAGCCTGCGCGGCGGTTGCCTACCGCCGCCGTCTCGCGCCAAAGTGCCAGTTGGCCGATTGCCAATCGGCCGCAGCTTGCCAAGCTGCCCCACAACAGCACTCTCTGCCTTGCTTGTATGCCCATACGCCCGGCTTCCGGCCACTTTGACAGCGAATCGCGCCGGCGTCCACTTCTATGTCGCACACCCGCTTCACTTGTACCGGACGCATCGGTAGCGTATAACGGTTGCGGTGGCCAATCATCCGCGTTCGGCCAGGAAGGCCGGCTCCAGAGCTACAATTCACGAGGTCGCGAAACGGGCAAAGGTGTCGATCACGACAGTCTCGCGGGCGATCAATAGTCCGTCGCTCGTCGAACCGCATACGGCACGCCGTATCGGGAAAGCGATTGATGATCTGAGTTACTACCCTGACATTCACGCCCGCTCGCTCGTGTCCGGCAAGAGTAAAATCCTGGGTCTCATTGTCTCTGATATCACTAACCCATTCTTTCCAGATCTAGTTAAGGGGTTTGAAGAAGTCGTGGTCCAACACGGCTACGAAGTTATGGTCAGCTCCACAAATTATGATCCGGCGCGCATGGCCCTTTGCGTCCGGCGAATGTTGGAACGCCAGGTGGAGGGGGTGGCCGTGATGACTTCTGAGATGGAGGAGCACCTTGTCGATCAACTCGTGAGCCGCCGGGTGCCCACTGTCTTCCTGGATGTGGGAACCCCCGGCGAGGGGATCAGCAACATAGTCGTCGACTACGCCCAGGGCATCAATGAAGCGGTTCAGCACTTATTCGATCTCGGGCACCGGAAGATTGGCTTCATCAGTGGCCCGGAAACTTTAGCCTCGGCCAGGACCCGGCGCACGGCATTTCTGCAGGCGGTTGCTAGCCATGGCATGCTGCAAAGCGAGCTGTGGCTGAGGCAGGGCGATCACAAGGTGGCCGGGGGTGTTGCGGCGATGAATGAATTGCTGAAACTGGATGATCGCCCAACGGCGGTCATGGCTTCCAACGACCTCACTGCCATCGGCATGATGAGCGCCATTCGTAAGGCCGGCCTATCCGTGCCGAAGGACATTTCCGTAGTGGGATTTGACGACATCTGGCTGGCCGCGTTCACCGAGCCTCCTCTGACCACCGTTCTTTTCCCCAGAGACCAGGTGGCCGAGCAGGCGTGCCGGGCGCTGATGTCCGGTTTGGCGGCGCCTCAGAAGGATGGCAAGCCGTCAGAGTATCGCGTCGATACGCATTTGATCGTCCGCGAGTCGACTGCCGCGGTGTAGCCTGAAACTCAGGGCCGCCACGACTGATACGGACAAGACTCATTCAGCTTCCGGCCGCGGCAGTCGCGTGACTTGCGTTGAGCTGGCTCGCCGGCGGATGAATCGCCACGCCGCAAAGTGCGCCCAGGCGCACCGTATGATAATCGTTCTGATGCGCCTTTTCTCCCCAGTGCGAATGGTTATCGTCGCAGCCCTGGCGGGAGCCGCCGCCTGGCTGGCGTTCGCGCAACCGGACGCGGGCAGCGCCATCCGCTTCGTCTATCAGCCGATCGACTTCACGTTGGATAGCTGCGAGACCCCGGAGCGCCACGCACCCGAGACCATGGCCGGCGGAGTCGCGGTCTTCGACGCCAATAACGACGGCTATCTCGACATCTTCTTTACCAACGGCGCGGACATCCGCACGCTCACGAAATCGTCGCCCAAATATCGCAACCGGCTGTTTCTGAACGACGGCAAAGGCCACTTCACCGACGTCACCGAAAAGGCGGGCCTGGCAGGAACTGGTTACGACATGGGTGTAGCCATCGGCGACTACGACAACGACGGGTACGAGGACATTTTCGTGGGCGGTGTGCATCGGAACACGCTCTATCACAACAACGGCGATGGAACCTTCACGGACGTCACGGACAAAGCGGGGCTCAGCGCCAAACCCGATCCGGAATTCGGGCCGCTGTGGTCGGTCGGCGGCGCGTGGGTGGACGTGAACAACGACGGCTTGCTGGACCTGGTGGTGGTCAATTATCTGGCTTGGAACATCGACACTGAGCCCGCTTGCCCCTATCAGGGGCATCGCGAATACTGCCACCCGAAGTATTACAAACGGACACCCAGTCAGGTATTCCTAAACCAGGGCAACGGCACGTTTAAAGATGTGTCCGCCGAATCGGGGCTGCGCGCCCATCCCGGCAAAGGCATGGGCATCGGCGTTGCCGACTTCGACCTGGACGGGCGCATGGACCTGTTCATCGCTAACGACAAAGTCTACAACTCGTTCTTCCGGAACGTCAGCGAGAAGGGCCGCGTGAAGTTTGAAGAGATCGCCTTCGAGACCAACATCGCGCTTCGTGAAAATGGCGAATTCATCTCCAACATGGGAGTGGATTTCCGCGATATCGACAACGACGGCTATCCCGACATCTGCGTCGTAGCGCTGGACGACGAGACCTTTCCCATCTTCAGAAACACAGGCAAGGGTGAGTTTGTTGACGCGACCAAGGAAAGCCACATGGCCGCTTTGAGCCTGTCTATGGGTGGCTATTCGCCCACGATCTTCGATTTCGACAACGACGGATGGAAGGACATCTTCGTGACGCGCGGCCACGTCCAATCCCTGCTGGCCGCCCCACGCATCGCCGTGGAGCAGCACAATACGGTCTTCCGGAACACGGGAGGCGGCAAGTTCGCCGCGCTGACCGCCGAGGCCGGGCTGACTGCACGCCCGCCCTCGCGCCATCGCGGCTCCGCGGTGGGCGACCTGAACGGCGACGGCCGGCTCGATGTCGTCGTCTCGGCGCTCAGCGCTCCCGCCGAAATCTGGATGAACCAGAGTCCCGCTGGCGCTCACTGGCTGGAACTTGCGCTCGAAGGCACGAAGAGCAACCGCGATGCAATCGGAGCGCGCATCAAAGTGACGACGAAATCGATGACCCAATACAACCACGTCACGCACGCCTCGGGCTACGCCTCTTCGAGCGCCGGCCCAGTACATTTCGGGCTCGGCCCGGACGCGTCGGCCGCTTCGATCGAAATCCGGTGGCCGTCCGGCATAGTGCAGACTCTGAAGGACGTGGCGGCCGACCGTATACTGCGCGTCAAAGAGCCGGAGAAATAGGAGAATTGCCAATGATGCATCGGAAGTCCATCCAGATGCATCGGCTGCTGAGCGTAAGTCATCTTTGAGTATTGAGACAAGCACTGCAAGCGCCCTGGATGATGACGAGTCCCCGCCCAAACGCATTCGGATCGAGACGCCAAGCTTCGTTGCACGCACCGGTCACTCATGGATTCGACTACTCTTCGGAGGTGAAGACAAGCGTGCATTGCCCTCAGAACCTCCGCGGCCTGGCCGCTTGCCTCGCCCTTGCGGCGTGCATGCTGTTCCCCGCCGTCGCCAAAGCGCAAGGCAACTACGAGGTCCAGGTGTATGGCTCAGATCTGGTCCCTCCGGGGCAGACCATGGTCGAATTGCACTCCAACTTCACGTTCCAGGGGGCCAAGGACACGGTCGATGGCGTGCGTCCCGATATCCATGCGCTCCACGAGACGCTGGAGATCACGCAAGGTTTCACGCCGTGGTTTGAGACGGGCTTTTACCTGTTCACGAGTTACCGGGCGGGCGAAGGCTGGCAGTATGTCGGCGACCACATCCGGCCGCGAGTCAGCATTCCTGAAGACTGGAAGTGGCCCGTGGGACTGAGTCTCTCCATGGAGGTCGGCTATCAGCGCCGCAGCTACTCCACTGACACTTGGACGTGGGAGATCCGGCCGATTGTCGACAAGACCATAGGACCGTGGTATCTCTGTCTCAACCCGGTTCTCGATCGCTCCTTCCACGGCGCTGAAGTGAGCAAGGGAGTCACCTTCTCACCGAACGTGAAGATCGGCTACGAGCTTTCCAAGAAGGTCAGCGCGGGCATCGAGTATTACGGCGCGGTCGGCTCCGTCACGGGCTTCGACCCGCTACGCGATCAGCAGCAGGCCATCATGCCGGCGATTGACCTGAATCTGAGTCCGAAATGGGAGTTCAACCTCGGCGTCGGTGTGGGCATGACGAGCGGCACCGATCACCTGCTGGTGAAGATGATTCTGGGCCGCCGGCTGCAGTTTGGACGGAAACCCTAAGCAACGTGCCTGCAACCAGTGGGCTATCGCGCTGCGTCTATCGAACTTGAGACTGAACAAGCTCATTGCGTTTGGAGTCGCGGCCCTGTGGACGATAGGGTCGCTGACCGCCGCCGGAGAGACGTTCCGCATCCCGCCTGTCTCCACGACCGTCGATATCGACGACCAGCCCCTGCGAGTCACGGTGTCGGGGACGATTGCGACTGGCGCCGCTCCTCAAAAGCAGGGGTCCATCCAGGTGAAGCTTCAGGCGGATCTGTCGGACTTGCAGGCGCACGTCACGGAGCTGTTGCGGGCACACTTGGACCAGTCCAACCGCTGCGGACTGCGGCTCAACCTGGAGCACGCCGAACTCACGCCGGGCGCACCGGACGCGCTCCTCACCGCGAGAGTCCATGCGGAGAAGTATGTCTGTGCCAAAGCGCTTGGCCGGCAGATGATCACAAAATTGATCGCGGGCGAAGGCACCGTGCAAGTCCGGCTGACGCCCGCGATTGAAAACTCCGAGACGCTGAAGCTCTCGGGCGAGGTGGTCTCCGTCCAGGCGGATGGGGCTTTGGGCGACCTGTTGCGTTCCGAGCCGGCCGGCCCCTGGATCCGCGAAAAGATGCACGACGCAATGGCGAACGCTCTGCAGAAAAGCCTCGGCAAACTGAAGGCGGATCTGCCGCCGGCGATCCATGGTCTGGCGGCGATCCAAAGCGCGCAGTTCGCAGACCTGGGTGGCGGCCGTCTGGGGCTCGGGCTCAGCGGAGAAATTCAAATCTCCGCGGAGATGGCGCAGATCATGATTGAAAAGCTGCGAGAGCAAGCGCGCTGAACGCCTTTGCCGCGTGACGCTCGCATCGGCGTTCTAGACCGGCTTCCCATCTTCTGCAATCCATTGATCCTGCTCCTGGATCAGCACCCAGCTACAAATGTCAGAAAGCGGCCAACCGCCTCATTGCGTGACGGGCCGCTCTTTGACGTTCGCAGTTGCTCGTACCAACTTGAGGTCCAACGGCATCAAATGCGGGGTGCGGGCTCCAGACTCCGGTCTGATTTCTGACGATGCATCCCGGGCCTTCGTGAGGGCAAGAAAGCATCGGAGTGGCCGTTTTCTCTGCTTTCGTTCCTTTAGAATCATTTACTTAGGTCTGAAAAAGAGCAACTCCGTTGCTCTTTTGGCCTTCGGATCATAACTGCGCGCGATGATTTTGGGGCGCAGTGGCATCAGGCAAACACTCCTGAATTGCAAGGGCTTCGATACCAGTTGAACGCGATCCCGTATCAGAAAACACTTTCGGATCCACCGCTCCCTCGCGGTCGCGCGGCTCCGTTCTTCTCATTTCGGAGTGATTTTCGAACGAGAGCGCGCCACACATCCCGCAATCTATTTCGACGCCCCCTTGAAATGGCGAAACGGCTCCCGGTAGGGGAGCCGTTTCGTACCAACCGGCGAATACTTCGGAATGCCGCAGTCTAACGGCCGCCGGGACCGCGGCGCGGACCACGGTCACGGTCACCGCCGCGATGCGGACGGTCACCGCGATCGCTGTGTGGCGGACGGTCGGTGGCGGCGGCGCCTTCGGGACGCGGGCCGCGATTCTCGCTGCGCACCTCGATTTGAGGCTCAGCGCCTTCCTCGGCCGGAGCGCCGCCTTGCGCCTTGTTGAGCTTCTCGCGTTGCTCGCGCAGAATCGCCTTGCGGCTGAGCTTGATCTTGTTGCCTTCGAGCGCCAGTACCTTCACCAGGATCTGGTCGCCTTCGTTCAACTCGTCGCGCACGTTCGCCACGCGGTTCTCGCTGATCTCGCTGATGTGCAGCAGGCCGTCGGTGCCCGGGAAGATCTCCACAAATGCGCCGAAGTCGGCGATGCGGACCACTTTGCCCAGATACGTCTTGCCCACTTCAGCCACCGCGGCGATGTCGGAGATGATCTGCAACGCCTTCTTGGCGGAGTCGCCGTCGATGGCGAAGATGTTCACCGTGCCGTCGTCGTGGATGTCGATCTTCGTGCCGGTCTGTTCCGTGATGCTGCGGATCATCTTGCCGCCGGGGCCAATGATCTCGCGGATCTTGTCGGTCGGAACGGTGATGGTATAGATGCGCGGAGCGTACGGCGAGAGTTCCTTGCGCGGCTCTGAGATCACCTCGTTCATTTTGCCCAGGATGTGGAGCCGGCCGGCCTTGGCCTGTTCGAGCGCCTCGCGCATGATGTCGATCGAGATGTTAGGCACCTTGATGTCCATCTGGAGACCAGTGATGCCATCCTTAGTGCCGGCGACCTTGAAGTCCATGTCGCCGTAATGATCCTCGGCGCCCGCGATGTCGGTGAGGATGGCGTACTTGTCGTCTTCCTTCACCAGGCCCATCGCGATGCCCGCGACCGGCGCCTTGATCTTCACGCCAGCGTCCATCATCGACAGAATCGCGCCGCAAACGGTCGCCATGGAGGACGACCCATTCGACTCGAGGATGTCGCTGACGATGCGCAGCGTGTAGGGGAAATCGGCTTCCGTCGGAATGGCCGCCATAATACTGCGCTCGGCCAGAGCGCCGTGACCGACTTCGCGTCGTCCGGGGCCGCGCATGAATCCGACTTCGCCGACACTGAACGGCGGGAAGTTGTAGTGCAGCATCAGGCGCTTCGAGGTCTCGGCGAGATTGATTGTTTCCAACCGCTGCTCGTCTTCCTTCGTGCCAAGCGTGGTGGTCACCAGCGCTTGGGTTTCGCCGCGTGTGAACAGGGCCGAGCCGTGCGTGCGGGGTAGAACGCCCACTTCGATGTTGATCGCGCGGATCTCGTCGAACGCGCGGCGATCCGGGCGCTGCCGCAGATCGAGCATCTCGTGGCGGAATACCCGCTCGCGAAGCAACTCGAAGCAGATGTGCGCCTCCACCTTCTCGGCGGGCAATTCGTACAGGGCCAACGCTTCGTCTTCGAGCGTATCCACCAGGGCGTAGCTCTCGGTCTTGCCGTGCTTCTTCGTATCCAGAGCGTCGGCGAGACGTTCGCGAACCAGGGCTTCGACCTTGGCGTAGACTGCCTTATCACGGACCGGCGCGGTGAATTCGCGCTTCGGCTTGCCGGCCTTCGCGACCAGTTCCTTGATGCCTGCCACAATCTTCTTGCAGCACTCGTGGCCGAACTCGATCGCCTTGAGGACTTCCTCTTCCGAGGCTTCGTTCGCCCCGGCTTCCACCATCACGATGCCGTCGGCCGTTCCGGCGACGACGATATTGAGCTTCGACGCCTTCTGCTCTTCGTAAGTGGGGTCAACGACGAATTTGTCCTCGACCATCGCGATGCGGACGCCCGCAAGCACGTGGTGGAACGGAATGTCGGAGATGGCCAGCGCCGCTGACGCGCCGTTGATCGCCATCGTGCTGGGATCGTGCGAGGGGTCGGCGGAAAGCACCAGTCCGACCACCTGCGTTTCACAGGAATAGCCTTCGGGGAACAGCGGGCGGATCGGACGGTCGATGAGCCGCGCGGTCAGGATTTCGCGGTCGCTCATCCGGCCTTCCCGCTTCAGGAATCCGCCGGGGATCCGTCCCGCGGCGTAGGTGTATTCGCGGTAGTCGATCGTCAGAGGGAAGAACGAAGCACCTGGCTTCGGCTCCCGGTTGGAACACGCGGTGCTCAGCACCACCGACTCGCGGAATCGCACAACCACGGCGCCGTGCGCCTGCTTGGCGAGTTTCCCTGTCTCCAGGGTTAAGACCCGGCCACCCAGGTCAATTTCAACGTTATGTATCATCTTCATTTCTCCATGGCCTCCGGCCTGATTGCCGGATAGCCTCGACTGCATATTTCGTGGGAAGGAACTTGTTTGAGGGACCCTTGTGTGGGGTGCCACTGCCCGGCGCGACGCACGAAAGCCTTCCGGACACACGTCCACCTTACGGTGTTCGAAATCCAGAAGGCTCGTCCCATTTGAAATGGATCGCGGGTGAGCGAAAGCCGCTGCCCGGCAGTTTAGTAGAGACCTAACGGCGGATGCCGAGGCTCTGAATAATCTTGACGTACCGCTCGGGGCTGCGGGACTTCAGGTAGTCCAGCAAGCGGCGGCGGCGCGCAACGAGTATGAGCAGTCCGCGGCGGCTGTGGTGATCCTTCTTGTGGGTCTTGAAGTGATCGGTCAACAACACAATTCGTTGGCTCAACAGGGCAATCTGCACTTCCGGCGAACCGGTGTCCGTCTTATGGACACGGTACGTCGTGATTACCTGGGATTTCTTTTCAGCCACCAGTGACATTACTGGGTACACACTCCTCGTCTCTTGTTCGCTTTACCCAACCAGAGTAACACAGGCGAAACGGCGGATGCGCGCCCGGGCGCTCTGCCGCTCGCGAGTGGGGCGGACCCCCTGGTCCGCGGCCGGCCCCCTGGCCGGCCACTCCGTAACAAACTTTGCCCGGAAAATTACGTGCAGCCGTTCCGCTCCGGGTAGCGTCAAGCGCCCGGGTGTGACTCAGCCATGGCGCGAGGGGGTGCGCCGCTCGGGTTTTCGTAGCCGCGGGCCAGATGGAACACCAGCAGGTCGAAGAACCTGCCCAGTTGATTTTCCAACTCTTCCTCCGCGTACAGTTCCACCGAATTCTCGACTGGACCTTCGTCCTGGATGAAACTGATGGTGGCGTCTTTCAACAGTTGCACCACGCGAATCGCCTCGCTCAGGGGGATGCCGCCGCGGTGCCTTTCGGCTCCAATACGCTCGAAGATCCAGGCGATGTCGGATTCGGAGCCGGAGACCAGCCAATTGCCCAGATTCCGCAGGACGCGGCGGCACACCTCGGTCAACTCGGATTCCGGCAGACGCGCGAAGTGTGGCATGTCCTGGCTGCTTCGTATCACGCGGAAAAACCTGGCGCTCACCTGCTCCCAGTGGTCTTCAATCCGGTGAACCAACTTTGTGGAAATCATTGCACCCGACCTCCCGCTGGTATTGGCATACGCCTCAAAAGGTGGGAAGTCAATGGGCACGGAGCCTCGCCGCGCCAGCTTTCCGGAGCTTATTGCTCTTCAGCAGGGCTCGACCAGTGTTCCGTTTCCCGGTTGGCTTCGCGGGTGGCCTGCCGGGCGGCGCGCTGGGCTTCCCGCCTTGTGTTTTCAGCCTCTTCCCGAGCTTGACGCTTAGCGGCGCGCGCTTCGTCGAGAGAGCGCCGGGATTCTTCCGCGCTCTGTTTGAGCTGCGCCCGCACGTCCTCGGCGGCGCGGCGAGTCTCCTCTCGGACTTCTTCGGCAGCCCTGCGCACTTCCGCGGCAGCCTGCCGGGCCTGCTCCCGAGCCTCTTGCGCGGCGCGGCGGCCTTCCTCCCGGGCCTGGAGATTGTCGTTATTCCAACCGCAGCCGGTACACAACGATGCGACGGCCACGAAGATCGTGAACAGAAGTTGCGACTTCATAGCGAGAGATACTCCTCGTCCCTCTCTCTTCTATACGATTCAGACGGCGCTTTTGTTTGCAAAAGAACCTGATTTCTCCCGGATTCGGCGGCTGCTGCCCGCAAGCGCTAAACTGGAATCAGGAGGCCTAATAAATGGCCCGAGGTTGGGAGAGCAAAGACGTGGAGTCACAGATGACGGGCGCGCGCGCCCCTGCTGTCAACCGCAATCCTCACGATCTCACCGTTGCGGAGCGGGAACGAGTCAACAAGCGAGCTTCTCTGATGCTGGATCGTTCGCGTGTGTCGAACGAGTTGAATACGGCCCGGAACGAGCGATTCCGGCTACAACTCCGCGCGGAATTGGAATTCATCGACCGGCAACTCGCCTCGCTGGAACCGCAGGCCTGAGTCGGTTAACCGTCCGGTTTGTCAGGTCCGCACCCCGCCGATGCGGCGGAGCCAGCCGAATTTGTCCGGCTGGCGGCCATATTGAATTCCCTGCAGCCGCTCGAACAGCGCGCGCGTAACCGGTCCAGCCGCTTCCGTGCCCCCGATTCGCAGTTTCGTCCCATTCTCAAAACAAAGCGTCCGGATCCCCGTCACCACGGCCGCCGTGCCGCAGGCGATCGCCTCCGTGATCCGGCCGGTCTTCACCCCGGAAGTCAGTTCATCCAGCGTGTAGGCATACTCCCGCACCGCGATGCCCGCATCCCGCGCCAGGGTGATCACGCTGTCACGGGTGACACCCGGCAGAATCGTTCCGCTGAGCGGCGGCGTTACCAGCCCGCCGTCTTCCACGAACATGACGTTCATGCCGCCCAGTTCTTCTACGCGCCGCTCGCGCGATCCATCCAGAAACAGAACCTGATTCAAGCCCGCTGCCGTAGCCTTGGCGGTGATCTGGAGCGTGATCGCGTAGTTCGCCGCCGTTTTCACGTTGCCCGTGCCGCCGGGCCAGGCGCGCACCAGCGATTCGGCCACCAGCACGTCCACCACTCCCGGGCCGGCATCCAGGTTTGAGAAATACTTGCCGGCTGGCAGCGTGATCACGAAAAACTTGTATTCCGTGGAACTGCTCACCCCGATGTAGGGCTGTGTGGCGATCATCGCGGGCCGGATGTAAAGGCTTCCCGGATACTCCGGAACCCAGGCGCGGTCGGTTTCGACCAATCCCAGGACCGCATCCAGGAACAGCGATTCGTCCACCTTCGGCATGGCCATTCTCTCGGCCGAAGCTTGGAACCGGCGTGCGTTCAGCTCGGGACGAAACAGAACCACGCCTCCGTCCGGCTGGACGAACGCCTTCAGGCCTTCGAAGATCTCTTGCGCGTAGTGCAGCACCAGTGCGCCGGGGTGCAGCGAGAACGGCTCCAGCGGCGCAATGCGGGCTCCGGTCCAGCCGCCATCCCGATAATCGGCCACAAAGGAGTGAGGGCTGAACGTCTTGCCGAACGCAATACGGGATGGATCCAGCGGATGGGCTGGAGCCATGTCTTCGGTCACATTTCTTACGATCTGCATGTCAGTGGGTTCGCGATGAGCCGGTCTTTCCGTTTTAACACGCGCGAGGAACTCTTATTGCGCGCACACGCCCAAATTGGACTCGGCCTTCCGTCCACCGCCGCGTCCGCTCGCCCCCTTGGGCTACCATACGATTAAGCTGGCTGTGGTTTGCCCAGCGCCAGAAACGCTCGGGATCTGAGGAATCTGGGACCGCGGATTCGAATCGAGCCGCTGGCAAAGCCTCGCGTGAACCATGCCTGAAGGGATTCAAATGTCTATCAACGAAGAACTGCACGAACACGCCGAACACGCTCACGACGCCGTTTCCCGCAGAACCGGCGGAGGAATGGCGATCATCGCCGCCTGCCTCGCGGTGGTGGCTGTGTCGGGTCATATCGAGACCACCGAAGAACTTCTCGCTCAACAGAAGGCCTCTGATCAGTGGGCCTTTTACCAGGCCAAGTCACTGCGCCGCTATCAGTCCGAGGTGGCGCGTGACATCCTCGCCCAGATGCCCGGCGAAAAGGCAGCCCGGGCGGTGGAGACTTACTCGGCCAACAAGGACAGGTACATTAAGGAAGGCGAGGAGATCCAAAAGAAGGCCAAGGAATTTGAAGCCGAGAGCGGCTTGAGCGGTCGTCGTGCTTTGCGTCTCCATTTTGGAGAAGTGTTTCTGGAACTTGCGATCGTCTTCTGCTCGCTCGCGATTTTGAGTAAGAGGTCGCTCTTCTTCTACGTTGCGATCGTCGGCGCCGCGGGCGGTGTGCTGATTGCCGCGGGCTCGCTTCTGGTCACGCACTGATCACGAGGTGAACCGCTCTCAATGCTGGTGCAGGCGCGTGCCCCGGCCGGTTATTGGACCGGCCCGGAAGCGTGCGGCCTCACCTGGTTGATCTGTTCTTCCAGTTCCCGGACGTTTACAGGCTTGGAGACATAGCCCTCCATGCCCGCGGCCAGACAACTTTCCTTGTGTCTCGCCATCGCGTGAGCCGTCATCGCGATGATGGGCGTGTGGCGGCCCAGATTCTGCTCGTACTCGCGGATCGCCCGGGTCGCGGCGTATCCATCCATTTCCGGCATCTGCAGGTCCATCAGAACAATGTCGAAGTGCTGTTTCTTGAACTCTTCAAAGGCGATCCGGCCGTCACCCGCGACGACGACGAAATGGCCGAGCCTCCCGAGCAGCTTCGTAGAGATGAGTTGATTGACTTTGTTGTCTTCAGCCAGTAGGATCCGCAACCCGGCAGCTTCCGCGGGCGGCGCGGAACTGCGCTGCCGATCCAGCGTCTTCACAGAGGACTGCCGATGCAGCACCTTCAGGATGGCTGACTGCAAGTCTCTCTGATCGAATGGTTTTGCAAGCGTTGCACCGATCCCCAGCATCAGGCAGCGTCCAGGATCGGGGCTCTGGCTCCCCGAGTAGAGCATCAAAAGCGGGAGGCCCGCCAGCGCGGGCGTCTTTCTGATGCGTTTCGCCAGTTCGAACCCGTCCTCGCCCGGCAATTGGCATTCCGTGACCACCATGTGGAAAGGGTTCGGCCCCGCCCCGGCCCGGATCAGAGCATCGAAGCCCGTGTAAGCGTCCGGGCGCACGACTGGATGCATCCCGGCTCGCGTGAGACTGTCGTGCAGAAGTTCCCGGCTGGTTGCATTGTCATCCACAATGAGAACGCGCAGTCCCGCGAGGTGCTTTTCCAGTCCTTCGATAACTGCCGCGGAGCCACCCGAAGCGCGGCCGAGCCGCACCGTGAAATGGAATGTGCTGCCCTTGCCCTCTTCGCTTTCCAGCCAGATCTTTCCCCCCATCAGTTGCACCAGATGCGAGCAGATGGAGAGACCCAGACCGGTGCCGCCAAATTTCCTCGTCATGGAGATATCTGCCTGGCGGAACGGCTCAAAAATCAGAGTCTGCTGGTCTTTGGGCACGCCAATGCCGGTGTCCCGCACGCTGAAATGCAACAGCGTGGAATCCTCATCGCTGGACTCAACCGCAAGGGAGATCAGTATCTCGCCGCGACGAGTGAACTTAACCGCGTTTCCGGCCAGATTTGTCAGCACTTGCCGGACCCGAACAGGATCGCCGTGGACCAAGTCCGGCGCCGAAGGGGCGATGTTGCAGAGAAGCTGAACGCCATGCTCCTGGGCCTGCAGGGTGAGCGGCTTCAAGGTGTCGTAGACCAGGGCGGGCAAATCGAAATCGATCAGGTCCAGATCGACTTTCCCGGATTCGATCTTCGAGAAGTCGAGGATGTCATTGATTACCGAAAGCAGGTTCTGCGCCGAACTTCGGATGATCTGAAAGTACTCGCGCTGCTGGTCGTCGAGTTTGCCCGTTTCAATGAACTCCGCCATGCCCAGGATTCCGTTCATCGGCGTCCGGAGCTCATGGCTCATGTTGGCGACGAATGCACTCTTGGCGCGGTTCGCCGCCTCGGCGGACTCCCGGGCCAGGGTGGCCTCGCGTTCAGCATGCTGGCGGTCGACGACTTCGACGGCTAACTCGGCATTCGCCTTGGAGAGTTCCGCGGTCCTGGCCTGTACGCGTTCCTCCAGCCATTCGGTGCGGTGCTGGATGACGGCCCACATCCCATTAAAGGCATTCGTCAGGACGCCGAGTTCGTCGTCCGACTTCGCCGCCACCCATTTGAAGTCCCCGCTCTGATCGTCCTTGAGTTTCAGTGCGACTCCCGTCAGCGTCTGAATGGGGCTCAACATGCGCCGGGCCACCCGGGCGTAGAAAAGCCCGCAGAACAGGATCGCCGCCGCCATTTCACAAAAAAGAACGATCTGCATCCGCTGGATGGAAGCAATTAGCGGCTCACGATCCCTGCCGACATAGAGCGTTCCGGCCCTGCCCTTTGAGACTGGGTGCGAGAACACGGTCAACGCTTTCGCACCCGGCGTCCGGGGGAGATCGAACCAGTTCATGCTGCCCGGATTCCGCATTGGGAGCAGGCCCCGTGGGAACTCCCCGCCGAAAGAGTGCGCCAGGACCTCGCCGTCCGGCGATTCCAGAAATGCCCACTCAAGCTTGCGCGCTTTAAGCTGTTGAACGAGCAGGGCGTGAATCGCGCCCGGGGTGTGTTGGGACAAGGCCGCCTCGACATCCTGGGAGTCCTTTGCGGCAAGGGCCTGTCCTTCACTGATAAAGGTCCCGCGCAGGCCGGCTGCGGAATCGCGCTCCAGCAGGACATAGAGCAGAGATCCGACCAGCAGCAGGAACAGCAACTGGAGGAGAGCGAGTTTGGTCAGGATGCTCTTCATGACCAGTCCGGAACCGGACCTCTCCGCGAGCGCGCCACAATTCTTCCTGTCAACTGCATCTCCCAGCTATCAGAACGATCCATCCGCGGACCTGACTGCACCGCCTGTGCAGGCTACCCACATAATCTACAACGAAACACAGGGGAGGAGACGATTGGTCTGTCCATTAAACGGCGGCGCTGGGCTGGCGAGGGCCGGCCCGGGAAGAGCAAGGCAGCGCGGGACAAGTCGGGAGGCGGAAAGCCACTCCCGGACTCGACAAAGGGTTCCTTGCGTTCGCCGAACTGCAGCAATCCAGATCACCCTGCGCCATATCAAGCCGTCTGATTGTCTCCCGCTGATAATACAGCAGACTGCCATCTGCGCGCACGGGCACAGTCGCGCAGCCCTATTCGCACGCGCCCTGCCACCAGGCGCAGGCTAAGAGCGGGTGTCTGGCGGCAGAGCCATAAGAGGTCGCGCCGCGCGCCTGCTTTTGCGCCCGTTCCCGCGTTTGTTGATAGAATCGTGCCCGCGCCGCATCCGCGGCGAAGGAGACAATTGGCATGGCTTCGGGAGCACTTACCGGCACGCTGCTCGCCGTCCTCGGCGGTGTGATCCACGGCAGCTTCGCGCTGCCCATGAAGGGGCTGCAGAAGCGTTGGGCCTGGGAGAACATCTGGCTGGTGTACTCGGTGGTCGGCCTGATCTGCCTGCCGCTGCTGCTCGCCCTGGCCACGGTTCCCTCGCTCGGCGCGGTGTATAGCGGCACCCCGCTCAGTCTGTTGCTCCTGGTGGCCGTTTACGGCGCCGGCTGGGGCATTGGAGGCACACTCTTCGGCCTCGGCATCAGCCGGATCGGCATGGCGCTTGGATTCGCCATCATCCTCGGCATGACGAGCTGTCTCGGGTCCCTGATCCCGATGATGGTTCTGCATCCCGCCGAGTTGAACACTCCGAACGGCCATGTGCTCCTCTGTGGGCTGGCCGTGGTCCTGGTCGGTATCGTGATTTGCGCCCGCGCCGGCGCGCTGCGTGACCGCGACCAAAAGGCGTCAAGCCCCACCGGCGCGAAAGGCGCTTTCGCCGCGGGCTTCCTGATCTGCATCGCCTCGGGCATCCTTTCGCCCATGCTGAACATCGGCTTCAGCTTCGGCGAGCCGATCCAAAAGGCCGCCGCCGCGCACGGCGCGGTCATGGGCATGGACGCAAACTCGATCTGGGTTCCGGGCCTGGCGGGCGGCTTCCTCATCAATGCCGGATACTCGATTTACCTGCTGTGCAAGAACAAGACGTGGGGGCTCTTCACGGCCGGGGGTACGACGCCGTGGCACTGGATCGGGAGTGCCCTCATGGGCACACTCTGGTTTGGCGGGATGAGCATCTATGGCATTGGCACGGCCATGATGGGGCCCTTGGGCAAAGTGGTCGGCTGGCCGGTTTTCATGTCCGTGGTCATCGTGACCGCCAACGTCAACGGCCTGTTGAGCGGGGAATGGAAAGGCGCAAAGACATCCAGCATCGCTCTGGCCTGGGGCGGAATTGCCTTGTTGGTTCTGGCCATCATCGTGGTGCGAGGCGCGGCTTAACGGCGTCGCTATCGAAATCGAAAACCGTAAGATTTTACGGTTTTCGAAAATAACAAGCTTAGAATCAATAGCTTGCAAACAGAAACCGTAAATTCTTACGGTTTTGGCACTTTGGGAATGAGTCAGTTTGCGACAAGGCGGTTCGTCCACAACCACAAGCTCCGAACGCAGGGCCCATGGTACGGCGGCACCGGGAGTTTCTGTCCATGGGCTCGACTGCACGCTTGGGCAGCCTGGTGCGTCAAGCGTGTTAGACAAGGAGGCGCCATGCGTGTTTCATGGCTTGGATGTGTCATTTCCGCCCTCGTGGTCACAACGGCGTTCGGACAGCCCGCCGCTACCCAGACCGCAACAATTCCACTGACGAGCGGCGAGACGTTGCAGGATGTTCAAAGTATCCTCACGACACTCGCCGATATTGGCGATGTCCGGCAGGCCGACACCGACTCGGCGAAGACAGCCGTCGTGGTGACCGGGACGGCAGAACAGATCGCCTTCGCCAGATGGCTGGTCGGCGAATTGGACAAGCCAGCTACCGCGCCCTTTCCGGCGAACTCGGCCGAGCACGAGTACAATATGCAGGGCACCGCGGATGACCTGGTACGCGTCTTCTATTGGGCCCACTGCGAGACGCAGCAGAACCAGCAAGAAGTCATGACGGCGATCCGGACGGTGGAGAACATTCGCCGCCTGTTCCCGTACCCCTCGCGACGAGCTCTGACGGTCCGGGGAACGGCTGCTGACATTGCGCTGGCCGAGTGGCTGGTCAATGAACTGGATTGGCCGGTCAACGCTCAGTCGTCGCCTCCACCGGGTCCGCGCCAATATCAGGTGCCGGGGGGCAACGAGGTGGTACGCGTCTTCTACATACCGCGCCTCCAAAACGCCCAGGAGCTAGAATCCGTGTACCACGCCGTCCGCTCTGCCACCGACGCCAGGCGAATGTTCCCCAACAGCGCACACAAAGCCTTGGTAGTGCGCGGAACGGTCGATCAAATGGCAACCGCCGAGCGGGTGATCAGCGACCGTCCATAGGCCTGGGCCCCGCCGCTGCCCTCAGCGTGAAGTTGCCGGACCTTGAGACGAGTTGAATTGCGGGCCAACTGAAACTACCCGGACTCAGGTTGGTGTCCTGCTGGTTGGCGATCTGCGTCTTGAGAGCTGTGGCTCATGCCTGGGAAATCCTCAGTGTTCAAGCGCGCTTCTCGTACGCTGACCGATCACATCGCACGGATGCGAGGCCAGAATCCCGTCGGATTCGCAAGCCAACCCACTGCCGGCATGGCTCCGCGACACTTCCGCCGCACGCGGCAATCGCATCCCGCCATAAATTCCCGTATGGCTTGAACGGCGACAATGGAGAGGATGGTGAACTACATTGAGCCGGGCGAGCTTGCCGCCTGGGGTGATAAACAACGCACGGCCGGTCTGCGCATCGGCTTCACTTGTGGCGCGTTCGATTTGCTGCACGCCGGCCACATCGATTACCTGGAGCAGGCGCGCGGGCTGTGCGACTCGCTCATCGTGGCCGTGAACTCCGACGCTTCGATCCAACAGTACAAGAGCCCGTTGCGCCCGATCACGCCGCAGGAACAGCGCCTGCGCATTGTCGGCGCGCTGCGCTCGGTCGATGCGGTTACGCTGCTCGACCATCCGCGGCCGTTGCCGCTGATCGAGCAGATCAAGCCCGACCTCTATATCAAGGGCGGCGACTACGACGCGTCCAAACTGCGCTCCGCCAAGGCGCTCAAAGCCTGGGGCGGGCAGGCCGTCGTGATCAAAGTCCGAATCGATTCTTCGACGACGAAAACGATCGAGCGCGCCGCTCTGCTCGCCCTTCACGCCGAGCCTGAGAAGCTGCCGGCACGGGCTACGCGAGGGATAGTCCTGCTCGACCGCGACGGCACGATCGTCAAGAGCGTCCCCTTCCTGCACGAGCCCGCCCGGGTCGAACTCGTGTATGGCGTCGCGGATGCCTTGGTGCGCCTGCAAGCGCAGGGGCTGAGACTGGCGATCGTCACCAATCAGCAAGGCATCGGCCTGGGTTACTTTACGACCGATGAATTCATCGCCGTCAACCAGGCGATGCTGAAACTGCTCGCCGCTCGCGGCGTGAAGATCTCGAAGATCTATTACTGCCCGCACTCCCTGTCCGAGGAGTGCGCATGCAGGAAGCCCGGCACGCGCCTGCTGGAGCGCGCGCTGGCGGACTTCGGCTTCGCGCCCGGCAGGGCTTTCGTCGTCGGCGACGCGGGCGCGGACTCCGGCGCCGCGGCGGCCCTCGGCATCGCTTCGCTCCAAATCGATGAGCATGACTCATCGTCATGGGGCGCCGCCGCCTCCGCCATTGAAGCCGCCGTCGCTCAGTGGTGAGCGCCCCCCTGGGAACGCCGATCTCCAGATCGGCTCCGGCCGGCTCGCGTTTCGACCGGCAACAACCGCCTGCGGGCTGCCAGTCCGTTCCGCGCATCCGCGCAGGTGCGAATGCATCCGCCGCACAGGCGTGAACACAGCCGATCTGGAGATCGGCGGTCCCAGGCAAAGTCAGCCCTCCGCGCCGCGTTCGATAATGATGGACATGCAATACGTCAGACTCGGCTCAACAGGCTTGAAGGTCTCGCGCATCTGTCTGGGCACGATGACCTATGGCTCGAAGAAGTGGCGCGAATGGGTTCTGGACGAGGAGGAGAGCCGCCCGTTCATCCGTCGCGCTCTCGAAGCGGGCATCAATTTCTTCGACACGGCCGACATGTACTCGGTTGGAGTCAGCGAAGAAGTGCTGGGCCGGGCATTGCGTGACTTTGGATCGTCGCGCGACAAGGTCGTTGTTGCGACGAAGGTCTTCAACCCGATGGGCGAAGACCCGAACCAACGCGGGCTGTCGCGCAAGCATATCCTGCACGCCATCGACGACAGTCTGAAGCGCCTCGGCATGGACTACGTCGACCTGTACCAGATTCATCGCTTCGACTACGAGACGCCGATTGAAGAGACGCTCGAAGCGCTGCACGACGTCGTCCGCATGGGCAAGGCGCGCTACATCGGCGCGTCGTCGATG
>Ga0181528_10000047_pt1 | contig 122857 bp, 107 predicted proteins | sample PEATcosm2014_Bin_47_FD_119742 | JGI IMG/M metagenome (GOLD analysis project Ga0181528, IMG submission 119742) | Peatland microbial communities from MTU Mesocosm Facility, Houghton, MI, USA - PEATcosm2014_Bin10_10_metaG | ecosystem: Environmental > Terrestrial > Soil > Wetlands > Peat | place... | reverse complement strand
GTGGTCTCACGATTAGCAGACGACCTTGGCCTGTCCTCAGAAGAACGATCACACCTGCTGCATTCTGGTAAACAGACAACATTCGCAAATCGGGTTGCTTGGGCCAAGAGCTATCTTGCTAAGGCTGGGCTGGTAGAGCTCACGAAGAGAGCGTACTTTCAGATTTCTCAACGTGGTAATGATGTGCTCGCCCAAGGTCCAGCGCGAATTGATATTAAATATCTGGGCCAGTTCCCAGAGTTTCAAGCTTTTAGGGAAGCAGCTAACAGCGCTGATGAGGCCAGCGTTGCCACCGAGAATGCTGAAGTGGACAGCTCCGTTGTCAAGGACTCAGACACTTTGACACCTGACGAAACGATGCGAAAGGCACATAGCCAACTTGAGTCATCGTTAGCCACCGATCTGTTGCAACGTCTTCGAAGCGGAACCCCAGCGTTTTTTGAAAAGGCGGTCGTTCAGCTTCTGATTGGAATGGGGTATGGTGGCGGCTCGGTCATCGATTTGGAAAAGGCATTGGTTGGAGGAGCCGGCGACGGTGGCATTGATGGCGTTATAGACCAAGATCTACTGGGCCTTGACCGCATCTATGTGCAAGCCAAACGCTATGCTGACGGAAACTCAGTCGGACCGGGGGCAATCCGAGATTTCTTTGGGAGCCTGGACATGAGGAAGGCTTCTAAGGGCGTGTTCGTTACCGCTTCGACCTTCTCTGCCCAAGCAAGTGACACAGTCAAGCAGCTCGGAAAAAGGATTGTATTGATTGATGGTATCCAGTTAGCCCGATTAATGATTCGCCATCATGTGGGATGTCGCGTGGAAGAGACATTGGCGATCATGGAGTTGGACGAAGAGTTTTTCGAGTAGATACGGGACTCAGCGCGCTTTGCGTTCTGCAGATTCACTTGCCCCTCTGCCTCTGTGCCTCATACATCAGAATACTCGCTGCAATCCCTGCATTGAGGCTCTCCACCTTTGCCGAGTGGGGAATGAGAATAGCTTCGTCGGCGGCGTCAAGAAGGATTCGAGGGACACCCTGACCTTCGCTGCCAATAAAGATCGCAGTCGGCAAGGTGAGGTCGATTTCCTGCACCGGATGCCCTTTGTGGGAAGACGTCACGGCCAGTCGGATGCCATGTTCTTCGAGCGCAGCGAGGGCCTCAGCAGTGGAGAGTTTGATGACCGGCAGCCGGAAAACCGATCCGGCAGAGGCGCGGGCTACCTTGGGATTGGCCGAGGACACCGTGCCGTCGGTAGCGAGCACGCCGTTGGCTCCGAACGCTTCGGCACTGCGGAGGATGGTTCCAAAGTTTCCCGGATCCTGGAGCCCGGCACAGCCCAGAATGAGCGGAGCGGCACTCGCCGAATCGGTGGAGCGGAAGAGGCCTTCGAGGGTAGCGGCGAGTGGGTAGACGAGAGCAGCGACGCCTTGGGGAGTTTCCGTGGCGACTGCGCTCTGGAAGATGTCGTCAGGCAGCAGGACGGTTTCGGTGTTGTGGCTTAGCTGCGGCAGCAGGCGGTTGGCGCGCTCGCGACCCGATTCCGAGAAGAAGACAGCTCGTAACCGCAGGCCGCTGCGGATCGCCTCCCCGACCAGTTTGACGCCCTCAATGGCAACGGACCCGTCGTCGGCGGGGACAGCCTGCGAAAAGGCTTTGCGAAGGTCCTTTACAAGAGAATTCTGGCGGCTCGCGATGGCACGGAGGCGTTCGTGCGGCGGGTTGGAAAAAGCCTGAGACATGTTCCTCCTCGCGCATTGTAGAATGCTGGAGTACCACTAAAGGACATGATAACCTCCCGAAGAGAACCTGCCGAACATAACTCGATGAAGCAGGGGGGATTCTGAGTTAACCTAGTCCGTTGATTGAATCTGGTTAAGGTCCGCTGAACTTGAGTCTGGAAGATGAGGTGGTCGGGTGCGCCCAGAAATTATTCGCGTTCATGTAGCTGAGCCCGAACCGTCACTTGTGAATTATGTGGCGGACAGAATTCGTCATGGCAGTGTGGTCGGAATGCCGACCGACACGTTTTATGGCCTGGCGGTCGATCCGTATAACCTGCACGCAGTGGATAGCGTGTACGAAATCAAGGAACGCGGTCGGCATAAACCGCTCTCCCTGCTGATTGAGAGCGTGGAACAGGCCGAGGAATTGGCACACGAGTTGCCGGATGAATTTTACCTGCTGGCGGACAAATTCTGGCCGGGCCCGCTGACGATTATCGTGCGTGCAGCCCCGCGGTTGCCGCTGAAGGTCACGGCGAATTCGGGCAACATCGCCGTGCGCATGCCTGACTCGGCGGTAGCCTTGGCAGTGGTTCGCGCCCTGAAGTGCCCGATCACGGCAACTTCGGCAAATCTCGCGGGAGAGGCGGAGTGTACAACCGCAGCCGCCGTTGTGGAGCAGATGGGCGATCGCGTGCATCTGCTGGTGGACGGCGGCACCACGCCACGCGCGGTGCCGACGACGATCATAAATCTGACCGATGAAGGACGGTGGTCGCTGCAGCGCGAAGGCGCAATCGCACTGGCTGAGATTGAGGACCTACTGGGTGATCAATGACCGCTGGTTTGCGCCTGAGATGGCTGAGGCCGGGTAGGATTGCCGCTGCGATACTGGCCGCGTACGCTTGCTATTTCGTCTGGACCTGCGCGCAGATCGTCGCGCAGTCCGGGCGGGACGAGGCGCAGGCGGCGGACGCGATCGTGGTGTTTGGTGCGGCGGAATATTTTGGCAAGCCTTCGCCGGTGTATCGGGCGCGGTTGGATCACGCCTTCGAACTGTACGAACGCAAGTTGGCGCCCGTGGTAATCACGACGGGTGGGAGCGGTGGCGAGCAACAGTTCACCGAAGGCTCGGTAGGGCGCGATTACCTGATCGAGCGCGGAATCGGCGACCGTCATCTGATTGCGGAAACCCGGAGCGACAACAGCGCCGAGAGTGCCGGACGCATCGCCATCATTATGGACGCGAACAATATGCACTCGTGTATCGCGGTGAGCGACCCTTATCACGTTTTCCGAATCAAGCGATTACTGGAGGCGCAAGGACGGCTTGTCTATGCGTCGCCGCGCAGGCCTGAGATCGCGCCTGCAATATCGGCGCGCACTCTAAACGTGGCGCGCGAAGCGCTCAGCTACACGCTTTGGCGTATGTATCTCTATCGGCCATAGCTTCCCCATACAGCGGAACGTGACGGGCATCACTGAGGGGATGTGCCGCTGCCCATACCATAAAGACATCATCATGGAGGTTTTTTGAATGGCGTATCAACCGGGGAGCGAAGCTCCGCAGACGGGCATTTACTGGTGCAGCGTGTGTAAGCTGCCAGTGCAGTTCAAGGCAGGCGAAACGCTTCCGGCGTGCAAGAATCTTTGCGGCAGAGGTAAGTGGGAGTTTGTGAGGGCGGAGAAGTAGGCAAGGTCCATCGGCGTGCCTGATCGGCAGAGCAACCGCCGAGGAGGCGCTCGGGAGTCTGTAATGTCCCTGCAGGAACAACCGTCCGATCCAGTCCGTATCCGCCAATTTCTGCCGGGTGACGAGGCGTCATTCCAGAGCCTGAACGAGGAGTGGATCAGCCACTACTTTCGGATCGAAGCGAAGGACGAGAAGACATTCTCGGACCCGCAAGGAACCATCCTGGCTCCGGGCGGCAGAATTTTGTTCGCCACCGTGGCAGGCCGGTGCGTGGGTTGCTGCGCGCTGCTTTGCACGGCTGAGAACGAGTTTGAGGTAGCAAAAATGGCTGTGACTCCTGCGTATCAGGGCAGCGGAACCGGTCGCAAACTGCTCCAGTCCGCGATTGATACAGCACGAAGCGCGGGTGCCCGAAGACTCTATCTGGAAACAAACCACACCCTTACGCCCGCCATCCGGCTTTATGAATCATTGGGATTCAAACAACTGCCGCCAGGCCAAATTACGTCCTCTCCCTACGAACGAGCCGACGTGTTCATGGAGATGGTCTTGCGCTGAAGCAAGAGAAAAGCCGCTCGCGAGAGCGGCTTTGAGCTGCACTTTTCGGTTGAATACTACTTGGCCAACTTCCGGCGAATTGCCCCTGCAAAGCCGATCAAACCGCTGCCGAGCAATATGAGGCTGGAAGGCTCGGGAGTAGGAGTAATCTGGGCATTATCGTAATCGCTTTGGAACGGGGAATTGCTAAGAAGCTCGATGAGCACAGACGTATTATTTCCCGAGTTGAAGGTCAATGTGTAAATTGACCAATCCCCGTAGCCCGGCGCAGTTCCTAGCGCGTACAGGGTGCTGCTGCCAACAACCAATGCCGCTGCCCCTGCAATGTTGGTCGGGCTGTCAGTCCTCAGGCCGATGTCCACGCTGAAGGTGTAGTACGTATTCGGCGACACGCTCACAAGCTGAGTAATTGCACTTCCGTCCGAATTCGTGTACGCCACAGTAGGGCCCGACGGGAGGGAGTAGAAATAATTGGGCGTGACCGGTTGAAACTGACCGGAGTCGCCGGAATTATTCCAGTCCGGAATGGCGCTGATGGAGTATGCGTAAACGCCGGGGTCAACGTAGGGAAGTCCACCGTTAGGAAGCGTCTCGAAGGAGGGATTGGCGACGAGATTTACCGAGCCCGCAAACGCACCCGTGGCGAACAGAAACAAGACCGAGAGGACGATGACAAGAGTTCGACGCATTTCATTCTCCTTGCGCGGGGTACTACGTTCCTGGAGTCCGAAGCGGCACCGCCATGAGCTGACGATCCGTGCCGCAATCTTCATCTCTGATAGCTGCACTTGAATGGCCAACCGAATTTCTGCCTAAGCCATTGAATAAAAAGAACGAGACTCGCCGGTAATCCCGCCACCGCAAAACTTTGCAGAGATGAGTGCCAAAATTGTGGCCAAAAGGGCTTGATTCGCTCGGTCTTTTAGCGCCAGCGCTGAAGGAAGAGGACGGCGATTGCCAAACCTGCGGAGAATGCCGTGCTGGTGAAATTTACCCCATTGTTACCGAGGCGGCCGGGGCGTTCCAGCGTAGCTCCCAGAAGACTATCGACGATGGTCCCGAAGAAGGCGGCGGCGCAGGCGGTCCAATAGAACTGAGGGAGAAGGAGGTTGGACCACTCGCAGGCCGTGCAGGTGACGATGATGGCGCAGATAGAAAATAGAGTTCCGATGAAGGTGATTCCGCCGTTCTCGCCGGGTGCCACCCTGCGCCAGGTGGTGATGAGGCGTGGGTTGCTGGCAAAGGCCTGCCCGAGTTCGCTGCTGACGGTGTCTCCGGCTGCCTCGGCGAGGGCAGCGGAGGCTCCCGCGAAGAGGAGGTAACGCCCGTGAACAACGAAAATCAGGGGAGCGGCGCAAATTGCCGCAGCACCGAGATTCGCCAGGATCTGAAGTGGGCCGCGCCCGTGGCTGCGTTCGGCGGTGCCGAGGCGCTCCTTGCGGCGGTGCCCGATGCGGGTGGTGACGAAGGTCAGCAGGAACACGATCAGGATCGGAAAGAGCGCGGCAGGACCGGCGGCAGCGCACAGAACTACGGTTAGCACGACTCCGGTCAGCGCGGCCAGAGCAGTAACGGCTCGCAATCCCCACGCGCAAAACGCGAGGGCCACGGAGAGACCGACGGCGGGTAGCAGTTGAGGGATGGCGATCTGCCAGCTCTGAAGGAGATTCATGCCCAATTCATCGTACTCCGAAATGGCCCGCTACGGGCAATCCGCAAATTACAAGCGCAAGAGCAACGGCCCATTCGGCCATCTTCCCGCTTCCCCGCACTCTCCGAAACCGGGCGGATGTGGGCCATCCGTAGCATTCTCATTCCCGCAATCTTGAAAAATGCCGATCCTGAAATATCCGTGCTTGCGCGAGCGCGCAAACTCATTGGCTTGGACATGCCTGCTTCCTTTACAATGGTCGCACCAGATCAGAGCAGATCAATTTGAGTCGGCAGGGCGGAGCGCGAATGAGAGTCATGTGGAAAGCCGCAGGTGTGGCCATCCTTCTAATTGCGGCAACTTCTATTGAGATTGGCTGTGGCAATACGTATCGTCCCGTGGCAACCCCACTCCCGGCCACCACCGGGAATCCGTCGGGTTATGAGACGGAAGTCGTGCTGTCCTGCTGCCTGGACCCATCCAGCACGAACGCCATCAGCGCGGTTCCCAGCAGCGTTATCACCAATATCAACGTGAGTGGAGACGCCAACGCAGGCAACAAAGTGCTGGCAAACGTGGCTACTTCCCTGGCGTTTGATGGCAATCGTACAACGGTCTTCTCGACGAATACGGCAGCCGATTCGGTGACGCAATCTCTTCTTAGTACCTCAACGGCGGGTTTTTCAGCTCTCACCACTACAATCTCGCTGGAGTCTGGGTCACAGCCGATTGCCATGAGCTTTGAGTATTTCGGTCCCACGTACGCGCTGGATTACGTGGTGGACAAAGGAACCGGAACCGCGACCTGCCCTGGATCGGGTTCGGTAACGGCGATCGCACAGGCCTCGTCAGAAGTTGAGGCGACTGTGTGCGTAGGCCCGACTCCGATCATTGCCTGGATTTACAGGGACCAAACCAAGGTCTTTGTGGTGGATAGCAATGGAACGGTTGATGTAGTCAGCGCCAGCAAGTTCAAGGTGACGAACACGATTTCGGTCGGCGGGACTCCGATCAACGTGGCCCAGAGCGCAAATGGTACTTACATATACGTGCTCAACAAACAAGGCTACATCTCGGTGATCGATGGGTCCGTAGAGTCCGTGGTGGGATCTTCAGTCAGCACGTCAAATCCCTTGTCTTCCGCGCCGCCCATTGATATTGCGCAGGACCTGAACTACAACGACACAACCAACAGCACGCAGATTAATCATGTCTGGGTTCTTCAGTCCGACGGCACGGTGAGCGTCTACGATGGATCGACACCCGGACAGTTGACCTGGATTACGTCGCTGGCGACGACCGCGACCATTTCGAAGACTGCCCTTCCGACGAATCTGGCGCTGATGCGCGATGGGACGCAAGCCTATGTCGGCGTCAAGGGGACGGACCAGATTATCGCGATCAACACCAGCAAGCTCGCCACAAATGCGGTAACAACAAACGCGATTATTCCAATCACGGTGGGGGTGCATCGCTCGATCACCCAGGCATTCAACGATACAAATGGCGTCTCGCACACGGTCCTGGTGGAGACAACGACACCGATGGTGAGCTATGTTGCGGTTTCACGCGGTGGCAGTTCGGCTGACGTGGCTGACCTGTCAAAGGCTTACGCAGCTACTACGACGAACACTACCTACAATTACTACGATGCAAACGTGAATCTAACCGGCAGCGCTTCCTACCCGAACCTGTATAACGGTACCGCCGTGGTGTATGCGGCCGATACTGCGGTTGGCACCGACCAGACGATCCCCATCAACACGTATGTCACGACCATTCCCGCCCCTAACGTGGTTACGTATTGCGATGCAGGCAATCCGGCGACAGGGGAGTATGACGGACGGAAGAATTGTCCGCTAATGGTTCCGTCTCTGATATTGGGCCGCAGCTAAGATCAACGAAGCGGTGGCAGTAATTAAGGGCGGGCCCGATCGGGGCTCGCCCTTAACTTTTTCATAGAAGAGAACCTTAGTGAGTGCGGCTATCGGCGCGGCGGCGGCGATTGTAGCGAATGGCGACATTCATAAAGACCCTGCCGGCAGGGGAGGAAAAGTCCATGACGAGCGCTTCGATGTCCTCTGCGCCTTGGAAGCCTTGCAGCGCTGGGTGATCGACCGGCGGGTGTACCTTGAAACGAAAGCCCTGATCGTTGAGCGTGGTGACCGCGTTGCCAATGACTAGATTCGCGAGTTCGGCGACGGTCTCGCGGATGAGTTGGGGATCGGGGTCCAACTCCATGTTCCCTGAGATGGTCGAGGCGACTTTCATGGCTGTGCCGTCTTCCACGTCAAAAATCACGCGTCCTTCGATGTCGCCGGTGATTTCCACCATGGCGGCAGTGGCGTGGCGCTGGTAGGCCTCCTCGTTCATCGAGATATCGGAGACCGTGATCGAGCAGGCCAGGGTCTCGGAGAGCACCGCATCGGCTGCGTTGATGAAGGGCTGAATCAACTCCATCCTCATGACAACGACTCTCCTGCCTGGGAGACTTGCCCGGTAATGGCGGCATCGCCCAGCACGTATTTTATGACTTCGTATAAGAGTTCCGGTTTCACTGGTTTCTGGACGAAGTGGCGAGCGCCCTTCTGTAGCGCGGCAACGATATTCTCCTGGTAGCCAACGCTGGAAACCATGATGACGCGGGCATCGGGATGCTGACGCACAATGCGCTCGGCGGCTTCAATGCCTTCCATCTGCGGCATGGTGATATCCATCAGTACGATGTCGGCGCGGGTTCGGTCATATTCGGCAATTGCCGTGCAACCGTCACCGGCCTCGCCTGCCAGCATTCCACCATAGGAATCGATGATGCGCGCAAGGTTCTTCCGGGCAAAAATCGAGTCATCTACCACGAGGTAGCGGACTGGTTGGTGATCGGTGGCACGTAGTAGAGCGGGAAATTGCTCCATAGGGTTCCTCACAATCGTCCGGCAGAGCGGACTGGATACTGTTCCTTGGCCGGCACGGAACGAAGAGAGCCGCAGTGCATGATCAGGGTGCTGGCCAAGGCTTCCAATGAAACGATCCGATTGGCATAACCGCGCTCAATGGCGGCGCGTGGCATACCAAAAACAATTGACGATGCCTCATCTTGCGCGATGGTGAGCGCACCGGCAGCCTTCATGACGCCCAGGCCCTCGGCACCGTCTTCACCCATGCCGGTCATCAGCAGGCCGATTGCGTCAGCTCCAAATTCCGGGGCAACCGAGCGGAACAGGACATCGACCGAGGGGCGGTGGCCGTTGACCTTGACATCGTCGGAAAGCACCACGACGTCGCCCAACGGCATCCGGCGAACTTTCATGTGACGGTTTCCGGGGCAAATCAGCACGCGTCCCGCGGAGAGAAGGTCTCCCGACTGAGCCTGCTTCACATCGAGCGAACAGGATTCATTCAAGCGTCTGGCGAAGGTTTCTGTGAATCCGGCGGGCATGTGCTGTACCACGAGGATAGCCGCGGAAAAGTCAGCCGGGAGTTGGCCGAACATATACTCCAGCGAATTTGGACCTCCGGTAGAGATGCCGATGGCAACCACTTTGGATGCTGGACCGGCAACGTAAGTGGGCTTGGGATTGGGATTAGGAACCTTTCCGGCGGAGATCACGGGGCGGCGCAGGAAAGGACTGTTCACCGCCGCTTTGATTTTGGCAATCAACTCGGTGGCGATCTCGCTCATGCCCTCGGCAAGAACGTTTTCGGGCTTGGCGACAAAGTCGAATGCTCCCATGTGCAGAGCCTTGAAGGTAGTAGCGGCCCCCTCACGGGTATGAGCGCTGACGACCACTACCGGAACCTGGTGCTCACGCATGATGTGGCGCAAGGTCTCGATGCCATCCATGCGGGGCATTTCAAGATCGAGCGTGATGGCGTCAGGCTTGAGCTCCTCGATTTTCTTAATTGCGAATGCCCCGTCCATCGCGGTTCCAATTACGTGAATCGAATTGTCACGCTCCAGCAGTTGCGGAATGAGCTTCCGCATAAGCGCCGAGTCATCCACCACCAGCACGCGAATCATAGGACTGGAAGGCGTCATCTACGCACCCCCAATTCATCGGCTGAAATGCCGCTCCGGCCGTAGCTGCGGCCAAGCTTCTCCACCACGTCGGAGATGCTGAGGATGAGAACCACACGGCCATCGCCGAGGATGCTGGCGCCACTGACCAGTTCCGTGCTGAGTAGAGTCTCATCGAGTGCCTTGATGACCAGTTCCTGTTCGCCGATCAGGCGGTCGACCACGAGTCCGACTTTGCGGTCGCCGAGGCTGGCTACGATGATGAATATCTTGAGCTTGGGTTGGCCGCCAGGGTGCATCCGGCTCAGGCGGACCAGCGGTACCACCTCTTCGCGGATTTGCAAAACTTCCTGTCCATCGACAAAGTGAACATCGGTCTCGCGGGAGCGCAAAATTTCCAGGACATTACCGAGCGGAACCGCGTAGAGACGCTCCGTGACCTGGAAAAGCAGAGCCTTGATGATGGCCAGCGTGAGCGGTACCTTGAGGCAGAAAGTGGTTCCTTCGCCAGCGGTGCTGCGCACGCTGACGGTGCCTTTGAGTCGATCCATCACGGCCCTGACCACATCCATGCCCACGCCGCGTCCACTAACTTCGGTGACCTCCTCGGCGGTGCTGAGGCCAGCCTGGAAGATCAGGTCAAGGGATTCGCTCGCATTGAGACGAGAGGCCTGTTCTGCGCCGACAATTCCGTGCGCAACGGCCTTGGCGACGACCTTCTGAAGATCAATGCCGCGGCCATCGTCGCTGACTTCGATGACTACCTGGTTTCCCTGATGATAAGCATTGAGGCGGATGGTTCCTTCCGGTGGCTTACCGGCGGCCGCGCGGTCGAGGGGCGGCTCAATGCCGTGGTCCACGGCGTTGCGCAGCAGGTGCATCATGGGCTCGGCGAGCGCGTCCAGAATGCTCTTGTCCAGGTCCGTGTTCTCGCCCTCCACGACGATGTTGACCTCGCGTCCGATCTGCTTGGCCGTATCCCTGACAACCCGGGGAAGACGCCGGAACATTTGTTCGACAGGAACCATGCGAATCTTCATCACGGCGCGCTGCAGCTTGTTGAGAATCTGCGATTGAAAGGTGAGTACGTCGGCTGTTCTAGTGCGTAGGGGACTGTTGGCGAAGCTGCGATTCATTTCACCGAGCAACTGCTGCATCATGCTTTTGGCGATGATGAGTTCGCCCACCAGATCGAGCACAACGTCGACGCGCTCGGCTTCGACGCGGATTACATTTTCGGTAGCGGCGGGAAGCCGCTCTTCGCGAGTCCTTGGACGCTCGACCGCGGAGCGCGTGGTTTGGGCAGCGTGGGCCCTGCCCTGTTCCCGCTGCGGGACGGGCGCTGGCGACGGGGCCGGAACGGGCTCGGCAGACGCTGTAGAGAAAGGTTCGTCGGCCATTGCGGAGATCGTATCGGTCGCATTGCCCTGAACCTGTAGCGCGTAGACCTTGGAGACGACGGTGGGAATCTTGCATTTGCGTTCCACCCAGTCGAGTTCGTGATGACTGGCAAGGACCACCTCGATCACGTCAGGAACCTCGGAGGCGTTTTCCTCGGGACGCATTACCAGAATCGTGCCGACCTCCTGCAAGACGTTGCGGACCAATTGAACGGCGGCAGCGCGCATGGGGCAAGAGGGATCGATGGCGAGCGCGATATTGTACACATGCTGGCCGCGAACTGCATTCTTCGAGATCAGCAGCCGCTCGTATTCGGTCCAGGCAAACCGGGGCGTGAAGTTGTCTTGCGGATGCGGATTTCGTATTTCCTCGATGAGCCGAAACACGGACTCGGTTGAGTGCGGCTGAAGCTCGTTGCGGTACGCACTGAGCAGATTGTCAATCGCGTCCGCTGAAATCAGTACGAGTTCGACGAGGGCATCGCCGTTGCTGGCCGCGATTTCCGCGGTGAGCACGTCTTCGACGGCATGAGCCAGTTCGCTCAGCTCTTTGTATCCGCACGCAGCCGAGTCTCCCTTGAGGGTGTGTACGCTGCGCCGCAGGTTTCGGACGATCTCGGCATCGCGCGGCGATTTCTCAAGCAACAGGGCGTCCTCATTGAGGGCCTGGAGAATCTCCTGCGAACTCTCGAAGAAGATACTTCGGAGTTCGTTGGCGCGATCGTCGGAAAAGATGCTCACGGCTATGCCTCGACCTTGCAGTATGCGGTGCCGTTGTCCTGGTGGATCATGCGGAACTGATCGGTGAGGCCAAACAAGCTTTCGGCGTGACCGACGAAGAGATAACCGTCAGGATTCAGGCAGCGCCAGAATTTCCGGATGAGCCGCCTCTGCTCGGCCTCGTCAAAGTAGATCATGACGTTGCGGCAGAATATAAAATCATTTTGCTGGGGCAGAAATTCTGTCTTTAGATTGTGAAAATCGAAGTGTACCAACTGCTTCAGCGTAGGTTTGATGGCATAGCGCTCAGGACCAACCTTGTCGAAATAACGCAAGCGATAGGTGTAGTCCACGGCGTCCAGGTGATGTTCGAGGTAGATGCCTTCCTGCCCGGCGCGCAGCACGGAGTAGTTGATGTCGGAGGCCAGTATTTCAACCTTCCACGGCGGAGGAATCAACGGCTTGGGCGACGGCATTTCAAACGGCAGTGGATTGCGGAGATAGTAGTAGGCAAGGGCATCGGCAACCATCATGGCCAGAGTGAACGGCTCCTGGCCGGTGGAACAGCCCGCGCTCCAGATGCGCAAACTCCAGTCGCGGCGCGCCTGCTTGCGGCGCAGCATCTCTTCGAGAACGGTCTTCTGGAAGAGTTCGAGTTGAGGCCGGTTGCGGAAGAAGCTAGTCTCGTTCACCGTGAGATTTTCGAGCAGCACCGAAAGCTCGGCCCGGCCTTCGCGGCTGGTGAGAAGACGATAGTAATCGTAGAACGAATTTGCATTGCAGGCGCGAAGACGGCGCTGCAGACGATCAAGCAGAAAATGCGCGCGACGGTCATCGAAGAACATCCCGCATTCCTGATAAATCAGGGTCTGCAACAACTTGAGTTCGGATTCGCTGAAAGCAATGGGTAACGATGGAGATGACATTATTGAATGTGCCCTTGCCTACAGCGCTGGAGGAACTGCGCCCGCGGTTTCGGCAAAGTCAGAGATGCGCCGTAACTCGCCCCCCTGCATGATCTTTGCCAGATCAATCAAAATAACCAGTTTGCCGCCTAGCTTGCCGACGCCGGTCACGTAGTTCAGTTCGCCCTGCTCGAAGATGTTCGGGGGCGGTTCGATAAGTTCAGGACTGATTTTCAGCACCTCATTTGCAGCGTCCACCACCAGTCCCACCTGGTGGCCGTCGAGTTCCGCGACCATGATGCGGTTGCGCCGATTCGGCTCCACCTTTTCGGCAAAACGCTTTCTCAGGTCCATCACCGGAATGATCTTGCCGCGCAGATTGATCACTCCTTCAATGTACGTAGGCGAATCGGGAACCACGGTGATTTCCATCATGCGCACGATCTCATGCACGATGCCGATGGGCACGCCGAAATTTTCTTTTCCAACCCGGAAGCCGACGATCTGCTGAGTCTTTGCCATTCGGTTATCCAGCTCTCTAGCGATTCGTTCCAGCCAGCGCGAATTTGGTGCCGTTCAGCCGACGGGGTTCATCTTGCCGCTCTTCGAGGACGAAACGGTCCATGGACTCCAGCAACGAGCGTGCCATCTTCGACATCTGCTCGGCCGAGGCCGCCAGCTCGGTAGAGCTCGAGGTGGATTGTTGAACCATCTCGCGCATTCGTTCCATGGCCCTGACTACGGCTTGTGCGCCGCCGGCCTGCTCTTCGACCGAGGAAGTAATTTCGTGAGTGATTTCGTTGAGGCGCGTAGTAGCCTTCGCAATCTGCGAAGACCCATGGGATTGCTCATTGGTGGCGGCACCGATCTCCTGTGCAAATTTGAAGACCTCTGTAACCACATTGGAAATCTTACGGAGCGCGAGGCTGAGGTCATTTCCCAGCACCAACCCTTCGTTCACAATCACCGTGCTCTTTTCCATGTTGTCCACGGCTTTACGTGCTTCATTCTGAATGCTGCTGATCAGTTCGCTGATCTCCTTGGTGGAGTTTGCGGATTTTTCGGCGAGTTTGCGAACCTCGTCGGCAACCACCGCGAAGCCGAGGCCGTGTTCACCGGCACGGGCAGCTTCAATCGCGGCGTTCAGCGCGAGCAAATTCGTCTGCTCGGAGATATCGTCGATCACCTCAATGATCTTGCCAATGTTATCGACCCGCTCGCCCAGGCTGCTTATGATGATGGCGGAAGAGCCGATCGAACCGTTGATGCGATTGAGCCCATCAGTAGTCTTCTGCATGGTGCCGATGCCGCTCTGCACTTCGTCGCGCGAGCGGCTTGAGATATCCAATAGCACTTTGGCGGTGTCTGCAACGCGCTGAATGCTGGCGACCATTTCATCGATGGAGGCCGAAGTCTCACTGACGCTGGATGCCTGCATCTGGGTGTTTTTCACCATGTTCTGCACGTTGATGCTCATCTCGTGCATGGTGCTGGTGACTTCATCGATGGCGGAAGCCGACTGAACGTTCACTTTGGCAGAGTCTTCCGAAGCGTCAGCGACCTGGTTGGAACCAGCGGCGACCTGTGCCGCAGCATCGCGTACCGAGCGCACCAGGGCTCGCAGGCCATTGGTCATCCGGGAAAAGGCAGTTGCCAGCGTATCGCTGTTGGAACGCGGCGCGACTTCGACCGAGAGATCGCCACCGGCGATGGCCTCGGAAACGGTCGCCATCTCCTTGAAGTAAACCACCATGTTGCGGAAGGTCTGCGCGAGCGTTCCAATCTCGTCCTCGCGCTCGATATCAACCTCCTGGCTGAGATCGCCTTTGTCGCCAATCTCGCGGGCCACGGTTATGAGGTGCTCCAGAGGTTCGGTGATGGCGTGGGCTGTTCTAAGGGCGATGATGACGCCTAGCGCCATAGCCAACAGAGAGCCGATGACCCCGACCAGGGTAGTGAACAGCGAAGCTTTGTCGTCTGATTGGCGGCGGTCTTCGAGCTGACGGCGATTCTCGCTCTGTACCTCGTTAATGACTTCATTGGAGCGCTTGAGTTGCTCCATTGGTTCGGCCTTCGTGTACTGCTCCAATAGGACATTGGCGTTTATTGTTCCGTTGTCAACGTCTCTGTGTTCCTGAACGAAGCGGTCGGCGAAATTCGAGTACCAGTCGCGTTCAATCGCTTCGATGCGGTTCAATCCCGCGCGCTGAGTGGAGTCGGTTGCCTTGGACTGTGCCTCGCGCAGCAGATCGTAGGTCCGCGTGTTGCCTTCATGGAGGCGGTCCAGTTCGGTGCCGGCACCCGTCAGGAGGAAATTGCTGAGCGCCAGGCGATTTTCCATCATCTGATGGCGGACGTTTTCGGTGGCTTGGGAGAGATCCAACGCATTGCTGAGAGCGGTCTTGGCCGCACGCTCCCGGAACATGGCAAAGGTGCTGACGCCAAAGACAAACGCCATGACAAGAAGCAACAATCCAAAATTCACCAGCAGCTTATTACGGATTTTCATTAGCCTATCGCCTCCGGAACCGGACAGAACAGGTTCCTCCATCTCGCAAACCGCACCGGCCTCAATCGCTCAAGCCCTTCCAGAATCGCCTGGCACCCGAATAGTTCAATCCTGCGGAATCCAAGACCACTTCACACGTCATTCGCAAGTATCTATCCAAACCCCTTCAGGCGGCTGATTTTCCGCGTAATCCCGAACCTGCGGAGACAGTCAATGGTAACGTCCCGAAAATGAGCGATCCACTGCTGCAAAAATCAACCGATAAGCCGGAAGAGTTCTAGTCTCATTGATAGCAACCTTTCCGTCATTTCGAAAGGGGCAAAAGGACTAGTACCAAAGTTTAGATAAACCCTGGTTTTGTCTAAGTGTTCGAGAAAACAGGGCCGAAACGGAAATGAAGCGGTGGGAGATTCCAGGTGGGAGGGGAAATACGAGGAACCGGAAAGGTTCGCAACTCGCCGCCAGGCTTGACTCAACTTGAGACAGCGCCTACTCTGATGAATGCCCTACACCAGAGAAGAAAGTGCCCGCAGGTACTTTTTCGGTGCCTGCCGAAAAGCTTACAGGGCTTGTACTTTAGTGCGAATGTTCCGGTTACGAGGGTTGCATTTCTGTTTGCCGTCGTGCGACAAACAGCGAGAGAGATATGAGTGAATCATTGCCGGTATTAGTTGTAGATGACGAGGAAGTTCTGCTCTGTTTCCTGAATACAGCCCTTGAACGTGGTGGCATAAAGGTGGTGGGAGCGTCGTCAGGCGCTGCGGCGCTGAGCGCGCTGGAGCAAGGAGAATTTGCGTGTATCGTCTCCGATCTTCGAATGCCTGGCAGTATTGGCGGCGCGGAGATTTACGACTGGGTTCGACAGAATCGGCCGGAGCTGTCAAAGCGATTTCTGTTTGTCACCGGCAACGTGAATGACGATTATGCCGTTGCAGTACGCGAACGCACCGGCGCGATGTTCATTGAAAAGCCGTTTCGGATCGCACTTCTGATTGAATTGATCAAGAAAATTACCTCAGGGTGCGAGTAAGCGCATGTCCCATCAACTCCCAATCCGCGTCCTGATCGTTGACGATCGGCAGGAAACCCTGCATCTCTGCGAGGCGATCGTAGAGGGGATGGGGTTGGCGTGCCTCCGTGCGTCTGATGTCCACGAGGCGCTGGACCAGATCGGGAAGCACGCTCCTGAGGTGATGCTGGCCGACCTCTCGGCGGGAGGGATGTCAGGTCTGGAATTGCTGGCCGAGGTAAAGAAGCGCGCGCCGCAGACCGAGGTAGCTTTGGTGAGCGCTTCCGGGAACTCCGAGCGCGCCGTCGAGGCGATGCGTCTGGGTGCTTATGATTTTGTCGTGAAGCCCTTCGGAGAAGAAAAAATCAGCCTGATTCTGGGCCGAATGGTGGAGAAAGTCCGCCTGGTGCGGGAAAACCAGTATCTGCGTAAGGTTTTGGACAGCGCGACGAAATCGAGACGAGCCTCCGCGCCGCTATGTACGGACCTGGAAGAGTTGGAGCGGCAAACCGTGCGGCGGGTCTTCGAGCAGGTTCACGGGAACAAACAGCAGGCGCAGAAGCTGCTCGGAATCTCCCGGGCAACGTTGTATCGGAAAATCAAGCGTTACGGGATCAAGGCGGGGCGGCGCGCTCCCAAGCAGAAACTTCGCGAAGCTGAGGAGCGAATGATACTCTTGTCTCAAAGTTGAGATGTCTCAAGATTGAGACGGACGGACTGCCAAAATAAGGGATGTCTTCTTTCAGTCACTTACGTTGACGCGGGGGTGGGTGTTAAGTTGCACCTTAGGCTTCGGCCAAGGGTGTGTCCGGCCAATTCTCCGGGTTCGTGAGCGGCCGGCGAAAGATTGAAAAGCAGGCAAGTTGGTGGCGCTGCCAACTCGATCCGGGATTGCGGCGCGACGGCAATAGGAGTGAGTTACATCATGCTGAAGAAGATCTTGATTGTGGATGATTCGCAGGCGGAAAGCCGGTTGATGCAGTCGCTGTTGCAGGGTGCGGGATACGCTGCCGTTTCATTGAGCGACCCACTCCGCATTGAGCAGATGCTGGCCTCCGAGCAACCGAAACCGAATCTGATTCTTCTGGACGTGGTGATGCCCGGGCGAAACGGTTTTCAGGCTTGCCGCGAGTTGAAGAACAGCCAGGAGTACGGAAGCATTCCCATTGTGATGGTCAGTTCGAAGAACGGCGAGAGCGACAAATTCTGGGGCCTGCAGCAGGGTGCTGACGGTTATGTGATCAAGCCGTTTACCGGCGAAGAATTGATTACCGAAGTCCAGCGGGTGATCGGATAGGCGATGAGCGGCCCACCCAACATTGAGCAGAGTCCTTTTCCGCTCGATCCCGAGTTTGAGATCGAGGAAGAGGAACTTGCCGGGCAGCCCTCGCTACCGGAGCGGCAGTACTGCATCTTTCGGGCGGGGCGCGAGCGATTTTGCCTGCACGTATTGGAAGTGGACGAGGTGGTCGAGTGGCCGCGCCTGACGCGTCTTCCGCTGTCGCCGCCGTTCCTGCTGGGCGTATTCAATCTGCGTGGAACTATCGTGCCGGTGGTGGACATTGCATTTACGGAAGTGCGGCGGGCGGATCTGCCTCCCAAGCAAGTTGTGGTGGCTTGCCTGCGCGGTGGAGTAAGCGGGCCGGACGTGCAGTTGGGAATCGCGGTGGATGAGGTATTTGGTACCTACAGCACCAGCGAGCCATTGCTGCAGGATGAAGCTCCGCGCGACGTTCCTCATTGCGCGGGGATGCTGCGGCACGGGGATCGCCTGGCACTGGCGCTGGATCTCAAGCGCGTGCTGGCGTCATTTCCGGTTGGCGCGGTTTAAGTTTGGGTTGGAACGATTGGGTTCCAGCCGGTATGAGTTATAGGGCGCATTTGCGCTTGATAGTAAGGCAACGCACGATTGCACGAGACCGTCGCGTTGTCTTGGAGGTCCTATGAAGGGTCGTCTGAATTCAGCAATCATCGCGCTGGTGGTGGTCAACCTGATTGCAACCCTGGCCGTGTTTGCGCTGGCCTTCGGGGCTGGCGCCAGGTCCGGCGGCAAGTCGCTTTTCGATGTCGGCTCGCTGCCGCCAGATGCTTTGTACAGGCTGCTGGGAGCCATCGCCTTTCTCGTGGCTGGCTCCCTGCTCGTGCTCTTCCGGCTCTCCAACAGTGTCTGCGAGCCGGTGAAGGCCCTGACTGCGTTTGCCGTGCGCGTTGGCGCCGGTGACTTCAAGGCGCGATTGCCCGAGGGTGGCGACGACGACTTCGGCTACATCGCGTTGAACTTGAATCAGGCCGCGGAGAAGGCCGCCAAAGCGATGCAGGACGAAGAGGCCCAGCGCAATCTGCAGCGCTCGGTGACCGAATTCCTGACCATTGTGAGCCAGATTGCGCGCGGTGACTTGACCCTGCGAGGCGTAGTGACCTCGGATGCCCTTGGCAATGTGGTGGACTCGGTCAACTACATGCTCGACAACTTTACCCAGGTGCTGCGCCGCGTGCGCGATGCCGCCAATGACGTTTCAAGCAGCGCCAACCAGATTCTGAGCGCCTCTGAAACCATGGCCACCGGCGCGACCCAGCAGGATCACGAGATCACCAATACTTCGTCGGCCGTGGAAGAGCTGACGGTTTCTATGAAGCAGGTGAGCAACAACGCCGAAGCCAGCGCCGAGGCGGCGCGACGGGCACTCGATGCTGCCGAGCAGGGGAACCGCTCGGTGCACGACACACTGGAAGGAATGCAGCGCATCCGTGCCAGCGTGCAGGCGACAGCGAAGAAGATCAAGTCACTGGGCGATCGTTCGCTGGAGATCAGCGAGATCATCAACGTGATCAACGACATCACCGAACAGACCAACCTGCTGGCCTTGAACGCCGCAATTGAGGCGGCGCGCGCAGGCGAGGCGGGCCGGGGTTTCGCCGTGGTTGCCGATGAAGTCCGCAAGTTGGCCGAACACTCGCGCACTGCGACCAAGGATATCGCGGCATTGATCAAGGCCATCCAGGCCGAGACCAACGAGGCAGTGGTTGTGATGGAAGAGGGCACGCGCGAGGTGGAAGTGGGAGCGCGGCTGGCCGATCAGGCAGGCAAAGCGCTGGAGGCGATCTCGGCGGTGGTACGCCAATCGGCAGAACTCGTGCAAGAGATTTCGCTCGCCAGCAAGCAGCAGGTGCGCGGCACTGAGGGTGTTGCCAACGCCATGCAGATCATCTCCAACATTACGCGCCAGACTTCCCAGGGCGCGCGCCAGACGGCGCACAGCATGGAGCTGATGGTGAAAATGAGCGAGCAATTGAATGAAGCGCTGTCGCAGTTCCGGGTGCAGGTGGCAGCGGCACAGCAACCGCCGCCGCGAAGGGAATTGCAGGCAGGCGTATCGCGTAGCTGAATTCAGGGAAGCAAGAGAGAAACATCGCAGAATCGGAATCACTGACGGCGTAGCGGGCGCGGATGATGGAAATAGGCGCAAATCCGGTGCTGACTGGCCACGAAATCCGGGAGTTGCAATTGCTCATCGAGCAGCGCTCCGGCATCGTGTTTGACGAGTCGCGCGAGCGCTTTCTGACCTCCCGGGTCATCGAGCACATGCAGCGCAAGCGCCTGACCTACGGAGTGGAATTGCTGCGCATGTTGCGCGCCTCCAACGTGGAATACGACAACATGCTGGAGAGGCTTCTGACCCAGGAAACGCGTTTTATGCGCTATCCCGGACTGTTTCTTGCTTTTGAACAGCATGTGCTGCCAGCGCTGTATCAGAAATTCTGTGAGAAGGAACCGTCCCTGCGCATCTGGAGCGCAGGCTGCGCCAGCGGCGAGGAGCCTTATTCGATTGCCTTGAGCATGTGCGAAGCGTTCGGTCCTCAGAGCGGGCTGGGCGACTGCATCATGGCCACCGACATCAGCCGCGAAGCGCTGGAGCGCGCCGATCGCGGAGTGTACAGCAAGCGCGCGCTCGAAAATCTTTCACCGCAGCAGATCGCAAAGTACTTTACCTCCGTCGGCGAAGACTACAAGGTAAACCCGATGCTGCGGGGGATGGTGAAGCTCGCGCCCATGAACCTGGCGCAACAGGTGTACTTGGGGCGTTTCGACTGCATTTTCTGCATGAACGTGTTGATCTATTTTGGCGAGACGCTGCGCTCCAAACTGATCCAACGCTTTTTCGAATACCTCGAGCCGGGCGGCTATCTTTTTCTCGGCCATGCGGAATCGGTGGCGAACGTTCCGGTAAAGTTCAATCAGACGTTCATGAATGGGGCGCGGCTACTGCAGAAGCCGCTGCATGGTTCCGCCCCGTTGCGGGCCGCGGGGGACGAAGCATGAACGGACCCAGCCCTGAAATGGTCGAACTCTTCCTCCAGGAAGCCAGCGAGCATCTCCAGTTTCTCCGCGAGTACTCGGGCATTCTGCAGGACCCGTACCCCCTCTACGAAGACATCGAACGGCTCTACATTTCGGCTCACGGCGTTGCGGGCACTGGCGGAACGTATGGCTACAAGCATTTCAACGAAGTTGCCAGCAAGCTGGCGCACATCTTTCAATATGCGATGAATGCAACGGTCAGTCCGGAGGCAACAGCCCCACTGGTCGAATTCATTTACGAAGCCATTGCGGTGCTGGAGAGCGATCTGATCATGATCAGCGCGAACTCCATGGAGTCGGTGGATGATATCGCTTCGTTCAAACAGCGCTATCCATTCGCCTTCCAGGGTCCGCCGCCGGCGGCTGCCGACGCTCCCACGGAGCAACCGCACCCGCCCGATGCAGAAGTCCCCGATGCGGAATTCAAGGAACAGCCGCTGGTCTCAGCGCCGCTACGAGTTACCCTTGCGACTCCGCCGATGCCAGCCGAAATGCCGGTTGCGCCCGCGGTTGAACCGGTTGATACGAAACCGCCGGCGGAATCACCGCTAAACCCACCCACTCCACCGCCTGCTGCGCTGCCTACAGCGCCAGTCGTTCCGCCAGTCGAGCTGCCGTCAGCGACAGTTCCCGCGCCCTTCGAGCCGCCGCCTCCGCAGAAAACGCCCATTGAGTTATCTGCGTTGACCACTTCATCTGCCGCACTGGCATCAACCACCTCGACTGTGCCTCCGTCGTCATCTGCGGGGCAACTTGCGCCATCCGCAATGCTGTCGCCTGAGCGAACGCCTCTGCTGCCGCCCGCTCTACCGCCTACGGAGACATCTGCAGAGCCGGAGCCGGAGCCGCTTGCTGCAGAGCCACTCGTCGCGCCCGTCGCACCGCCCGCTCCACCGGCGGAGTCATCTGAGCCTCTTGCGCCACCCGAGCCTTTACCGGCGTTATCTACAGCGTCACCTACATCACCTGTGCCACCCATAGCGCCATCCGTGCCGCTGGTCGCACAAGCTACGGAGCCTGCGCCACAAGTGCTGCCTCCCCCTCCGTCCGCGCCATCGATTGTCGAACTGCCGGAGGAACTGCCGAAGCCATCGGACGAAGTTAAGATTTCAATCACTGGCGTGCGTGAGTTGGGGCCGGACGACGAGCTTCCTCCCGAGGTGCTCGAGTTCTTTATTCCCGAGATCGAGGAGCATCTCCAGACAATCACCGATTGTTTGCTGGCGCTGGAGGCACACCCCAACGAAGAGGATATTCACCGCCTCTTCCGAGCCATGCATACCATCAAGGGATCAGCCGCGCAGGTGGGAGCGCACCGCATCGCCAGCATCGCGCATCGCGCCGAGGAACTGGTGGGACGGCTGCGCGATGGCGAACTTAAGCCCAGCGCGACCATTGTTGATCTATGCCTCGAAACGGTTGATGTGCTCAAGAAGCTTATCTACCGGCAATGGGAGGACGATACAGCTTTCCAGGTTGCGGCACGTAGCCTGATCGCACGGCTGGAGGGCGTTGCCCCCGCTCCGGTCGAGGTGAGCAGCGCCCCTGCTGCTGCCGAACCTCCAGCCTCGCCTCCGCAGGCAACCGCCACGCCGGAAAGCGAGCCTCTTTCCGAGTTACTGGAAGTGAAACCGGAAGCAAGACTCGAGGTGCCGGAGCCGGTGCCCGTGCTTCATGCCCCGGTGGGCATGGCTCAATCAAAGTCGGTGCGCATTGCCCTGGAGCGCTTGGACCGCATGATGAACGCGGTGGGAGAGCTGGTCATCAACCGCACCCGCATGTTGGGCCGTCTGGCGGAGTTGGAGAAGCTGGCCGAAGTCCTGAATTTTTCCAAGGGCCGCATGGGCGATAAAGTTACCGAGTTCCAGGATAAATACGAGTTCAGCCGGGTCAACTCCGTACCTCTGCTGAGTTCGACGCAATGGCCCGGTTCAGTGCTTGACGTGCATCATGGGGGCGGCTATAGCGCGGTGCCCTTTGAAAGTTTTGCCAATTCGGGTTACGGCAACACGGCCTTTGGCAGCCGGAATTACGGTGCTCCCGGTGGAAGCCGCGGCTATCGCAGCTCGTTCGATGCGAGTCCGTCGGAGTTCAGCGAATTAGAGATGGATCGCTACGACGATTTCGGCATCCTCTCGCGCTCGCTCACCGAAATTTCAAACGACATCACGGAAGTGCTCACGCAACTTGACGGATTCGTGCGCCGTGTGGACGGCGATATTGACGAATTTACCAAGCTCGCTCATCGCCTGCAAGACGAGATCACGCAAGCGCGCATGGTGCCCATCGGCAATCTTTTTACGCGTATTGCGCGTACCGTGCGTGACGCCTCCAAGGCCAGTAACAAGCAGGTTGAACTGACCCTGGCCGGAGCCGAAACCGAACTCGATAACAACATCATTCAGCAGATTGCGGACCCGTTGCTGCACCTGGTGCGCAACGCCGTGGCCCACGGCATTGAGCGCGCGGACGAGCGCTATGAGGCGGGCAAGCCCGACCAGGGAAACATTGCCGTACGCGCCTATCACAAGGGAAATCATATCTATGTCGAGGTGGAAGACGACGGGCGTGGAGTCGATTTCGACCGCGTGAAGGCCACTGCGATGGAGAGCGGATTCCTCTCTGCCGACGATGCCGAACGCCTGAGCCGCCGCGAACTGACGGACCTGCTCTTCCGTCCGGGCTTCTCCACGGCGCCGCGCCGCACCGAATTGGCGGGCAGGGGAGTAGGGCTCGACGTCGTGCGTTCGAACGTGGACAATCTCAACGGCGAAATCGAGGTCGAGACCGAGAAGGGTATCGGCACGCGTTTCACCTTGAAGGTTCCGCTGACGTTGATTATTTCGCAGGCGTTATTCGTGCAGTGCGGCGAACAGACGTTTGCCTTCCCGTTGGGCTTTGTGGAGGAAATCCGCCGCATTCGCCCCACCGAAATTGAAGAGGTAGGCGGCAAGCTCATCACCAAGGTGCGTGACGTGCTGACCGAAGTAGTGCGTTTCGACGAGGCCTTGCAGTTGCCGCGCCTGCAGCCGATCAACGGCTATTTCCGCATGGTGCTGGTGAACATTGGCGGCCGTCAGGTGGGCGTTGTAGTGGAAGAGGTTCTTCGCAAAGACGAAATCGTCATCAAGAGTCTTGGCGAGTATTTGCATAATGTGAAGCTGTTTCCCGGCGCAACCATCGCGCCCGATGGCAGCTTGATTCTGCTGGTCGACATCAGCCGCCTGATCATGGGCGAATCGATTGAACGCCGTCCGCTGACCACCGTGATGAATGCCTCGCGACTCTTCATGCCGGGTGCAACCGCCGTGGCGCGCGGCGAGATTCCGGCTGCTGCCATGGATATCGTGGGCAAGGAAAAGCTGGTGGTGCTGGCCGACGACTCGATCTCCGTACGTAAGTTTGTGGGACGCATGCTGGAGAAAGCGGGATACCGCGTCAAACTCGCCTGCGATGGTTTGGAGGCTCTCGAGATTGCCACTTCGAATGCCTGCGACCTCGTGATCACCGATCTGGAGATGCCGCGAACCAATGGCTACGAATTGATGCTTCATCTGCGGCAAACGCCCAGCACCAGCAAGGTTCCGGTGATGGTGGTGACCTCGCGCGCCGGAGCAAAACATCGTGAGCGCGCCTTGAAGGAAGGCGCTGCGGCGTTCATGGTCAAACCAGTCCAGGAAGAATCGTTCATCACGCAGGTGTTGGACTTGATCGGAAGTTCGGGGCAGGTGCTAAACCCGCCCGTGGTTCATTAAGAGACGGACTCATGACTAATGGTGAAAAAATCCGTGTATTGGTTGCCGACGACTCGGCGTTCATGCGAAAGGTGCTGGTCAGCATTCTCGACTCCGACGGCACATTCGAGGTGGTGGGAGAGTCGCGGGATGGGCGCGAGACGGTGGAAAAGGCCGCCAAGCTCAGGCCACACGTCATCACCATGGACATCAACATGCCGCACATGGACGGCCTACGTGCCACTGAAATCATCATGTCCACCGAGCCGCGGCCAATTCTCATCGTGAGCGCGGAATCCAAGGATGGTGCTGACGCAACGCTGCGTGCGCTGGAACTGGGTGCCATCGATTTTGTAGCCAAGCCCAGTGGGGGCATCGATCTGGATATGTCGAGCGTTCGCGAGGAACTGGTGCGCAAGTTGCGCATCGCCTCAAAGGTTCGCGTTATCAGGAACCTGTTGCGCTCGACGCCCGCCAAAGCTGCCCGGGTTGATTCCACGCGTCCGGGGACTGCCTCTGTGGTGACCGGGGCGCGGCTGCCGGTGGCGGTGCTCGCGGCTTCCACGGGAGGTCCGGCAACCCTGATGAAGTTGATGCCCGCTTTTGGAGCTGACTTCCCCGCTGCGCTGCTGATCGTGCAGCACATGCCGGGGGCTTTTACCGCGCAATTTGCCGAACAGCTTGGCGCCGTCTCTCGGCTGCCGGTGAAACATGCCGCTCAGGGAGACGTTTTGCGTGCCGGACAAGTCTATGTCTGTCCCGGCGACTGCCATCTGAGGGTCGCTTCGGGGCGTATTGTGCTCGACGATGGCCCGCGTATCGCCGGTTACCGTCCCAGCATCGACGTGACACTGGAGTCGGTGGCAGCCTTGGCGGGTGCCAACGCGGTGGCCGCAATTCTTACCGGAATGGGAAACGACGGGGCGCGCGGCGTGATGGCAATCCAGGAAAACGGCGGATTGGTGATTGCGCAGGATGAGGCGACCTCGGTGATTTTCGGGATGCCCGCCGAGGCGATCAGGAGCGGCGCAGTGGCAAAGGTTCTTCCATTGGAGCAGATTGCCGCGGCGATTGCCCAACGGGTCGGTCCGCAACTGGGTTTGTCGCGGGTAGCGACATTATCGGGGCCAACGAAATAGGCGGAAACGACAGGTGGAAGCTTTGAAAGAGATGGAACGGCGTCCATTGTTTGTCTCGCGTTCGGTCAAGCCGGTTGCGGCCACAGCCGGTCCCGTGATCCTGTTTACCGCCGGAGGAAAGCGGTTTGCGATTGAAGCCAGCGAGGTCGAAGAGATCCGCGATCGTGACGATCGTACTGCAATTCGGAAACTAAAGGGACCAGAGGCGATCGATTTTGCTTTGCAGGTCGGCCTGGGGGCCGGGATACTGGAGAGATTCGTAGTGCTAAAGCCCGGCGATTTCTCGCTTGGAGTGACCGATGTTGAGCGCATGACGCTTCTTCCCAAAGTGGTACCTCTTCCGGGGCTATTCCGGGGAGCGGAGCGACAGTGGTATCGCGGCCTCCTGGTGCTGGAGAACGACGTGATTCCACTCGTAAGAACGGAGTACTGGCGAAAGTCGGCACCCCGGCGCGAGGATTTGGGAGTGGCGCATGAATGACACGACGAGATTTGTGACATTTCCGCTGGGGGATGAACGCTATGCGCTGGATTCCAGCCAGGTGAAAGAATTGATCATGCCGAGCCGCGTTTACTCGTTCCCGCACGCCATGCGTTCGCTGGAAGGGGTTTTGATACGGCGCGGAACGGTGATCCCGGTCTGCGATCTGCGCGGAGCTTTTGGCCAAGGCACCGAACGTAACCTGTATGTGATTGCCCGTTGCAACTATGCCGGACGCGCCGAAACCGTTGCAATTCCGGTGAGTGGGGACTGCCAACTGGTGCAAGGACAGCGCGAAGAAACTCCCAGCGAGGTAACTTTCGTCGCTGGCCTATTGCATACGGGTGGAAAGACAGTTCCTCTACTGAATCTCGACCAGGTTATGGCACACTGCATTCAGCCAGCCAATGGGTTGGCCAGCGAGGCACGGCGATGAGCACAAATGGAGCTCCCAATCAGAAAATTCTGCTGATTGACAGCAATGTGTTTTTTGCCCGTCGTCTCACGGCGGCTCTTAAGGCGCATGACTTCGAGGTTATCCACACCACGCAGGCCACTTATGCGCTCACCATGCTGGAGTGGGATGCGCCAACGGCCATCCTGTGCGCCACCAATTTGCGCGAGATCAATGTCTTTGACCTTCCGCGGATTTTGCACAATGACGCCGCCACTACGAATATTCCCATTCTCGCCATGGGCGAAGGGGGCGAGCAGGCGTTAATGGAAGCTTTCCGCGCCGGATGTGACGATTACCTGGATCGCCGTCGCGGCCCGGAAAACATTGCCGCGCAAGTGCGTACCTTCCTGCTCAGCCGATCCGAGGGCTTTCATCCCACGCAGATGCTGGAGTCGGAGCAGACCGTGCTGGAGGGCAGCCTCTCGCACCTCGATCTGCCGGGCGTTATCCAGATGCTCGCGCACTCAAGGCAGTCGGGCGTACTCTACATCAATGCAGGGCTGTTGGACGGAACCATTTTCTTCAATCGGGGAGAGGTGCTGCACGCGGAAGTTGGCGAGATAATCGGAAATGACGCGGTGATTCGCATCATCAAAAATTGCAATGGCCTGGATCGCGGCGTGTACAAATTTGTGCCCGGTTCATTGGCCGCAACCCGGACGGTATTTCGTTCCGTGACGGAACTGATGCTGGAATCATTGCGTGAAATCGACGAAGAGCGCGCAGCCAGCGACGGAGGCTACAAATGAGCGCAAAGCCGGTGGTTTATTTCATCGACGACAGCGCGACCATGCGCGAGGTGATCAAAATCGCCTTCCGCCGTGAAGATCTCGAGGTCATTACCTGCCACGATGCCAGCAGCGCCATGGACCTGATGGACCATAGCGCTCCCGACGTGGTGATCACCGACGTCATTATGCCGGGCCGCGATGGATACGACGTGTGCCAATACATCAAGCAGCATCCGCGCTTTGGGCAAACCCCCGTAATTCTGATGTCGGGCGTCGTGAACAAAGGAGTAGCGGAGCGCGCCTTTGCAGTCCATGCCAATGAGTTGATTCGCAAACCTTTCCAACCGCAGGACCTGATCGCGAGGGTACGTCATTTGCTGGCCGCCCCGGTGGAGGTGACTACGGAAAACGAACATCCCCCGGAAGACGCCGCCGCGGTACTGAGCAGTATTTTCAGTGGTCCAATGCCGTCGCGCCCTGGGCATGGTCAATCGCGCACAAGCGGACCGGTTCCAGTTCCTCGCACCGCATCGCGCATTTCTTCGCCGTCCATTGCCGCAACCGTAGCGGCTGCACTCACTCCGCCGGTGGCGGCGCCGCCGGTTTCCATTCCCGGCGCCCAAATTACCGGTTCGGCGCAATTGCAGGTTCCGCCTCCTCAGCCCGGAAGAGTTCCTCCTCCTCCGATTGCCGGAACCAGTACTGACGCAGGAAGAATGCGCCTGGATATATTGCGCCTGCACAGCCAGATCAAGAAGCTTGAGTTGGAATTAGTCGCCGAAAGAGAATATTCAAAAGCGCTGGAACAGCACCTGAATACATTACAGGAAAACGAGTAAACCGGCTTTAATCCTTTCCAGTAGCCTGGGTCGCTCCGGGCTTTTTTCTTTGGTGTGCCGAGCAAGCGGGTACCCCCATTCAAGCCCCGCTGTTGGGCATGAGTGGAGAGTCTGGGCGAATGGCACCACCGGCCCTGCACTTCCTCTTGCAGTTTGAGGTGTCATGCTGAATGCAGTGAAGCATCCCCGCTCCGCTCAAGTTTCCTGCGCAATCCCAGAGTCACCTCAACCGGCCAGCCCGCCTTAGCAATAGAGCCTCAGAACTGTCAAATATCTGTTCTGCCGCTCTGCCGTTTTTGCTGGCGCCCCCTTCGCACTCAAAGCGATGAACGGCCAGCCCGAGGGCTGGCCGTTCTGCCTGACAGGGGAGGGGGTCTGTGACCATTAGCTGCGCACAAACTTCCGCCGCAAAGTCCCAGCTAGACCCAGTATCCCGGAACCAAGCAGGAGCAAGGTACCAGGTTCCGGCGTCATCATGGCGTTCGCGCCGTAGTAAGTCGGGCCAGAGCCGTTTGGAGTAGAGGGAAATTGCAGACTGCCGCTATACAGGTAATCGTTGTATTCGAAAGTACCCCAATGGTCAGTGGGTGTGGGCCCATAGCCCCATCCATTGCCGTTTGTGAAGGCGACCACGTTGTAGACAAGCCCAGCAGTAACCTGAGCGGGATTCGTGAAATTCCAATAGTAGCCGTCGTACAGGGTATCGGCTGTTGTGACCGTGGTCGAGGTCAGAAGGGTGCCGCCGATTGTGTACAGTCCCACTGTCTCGGGGTTCGCGTTGGTGTTCCCAGCGTAAATGCCGAGAGCGCAGACCGTGCCGCTTGTATTCGCGATAAACACGTCGCCGAGATTAACGAGACTGGGGTTCCAATTGACGGTCACGGAAGCTGCCGGCGCAGGCGACCAAGTATCGGTACCACATGTTGCGGCCGCTGCGCCAGCCACACCTAGCGCACTAAACAGGACCAGCAAGAGAGCAGTTCCCGCCAATGGGAATCTGCTTCCACACTTGAAAGACGAAGTCATCATCATGGCACCACCATCTGCCGGGCGGGATCTTATTCGCCTGACGCAGACCCACCCACCGTTCAGGGCCGCGACAGTTGCCGACCGAATAGATCGATCACCCCTTCTAGCTGCAATTGATTAGCCAATCTAAATTATTGATAAAACGACGGTTAAATCATGATCTTGAGTGAAAGCGCAAAATGTTGCGGTTCTCAGTGGAAAGATGTTCCACTGCCTTGCCACGACGTACTGCTATAGCGTTGGCTGCGGCGCAGGCCCCATGCAAGCCCCGTCGTTGGGCTAGAGTGGGGAGTGTGGGGCGAACGGCGACACCAGCCCGCACCTGCTCTTGCACTTTGAAATGTCATGCTGAACGCAGTGAAGCATCCCCGCTCCGCCCAAATTTCCTGCGCAGCCCCAGAGCCACCTCAACCGGCCCGTGCCCGGATTTACGGCCAAGGAACCAGAATTTCTCAGAGCAGGCGGGCGGGTTGGGCAATAGACGCTGTGCCCGTCACAGTCCTGTTTCTCGGGTAGTGCGCTACTTGGCGATGTATCGCCCACTAACCGCGGGATGCTGGCTTAAAAGGCTTATCGGAGCCGTGGAATCAGGCTGATTCGAGATGAGTAGTTGGAGGTGGCTAGTGAACCCCCTTATGCCCTCATATCGGTCGCCGTGGTTGTGGCAGCGTTTGCAACCGCTATGCCTACATGTATTGGCAACCATCGTGCTCGAATAGCATTCGCCCCACTGAATGGCTGGCGGCCAAGAAAGGCCGTCAGCCGCTTCCCAATTTATTCCTCTAACATATAGGCTCGATCTTTTGCCCATTGGCGAGGAAACAGCTTCCCTGCTTTTTCCGGATCCAACTGAACTCCTGCCAGTTCGGCCGCACGCGTCAGCACGGGGTCGCGGTTGGCGGCAAGATCCGCACCGGATGGGAGAAGCATCTCGTCCGGCGTCACGCCTACGTGCTCCAGGCTTTTCCCGTCGGTCATCACCAACTCGGCACAGGTAATCTGTGCCCCAAAGACGAGAAAATTATTTTGGAAGGCGGTAGTACCTATCCTGTGCGGAAAAAACTTGGCTTCCATAGTCATGCCGGATGTCCGGTCTCCCAGAACGGTGCCTCGTTTCCCAATCTGCACGACGCGCGCGAACAGCTCCGCAGCCGAAGCCGATCCACTGTCCACCAACACGATCAGCTTTCCATCGAAGACGTGATGGCGATTGCTCTTCGCCAGCACCGGCTCGGTCTTCTTGCGAGAGACACGATCCGCAATCTTGACGTCGCTGTGGAACAGACCGCCGAGCCAGTATCGCAGAACCGCTTCGGAACCGCCCCCGTTACCCCTCAAATCCACGATCAGAGCCTTGTGGCTGCGTGCCTTGTCCAGCAATCCCTCTACTTCAGATTCTGCCTGAAAAAAGGATGGAAACTTCACAATCATCAGAGCGTCGTCCATCTCCTCAACCCGCGGATGCGCCAGATCCCTTCGCTCCTCGGCGTCCAGCCTCTGGCGCATCCTGGCCAAGTCCACATTGACACTGATCTTCTCGGCCCGCTTGACGGTAGCCTTCACATCCATGTTGTGAAACTTCTTCGAAGCGCTATCCACCAAACCAACCTGCAACACAGATTGTGGCGACAAGACATTGAGGGCATAATGCATCCTCGACATGGTTCCCCGCGTGGGCGCGAATCCATCGATGGTCACGACCTCGTCTCCCGGCTTCAAACCCTTGGCTTCGGCATCACTCCCCGGCTTCACCATGGTCACAAAACAGCGGTCGCCTACCGTCTGGAACTGCCAGCCGTATTCCACCTGTACAGCGTATCGGGGTGGCATAAAGATCGTGTGGGAATCGTTCAGCGTTTCCAAGGCGGCCGCCACCTCCGAAGTTGCCCGCTCCAGGGTCGTTGCCCTCGCGATTTCAGCGTCCGCGGCGCGCACCGTCGCCTCCCAATCGACGCCATGGAACTTCGAATCGTAGTAATTCTGCCGGACATCGGCGGCAATGATCTTCAGCATTTCCTGGGCCCGCTCACGGTCAATGCGGGAGAGATTCTGCGGCCATCCCATCGTTCCCATCGACGCGACTACCGCAACCTGCAAGAAAAACTGTCCGAGGACACTGCAGACATCTCGTTTCCGGATCATTATTCGTGCTCCACAAGAAGAGATAAGACATTAAGAACGGAATAACATCTGCCCAACACTCTACGCCACAGCAGGCCGCACTTCCAGAGTTGCGCGTTACCCGTCTATAGCAAGCCCAGGGCGTCCGCTGTTCCGCTTAAATTCGCAAATTCTCCCCCGACTTACATGCTGTCAAGCGAAAATTCTTGGCTGTTATCCGTAACCTGTTGAGTCAAGAACAAATAGAGTTTTATGTCAGATGAGGGGATCGCCCCTGCAATTTGCTATCCTGAAGATAGGGACAGGATAGGTTAGGCTCGATAGCGACTCCTAACCTCCGTGTTTTCAGATTTTTGACAGGAAATATAGGGGGTAGGGGGACAGTGAAGTTTGCCCTGGGTTACGACCGAATTGCGCTATCCAAACAGAATTTCTTTAGTCCTCAGCTCTTTCACCATATCGCGTAACTTTGCCGCGCGCTCGAACTCGAATCTCTTCGCCGCGTCGCGCATGTCTTCTTCCATCTTCGCGATAAAGGCGTCGAGTTGTTCTTGCGACTTGAACTCGGGCAAGCCGTCGTTTTCGATTGGGACTTCCGCGTAATCGGCGGCGATGACATGCGCCAGAGACATATCGGCGGCGCGGCCTACGCTCTGCGGCGTGATTCCATTTTCGACGTTGTAAGCTTCCTGAATGGCGCGGCGGCGGTTGGTTTCGCCGATCGCTTTCTTCATCGAGTCGGTCATGCGGTCGGCGTAAAGAATAGCGCGGCCCTCCACATGACGCGCGCAGCGGCCAATGGTCTGAACCAGCGATCCCGCCGAACGCAGGAAGCCTTCTTTGTCCGCGTCCAGAATTGCCACCAGAGAAACCTCGGGCAGGTCGAGCCCCTCGCGCAATAGATTGATGCCGATCAATACATCGAACTCGCCCTTGCGCAGGTCGCGCAGAATGTCGATGCGCTCCAGTGTCTCGATCTCCGAATGCATGTAGCGGCAGCGCACGCCAACCTCGGCGTAATACTCGGCGAGATCCTCGGACATACGCTTGGTGAGCGTAGTTACCAGCACGCGTTCATCCTTTGCCGCGCGAACGCGAATCTCATGCAGCAAATCGTCGATCTGCCCCTTGACGGAACGCACCTCGACCTGCGGATCGACGAGCCCTGTAGGGCGGATAATCTGCTCCACGATCACGCCAGCAGCTTTGGTCAGTTCATACGGTCCCGGCGTTGCGCTCACGTAGATCACCTGGTTGACTCGCGCCTCGAATTCCTCGAAGGTGAGCGGGCGATTGTCGAGCGCGCTGGGCAGACGGAAGCCGTAGTCGATCAGGTTCTGCTTGCGTGAGCGGTCACCATGCCACATCCCACGCACCTGCGGCACGGTCTGGTGAGACTCGTCCATGAAGAGCAGGAAGTCGCGCGGCACATAGTCCAGCAGGGTCGGCGGAGGCTCACCCGGCAGCCGCCCGGTGAAGTGCCGCGAGTAGTTCTCAATGCCGTGGCAATAGCCCATCTCCTTGATCATCTCGAGATCGAAGCGCGTTCTCTGATGGATGCGTTGCGCCTCGACAATGCGTCCCTGATTTTCCAGTTCCTTTTCCCACCACAACATCTCCTGCACAATGGAATCCACCGCCGCGCTCTTGGTTTCCGGCTTCATCACGTAGTGAGATTTTGGATAGATGGGCAAGCGCTGATACTTCTGCTTGACGGTGCCGAAGAGCGGATCGATCTGCGAGAGCGACTCGACCTCGTCGCCCCAGAGTTCGATGCGATAAGCGTTGTCGTCGTAAGTGGGATAAACCTCGATCACATCGCCGCGCACGCGGAATGTGCCGCGCTTGAAGTCGCTCTCCGTGCGTTCGTAGAGAATCTCAACCAGCTTGCTGGTGATGTCCTTGCGCTTGATCTTCTGGCCCTTTTCAAGGAAGAGCAGCATTCCGTAATAGGCTTCCGGCGAGCCCAAGCCGTAGATGCAACTGACCGATGCCACGATGATGCAGTCGCGGCGCTCAAAGAGCGAACGCGTGGCGGAGAGCCGTAGCTTGTCCAACTCATCGTTGACGGTCGATTCCTTCTCGATGTAAATGTCACCGGCGGGAATGTATGCCTCCGGCTGGTAATAGTCGTAGTAGGAGACGAAATACTCAACGGCGTTGTTGGGGAAGAAGCTCTTGAATTCGTGATAAAGCTGCGCCGCCAGCGTCTTGTTGTGAGCCATGACGAGCGCGGGGCGCTGGCATTCCTCAATGACCTTGGCCATCGTGAACGTCTTGCCGGAGCCGGTGACGCCGAGCAGCACCTGGTGCTTTTCGCCCTCGCTGAGGCCGCGCGTAAGTTGCTCAATGGCGCTGGCCTGATCTCCCTGCGGCTTGTAGGTGCTATGGACCTTTAATTCCATGATCGGCAGGAGTCCCCACTCCCCTTCGAGTTCCACCCGGCTCACTAGGGAGCTGCGGCGGGCTCAGAGTAACTCTTGATTATAACGTGCGGCGCGGAGGTGCAAATAGAATCAGAAAGTATGCTTTTTCCTTGACGCGACCTAATGCGCGGCGAGACCATCGCACACATGGATTCGCTGAGAAAGTTCATTGCCGCATTGTGGAAGAAATGGTGGGCACTTATGAGCTGTGCTGCGTTTACCATTCTTACGCTGTATGCCGCCCTCGAGAACAAAGGCAATGCTTGGGTCGTATCCGGCGTTGCGGCTTTAGCAGCATTCTTTTTTCTAATCGCAGCATTTGGTGCATGGCTGGACGAGCATCGCAAGGTTTCGTCCGCAGAGAAGAAGTTGTCAGATTTTGAACCACATTTCATTTTTAACATTGGCACAATGTTATGGGTATACGACGACCTGGAAAAGCGGACCCTCTTTTTTCCGATGGCGAGAATCCTGAATCGAGGGCATTCGTCCGTAACGGCCAATTGGAATGCGTTCTATCGGATCTCGGGAAGCTCGGAGACGATGATCCCTCTTTGGTTGCGGGGGCCGTACAAGATCTCACTCGGTGAAGAAGAGCTGGTTCTAGAGAATAGCGAGCTTTTGAATGCTAAGACGACGGAGAAGTCGATAGAGCGGGGAGGTGTGGCGAACGGAAGGCTACTGTTTACACTCGCGGGTGACCGATCCAGCCAAATCAAGTCTCTCCAATACACCATTGAATTCACATGTGAAGACTACCAAGGAACTACCTACGCGGCCACCTACACGCCTTCACCTGAACCCCTCACTGCGCTTCTAACGCTTCCCCACGAACGGGCTAGCCGTAGACAGATTGAAACGGTTTCCCCTAACGCGTCACTCCTTCCGGGAAAAAGTGAATGAAAAGAGTCACGCTGCGCAAACTGCCATAAAACAATAATGCCGAATCTCTAATCGAGGGCGGGTTCTATATATGAAAGGGGATGTCAAGAGAAAAGACATTTCCTTTTAGAGAACCTGTCCGTTAGCCGCACGCCCAGGTTAGGTCGTGGACCCGCCTGCGGCCTATCAAAGACCTATGGTTTCCTTCTGCGTTGGATGTTATCAAGCATCCGCAGTGCTTGGCGCTCGGCTTCGGAGCGAGCATCTGCTCCCTCACGGAGTTCACGGCGGAGCGCCTCATTGCTGCCTGCAGCCCTCTTGAGTTGCTCGTGTAACGCTTCACTTTGGTCGGCGGCGGCGGCTGCCGAGGACCTCAGGGACGACTCAAGACTATCCAGACGACAATCCAAAGACTGTGCGAGACTGCCAATCTCGTCAATCATTCGGTCTCCAAGACGCTCGATCGCTTGACCCAGCGAACGAAATCCTGCAATTAGTGTCTCTGTTGTGCGGCGCTGCTCATAGACGATCGAGAAATGTGGAATTGATTGTGCTTTTCGATACAGACGGTTGAGACGGTCGTGGAGCGCAGTGGGATCTGGGAGAACGGAAACGCCAAGTGCAAACTCTGGAGCATCGCCGTCAAGTTGCGCAGCTTCTGTAATGTACGCGGTCTTAGCTGCTTGGATCACCGAAAGAGCATGATGAAACGCGCGCACCTTGGCAAGAGCTTCCTCAATGGCCTCCCAAAATGGGGACGGCAGCTTGCTCTTCAACTCATCTTCGGCGCGGTCCAGTATGATCTCTGCTTCGCCAAGAGTGATTGACAGCGAATCTGCTGCGCGCCGAGCTTCAGCGGTTAGTTGGTGTAGCCTAGCTAGGGCCATCTTCCGAGCGGTAGTCCTAGCGGCGGCCTCTGCCTCGAGCCGCGCACGTTTAGCGGCGGCCTCCGCCTCAAGCCGCTCACGTTCATACCTCCTTTTCCGCTCCCTTGCGGACATCTGAAGAGGGACTGTCACCGCCACCACGAAGCCAACGAGTACGAGCAATGCCGTCTTGACAGGATTGTGACGCGTCCAGTCGCCCATCGTCGGCGACCGATCTGTGTACTTAAATTGCCCGGTCTCTCGTAGGTGACTCGTCGCAATGAAGACACCACCATCCGAAAATTCGAGTCGAGACACTTCTAGCTTCAGCCCGGGTTGCCGAACCTCCCAGCCATACGTCATGACGCCCAACTCGCTAACGCGAATTGGCGCACAAATAATCGGCTGGACTGTCGAGAACCACAGCCACCCATCTCGGCGTCCTTCTATCTGCACACAGTGACTGCCATTTGGCGCGATTACTGTAGGCTGATACACGCCCTCGACTGGCTTTACAAGCTCATAATGGTCTCCGCACCCAACCGTGATTGACGTCAGGAAAATCAGGGAGGCCATCACGACGAGCACCCCTCCAGACGGACCACGCTGCCCCAAATTCTTCTGATGCATACAGGCCTCGTTTCTCACAGCGCGCAGAAGTCCGCTACAGTCGTATGTGACGACGCAAGTCCTTCGCATGCGGTGGGGAAACACGACGGAAAACTGCCCGTAGCAGAAGGTATCGAAAATCAGATTAGAAATTGCCGCAGGATTATACCTCAGAATTAGAGAACTGGTAACCTATTCCATCGAGAATCTCGTCCAATCCGGGAACTCGCGGGTTGGCGTATTTTGCATACACAATGGCGTGTTGTGCATATCGGAGAACGCGGCGAGCATCTAAATTAGTAACATGTTCAACGCAAAAGCCTACTCCGCTGCCAGTGCAACATCGACGCTCGCCTCCACCGTGATCGCGCGTCGCGATCCAACCGAACACGATGTACAGATCGAAATTCTCTTCTGCGGCATTTGTCACTCCGATCTCCACCAGGTTCGTAACGAGTGGAGCGGCGTGATGCCCACCGTCTACCCCTGCGTTCCTGGCCACGAAATCGTCGGCCGCGTGACCAAGGTTGGCTCGGCGGTTACCAAGTTCAAAATTGGCGATCTCGGTGCCGTCGGCTGCATGGTGGATTCGGACGGCATCTGTCCCGAGTGCAAGGCGGGACTCGAACAGTTTTGTCTGAAGCCGACCTTCACCTACAACTTCCCCGATAAGCATCTGGGAGGCGTAACGTATGGCGGATATTCAGAAAGCATCGTCGTCGACCAGAGATTTGTCCTGCACGTTCCCAAGAATCTCAACCTTGCCGGAGCCGCTCCTCTGCTGTGCGCCGGAATTACGACCTATTCGCCCATGCGCCACTGGGGCGTCACCAAGGGCAAGAAAGTTGGCGTGGTCGGGCTCGGTGGACTCGGCCACATGGGCGTGAAGTTTGCACACGCGCTCGGGGCCCACACCGTAGCCTTTACCACTTCGCCAAGCAAGAAGGACGACGCACTTCGCCTTGGGGCTGATGAGGTCGTCATCTCGAAGAATGTGGACGAGATGAAGAAGCACGCTGGCAGCTTTGATTTCATCCTTGACGCTGTTGCCGCCGACCACGACATCGGTGCATACATCAACCTGCTGCGCCGCGATGGCAACATCACACTTGTCGGTGCACCAGAAAAGCCTCTGGCCGTCTCAGCGTTCGGCCTGATCATGGGCCGTCGCAGCCTCTCCGGTTCTCCCATTGGCGGCATTGCCGAAACCCAGGAGATGCTTGATTTCTGCGGCGCGCACAACATCACCTCCGATGTCGAAGTCATCCCCATCCAGAAGGTCAACGAAGCTTACGAGAGACTGCTTAAGTCAGATGTAAAGTACCGCTTCTCAATCGATATGGCTTCTCTCAAGTCTGAGTAAACCTTATGAACAAGCACTTTCGCGTCTCCGGTAGCACATTTTCGAAGTTGGAAGAACTGGGAGTCCGTGCCTCTGCGGTGTTGCGCAGAGCCGGACTTCCGCAGGGTCTTATCGCTCAGCCGAGCGCACTCCTCAAGACCGAGGAACTCTTTGCCCTTTGGAATGCCGTTGGCGAGGTCAGCGCCAATCCGGCGATCGGTCTCCAACTCGGCACGGAAACCAAGACCGAACGATTCAGTCCCACCGGTCTGGTTGCGCTCGCATCGGAGAATCTCGGCGCAGCCGTAGACCGAATAGCGCGCTACAAACAGCTCACTTGCCCGGAAGAAATTCTGCAAGAGAAAGACGACGAAGAGTGGCGCATCCAGTTCCGCTGGCTTCTGGCAGATGAAGTCGAGCCTCCGGTGCTCAATGAATGCTGCTTTGCCTGGGTGCTTTCGATTGCCCGCCACGGTACGGGTACACGCATCTCGCCGCTCCGCGTGGAGTTTGTGCAGCCCCGCGCACACGCCAGGATCATCGAGCGTCACCTCGGCTGCCCCGTCGTCAGCGGAGCCCCCAAAAACGTAATTGTTTTTCGAGCCTCCGACGCGCAGCGGTCATTCGTTACCCGGAATGCCGAACTCCTGGGAATGCTCGCGCCGCAGTTCGAGGAAGAGTTGAAACAGGAGAACGGGGACGAGAACTTTGTCGAGCGTGTCCGCATCGCGATACAGCAAAAACTAACGGGCCGGCGTCCGGCCATCGAGGATATCGCCGATGCGTTACACATTAGCACCCGTTCCCTGCAACGGCGTTTGCAAGACGCAGGAGCCAGCTTCCACCAAGTTCTGGAAGAAGCTCGTCATCGCCTCGCTCGCCACTATCTCAATAACTCGGTTCTCGAGCTGAATGAAGCTGCATACCTTCTGGGATACAACGACTCAAATTCATTCGTCCGCGCCTTTCGTACGTGGGAAGGAATGCCGCCCGCTCGCTGGCGCGAAGAGCAGCGTGCAAGAGCAGCGTCTTAACCCAGACGCCATTCGACAAGGAGCAATCATGCAAAAACGTAAACTCGGAAAAAGTAATCTTGAAGTGTCTGCAATCGGCCTTGGCTGCATGGGAATGAGCTTTTCCTATGGCCCGCCGAAAGATAAGCGGGAGATGACCGCGCTTCTCCGCGCCGCCGTGGAGCGCGGCATCACGTTCTTTGACACCGCCGAAGTCTATGGCCCCTTTACGAACGAGGAGCTTGTCGGCGAAGCGCTCGCTCCCTTTCGTGGACAAGTGGTGATCGCAACAAAATTTGGGTTCGACGTCAGCCCTAATTTCGATCCCCGGGGAATGACGGGCGCGCCTGGACTGAACAGCAGGCCGGAGCACATCAAGCAGGCAGTCGAAGGCTCGCTGAAGCGGCTCAAGACCGATACGATCGACCTGCTCTATCAGCATCGTGTTGACCCGAACGTGCCGATTGAAGATGTCGCCGGTGCCGTAAAGGAACTGATTCAAGAAGGCAAGGTCAAGCACTTCGGACTTTCCGAGGCGGGCGCAAAGACGATTCGTCGCGCACACGCGGTTCAGCCGGTCTCGGTTCTCCAGAGCGAATACTCCTTGTGGACAAGAACTCCCGAGAATGAAGTGATACCGACTCTCGAGGAACTCGGAATTGGTTTGGTGCCGTATAGCCCTCTCGGCAAGGGTTTCCTGACGGGAGCGATGAACGAAAATGCGAAATTCGACAGCTCCGATTTCCGCAGCACCCTTCCTCGCTTTACGCCCGAGGCACTCAAGGCGAACCAGGTCCTCATTAAGCTGCTCGGCAGCATCGCGGAGCAGAAGAAAGCGACTCCAGCTCAGATTGCGCTCGCTTGGCTGCTTGCGCAAAAGCCGTGGATCGTTCCGATCCCCGGCACAACGAAGCTGAACCGCCTTGAAGAGAACATGGGAGCAGCGGTTGTCGAACTGACCTCCGGCGACCTCCTTGAGATCGATGGCGCCGCCTCAAAGATCAAGGTTGAAGGCGCACGGTACCCGGAGCGCCTCGAAAAAATGACCGGCCTCTAAGCGGCAAGATGAAAAAGAAAGCTAGTTGACGACCAGAAAATAAACCAAATAAGTGAGTGACGCAGAAAATGGAAATCAAAAGAATAGGCTCGCAACCTTCCGTCAAGGGACCGTCAGATTGGTTCACTGGCACCGTACGGATCGACCCACTGTTTCAGGCACCCGCTCCGGCATTTGTCCAAGGTGCCAGCGTAACCTTTGAGCCGGGTGCGAGGACTGCATGGCATACCCACCCGCTTGGTCAGACTCTCATTGTTACGGCTGGCTGCGGCTGGGTTCAGCGCGAAGGCGGACAAATCGAGGAGATCCGGCCCGGTGATGTGGTCTGGTTCTCTCCCGGCGAAAAACACTGGCATGGGGCTACGCCAGCCACGGCCATGACCCACATCGCGATTCAGGAACAGCTCGGCGGAAAGGTCGTCGAGTGGATGGAAAAGGTCAGCGACAAACAGTACCAGCGATGACCCAAGGTTCACGATCATCTTTGCTATTGAGCCGGAGCCCCACCTTCACCGCGCGGTCTTTGTGCGGGTAAGGTGGATGCAGCCCCGTCCTCCACTTGCAATCCACTTGGAATTTCGCTAGTAAGTTCCGGATGTGCTAGTTTCGGTTCTGTAATCTGCATGCACTAGAACTAATTCCTGGGAGTCCTGCCTATTATTTTGATGGAAAAGGAGTGCCAACTGAACGCGAAGCACTTGAACCGCAAGTTCGGTGGGCTATCTTTGGCGGAGTGCCTCGTATGGTTCACGTTTGCGGCGATTGCAGCCGTGGCGATCTGCTTTCACGAGCCTTGGGCGGATGAAGCACAAGCCTGGCTCATCGCGCGCGACCTTGGCATCCCGGGAATTCTGCATCAGATGGGGTACGAAGGCAGTCCTCCGCTCTGGCATCTTCTGCTCTGGGTACTGATTCGCCTGCATCTTCCCTATACAGCGCTTCCTGCCGTATCTTTTGTCCTCGTAGCCGCTGGAGTGTATATCTGGCTGCGCTGGAGCCCGCTTCCTGCACCTGTCCGCTTGCTGGTTCCGTTCACCTTCTATTACCAGTATCAGTACGCGGTTGTGGCTCGAAGTTATGCAATGTCTACCTTCCTGGCTTTCGCGGCGGTTGCGCTCTGGAGAGCGAAGCCATTTCGCGTGATTTCCTTTGGGTTAGTTGTTGCGTTGCTCGCACAAACTAACATGCATGGGTTCACGATCGCTGGAGGAATTGCCTGCGCATTTGCATGGGAATGCATTGGGGACTTCCGCAAACAACGTCCATCGCGCGCCCGAATCATCCAGACCAGCGTAGCCGGAATCATCGTGCTGGCTTCTGCGGTAATTGCCCGGTTTCTCGCCAAACCACTTCCGGACTGTAGTTTCAGGGCGGCAATCCAATTTCGAAAGGGAACCACGTTTGGAAGCATCGCCAGTGGACTGAGCGGCCTCCCCAAGCTGGGCATAGCGCTCGGCTTGAACATGACTTGGGGACTGAGCCTGCTGCTCATTTTCACAATCTGGGCGATTGCCTTAAAGAAACGCACTTTCGTGCTCCCGTCGCTGGCGACCATGGTATTGGCCTACCTGGTTACTACCGGAAACCTCGCTGCCTCCGGAATTTGGGGAGGAGTGCTCTTACTAATTCTGGTGCTCTCCTGGTTTTTTGCGGAGAAGCAACTGGCTTGTGCTCTCCCGTTCATCTTCACCGTTCTCGCCATGGGATTGGTTTGGTCCCGGCCGTGGCACTTCGGCATGGCACTGACGGCGTTTCTGGTTTCCGTATGGGCAGCGTGGCCTGCCGAACATAAGCCTCAGTTTGAATTTCCGGCACAAATTCTTACATTGCTCTTGGCCGTGTTGCTGCTGCTCCAACTGCCATCGACGGCAGAAACGATACGCGATGAGGTGCAAGGTTCCTATTCCGGCGCGGAAGCTACGGCTGAGTTTCTTCGTCCCTACGTGGGCCGCAGACCCATTTATTGCGTGAATTTCTACGGAACGGGAGTCGAGGCCTATTTCGACCGGAATATCTTTGCCGACTGGCCTACGGCATTCTGGACCTGGTCAAATCGGAGGGCGTCCGAATCCAGTCGAATTCTCTACGAGCCACCGCCCAATAACGCGATCATCGTGGTTCCTACCGGCGGCCAGTCTTCTCTCAAGCGCGCAAAGTCCGAACTCGCGAGCGGTCAGCTCACGAAGCGGCATTTTCTGAAGAGGCGCGAATTTTGCGGGGCACAATTTTGGATGGGCGGAGTGTCTGAGTATGAGTGTTATGAAATTTACGAGAGACAGCTTCATAACACCCGGTAACAGGCAACGGGTAACGCGGAAACTCAGCCTACTGCATTCCCAGCACTTCCAGCACTTCCCGTGGATGGTCGATCAGCACGTCGGGGGGATGAATTTTCAGCGACTCCGGCGACAGTCCGTAGGTGACGCCGATGGAAAATATTCCGGCATTGTTCGCGGTCAGTATGTCAGTCTTCGAGTCGCCGATCATGACGGCCTGCCCGGGTTCGGCGCCATGCTCCTGAAGTAGCTTGAGAGCTCCCTCAGGATCGGGTTTCTTGGTGGCGAAGCTGTTTCCGCCGTAAATCTGCGACATGAATGGGGAGAGATTGAGGCCATCGCAAATTCCGCGCGAGGGGTTGATTGGCTTATTCGTGAGCACGGCCATTTGCATATCGCCGCGCCCGCGAAGGGTCTGTAGCACATCCATCACGCCGGGATAGACGAACGTGTTGTCGAGTTTGTGCTCGCGATAATAGTCCAGGAAGTGCTTAAGCGCAGTTTGCACAAAGGGCTCGTCCTGAGGATCACCGAGAACTTTGCGCACCAGTACGGGAGCGCCTTCGCCAATGAAGCTCGCGATCGTCTCTACGGACAGTTCAGGGCGCTTCAACTGGCGTAACATCGCGTTGATGGCGTTGGCTAGGTCCAGTTCGCTGTCCACCAGCGTTCCGTCCAGGTCCCAAAGAAGCAGCTTTATCTGTGCGGCGGGAATCGGCCGCTTAGTCTCTATCATCTCACTCTTAGTATATTCACAGCCGACGGCTGCCGCCCAGGTTTTCGGCCATGAGGTCACAATTTGGAGTTTTCGGCAAGCTTCCGGCATCTAACCAGAGTGGCGGGGATATCCATCGAGGGAAGCGCGAAATGGCGTCGAAAGTAATGCAGGGCGATGTAGATTTCAAGGTGGAAAAAAGTTACGAAGGTTTGCTTCCAGATCGGCTACTTGACTCGTATCGTCTGATGTATCTTTCGCGGCGCATTGACGACCGCGAGATTCTGCTCAAGCGCCAGCAAAGAGTTTACTTCCAGATCTCCTGCGCGGGGCACGAAGCCCTACTAGTTGCTGCCGCGGCGAATCTGCGCCCAGCTTACGACTGGTTTTTTCCGTACTATCGAGACCGCGCGCTATGCCTTGCACTCGGAGTCACGCCGGAAGCCATGTTGTTGCAGGCCGTCGGTGCCAAGGACGATCCTGCCTCCGGCGGCCGCCAGATGCCCTCACACTGGGGCAGCCGTGAGCACAATATTTTCACTACCTCTTCGCCGACCGGAACCCAGTTTCTGCAAGCTGTGGGATGCGCCGAGGCAGGGCGCTACTTCACCCATCATCCCGCGGCGGACGCGAAGGTGGACGGCGACTATCGCGAGTTCAAGGATGTGCAGCATCACGCCGACGAAGTCACCTACGTTTCCGCCGGAGAGGGCACCACGTCACAGGGCGAGTTCTGGGAATCCATGAACACGGCGTCCATAAGCCGATTGCCGGTGCTCTATGTCATAGAGGACAACGGCTACGCCATTTCGGTTCCGGCCAGGTATCAGACCCCGGGCGGCAACATCAGCCGTCTTGTGGCGAATTTTCCCAACTTTCACTTTGAAGAGTGCGATGGAACCGATCTACTGGAAAGCTATGCTGCAATGCGCCGCGCCGTGGAGCATATCCGCTCCGGCAACGGTCCCGCCTTGGTGCATGGCCATGTGATCCGTTCCTACTCGCACTCGCTCTCTGACGATGAGAAACTTTATCGGCCGGAGATTGAACGCAAGCAGGATGCCGAGCGCGATCCCATTGTGCGCTTCCAGAAATTCCTGATTTCAGAGGGCATCCTTGATGCGGCCGGGGTGCAGAGCCTGCGCCATGACGTCGATGCCGAAGTGCAGGCCGCAGCCGATGCCGCACTGGAAGCGCCGTTTCCGGAGCCATCCAGCTACGCCCTCCACGTTTACTCGGAGAATTTGAAGCCTACCGCGAAGAGCTTTGATTCGGCTCCTGTTTCCGAAGGCGGCGACCGTACCATGGCCGACCTTATTAATAAGTGTTTGCGTGACGAGATGCGCCGCGACGAGCGCATCGTGATTTTTGGCGAAGATGTGGCTGATTGTGCCAACGACGAGTATCTCGAAGACAAGAAGCTAAAGGGAAAAGGCGGCGTCTTTAAGCTTACTACCGGACTGCAGCGCGAGTTCGGTTCCGGTCGCGTGTTCAACTCACCGCTGGCCGAGGCCAACATTGTGGGGCGCGCGCTGGGCATGGCCACTCGCGGATTGAAACCGGTCGTGGAGATTCAGTTCTTCGACTACATCTGGCCAGCCATGCATCAGCTTCGCAACGAACTGCCGCTGATTCGCTGGCGCTCGAACGATGCATTCTCCTGCCCAGCGGTGATCCGCGTCGCCATTGGAGGCTATCTCACTGGAGGTGCCGTCTACCACTCGCAATGCGGCGAGAGCATCTTCACCCACACGCCCGGCATGCATGTTGTGTTTCCTTCCAACGCGCTCGATGCGGCGGGATTGCTGCACACGGCCATCCGCTGCGACGATCCGGTACTCTTTCTGGAGCACAAGCGGCTCTACCGCGAACCCTTCGGACGCGCCCCGTATCCTGGCCCGGATTACACGATTCCATTTGGCAAAGCACGCATTTGGAAAGAGGGCGCCGACGTTACCGTGGTGACCTATGGCGCGACGGTTCCCAGGTCTTTGCAGGCCGCGCAGCGGTTGGAGCACGAGCTTGGTATCAGCGTGGAGATACTGGATCTTCGGACCCTCAACCCCTATGATTTCGAGGCCATCGCAAAGTCTGTTCGCAAGACCAGTCGCGTCCTGATCGTTCATGAAGACATGCTGAGCTGGGGCTATGGTGCTGAGATCGCGGCCCGGATCGGAAGTGAACTTTTCGACCAACTTGATGCTCCGGTGCAGCGCCTCGCCGCAAAGGACACCTTTGTCGCCTATCAACCACAGGTGGAGGATGCCATTCTGCCGCAGGCCGACGACATCTTCGCGGCCATTCAGAAGCTAATCGCGTATTAGCCGAAAGCGCACCGGGGCGCTCAACTACGGAAGCCCACGCAGCAAACTCTGCGCAGATATCCTCGCTCGTACCGCCGTACCTGGAGCAAAGCCGGGGTTGCTATAGATGGGAATTGAAAGGGCACGGCTTCAGCCATGCCCTTTCAATGACTTCAAGGCTACAGCAACTCTAGCCCGCTCTAAGCAATCACTCTTTCTTGCCAGTGTGCAAAATTGAACAGATTGCCGTATTCCTCCTGACTTAATCTTTTTTGTCTAGGCGCTAAATGCCTCGGAGGACGAATGCCATGCGCGGATCCAAATTTAGTTTGAGATGGTTGTGGTTTCTTGCACTTGTGCCTTTAGCGTTTGCCATGGCTGGATGCTCGGATTGCACAGGTTGCAAAGTTGCCCAGCCGATTGTGACGGCCTCTATACCCGTCTGCGGTGCCACCGGAGTCGCGGTCAACAGCACCGTAACGGCGACCTTCAGTGAGGCGATGGATCCTACGACCATCAACGGGACAAGCTTCACCGTGACTGGCCCCGGCTCCACGCCAGTGGCCGGAACGGTCGCCTACAACGCGGCAAACTATGTAGCGACCTTTACTCCCGCAAGCAATCTTGCATACAACACGCTATTTACCATAACGATTAGTACCGCTGCGACAAGCTCTCTTGGGGTCCATGCAGTCGGCAACAGTGGATGCACTTTCACGACGGCTGCCGATCCAGTTGCGCCGACGGTAGTGTCCACAACTCCAGGATGCGGCGTGACGGGTGTGCCCATCGGCCTGAATGCGATCAATGTAACCTTCAGTAAGGCGATGGACCCAACCACCATTAACGGTACGTCATTCAAGGTAACGGGGCCCGGCGCCACGCCTATCGCTGGAACAGTTGCGTACACGGCAGCCAGCGAAACTGCGAGGTTCACGCCAGGAAGCACCCTGCCACCGAACACCTTTATCGCGATTACTATCACAACTGCCGCAAAATCCCTTACGGGTACGGCGATGGCCGCTAACTTTACTTGCGGCTTCACAACGGCGTCGGCAGCTATTGCGCCGTTAGTGACGGCACTTGCTCCTTCCTGCAGCGCTACGGGGGTCGCGGTCAATCAGAAGATTGCCGTAACCTTCAGCGAGGCGATGGACCCAACCACCATCACCGCAGCCAGTTTCATGGTTACCGGCCCCGGCACAACTCCCATTCTGGGAGCCATTACATATGCCTCATTGAGCAACATCGCAACCTTCGCACCCAGCGCCAGCCTCCCGGCCAGTACGCTCATCACCGTCACGGTGACAACGGGTGTTCGGGATCTGTCGGGCGCTGCAATGGCCAACAATTTCTCGTGCAGCTTCACAACGGCAATAGCACCTGATACCACCCCGCCCACAGTACTCTCCACGAACCCGGCCTGCAGCGCTACGGGCGTGGCCGTGAATACAGTAGTGACGGCCGTCTTCAGTAAGGCAATGGATCCTCTAACCATCACCAGTAGCACCTTTACTCTTGCAGGACCTGGAACTACGGCCGTGCCGGGAGTCGTTGCATACTCTGGAACCGGGAACAGCGCTACCTTTACTCCAGCCAGCAACCTGGCGAATAACACGTTATACACGCTCACGGTTACTACGGGTGCCAAAGACCTTGCTGGCAATGCGCTAGCTCATAACTTTACATGTGGCTTTACTACTGGCTCTGGTCTCGATACCACGCCGCCCACGGTGATCTTGACCAGCCCTGTTTGCGGAGCGACCGGTGTGGCGCTCAACACAACGATTAACGCAACGTTCAGCAAAGCAATGGACCCTCTGACCATCATTGCGGCGAACTTCCTGGTGACAGACCCCAAAGCAGCTTTGGTATACGGAACGGTCGCCTACAATCCGCTAAACGACATTGAAACCTACACGCCAACGAGTGATCTGTTACCAAACACCGTGTACACCTTCACCGTTACCACCGGAGTCAGGGATCTGGCGGAGAATCCGATGGTGCAGAATTTTGTGTGCAGCTTTACGACGGGTGGGACATTGGGTCCGGCACCGGTGAACTTGGGTTCGGCGGCAGGTTTCGCAATTCTGGCTGGCTCAACGGTCACTAACACTGGACTTAGTGTGGTGAACGGTGACCTTGGAATCAGCCCAGGTTCGGCGCTAACGGGATTCCCGCCGGGCATCATCAACGGTACGCAGTACATTGATAACGCAATTGCAGCCCAAGCCAAGGTGGACCTGACAACAGCCTACAATGACGCGGCTGGTCGATCGTTGAACGTCGTCACTGTGGCTACCGGAGAACTCGGTGGACTAACCCTTGCCCCAGGACTCTACCAATCCGGCATTTCCTCCTTCGCAATCACGTCGGTGGACCTCACACTCGATGCCCAGGGCGATGTAAATGCCGTCTTCATCTTCCAGATGCCGTCCTCCACTTTAACCGTAGGGAACGGGCGCAAAGTGATACTGGCAGGCGGTGCCAATGCCTCTAATATCTTCTGGCAAGTTGGCAGCTCGGCCACTATCGGGACCACTGCCGTCATGGAGGGAACCATCCTCGCTAGCCAAGCCATCACCTTGGAAACCGGGGCAGTACTGAACGGCAGAGCGCTCACACAGATAGCCGCAGTCACATTGGACACCAACACGGTTACCAAGCCAACGCCATAAACATGAACCTAGCCCCGGCAAAGGCCGGGGCTAGGCAGGCTGCTATTTCTTAAGCGGGAGAGAGGGGATGCATATGTTCATTCTAAGGGTTTTGAAGTCGCGCGGTTTCTTGACGCTGTTCGCGGTTGCGGCGTTGGCGTCAACTCTATTGGGGCAGGAAAATCTTCCCTCCAGATTCGACGTCTTTACCGGTTATTCCTGGCTGCATCCTGGTTATCAGACTTACATTCCCAACGCACAGGAAAACATCGACAAGGGTTTTACCGTAAGCGGGGCGTACTTCTTTAATCGCAATATTGGCCTGGATATTGATTCCGGCAACCATTATGGTTGCTGCTGCCCGCGGATTTTCACCGTCGAAGCCGGCCCGATTGTCCGTTTCCCAGCTGGACGCGTGACTCCGTTCGTACATGCGCTGGCGGGGCTGCACCGGATGGAGCTGCGTCCCCCGTTTGGCGATGACAATCATTATGGCGTTATCGCCGGCGGTGGTGTGGATGTACGCGTTGCGCGCCACCTGAGCCTTCGTCTTTTTCAGGCGGATTACGAATACGCACGGCACGACTACGGTCTACTACAGCCCAAGCTGAGCGGCGTGCGCCTTAGTACAGGCTTGGTTTGGCAATTTGGTTCAGTAGGCAAGCCGGTACCCGTCACCGCCGCTTGTTCCGTGCAGGCGACGTCAGTCTTTGCCGGCGAATCCGTGACTGCAAGCGCCATCGGATATAACTTCAGGCGTGAGGTCAGATACGTTTGGTCGGGAACCGGAGTGAAAGTTTCCGGCAGCAGTTCGTCCACTCAAGTTGACACCGCCGCTCTGGCTCCTGGGTCCTATCAGGTTACGGCAAACCTGAGCGATGGTAGCCGGGGAGGCGTTGCCTCATGCAGTGCTACCTTCGCGGTGAAACAGCCGAATCCACCTACCATCTCATGCTCGTCAAGCCCTGCGATCGTGCAGTTGGGCGGTACCTCAATCATCACTTCGAACGCCAGCAGTCCCGATGGCCGCAGGTTGACCTATAGCTACACGGCTAGCGCGGGGAACATCGCAGGCAACAACACCACCGCTACCCTGGACAGCAATGGCGCACAGCCTGGAATTATCACCGTAACCTGCAATGCGGGCGATGATCGCAATCCATCGCTCACGGCTTCCTCCACAACTACGGTGAATGTACTAGCGCCACCATCGCCAGCTCCAACCGCGGAATTTATTGCCCGAGAGAAGCGGCTTGCCCTTCACAGCGTTTATTTTGCGACCGCTAGGCCGACGAAAGAACATCCGGATGGCGGCCTGCTCGTCAGCCAGGAGAAAACCCTCATTGCGCTGGCGAGTGACTTCAAGACATATCTTCAAAGCAAGCCCGATGCTAGCTTGACTCTTGAGGGCCACGCCGATCCACGAGGCTCTGATGCATACAATCAGGCGCTCACCGAGCGCCGTGTCAATCGCGTTAAACGCTTCCTGGTCGAACAGGGCGTTCCCGAAGCCAGCGTCCAGACTAAAGCGTTTGGCGAACAGCAGAACCTCACTGACAACGAAGTGAAAGAGGCAGTTGAGCGGAATCCTGAATTGAGCACGGAAGAGCGGCAGAAGGTGCTGAACAATATGAGAGTGATCATTTTGGCCAGCAATCGCCGAGTGGACATCACCCTGAATAATGGGGCGACGTCTCAGAAGTCCGTGCGCGAGTATCCCTTCAATGCGGCAGATTCGCTGACGCTGCTCGATACCCGTGGGGGAACAAAAAAGGATCCAGCCCCGTCGGCGAAAAAGCGGGGAGAACCGAAGCAGGAATAGCGGCGATTACGTGAAGGAAGTGGCTTAGGTAGATGAGCGTGGCCCGTCATTCTATGGCGGGCCACGCTTGTCTAGTTCTTGTGCAGGTAGATACTGCCGTTCACGCTCTCCAATTCGATGGTTGCTCCACCGGAGCCGAGCGTCGAGTCCACGGTTGCGCCCGGAGCGTACTGCGATTTCTCCACCTCCAGTGGAAAGTCGGAATGAATTCCTCCATGTACGGTGGAAGCCTTCACGTGCGCATTGGCCGAGGACGCCAGGGAAATCGAAACGCTGCCATTCACCACGTTCAACTTTACGGGGTTCCGCCCAGGGTTACTGAGCGAAGCTTTGACCTCGCCATTCACTGAATTCAAGTCAAGCTCATCGGCTGCATTCCAGGCTTCGACTTTGCCATTCACCGTGCCGGCTTTAATGCGGCCACGCGGGCCATCGATATGAATATTGCCATTCACGGTTTCCACCCCAAACAGGCGTGCGCCTCTTGGCAGGTGGATCGTATATTCCACCGACGCTGGATTGTTATTGGTGTGGTCGGGATACTTGGTTTGTACATCCACGGAGTGTCCGCTGCCCGCTATTTCGATGCGCGCGGCACGCAATTTTTCGGTGGAACTCGCGGTCTTCACCGCGTCGATCTGAACTTCGTTCCTATCCCATGAGGAGATATTGATTCCGCCATTGATATTCTTCAGCGAAAAGCTCCCTTTCGCATCTATTGCCACGGTTTTGTGAAACTCCTCGTGCACTTCGGCGCAGGCAGGCAAAGTGGCCAGTGCAATGGCGATCACGGAAGCCAGCGGCAGCATCCTCTTTCTCGAACTCAACATGATAGTGTCACTCCCTGTCGTTGGGCGGCGGCTCTCGTGCCGAAAACTCCCGGGCCGGAAGGGAGAGCAGTTAGAAAAAGCGGTAGCGGAACAGATGATAGGCTGCGGCCATTCCATCTACCCAATTGATCTTCTTCCCCTCGGCGTACGTTCGCCCGTAATATGCGATCGGCACTTCGTAGATACGCGCGCTGGTCTTGGAAAGTTTCACGGTTAGTTCGGTTTCCAAACTAAAACGGTTGCTCTCGAGTTGCAGCGAGTCGAGCAGGTCGCGGCGCAAAACCTTGTAGCAGGCGGTCACGTCAGTCAGGGCAAGGCTGGTCAGCATATTGCATAGAATGGAAAACATGCGATTCAGCAGAAACCGGTAATAGCGCGGTACCTGGTGTGCGCCGGGATGAAAGCGGTTGCCGAAGACGGCGTCCGCATGGCCCTCCAAAATCGGACGCAGCAGCGCAGGATAATCGCTTGGGTCGTATTCAAGGTCGGCGTCTTGCACCAGCACCAGTTCGCCTTTTGCCTCTTCCAGGGCCCTCCGCACGCAGGCCCCTTTGCCGCGATTGTGCCCATGCAGAAGTAGTTTTACGCTGTCGCCGGATTTCTGGCAGAGGCTCTCCCAATCCGTGCTCTGAAGGTGTTCGGCTGTCCCATCCGTCGACGCGTCATCCACCACGATAATTTCCTTGGCCAGTGGTGAAGTGTCTTGTGTTAACACCTTCTCCAGAATGGTAATCACCGTATGCCGCTCGTTATATACCGGAATGATGATGGTCAGCGTGTGGAAGAACGGATGCGGCTCACCGATGGCCGCACAGTAACCGACGAACTCCTCGGAGTTCCCCAACATGGATATCAGTTCCGCCTGATCTACTGCTGTCGGCGTGGATACCGTAAGGTCTCCTCGCTTGCGGGTAACGCTGGTTGCCTGACTCGCCAGACTCTTTGATCTCAATCAATAACCTCCGGCATCGGTAGCTAGCATTTTTCCTCGTGGAATCTTGTGAAGACCTACAGTGTACGTGAATTTTCAGCGTTTACGAACTTCCGCCGGAGAACTGCCGCACCGGATTGCCAATGCCGCTGGTGAGCGCCGGTGAAGAGGCTGGAACCTCGCAAATCAGCTACAATATGTGTGGGGAAATCATGACAATCGATCAAGGCTGTGCCATCGAACGTGAAGCGGACAAACTAGCTAATTTGCAAATTGAAACGTTGAGACGGAAGTCGCCTCTGACTTCCGCACAGCTTATCGAGTACCATGCCCGCGCCAGGCAAATCCGAACACTCTATGCGGAATTGGATCAGATCGCGAGAGCAAACATATCGATGAAGCGCGTGCAAGCGTCATACCCGAGGGCGGCAAAACGCAGTCTGGCAAGCTGAGTCTAAGCACTGACGATAAGCGGCAGTGAAACGAAGCGGCTGGCCGTCCATCGCCGCCTCGTCTCCCGGAGATTGTCAAACAACGCGTCGCCCAACTTTAGCTGAAGATGTCCTTCATCTTATTCAATAAGCTGCGCTTCACTGGGTGGTTTTCATGCCCAAGCGTCCCGGCGAGTTGCTCCAGTATTTCGCGCTGCTGATGGGTGAGTTTGCCCGGAGTCGTGACTTTCACCTCCACAAAGAGGTCGCCGCGTCCGTTGCTGTTGAGCACGGGCATGCCCTTCTTGCGCATACGGAAGCTGGTTCCGGTCTGCGTGCCTTCGGGAATCGTCAGCGCCGCATCACCTTCGAGCGTTGGAATTGTCACCACTGCACCCAAAGCAGCCTGCGTGAACGAGATGGGGATGGCACAGTGAAGGTCTTTTCCGTCGCGTTCAAAGAACGGATGTTCGTGTACGTGCAGCACCACGTAAACATCGCCCGCAGGACCGCCGTCCAGGCCGGCATCGCCGTGTCCGGTGTATAGAATGCGGGTCCCGTCCTCTACTCCCGGCGGTACTTTCACCTGCACCGAGTGAACACGCGAGAGTACGCGCTGGCCCTTGCACTTCATGCACGGATGCTCAATCATCGTTCCCGTGCCCTGGCAGACTGGGCAGGCGCGGGCCACGCTGAAGAATCCCTGCTGATAGCGCACCTGCCCCTGGCCATTGCATTGGCGGCACTGGCTGGGGCCTTTGCCGGCAGCCGCGCCCGTGCCCTTGCATTCACTGCATAGCTCGCGGCGTCGAATGTTCACTTCCTTTTCCACTCCGAATGCCGCGTTCTCAAAACTTATCGTCAGGTCCTCTCGGATGTCCGCGCCGCGCTGTGCGCGACTGCGCCGTCCACCGCGCCCTCCGGCGTTGCCGAACAGGTCGCCGAAGCCGAACATCTCTCCGAACAAGTCGCTGAGGTCAACTTGCTGGAACCCACCCTGTCCCTGTCCGCCGAAACCTCCGTTGGTGAAAGCGTCATGGCCGTAGCGGTCGTATGCGGCGCGCTTCTGCTGATCGCTCAGAATGGAGTAAGCCTCGCCGCACTCCTTGAAGCGTTCCTCTGCTTCCTCGTCGCCGGGGTTGCGGTCCGGATGAAATTGCAGCGCCATCTTGCGATAAGCGCTCTTGATCTCGTTATCTGCCGCATCGCGGGAGACTCCGAGTACTTCGTAATAATCGCGTTTGACGTTAGTGGCCAGTTTTCACAAAGACCGCACAGCGGTCGTCCTCCGTGACGCCGATACAAGCGCCGGGTCTAATTATTTATTCGGGTTCTGGGCTACGCGAACCATGGCGGCGCGCAGTATGCGGTCGCGAAGGCGGTAGCCGCGCTGCAGTTCGTCGATCACATGATTGTCCGGAACTTCCCGAGTCTCCACCATCTGAATGGCTTGGTGCAGAGTCGGGTCGAAGGCCTGTCCCTGCGCGGAGATCGGCTCCACGCCGAACTTGGTGAGAACGTCGTGGAACTGCCGGTCGATCAGTTCTATGCCGGAGCGCAGATCCTCGATGGAAACGCCCTCGACCTTGGTCGCCCGATCCAGGCTGTCCAGAATCGGAAGCAACTGCTTCAGCATATCGGTCAGCGCATAGTCGCGAAAGTCCTGCTGCTCGCGCTGATTGCGTTTGCGAAAATTATCGAACTCGGCCTGCATGCGTGCCAGCCGGTCGAGATAGAGCGCGTTTTCCGACTTCAATTTATCAATTTCGGACGGCTCCGCCGTGGTGGCCGAGTCGTTGTTCGCATCGCCCTGGGGGAGTTCGTGTTCCGCGTCCACCCGGGCGTTCTGAATTTCTTCGTTAGTTTTCATGGTTGTTTGCTTATTCCGAGTCATTTAATAGCTTGTCAAAAAGCCGTGCAATGTAGGAAACGGCTGTGATCGCGTGTTGATAATCCATACGGGTTGGGCCAATGACGGCCAAGCGTCCCAAAATTTCCTCGCCCCTGCGGGCGGGCGCGCCGATGAGCACAAAGCTGCTCAGGTCCGGCATGGTCTCTTCCAGGCCAATAATCACGCGCACGGCTTCCTGGCGCGTATCCACATAAGAGGACAGCAACTCGACGATGCGGGTTTTCTCTTCCAGCGTCTTCAACAACTGGCGCAAACGATCCGTGTCATTCTCGTTCCGTACCAGGTTGGCCGTGCCTTCTACAAAGACCTCGGCGGCTTCCTCTTTTGTGGCCAGCGCGCCGCTCTTGTAAAGTTGGGCAACCGAATTCATCAGCTGGTCGTATTCGCTTCGCTCATGCTCAATGCGCCGCTCCAATTCGCGGCGTACATCCTCAATCATCCAGCCCCGGAAATTGTCGTTGATGTAACGAGCCGCCAGGTCGAGTTCGGATTGGTTTACGTCGCGCGGCAGGCGCAACAAACGGTCGCGAACTACGCCGCTGCGCGTAACCACCACGGCCAGCACCCGCTGCTCCGCCAGGCGCTGGAAATGAACATGCTCCAAGGCCTTGCGCGGTCCCGTCGAAGTGACCGCCACGCCCACGCCCGAGGAGATCAGCGAGAGTACGTGCGACGTCCGCTCCATGAAATCCTGAACGTCATCGACGCCATGAAAGTAGCGTTGAATAATCTGCTCGTCATCCGGCTTCAGGCTCGCCTCGCCGGAGAGCCTCTCGGCATAGTAGCGATAGCCTTCAACCGAAGGAACGCGTCCGGAGGAGGTATGCGGCTGGGCCAATAATCCGGCTTCGGCCAGATCTGCCATCACGTTTCGAATGGTCGCCGCGCTCAGTCTTTCGCTGTTTGACCGTGCCAGCGTGCGCGAGCCGACGGGCTCACCCGTCGAGATGTAGGTCTCGACGATTGCCGTCAAAATCTCCCGCTCGCGCCTGCCAATGGTCGCCATTGCGTATACCTCACCGCTACCCCGCCGGGTTTCATCCGACAGGAGCAGTCATCCCATTTAGATGCAGCAGCTTAATCTGCGATGCGGACTGTACGTCCGCCCTGGCTGAAGGATTCCCTATAAGTTTAGCAAAGTCGGCTCAAGTTTGCGCGCTGACCCTTGGGTGCCCCAGAGTTGGCGTAGTTCCAACTCTGGGGCTTGCGCAAATGCTCCAAGCTCCGCTCGCCTCTGTTGTGCTTGTCACAGATTTTGAAATCAGAACAAAGTAGCCTGTACCAATGCCCACGGCTCTTGTGCGAATGCAGCAGACCGGACACTCGCACTTCATCACCTTCACCTGCTATCGAAGGATGGAGCACTTAACCAAAGCTCACGCCTGCTCTGTTGTGCTGCGAGCGCTGGAGAATACGCGCAAACGATTCGAACTTCGCGTCTATGGCTTTGTTTTGATGCCCGAGCATGTTCAGCTTCTCGTCAGCGAACCGGAGCGCGGCACGCTGGCCCGCGCATTGCAATCGCTAAAAGTTCGTCGGCACGAATGGCGCGAGATAAACCAACGGAAGGCATGACGCCGCGCGATCCCTTCTGGCAGGCGCGCTATTACGACCGCTACATGAGAGATTATGATGAGTTCTCGGAAAAACTGCGATACATTCATCGCAATCCGGTGAAGCGAGGGCTGTGCTCCTCGCCAGAACAGTGGCAGTGGAGCAGCTTCCGGCATTACTGGAACGGCGCTGATGTTGGAGTGGAGATCGAGTCTAATTGGACAGCTCGCGTCAGGCACTTGTGAATTCGATGAGGACTCTCGCAGAGCCCCAGAATTGGCGCAGTTCCAACTCTGGGGTTCTGCCCAAACGCCTCCCAAATGCACTCCAAAATGCGCTTTCCCAATCCGTCCAGTGTGTTGTCAAGCGAAAATTCTCGTGCATTCCTCCCAACTCTCTCATTCCAATCCGAATAGAGTCTCCCCCCAACTGAGGGGATAGCCCCCTCAATGCTGCTATCCTGAATACAGGGAACCCGAGTTGGGATAGGCCACGTAATCCTGCTATCCTGAATACGAGGAACCCGAAGTCCGGTATAACTCTTCTGTTTTCAAATTCTTGCCAGGAAATATAGGGGGTAGGTGCCGTGCCATTTTGCGCGGCCAACTCTCTTGTCTTTATAGGAATCACTCTCGGAGCCCACTGCCTTCGTTGGAGAGTCATTCAGAGTTGGTGCATTAGCTTGCACATACCGTAGAATTACCAACGCACACATAAAGTTAGAGCCATTCGCGGGTAACGACAGTCAGTGCCCGCACTGAGGCGGCATTTTTATGCTTTTTAAGACCCTGAGCGCAGCCGTTTATGGTATCGACGCGAACCTGATCGACGTGGAAGTGGACGTTTCCGGCGTCAAGATGAACGAAGACCACTTCACTACCGTCGGATTGCCCGATACTGCGGTGCGTGAAAGCCGCGAACGCATTCGCGCTGCGCTGAAAAATTGCGGCTACGATATTCCTCCCACTCACATCACCATCAATCTGGCTCCGGCGGACTTGAAAAAAGAGGGCTCGGGCTTCGATCTGCCAATGGCCCTTGGAATTCTGGGCGCGTACGGCGGCCTGAAGAAGCAGGATCTTGGCGAATACGTGATCGTCGGCGAACTCTCGCTCGACGGCGGCCTGCGTCCGATACGCGGCGCATTACCAATTGCCGTGGCGGCGCGGGCTAGCAAGATTCCGAACCTGCTGGTGCCTGAGCAGAATGCCCGCGAAGCAGCCGTGGTCGAGGGCGTCAAAGTCTATCCCATGAAGAGCCTGCTCGACGTAGTTCGCTTGGTCAACACCGGAGTTGGTCCCGAGCCAATTGTGGTGGATAGCCAGGCGCTGCTCTCGCAGGTCGAGCACTTCCCGGTGGACTTCAAGGATGTGCGCGGCCAGCACACGGCCAAGCGCGCCATGGAAGTAGCCTGCGCCGGCGGGCACAACATCCTGATGATCGGACCTCCGGGCGGCGGCAAGACGATGCTGACCAAGCGCATGCCGACGATCCTGCCTCCGCTGACCTTTGAAGAGGCGCTGGAGACCACCAAGATCCACAGCGTCGCCGGAGTGTTGGATGCGAGCAACGGATTGGTGGGCGTGCGTCCCTTCCGCGCGCCGCACCACACCATCAGCGACGCCGGATTGATTGGCGGCGGTGCGATACCGCGTCCGGGAGAGGTATCGCTGGCGCACAATGGCGTGCTGTTTCTCGACGAACTGCCCGAGTTTCCGCGCAACGTGCTGGAGGTGATGCGGCAGCCGCTCGAGGACGGAACGGTGTCGATTGCCAGGGCCGCGATGTCGCTGACGTTTCCGGCGCGCTTCATGCTGGCGGCGGCAATGAATCCCTGTCCATGTGGGTACTTCAACGACCGCAGCCGGGAATGCAAATGCACTCCGCCGATGATTCAGCGATACGTCTCGAAGATCAGCGGACCGCTGCTTGACCGCATCGACATTCACATCGACGTACCGGCGGTGAATTTTAAGGAATTGCGCTCGACCGTGCAGGCCGAATCCTCGGCGTCGATCCGCGAGCGCGTGCTGAACGCTCGTGCGCGGCAGCTAAAGCGATTCCGCGGCGCCGGAGAGAAGTTCTTCGCCAACGCACAGATGGGCTCCCGGCAGATTCGTACTTTCTGCGAACTCTCGCCGGACTGTGAGCGCTTACTCGAACGGGCGATGACGCAACAGGGCCTGAGCGCTCGCGCACATGACCGCATCCTGAAGGTCTCACGTACGGTTGCCGATCTCGAAGGGGCTGAGCAGTTGGAGGCGAAACATATTGCGGAGGCGATTCAGTACAGGACGCTGGATCGGACGTACTGGGCGTAGAAAGGCAGGAATAGCAATGAATACTTCATCTCGACTCTTGGAATTTATGCACGAACGCAAGCTCGTTCGGTTCTCACGGAGATTTGAAGGCGGCTGGGTTCATGGGTATGTGCTGGATGTTGGTCCGAAGTTCGCTTTACTCGCTACGCTTGGAGAAGTTCGTTTTGATGGATTCGGATGTTTTGCTATTGCAGACATGAAGGGGCTCCGGCTTGACCCCTATGCGGCGTTCTCCGAAGCAGCTCGGAAAAAACTTAGGGACCGCAAGCCTCGGAGACCAAAGGTCAGCGTTGCGAGTGTTGAGGAGTTGCTGCTGTCGGCGAACCAGGCTTTTCCATTGATCACCATCCACCGCGAAAGGATTAAACCGGAGTCATGTTGGATTGGAAAAGTGGAGAAAGTTGAACGAGGAAAAGTGACACTCATGGAGATTGGGCCCGATGCCCAGTGGGATGAGGAATCCACTTCGTACAAGTTAAGCGAAATTACATGTGTTGAGTTCGGAGGCGAGTACGAAAACGCACTTCATTTCGTGGGCGGGGAACCGTCGGCGAAGTCAAAAACAAGATCAACTACCCCACGCTAGCGAAAAGGCCGCTAGCATGGGGCACCCTCAAGTGTCCTTCAGTTTTGGAACATGGCTACTTCTTCAACACTTCTTCCGCCGCGTCCAGAATCAACTTCCATGCCAGTTCCACATCCTGCAGGCCGGTGGCGATGTTGCCGATGGCGATGCGGATGACGTATTGGCCGTTGAGTGCGGTGTGGGAGAGGAAGGTGCTTCCACTCTTATTCACTTTATTCAACAGAGCTTTGTTCAGGTCGTCGCTGCCGCACAGGCGGAAGCAGACTACGGAGAAGGGAACCGGTGCTACGCGCTCGAAGCGTTCGTCGGCATCCACCCATCCGGAGAACTCGCGGGCGAGTTGGTTGTGGCGGCGGAGGAATTCCATGACGCCCGCTCGCCCGAAGTAGCGCAGGATGAACCAGAGTTTCAATCCGCGGAAGCGATGTCCGAGGGGGACGCCGTAGTCCATAAGATGGATGGCGCGCGGGTCTTCGCTGGCGCGGAGGTATTCCGGGACAAGCGAGAGCGCCTGGCGCAAGATTTCAGGCCTGCGGGTGTAGAAGGCGCTTAGGTCCATCTGCGACATCAGCCACTTGTGAGGGTTGGTGACCACGGAATGGGCGCGTTCGATGCCCTTGAAGTGTTCGGCGCACTCGGGCAGCAGGGCGCAGGGGCCGGCGTAGGCGCAATCGACGTGCAGCCAGAGGTTGAACTCCTCTGCCAGCTTCGCGCATTCGGCAACCGGATCGACGCTGGTGGAGGATGTGGTGCCGATGGTTGCGACGATACAGCAGGGCTGGAGCCCGTTGCGGAGATCGGTTTCAATGAGGGCGCGCAGTGCGTCGGGCCTCATGCGAAACTCGGAATCGGTGGGAACCTTGCGCACGTAGTTCTGTCCGAAGCCGACGGCCATTGCGCCCTTCTCCACCGAGGAGTGCGATTGCTCAGAGGTATAGACCACGAGCTTGCCGTGATAGCCCTCTTCGCGCGTTTCCGGCAGGGCAAATTCGCGGGCGCAGATCAGTGCGTGCATGGTGCTGGTGGAGGCCGTGTCATAGATGATGCCGAAGAACTCCGGCGGCAGGCCGAGCCATTCGCGCAACCATCCCATGGCGACGTGCTCCAGTTCGACGACGGCGGGCGAGGTTATCCAGTGCAGGCCGTTGGTGTTCATGGCGGCGATCAACATTTCGGCAAGAATGCCGGGGGTTGAGCCGGTTGTGCCGAAGTACGCCATAAAGCCGGGATGATTCCACTGAGTAACGGCGGGCAGAATCGTGCTGCGGAAATCCTTGAGGATGGCGTCGAAGCTCTCGCCCTGTTCGGGAGCGTGTGCGGGAAGGGAGTCTATGAGTTCGCCTGGCTTGATCGTGGGCAGAACAGGATAATCGCGAATGTTGCCAAGGTACTCTGCGATCCACTCGACGCTGGCGTGCGCGGATTGGCGAAAGTCTTCAACGTAACGGGCCCATGCCTGCGGGTCTTGTGGATCAGGAAGATTATGGTCTGACATGTAAACTCCGGAAAGACTGATTTTACCGCAGCAAAATCATCCGGCGAAGCTGTGATAGCCATCACAGCTTGGTGTTCGTGAGAGAATAAGAAGCAAGCGCGGGCCACTGCGCGCACTAGAGGGCTTGATGCACGAATTGTCCATTATTTCTTCGGTTCTCGATCAGCTTGACGAATTGAAGAAGCAGCACCAGGGCGAACGGTTCTCCAAGGTGGGTTTGCGGGTTGGCGAACTGGCTGGCGTGGACGTGGATTGCCTGCGCTTTGGCTTTGAATGCGTGGTCAAGGAAACGCACTGGGCAGACCTGGTGCTGGAGATTGAGCAGGTTCCGCGCCGGCAACGATGTCCGCAGTGCGGCGAGGAATTCAGAGCGGAAAACTGGGCCACCGCCTGCCCGAAATGTGGCGAGGCCGAAACCGTCATCATCGCTGGAGAAGAGCTCCAGATCGCATACGTCGAGGTGGAAGAATGAGCCAGATTGTGGTTGAGAAAAAGGTACTGAACGAAAATCAGAAGCTTGCCGCGGAGTTGCGCGAGAAGTTTCGCGAGCACAAGATTTTGGTGGTGAACATTATCAGTTCGCCGGGATCGGGTAAGACCACCCTGCTGGAGCGCACCCTGGAGCGGTGGGACAAAAGCAAGCGCGTGGTGCTCCTGACGGGCGACCTGCAAACGGAAAACGACGCGAAGCGCCTGGCTCAGTGGGGATTTCCGGTGAAGCAGATCATCACGGGAGGTACCTGCCATCTGGATGCGAAGATGATCGAGAAGCATCTCGCGGACTGGCCGCTGGATAGTTTCGACGTGCTAATTATTGAAAACGTGGGCAATCTGGTATGTCCGACGAGCTACGATCTGGGCGAACATTTCAAGGTCGTGATTTTAAGCGTGACCGAGGGCGAGGATAAGCCGCTGAAGTACCCGGGAATTTTTGTGAAATCGGAGCTGATGGTTCTGAGTAAGGTGGACCTGCTGCCCTACGTGCCATTCGATGCCGAACTGGCAAAGAAGAATGCGAGGTCGGTACATCCGGGGATCGAGATCATCGAGACTTCAATCAAGGGCGATGGAGTGGATCAGTGGACGAAGTGGCTGGAAGAAAAATTGGCTGCGGTGAAATCAGGCGAGTTGGTCTCGGCTTAGTTTGGATAGAGCCCGCAGTTTCGCCCACTCCGGTGAATTCAGGATTTCAGCCGCCAACGCTAAGGTGAGTACAAAGAGCAACAAAGGATTCAAAACAACCTGGGGAGAATCGGAGCCTCCAAAGATGTAGTTCTTTGGCGAGAGCATTAAAACGCAGGCCAGTGCGATGATAGAAAACATTCGAGAGTGGTCTAGCCAGTGCTCCGCATCGAAATAGACAAGGAAGAGCGGCGCGACGAAGACCAGCAGATGATACGGAGCGAAGACCGGTGTCAGCAGGCAATAGAGCGAAGTAAGAAGAAAAGGTGCGGCAAGGAGACGATCAGGGCTTCGAAAAAGGCTCCAGCCCACCAACGCTACAACAACGAGAGCAAGCAACTGAAAAAGCACCATCGAATACTTGTGGTAGCCCAGGCAAATCGCCACGCACTCAACCGTCAGCAAGATCAAGGGACCAGTAACAGTCCATCGCTTAACCCTCCGTCCAGCCCAGATGATTGGCCCGATAAGCAAGACTAGAAGCAGGCCTGCGAGGTAGAACGTTACTTTGTCGGTATCGAGCTGATTGAAGTTCTGAATAATTCCGTAGAGAGAGTTATTTCCCCCGGCGCCCCAATCGCCTACCACGTACTTCTGGTTATAATCGGCCACTCCCCGGTAGAAGTATTGCAGTGTGTAGTCGGGATAAAGGGCATGCACTGCCACGTAGGACACAAAAAAGATGCCAGTGGAAGATACTGCTATCTTCAGCAACGGAGCGAACGATTGTTTGAGACCCAGGAGAAGCGGAATGGCTAGGGCAAAGATGGCCGCGTTTGGGCGAATGTTGATCGCAATTGCCAATGTCAGGAACTCAATCCAGCTGGCCTGCTTCCTTCCGAAGACTGAAAACAGAAAAGCAATGACAAGTAGACTCGTGAAGCCGGCATGATAGTTTGCCCTGGAGAAAACCGTTAGTGCCGGGTAGGAGAGGATTACAAAAAAACAAAAGGCGAGTCGCAGTTTCCAGCTTCGCTTTTCCTCTGGGACGCTCCCCTCAACCGTCCATAGCGCCAGCAGCAAATAGAACAGGAAGAAGACCAGCATGACTGGATAAACGCTGTTCGTGGCCGCAATAAACATGGCTGCGCCCAGGAAAAGAAGAGTGGAAAATGGAGGCACGTGAAAGTGGGTTATCTTACTTCTTTCTCCAAAGTGCTCCTTTCCGCCATATTCGTTGGATTCGTAGTAGTGCTTATAGGTCTGCGCCCAGGAACGATACTTCTCGCCGTTGCCGATGCCGGATGTGAATTTCTTGTACGAGAGGCTGAACTTAACCAGGTCGCCAAAACGGTCGCCCGGCCCGGCCACAATTGAGGGATATCCCATACCAATCTCGAAAGAGGCGGCAGAGAGCAAAAGATTGGCGAAGGTTAGCACGATGACAGCTAGAACTACGAGGCGAAGATAACCATGCGGGTTAAGCCCAGAGAACCATTGCGATAGGCGCTTCACGATTGATGTTCGCAATTATTGCAGTCATGTTAGGGCGGGTCAAGAAAACCGGCACTCCGGCATTAGGAACCTACCGGAGCCTGAGAAATAGGATAGTAAAGCCGCGCTCCGGCACCGAGTCCTCTTAATTGCCTAACCCGACATTTCTTATTTGCCACCCTCAAGATTCCCCGTCGAATTACTTTGCCAGCGAGTCTGGGCCATCGCTGGTTGCGGCAGAATCGCTGAAACAAGAATTGCAACCAAAACCGCAAGCATGACCCTTAGGCGGAGGTGCTTTCTCACGCGGTCTCTGATTTGCGCACAGAGTACCGGGTTGCCATCCAATTTTGGAACTGGAGTCCTGTCAGCCTCCGGAATAGCTTTTCACTTTCCCGTTATTCGAGTAGAATCCAGCGGCAGCGTAAGCTGCTTACGGACAAAATCTCATTCATGTCTAGGCGCATCTCATGATCGGAGAGCGAAATGAAACGCATATATATGGCTGCATATCACCAATCTAAGTTTGGCAAGCTGCTCGGAATGACCGTTCCCGAAATCGCAAAGAATTGCATTGAAGGTGTCTGCAAGGAGATCAACGCCGATCCATCGTTGCTAGACGTGGGTGCGGTGGGCGCTGCATGCAACATCTCGCTCAATGATCAGGGGTTGGTCTCAGGGCTTGCCGCTTCGGTCCCAGGGCTGGCCAGCAAGCCGATAGAGAGTGTGGAGAACGCGTGTGCCTCTGGAGGCCAAGCCATCCTCTCGACAATTCTCAAGCTGCAGGTCGGATGGGGCGAGACCGGCTTCGCCATGGGCTATGAAAAGATGCGCGATGCCGAGGGCAAGATGGATGGCAAGCTTGTTGGCAAGGCACTCGGCGCGTACTCGCATCCGGACGAGCGGGCAGGCAAGACCTACATTTTTCCGCATCTCTTCGCGGAGATCATGGCGTGCTACATCCGGCGCCACGGGGTGACGGAAGCAGAACTGGCCCAAATTGCCGTGGAAGAATACGCCAACGCAAATAAGAATCCGTACGCCCAGATGAACAAGGTGAAGATCACGCTGGAGGATGCCACGACGATCGGTGACAGGAATCGCTACGTCGTCGAAGGGTTGCCACTGAAGACCTACGACTGCTCGCAAATTACCGACGGCTACGCGGCGGTGATCCTGGCGACCGAAGCGGGATTAGCGAAGCTCGGCGTAGCGAAGGCCGACGCGGTAGAGATCGCAGGATATGGGCAGGCCACCGATCCTCTGTTGAAGGAAGGGCGCGACGTTCTGCATCCTGCCGGGGCCAACACGGCGATGAAGCGCGCTTATGAGATGGCTGGGTTGACGCCGCAGGATGTGAATGTGGCGGAAGTGCATGACTGCTTCAGCGTGATGGGCGCAATCGGTGCCGAGGTGATCGGCAAGGCGAAGGTGGGCGAGGGCGCAAAGTATTGGGGAGAAGGAAAGGCCCGCGTGGATGGAGAGTGTGGCATTAATCTCTCCGGTGGACTCATTGCCAAGGGACATCCGATTGGGGCAACCGGAGTTGCCATGCTTGGTTCGTGTTTCTGGCAGTTGATGGGCAAGATGCCGGAAGGGCTACAAATGAAGAATCCGAAGGCGGCCGCTACGTTCAACGTGGGCGGCGCGATTTGCGCTTCGGTCTGCACGGTTCTAAAGCGGTAAACCTGTTCCAGTGTTGATGAATCCTGGCGTCCCACCTTGGCCTCAAAAGCTGCGGCCAAGGTGGCACGCCCGCCTTTGTTTGCGCGTGCCAGGACGCAGGGCGACAGACTCCATCATTCCGTCTCGCGCGAGGGCATGATGCGGCCTTCGCCGGGGATGAAGTCGTCCGTCGAATAATCCTGAAACTCATGACAGTGGGGGCACTCGAATCGTCCTACCGCAGTGTTGCGGACGAGTGAGTCGGTGCTCTTTCCGGAGACGGCCTCGCGGGGCAGTAGCGGAAAGCGCAGGGTGCAGATTTTGCATTCAACCAGCCAGACTAGAGCCATAGATGAATGTTACCGCGAACGTGGCGGGAAAAGCTCGGAAACAGAAAGGTCAAGCAGAATCAGAGGGCAACCGCACTATGTGTCGAGCGTTTCGCGAACCTTTGACAGAAGGGTCGAACGCGTAAAGGGCTTCTGCAGGAATATGGTTGCCTCATCCAGCACACCGTGATGAACGATCGCGTTTGGGGTATAGCCGGACATGTAGATAACCTTGAAGTTGAAGCCTTTGTTACGAAGGAAATGGGCTAGTTCCTTACCGTTTTGCTTCTTCAACATGACGTCGGTTAGAAGCAAGTCGATGCTATTGCCATGCTCCAATGCCCGCTCGAATGCCTCGTCCTGTGACTCGGCGGCAATCACCTTGTGGCCACCGGAGAGAAGGAAATCGGTAACCACTTCGCGCAAGTCGCGCTCGTCCTCCACTAGAAGAATGGTTGCTTGATGACTGGTGGAAGGGAACTCAGTCAACGCTATGGAATCGTTGTTGGGTTCATGCGGATCCGCTGCCGGAAGGTAGATCTTGAAGCAGGTTCCCTTGCCGATTTCGCTGTAATACCATATAAATCCATTATTCTGCTTGACGATTCCGTACACCATGGAAAGCCCGAGTCCGGTTCCTTTGCCCGCTTCCTTTGTCGTGAAGAAAGGCTCAAACAACTTGGACTTGGTCTCCTCGGTCATCCCGGCGCCGGTGTCTGAAACGGCCAGCATAACGTATCTGCCTGGGGGGACCAGCGGATGCGTTTTGATGTACTCCGTGGTGATATTGGTATTGGCTGTTTCGAGCGTGAGTTGACCCCCGCTGGGCATTGCGTCGCGCGCGTTGACGATAAGGTTCATGATGACCTGCTCGAATTGCGAGCGGTCGACCTTTACCAGCCATGGTTCCTTGCACAGCGCCGTAGCTATCTCTATGTTCTCGCCCAACAAATGGCCCGCCATTTTCGCGATCTCAAAGATGATCGGATTCATGGAAAGAACTTTAGGCTGGACAATCTGCTTGCGGCTGAAGGCAAGTAACTGATGCGTCAGTTCAGCCGCGCGCCGGGCGGACTTCATGACGCTTTCCGTCTTTGCAAGGGCAGGGCCGTGAAGTTGCAAGCTGAGCAGTTCGGTCTGCGCCATGATGACCATGAGCAGATTGTTGAAGTCGTGCGCGATGCCGCCGGCAAGCCTGCCGATTGCCTCCATCTTCTGAGACTGGCGGAGTTGATCCTCCAACATCAGCCGAAGTTTTCGCTCCTCTTCGGCCTGCTTTCGCAACTGGATTGCATCCAAGGCAAAAGCAAGATCACCTGCAAGTTCAGAAACCAGAGCGAGTTCCTCGCCCTTGAAGGCGTTCATTTCGGTGGCATAGAGGGTCAGTGCGCCAAAGGTCTTGCCTTGCACGATGAGCGGAAGTCCGATGGAAGACACGAATCCGTACTGCGTGGCGAATTCGCGCCACGGGGCACAATCCGGGTCGGTGAGAAAACTGTGGTTGACGCACGGTTTTCCGTCACGCAACGCCCTTCCGGTCGGTCCGTGCCCAAGCGGCTCGTCGTTCCAGGTCAAGTTGATTTTGGACAGGTACTCGACGCTTTTGCCGGCGGACGCGCGCACGCTGACACTGTGTTTCGGGTCGTGCTCGGGAATTGCAACCCAAGCCAATGGATAAGCACCCACCTCGGCAATAATCTTCACCGCTTGTTGCAGTAGTTTGCCTTCTTCCGGGGTGTGAATCAGAAGCTGGTTGACCCTGCTAAGGGCGCTCAAAGCGCGATTTACGCGCTGCAATTCGTCCTCGGCGAGGCTCTGGGCGGTAACATCCAGACTTGTTTGGAGAATGCACCCGGTTTCCCGATCAAGCGCCCAGGAGGCCTCGGTCACGACGGCGTGTCCATCCTTACAAATCCGGTGAAGGCGACCCTGCCAGCGTCCCGTTTCCTTTAGCTTGCGCCTGACATCCTCAAACGGTTCCGGGTAGCTTGTCTGGAGAATCTCATGCGGAATTTTGCCGATGGCCTCCGCCTCGGTCCAACCATACAGACGCTCGGCGCCACGATTCCACGAGACTACGCGATGCTCAGCATCGGTAATCAAAATCGATTCGACTGCCGCTGCCAGCAACTTGTCCTGAAACCGGATCATTCCTTCAGCCCGAATTCGTCGGCGATCGAAAATCCAGGCTGCGGCACTCATGCTTGCGACAAACAGAACTTCCTTTAGTGTGTCCCTGAGGCTCAGGGTAAAGCTGAAGATCGGGGGAAGGAGGAAAAAATCAACTGCCAAGGCCGACAGGAGACTTGAAAAAACTGCAACGCGGAACCCACCGACCCAGAGCGAGAAGAGCACTGCTGGAAAGAAAAAAAGGAATGGTACTTCACGACTTAGAGAGTTGACCGCTCCGGCCAGAATCGTGCAGCAAGCGACCGAAGCAACCGCCAACCAGTAGTTCTGGCCGGGGATCTCATTTCTCGAACTCGAGCGCATATCCTGAAATCGCTTCACAAGGCAACCATGACTGCTGAGTAGTTATGGATCCAGGCACTTGCAAATGCGCACACAGTATCAGCCGCGGATCCGCGCACGCTAAAAGCCTGAAGAGTAGCTGGAACACTGAATTATTGATGTGACGAAAATCACAACTTGGCATGATGGAAAATATGACGGAGTTTAACTAAGATAAACGCCCCAGCGAGTGCCGGGGCGCTTATCCTGCATGGTTTGGCTTGTTTGGGTTACTGCACGCGCTCAAACTGATAGCCTGAGCCGACGAGTGCAGTGAGCAGATTCTCGACGTGCTCATTGCCTCGTGTTTCCAGGGTCATGGCAATCGCAGTGTCGCCGAGATCGACGCCGAACTTGCGGTCATAGGAAGTCTCGACGATGTTGGCACGATGGTCCGCCAACACTCCGGTCAGCGTGTGCAGGGCTCCGGGATAATCCGGCAGATGGATGCGCAAGCGGATGAGGCGTCCATCCTTGGCAAGGCCGCGCTCAATGATGCGCGAGAGAATTCCCACGTCGATGTTGCCGCCGCTGATGATAGCTGCAATGCGCTTCCCGGAGCAGTTGATTTTATGATGAAGGACGGCGGCGACGGCAGCAGCGCCAGCGCCTTCAGCGACGGTCTTCTCGCGCTCCAGCAGGAGCAGAATTGCGCTGGCAATCTCTTCCTCTTCCACGGTGACGATTTCGTCCACGTACTTGTTCACCATGGGAAAAGTGCGTTCTCCGGCGCGGCGCACGGCGATGCCATCGGCCAGGGTAGATGCCACCGGCAAGGTGACCAGGTGCCCGGCATCGACAGCCGCTTTCATGGAAGGCAAGCGCGAAGTTTGCACGCCGATGACACGAATGCGCGGATTAATCTCCTTCAGGGCACAGGCCATTCCGCTGATCAGCCCTCCGCCACCAATCGCGGTAATCACCACGTCGACATCGGGGACTTGGCCGAGCAGTTCGAGGCCGAGCGTACCCTGTCCCGCAATTACGGCATCATCGTCAAAGGCATGGATAAAAGTAAGGCCGGATTCGACGGAGCGGCGCTTGGCCTCGTCACAGGATTCGTCGTAATTGGCGCCATGCAGCACCACCTCTCCACCGAAGCGGCGAGTGGCCATCACCTTGTTCAAGGGGGTCGCCAGTGGCATCACGATCTGCGCCGCAATTCCTCGCTTGGTGGCGTGGTAAGACACGGCCTGCGCATGGTTGCCGGCCGAAGCTGCAATCAATCCGCGATCGCGCTCGTCGGGCGTCAGTTCCAGAATTTTATTGAGAGCACCGCGCTCTTTGTAAGCGCCGGTCATCTGGAGGTTTTCCAATTTGAGGAAAATCTGGTTGCCGGAAAGGTCCGAGAAAGTCTCCGAAAGCGAACAGGGGGAAAGATAGATCGACTCACGGATTCGCGCGTAAGCCATTCTTACGTCGTCAACTGTCACCATTGCTGCGGCCGCACCTGCGGGCATGAGTTTGTATCCTGAATGCGATGCGCTTAGTCCATATGGCTTAAGAAGCTCGCGGGAGATTGCATTAAGTATAAGCGATTCATGAGCTAGGCGCACTTCGCGGCTAAATTTGCATTCGAGTCAACGTATGTACGATTGACCGCATCTACTTACCTTTGGCTGGCTCGGAGCAGCACTCTACGCTGCCGGGCGCAAACAGGGGACTTGCGAATGGGAACGACGAAGTCGGAGTTCCGGTCAATCGTGATCTTTGGAGGAGCTGGATTTATCGGCTCCAACTGGACCGAACGGCTGCTGAAGAACACGGCGGCCAAGGTCCATGTCTTCGATAATCTCTCGCGGCAGGGTTCGCGCCACAACCTGGAATACCTGCAGAAAGTGGCAGGACATACCGGGCGCTTGCAGGTCACGGTGGGAGACGTGCGTGATGCGTCAATGGTTGGCCGAGTTTTGAAGTATGCGACCGAGATATACAACTTTGCGGCACAAGTCGCGGTCACCACGTCCCTGGTGGACCCGAAGCTGGATTTCGACGTAAACCTCGGAGGCACCTTTAACATTCTCGAAGGCATCCGGCAGCACGGGCAGAATCCCTATCTGCTGTTCACTTCGACCAACAAGGTTTATGGCAATTCAAGAAGCGGCGACGTGCGCGCGGAGGGCCAGCGCTACGTGGAGCCGGGGCGCAAGGGAACCAATGAGTCGCAACCGCTGGACTTCCACTCTCCCTATGGCTGTTCCAAGGGGGCGGCCGACCAGTACGTTCACGACTACGCTCGCATCTACGGCGTAAATTCGGTGGTCTTCCGGATGTCTTGTATCGCAGGACCGCGCCAATTCGGCAGCGAGGACCAAGGCTGGGTTGCGCACTTTCTGTACTCGGCGCTGGAGGGAAAGTCCCTCACAATTTACGGCGATGGCCGCCAGGTGCGTGACATCCTTTGCGTGGAAGACTTGCTGCGCGCCTTCGAGTCGGCTTACCAGAATCGCGAGAAAACCGCGGGACAGATCTACAACATTGGCGGCGGCGAAAGGAATACCGTCTCGTTGCTGGAACTGATGGACCGAATCGAGAAGCTCACCGGCTCGCGGACGGGCTACAACTTTGGCGAGCCACGATCGGGCGATCAACTCATCTACGTCACCGACCACGGACGGTTTTCGCGCGACACCGGATGGAGACCGTCCGTGGATCTGGATGGCACGTTGAAGGCGATACTCAAGTGGTATCGCGGTAATCGCGAACTGTTCGCGTCTTCGCGTGCCGAGCGCCTGGTGCAGGCAGGGCTACTGACTCCGATTCGGAGGACAGCCTAGTGGCGAGGTACGCCTTAGTGAATCCGAATTGGGATTTTGCGGGCTCGACGTACTTTGGCTGCCGCGATCCGCATACCCCGATGGAGTTGCTGTTTGCAGCGCAGAAGATTCGCGCTAAAGAAGACGATGCGCTGGTGATCGATGCCCAAACCGATGACCTCACGCTGGCCGAGACTCGCGAGCGGGTAACGCGGTTCGATCCGGATTTTTTGGTGATACCCTCCACGCCTTCCTATTTATTCTGGCGCTGTCCGCCCCCGGAACTCCGGATCCCGCGCGAATGGTTCGCCGCCATCGGAGGGCAAGCGACAAAAGTGCTGATTGGTCCGCACAGTTCGGCCACGCCTCGCGCGGCAATGCACAAGACCGGCGCGGACGTGGTTATCAAAGGCGAGAGCGAAGACGCACTCGCCGCGCTTGCCCTTGAGCCCTGGGAACTTATTGACGGAGTTTGCTTCCGCGACGGCAACGGGCGCGAACACTACAGCCAAGGTCTTGCAGTGGTGGACATGACTACGCTATCCGCTCTCGACTACACAGACTACAACGTTGAGAAGCACTGGCACCGGCATCATGTCTTCAATCAGGGCAGTGGACGCGGAGCCGAAGTCGAGTTTGCCCGCGGATGCCCATGGAATTGCACCTTCTGTAATAAGCAGCTCTTCCGTAACAAGTTTCGCGAGCGCGATGTGGATGCCGTGCTTCAGGAGGTCGATCTCCTGATTGCCCGCGGCGTGGATTACATCTACTTCATCGACGAAATATTCGGCGTGGGAAAAAATGTGCTGCGGTTGCTTGAGGGCATTGCCGAACGCAACGTCCGCATCGGCTTCCAAACCCGCATCGACCTGTGGGACGAAGAGAAGCTGGATCTGCTGAGGCGCGCTCACACCATCTCCATCGAGTGCGGCATCGAATCGATCACCGACGCGGGGCGCGATGAGTTGAACAAGAACTGCCGCATGAGCACCGCACGTATCAGCGAACTGCTGATTCACGCCCGGCAGCGCATACCGTGGGTACAGGCAAACTTGATTCTCACGGAGCACGATGATCGCAACGAGATCCACCGCTGGCAGCAGCGCATGAAAGACGAGGGCGTGTGGGTCAGCGAACCGGTGCCAATGTATCCTTTTCCGGGATCGCCGCTCTACCTGCAGACCTTCGGTGCAGTTCCTGACGATCAAGCGTGGGAACGCGCCCATCGTTACTACACCGTGGCGTTCGATTCCAAGGGCTACAGTGACATTCAGGAACAGCGGCCAGCAGCGCTGGAAGAGTTGGATCAACAGCCTTCCCGGTAAAGTCCTCTCCAGTTTTCGCCGATAGCCCTTTTAAGAGTTCAACACAGTTCTTAGAAGGAGCAGCAATGGCGCTTCTTGAGTGGAGCAACGAATACTCCGTCAAGATCAAGTCGATCGACAATCAGCACATGAAACTCTTCGCGATGCTGAATACGCTGCACGATGCCATGAAGTCCGGACAGGGAACCAAATTAACGCCGGAAATTCTGAAAAGCCTTGTGCAATACACTCGTGAGCACTTTGGGGGCGAAGAGAGCATGATGGGCCGGACTCGCTATCCAAGCTTTGCCAGCCACAAGGCGGAGCACGACAAACTGACCGGAGAGGTCGTCAGGATGGTACGTGACTTCGAAGCGGGTAATGCCGTGCTGAGCATGGATCTGCTGGAGTTTCTGCGCCACTGGTTGCAGAACCACATCATTGCCTGCGACAAAAAATATACTGCCCATTTGCAAGCCGCCGGCATTTGCTAAACGGCGCGTGCCGTCTGGCGCCGCCCATGGGTTGGTATCCCAATAAGGTCCGGAGCTGTTTCGTTGCTCTGGATAAGGCTGGGGGCCTTCCAAGGTCCCGGAGGTAGTGGCCGAGCTCTGACTGGGGAATAAGAGCTCGGCCACTACCTCTTTTTCTATTCCCATTGAAATTCTTACCGAACTCCAGGCTATCCGCAGTCCTCCCCCATCGGTCACACACCTCCAACTCAAGCAGCGTAGGCAGCAACAGCCCGGGAGGGTTGTGGGCTGCTGAACTACATAAAAACAAGTCACTTAGCTTTGCTTCACAAAGGGAACTTCAGGAATTGTTTTCCCGTAGGGTCAACTCTTGTGCAGAGGACGTAAATAAAAGCTAAAGAAAAAGCCAATTTGGCTCTTGACAGACAAAGAGAATGGGGTAAAGTGGAACGAGATGGAGTCTAGTGGACCAGTTTCCCTACTTGGTCTTCAAAAATGATTCCCGTTTCCTCTTCCTGGCTTTCGCCAGCTTGAGAAGTCAGCCCAGAGGGCTTTCAAAATGTTTCGCGGCAACTGTCCAACACGAATCGATGACAAGGGCCGCTTAAAGATCCCCGCTGACTTCAAGAAAGAGATCGACGAGAGCTACACCGACCAATTCTATATCACAAGTCTGGACGGAACTATTATCCGACTGTATCCCCTCCAGGAATGGGAGCGGGTGGAAGAGAAGATGGCGAAACTGCCGACCACCGACGAGACGCTGGAGAAGTTCTTGGATGTCACCAGCTACTACGGGCAGGTGGTAAGCATGGACAGCCAGGGCCGCGTGACGATTTCCGACCGGCTCCGTAACGAATTCAAGTTGAAGGGCGAGGTTGCCGTCGTCGGTAAGCTGCATTACATCGAGATTCGCCTGATGGATGAATACACGCAGCATGTGAAGGCAAACCACATCACGGCCGTGGATAAGGCCGAGTTGAAGAAGATGGAGATTTAGTTGGACGGCGGCAGGGAGTCCAACGGTGACTCAAGCGCTCTGACGGGCGCGCATGGCGGAGGACGATTCAGTCATGCACCAGTTCTTTTACATGAGGCAATCGACTTCCTGGCTATTAAGCGCGGTGGGACATATATCGATAGCACTATCGGGTTGGGTGGGCACGCTTTTGCAATTTCAGAGTTGCTCGGACCCGGGGGTATGCTGATAGGCTTCGATAAAGACACGATAGCGCTGGAAATGGCTCGCAAACGATTGACGGCCCCCGAGGGACGTCAACAGGACTGGCCTGCGATTACGCTGCACCATGCGTCCTACGCCGAGATGGCGGAACGCTTGGCCCCTGGCAGCGTGGACGGCGTACTTGCCGATCTGGGCGTCAGTTCGATGCAGTTTGACGATGCGAGCCGAGGATTTAGTTTTCAGGCGGATGGAAGGCTTGACATGAGGATGAATCCTGATGCCGAGTTATCCGCCGATCAGGTGGTGAACCAGTTCGACGAGAGCGATCTCGCTGATCTGATTTACAAATTCGGTGAGGAGAGGAGGTCGCGGAGAATCGCCAGAGCCATTGTACGGGCACGGCCGATAAAATCGACCGCTCATCTAGCAAGAATTGCATCGGCCGCTGCCCGGCCAATGAATCAACCGAGAGGTAAAGGAATTCATCCCGCGACGTTAACTTTCCAGGCGATCCGAATTTACGTGAATCGCGAGCTGGAGGATTTAGGGGCGCTGCTCAATGCAGCGCCCCAAGTATTGAAGCCGGGGGGAAGGTTGGTGGTCATCAGCTTCCACTCGTTGGAGGATCGCATGGTGAAAGACGCTATGCGGGACGGAGCCCGCGATGGAGTGTGGGAGCCGTTGACCAAAAAGCCGGTGATTGCCTCGGAAGCAGAGATCGCGGAAAACTCGCGGGCACGTTCAGCAAAGATGCGCGCGGCGGCAAGAATGGAAGTTCGCAGCCGGGTTCGAAAAAGATAGATTTTTTGGAATAAATGTTCACATCGTGTGGAAAAACCTGTGGATGCTGTGGAGAACTTTCAGGAAACAGAGGGTGGCTTATGGCGATCTGGGCAGCGGCACTGCCGCAAAGAACAAGCGCAACATCACAGAAGACGATTCCGGCCGCCTCGCGCCGTTACATGCCAGGGGCTCCCGAGATTTACTTTCACAAGGCGATCGATAATTCACGCCTAGTGCGCACAGCCGATCCGGCGCGCACGCGCGAAATGCGCATGTTTACGGCGACCGTCGTGATCTTTTTTCTGATGGCGCTGGTGTACTTGGGCCAGCACTGCAGTTCGATTCAATACGGTTACAAGATTGAGGATCTGCGCTCAAAGCGCGATCAGATGGCGGATGTGAATCGCACGTTGAAACTGGAAGTGGCCACGCTGAAGGACCCGGAGCGGATCAGTTCGCTGGCGCGCGAAATGGGATTTGCTTTGCCCGCGGTGGGGCAGGTTCAGAGGCTGGATGAAACGGGAGCGCTTGATACCGGCGCTCCAGTGATGGCTCGCGCCGACAACATCTCAGTGGTTTCAGTTCCAAACTAAGTACGAACCCGAACCTGGGTTCAGGCGAATGACGGCTGCAGTGCAGGATTTGCACAACCAGCACCTGTACGGGCCGTCATCGCTGTATTAACTTGGAAGAGTGCAGGTTTCCAGCATTTTTCGAGTATTCTGGCGCGCTCAGCGCTTTTCTCCAGCTTTCTGGGGTTCGCTTTGTGGTTCGGCTTCAGCCGGCATTTTCAGTGGTTGTGCAGGGGATTTTCCCGATCTCCCCGCAGTGCAGGTATAAGCAATGGCAGCAGGCGGCAGAGCTCCAATTAACGTGAAGTCCCGCCTTCTTAAGTTTGGCATTTTTCTCTTGGTCTGGGCCGTGGTCATTGTTGCGCGACTGGCCATGCTGCAGATTGTCCATTATGGCGAATGGGTGCAGCGAGCGCAGCGCCAGCAGCAGCGCACCGTGGAAATCTCTCCGCAGCGCGGCATTATCTACGATCGCAACGGGCAGGAACTGGCGATGACCGTTCAGGTCGATTCAGTTTTCGCCGTGCCCAGTGAAATCCCCGACCAGAAAACTACCGCGACATTATTGGCTGCCGTGATCGGCGATGATCCCAACAGCGTGCTGGAGCGCATCCAGGCGCAGCGCAATTTTGCCTGGGTGGCGCGCAAGGTGGATGGTGAGATGGCCGCGCGCATCAAGTCGTTGAATCTTCGCGGCATCTATTTCCAGAAGGAGTTGAAGCGCTTTTATCCCAAACGGGCGCTGGCGGCGCAGGTGCTTGGCTACGTGGGCATGGAGGACACGGGCCTAGCCGGGATCGAGCATCTCTACCAGGACCAACTGAATGGAGTGAAGGGCCGCGTGGTGATTACCATGGACGCGCGCCGCAAGTGGTTCGGGCACCTGGAGCATCCTCCAGAGCCGGGCGAAAACGTTGTGCTCACCATCGACGAAAAAGTTCAGTTCATCGCCGAGAAGGAACTGGCGCAGGCGATGGAGGAAACGCACGCAATCAGCGGCACGGTGGTGGTGCAGAATCCGCGCACCGGCGAGATCCTTGCGCTGGCGAATGCGCCTTCGTTCAATCCGAATATCTCCCGCGAGATCACGCCGGAAAAACTCAAGAACCACGCGGTCAGCGATGTCTATGAGCCGGGGTCGGTGTTCAAGACAGTCACCTATTCTTCGGCGTTCGACGAAAGCCTGGCGCGGCCCGAAGAGATCATCAACTGCGATCCCGGCTATATTGTGGTCGGCGGGATTCGCATTCACGATTCGCACCACATTGGCACGGTCACTCTCGAGCGGGCTTACGCGGAATCGAGCGACGTTGGCGCGGTGAAGATGGCCTTGCGCATGGGGCCCGAGCGCTTCTACAAGCACATCCACATGTACGGATTTGGGCAACTCACGAACGTGGAACTGCCGGGCGAGACTCGCGGGCTGGTGCGTAAACCGGAACGCTGGGCGGCCTCCTCGATCGGTTCCATGGCGATTGGGCAGGAGGTTGGAGTTACGCCGCTGCAGGTGGTATCGATGATGTCGGCGATCGCGAATGACGGTCTGTATTCCCCGCCGCGCATTGTCGCCGGGGTCACACCGCCCAACCAGAAATATCAGCGCATTGAATTTCATCCGCAGGAACAGCGCCGGGTCATCTCGTCTCTCACTTCGGCGGTGATGCGCCGCTTGACCGAAGAAGTGGTCATGGAAGGTACGGCCCGCCGCGCCATTCTCGATGGTTACACTTCCGCGGGAAAGACGGGAACTGCGCAGAAGATAGACCCGCGTACCCACGCTTATTCGAAGACGGATTACGTTGCGAGCTTTGTCGGCTTTGCCCCGGTCAATAACCCTGCGTTGTCGATTGCGGTGATTCTGGATTCGCCACGCGGTCTGCATCAGGGCGGTCAAGTTTCTGCGCCGGTCTTCAAGCGGGTTGCCGAACAGGTGTTGGCCTACTACGGCGTGGCGCACGACGTGGAGCCGAAGCGGAACCTGGCGCGCCGTTCTTTGGTGGCGCGCGCCGCCGAGGGTGATACCGAAGATGTGCAGCCGCATGTTCCAGGTGAAATGATTGAGTTGGAAAACGTGACGGCAGCCACTGCTCCGCCACTTGGCGCGGCGGTGGCCGCAGCGCAGCCTCTGCGTGCGCCCGCTTCAGGTTCGAATTTGGATGCGCGCGGTGGCACAGTGGTGCTCGATGTGGGAGGCGGTTCCACGGTACCATCGTTGCTGGGCCTCTCCATGCGAGGGGCGGTCGAGTCCGCGCACAAAGCCGGTTTTGAGTTGCAAATTGTGGGCAGCGGAACAGCGCGCGAACAGCAGCCTCCGCCGGGTGCATACTTGCCATTGGGCTCTAGGATCGCGGTCCGCTTCTCGCGTTAGAATTCAGGTCTCGGACAAACGGTATGATGAGTTTTCTAGACATTCTCGATGGTGCAGAGGTGCTCTCGCAGAGCGGCGATTGCGGAGTGAAGGGACTCGACTATGATTCGCGGCGAGTGCATGACGGTTGGCTATTTGTAGCCATGCACGGCGAGAGTACGGACGGCAATCGCTACATTGACGCGGCCATCGCTGCCGGTGCGGTCGCGGTGGTTACGGACTCCTCCGAGCAACCACCTCGTGACAGCGTGGCTTGGGCAGTGGTGCCGCATGGACGGCGCGCCCTGGCTCGCCTCAGCGCGAACTTCTACAAGCGTCCCGCCGAGCGCCTGCGCCTGACCGGCATTACGGGAACCAACGGCAAGACCACCACGACGTTCATAGTGGAAGCAATACTGAGAGCTGCCGGACGCAAGAATGCGCTGGTGGGCACGGTTGAATACCACCTGCCAGGAGAGGTTCTTCCCGCGCCCCACACTACGCCGGAGTCACTCGAACTGAACCAGATGTTTGCGCGCGCGCTGGCCCATGGAGCGACCGAGGCGGTGATGGAAGTTTCGTCGCACGCGCTGCAGCAGGGACGCGTTTTCGGTATTCCGTTCGATGCGGCGATTTTCAGCAACCTGACGCAGGATCATCTCGATTACCATGGCACGATGGCGGAGTACTTTGCCGCAAAGTGCATCCTGTTCGAGGGGTGCGGCACCGAGCCTCCGCGTTGCTCGATCGTGAATATTGACGATGAGTACGGGCGTAAGCTGGCGAAATTCTCGCACCGGCGTTCGCAGGTGTTCACCTACGGAATCGAGCGGGGCGACTTCCATGCCGAGTCTCTGGAAATGACACCGCAAGGAAACGATTTTGTTCTCACCACGCCGGACGGTCCCATTGAATTACGCTCTCCGCTGATCGGTACGGTGAATGTTTACAACGTGCTTGCAGCTTGCGGCGCAGCGTACGCGCGGGGATGTACTCCCGGGCAGATTACGCAGGGCATCGCGGGAATGAGCCGCGTCCCAGGGCGCTTTGAGCGCGTGGACGAAGGCCAGTCCTTCGCCGTGGTGGTGGACTACGCGCACACCGACGACGCGTTGAAAAACCTCACGCGCCTCGCGCGCGACTTCGCTTCCCGCAGTAATGGACGGGTGATTACCGTCTTTGGATGCGGCGGGGATCGCGACCGCACCAAGCGGCCAAAGATGGGACGCGCCGCCGGAGAAGGAAGCGACTTTGTGGTGGTGACCTCGGATAACCCGCGCAGCGAGGACCCGCTGGCGATCATCGAGGAAATTTTGCCGGGCTTGCGAGAAGCCCGGAAGTGTTTTGTAGCCGAGCCCGATCGCCGCAAGGCCATTGCGCTGGCGCTTAGCAAGGCAAGGCAGGGAGACATTGTTCTGATTGCGGGCAAGGGCCACGAGCGCACGCAGACCACGCGCGAAGGCGTGTTTCCCTTCGATGACCACGAGGTTGCAACCGAAGAGCTCAACCGCATGGGATACAAACGAGGAGGCGTACACGCATGAAGCTCCCGTTAAGCAGGGTCGCGGAATTCATCCAGGCACCCGGAAATTTTGATCATGCCGGAATTGCCGAGGGCTACTCTATTGACACGCGCACGCTGCATCCGGGCGATCTTTTCTTTGCCATCAAAGGCGAGCGGGTTGACGGCCATGACTACGTGGAAGCCGCTCTGCAGGCGGGTGCGGTGGCGGCCGTAATCGCACGCGATCAACTCTCGCGCTTTGCCGGCGACTCTCGTTTGATGTCCGTTGCGGACACCACGCTAGCCCTGCAACATTTGGGTGCGGCGGCGCGGCGGCTCTGGGGCAAGAAGCTGATTGCTGTTACGGGTTCTGCGGGTAAGACGACCACCAAGGAATGTATTGCCCACGTATTGGGCGCGCAGTTTCAGGTGCTGAAGTCGCTGGGAAATCTCAATAATCATTTTGGTCTCCCTATGCAGCTACTGCGCCTGGAGCACCAGCACGAGATCGCCGTGATCGAGATGGGCATGTCGCACTCGGGCGAGATCACGAAGTTGGCGCAGATTGCCGCGCCGGATGAGGGTGTGGTAACCAACGTCGGACTGGCGCACTTGGAAAACTTCGGCACGCAGGATGGAATCGCGCGCGCGAAATATGAATTGATCGAGTCGCTGCCCGCCGGAGGTCATGCATTCCTGAATGCGGATGATCCCTACGTTTCGCAATTTGGACGCGACTTCCACGGCAAGGTGACGCTGTTTGGAATCGATCATCTGAGTGACTACCGCGCGGAGAACGTTCGGTTGCGCGGAGTGCTGGGCTCGGAGTTTGACATCGTTGGAAACGGTTTTCGTGAAGCCGCGACGGTGCCGCTGATTGGTATTCATAACGTGCTGAATGCGCTGGTGGCGGTTGCGGTTGCAGCCGAACACGGCGTGCCGCCCTCGGATGCGGTGGCCCGCCTGGCCTCGCTCGGCGCCGGTGACAAGCGCGGCGAAGTTCACGAAGTGTTGGGCGCAATCCTCATCAATGATTGCTACAATTCCAATCCGGTGGCTCTGGATAGTATGGTTGCGGCGCTTGGGCAGACCCCGGCGGCGCGCCGCATCGTTATCGCCGGCGAGATGCTGGAACTGGGGCCAAGCGCGCCTGAACTGCATCGCGAGTGCGGACGCAAGATGGCTTTGCACAACGCGGATTACGTGGTGGGTGTGCGCGGTAACGGGCAGTACATTGTCGAAGGCGCGGCGGCATCCGGCGTGGCTGCGGAGTTTATGGAGACTCCCGAGCAGGCAGGCGAGTGGCTCGCGCTCAACCTGCGCAAAGGGGATGCGGTGTTGCTGAAAGCTTCGCGAGGCGTGGGCCTGGAGCGTGCGCTGGCGGTATTTGAGGCGCGGCGAAAGGTTTAGTTCAACGGCGGAGATGATTCCGCATAAAGATTGAGGACCTATTGCTCTACTGGCTTTTGTACTCCTATATTTTTCGCCACTTCAACGTGGGACCGTTCAGGATTTTTCGCTACCTGACCTTCCGCACGGCCTTCGCGAGCCTGACTGCGCTATTCATGGCGCTGATCATTGGACCCGCGGTGATCCGCCGCCTTCGCGAATTCCAGATTGGGCAGTACATCCGCGAGGAAGGACCGCGCTCGCACCAGAAGAAGGCGGGCACGCCCACGATGGGAGGCCTGCTGATCGTGGTCTCCATTGTGCTGCCCACGCTGCTGTGGGCCGATCTGTCTAACAAGTTCGTCTGGCTTGCTGTGCTTTCCACGCTTTCTTTTGGCGCGATCGGCTTTGCCGACGACTACCTGAAGGTCATACACAAGCAGAACTTGGGACTGAACGGACGCAGCAAATTGCTACTGCAGACCCTCGTTGCATTTGTGATTGCCGTGATCCTGATCGTGTTCCAGGCACAGGGCCAATATTCTACGCATTTGATGGTGCCGTTTTTCAAGCGATTCCGTCCGGACCTAGTGATTGGCTCGCTGGTTGGATATCCGCATTTGTGGCCGATTGCGTTTCTGCCTTTTATTATTTTCGTGGTTTTCGTACTGGTGGGATCAACCAACGCAGTGAACTTGACGGATGGACTCGACGGACTCGCAATCGGGTGTACGTTGATTGCCTCCGGGGCGCTCACGGTGCTTACCTACGTCAGCGGCCATGCTGTGTTCTCAGATTATCTGGAACTGCAGAAGATGCCGATGGTTGGGGAGCTGACGATCTTCTGTGGGGCAATGATGGGGGCCTCGATTGGCTTCCTCTGGTACAACGCGCATCCGGCGGAGGTCTTCATGGGCGACGTGGGATCGCTTGCCCTCGGCGGCGCGATTGGCACGGTTGCCGTCATCATCAAGCAGGAACTGCTGCTGCCTTTTTTCGGTGGAATCTTCGTACTGGAAGCGCTCTCGGTGATTCTGCAGGTGGGTTCGTTCAAGCTTCGCGGCAAGCGCATATTTTTGATGGCGCCGCTGCACCATCATTTTGAGCAACTTGGGTGGTCAGAGTCGAAGGTGATTGTGCGATTCTGGATAGGCTCTCTGATCTTTGCGTTGTTTGCGCTGACCACCTTGAAATTGCGTTAAGTTAAACGTTGAGCTGCTCGAAGGGCAGGAAAGAAGCTATGGAAGTTAAAGGCAAACGAGTTCTGGTAGTAGGACTGGGCAAGTCGGGTGTGGCCTCCGCGCTATTCCTGGAGTCCCGCGGGGCGCGCGTGACCGTCAGCGATGCGAAGAGCGAGGAACAACTCCGCAACGAGATTCCTGCGCTGCTCGACCGTGGAATCACGGTGGAGACCGGCAAGCACGGGGAACGTACGTTCCGCGATCAGGATCTGATCGTGGTGAGCCCCGGCGTACCTGGCGACGTGAGCGCGCTGCAGCACGCGCGCCGTCTTGGCATTCCCGTTATTGGGGAAATCGAACTGACCGCGCGCTTCTTGCAGGGAAACATCGTGGCCATCACCGGCTCAAATGGCAAGACGACCACAACGACGCTGACCGGCGAAATCATTGCGTCCGGTGGACGCAAGACCCTGGTCGGCGGAAACATTGGCACGCCCGCGATCACCTTCGTCGACCACTCCTCGGCCGATACCTGGGTGGTGCTTGAGATTTCGAGCTTCCAACTGGAATCGATAGAGACCTTCCGCCCGCATATCTCGGCCATTCTCAACATCACTCCTGATCACCTTGACCGGCACGGGTCAATGGAAAACTACATCGCGGCAAAAAAACGCATCTTTGAGAATCAAACGGCCAGCGACTATGCGGTTCTCAATGCCGATAATGACATCACCCGCGGTCTTGCCGAGGGTTTGAAGCCGCAAGTGCTGTGGTTCAGCCGTCAGCATCCGGTGGAGCGCGGTGCGTTTGTAGTGGGTGGGGCAATTGTTTATCGCGATGGCGTTGAAGTGGAGATCATGCCGGTTTCCGAGATTGCGCTGAAGGGCTCGCATAACGTGGAAAACGTTCTAGCTGGGGTTGCCATAGGCATGGCCGCCGGAGTGGAACCAGCGGCGATCCGGCGAGCGGTGAAGGATTTCCGCGCCGTGGAGCATCGCCTGGAATACGTTGCCACATTGCGGGGAGTGCAATATTACAACGATTCCAAGGCCACCAACGTGGACGCGACGATCAAGGCTCTGCAATCTTTTCCGGCAAACATACACCTCATCATGGGCGGCAAAGACAAGGGCAGCGACTACGGGGAGCTGCGCGAACTGATCGCGGAGCGGGTAAAGCGCGTGTACACCATCGGCGCGGCCGCGGCTAAGATTGAATCGCAGATCGGCAACGCGGTTCCGGTCACCAGCGCACAGACATTGGAGTCTGCCGTCCGCAAGGCTGCTGACCTGGCCGTGGCAGGCGATATCGTGCTGCTGGCACCGGCCTGTGCCAGCTTCGATCAGTTTCCGAGCTACGAGCATCGCGGACGGGTCTTCAAAGAACTGGTTCAGTCCTTGGCCGCTTTGCAGTCAACCTCGCCGACCGGAGAAGTGTAATGGCCAAGCGCGTCAGTGTCGATCGATGGCTGTTTGGCGTGACCATGATGATGGTCTTTGCCGGATTGGTCATGGTCTTCAGCGCGTCCGCAATTGTGGCGAAAGAAAAATACGGTTCGGAGACCGCGTTCCTCTTGAAGCAGGGCTTCTATGCCGTGATCGGCCTAGCCGCCATGTTTGGGCTGATGAACGTGGACTACCGCAAGCTCAATCGTCCGGCCCTCGTCTTCACCATTCTGGGCGTGACGTCTTTGTTATTGGCTGCGGTTTTCCTGTTGGACCGCTCGCATAATACGCATCGCTGGATCAAGCTTGGCATCATTTCGTTCCAGCCCTCGGAGCTGGCTAAACCCGCGATCATTCTCTTCATGGCGCACTTTCTGGAGAGCCGCCTGCGCTCGATCACGGACTGGCATCATACGCTGATCCCTGCGATTGCGCCCACTGCCATTTTCTGTGCACTGATCGTCATTGAACCCGATCTTGGCACGGCGATGTCCTGCGCCTTCATCACGGCGGCCATCCTGTTCATCGCGGGAATGGAATTGAAATACTATTTCTGGGCGCTCGTAGCGTCCGCACCATTGATGTATGTGCTGGTCTTCCGCACTGCCTGGCGCGCGCGCCGCATGATGGCCTTCTGGGACCCGTTCAAAGACCCGCAGGGTTCGGGATTCCACATCATCCAATCGCTCATTGCGGTAGGAACCGGAGGACCCTTCGGACTGGGCTTGATGGAAGGCAAGCAGAAACTCTTCTATTTGCCCGAGCCACAGACCGACTTTATTTTCGCAGTGGTCTCCGAAGAACTGGGACTGGTTGGTGCAATTTGTTTTGTCGCTGCCTTTGCTTTCTTCTGCTTCAGGGGGCTGCGCGCGGCATGGAATACGCGCGACAATTTCGCACGCATGCTGGCGGTTGGCATCACAGCCATGATCGGAATCCAGGCGTTCTTCAACATCAGCGTAGTGCTCGGACTGCTCCCAACCAAGGGGATTCCCCTGCCGTTTATCTCCTACGGCGGCTCATCGCTCATCGTCACGCTGGCCAGCGTGGGAGTGCTGCTGAACATCACGCAGCAGACGGATTGATATGAACGTGATGCTCGCTGGCGGCGGTACGGGCGGCCATGTGATCCCAGCCCTCGCCATTGCGGAAGAACTCCAAAAACGAGGACATACCGTGGGTTTTGTCGGCACGGAGCGGGGCATTGAAACGCGCCTGGTTCCCAAGGCCGGGTTCCCGTTATACCTGGTCAAGATCGGCGCGCTGAACCGGGTAAGTTTCGCTACCCGCGTACGCACGCTGATAGATCTACCATTGTCGATCTTTGCCGCCATGGGCATTCTACGGCGCTTTCACGCACAAGCCGTCATCGGCGTTGGCGGCTATGCGGCTGGTCCGGCAACCATAGCGGCCGTGCTGTTGCACATTCCCGTTGTACTGTTCGAGCCGAACGTGGTTCCCGGCTATGCAAACCGCGCGGTAGCCCGCTTTGCAGCAAAAGCCGCAGTTCATTTCGAGCAGACGGGGCGCTGGTTTCACAACTTTGAAGTCACGGGAGTTCCGGTGCGTCCCGCATTTTTTACTCTGCCACAGCGACGAAGCCAGCCGCCGAGCGTACTTGTATTCGGAGGCAGCCAGGGCTCGCACGCATTGAACCGCATCGTTCAGGAGTCTGCTGCGGAACTGCTCCAGCACATTCCTAACCTGAACATTGTTCACCAGACCGGCCCACGCGAGTTTGCAGACGTGTGCAATTTCTATGCAACCCACCAGATAAACGTGGAAGTGAGCGCATTCATCGACGACATGCCGCAGAACTTTGCCGATGCCGATCTGATCGTTTGCCGCTCCGGCGCGTCAACGGTTGCCGAGATTGCCGCAGCGGGGAAGTGCGCCTTGTTCGTGCCGTTTCCCAGCGCTGCCGACGATCATCAATTGCGCAATGCGGAATTGCTTGCACGGGAAGACGCCGCGTTGCTGATTCCAGAGAGCGAACTGAGCCCAGAGCGATTTGTGAAGGAAGTTACGGCGCTACTTGGCGATCCTGCACGGATGGCGGCAATGGCCGCCAAAGCCCGCCCACTCGCGCATCCCGATGCAGCCGCGCATATTACAGAGATGGCACTCAGCGCGATACGGCTATAGCGTTAAGTATTCCTTGATGTATTCGTTGTCCGAGTTTGCGATTTCGGCGGCATCGCCTTCGAATACTATCTTGCCTTCGTTCAACACGAGGAACGTGGTCTTCGAGTCCCAGTCCCAACCGTGCGGCACGGGAAGCATCTTGTTCTTCTCGGAATTGAAGTAGTGCGTCGCCATGGTAAACGCATCCTGCAGACGATGGGTTACGAGCAGGGCACTTGTTTTGTAAACGTCACGCTGTTTCACTAGCAACTCTACAATCGTGGTCGAGGTCACCGGATCGAGTCCAGCCGTTGGTGAATCGTAGAGCAGTACCTCGGGATTGCTTATGATGGCTCGCGCGATAGCGACCCGCCGCCTCATGCCTCCGGAGAGTTCTGAGGGAAACAGCTTTAGCGTGTGTTCCAACTCCACAAAGCGCAGCGCCTCCCAAACTCGCCGCTGAATCTCCTCTGGAGCAACCTTTTCTTCCAGCAAGCGGAACGCGACATTGTCTTCCACCGACTGCGAGTCGAAGAGCGCCGATTCCTGAAAGACGATTCCGATGCGGCGGCGCAGTTCGAACAGTTCAGTTTCGCGCATCGCCGATACTTCGTTTCCCAGGACAAAAATACGACCACTATCGGGGCGCAGCAATCCCAGAGAGAGCTTGAGGATGGTTGTTTTGCCGGAGCCCGCGACTCCTAGCAATACCTTGGTGGTTCCGTGTTCTAGTTCGAAGGATAGGCTGTCGAGAACCACTTGTTCATCAAAGCGCAGGCAGACGTTTTCAAAGACTACTGTCTTCTCCGTCGAGTTATGGCTGGCCTCGGTCATCGTCTATAGCGGACCCATGAGCACCATCAACAACCGGGTGACGAAGAGATCCACGGCGAGGATGAGGACGCTGGAGGCGACCACGGCTTGGGTAGTAGCGCGGCCCACGCCTTGCGTTCCACCCTTGGCGCTTAGCCCGTAGTAGCAACCGATGGTGGCAATGATGTAGCCGAAGAGCACTGGTTTGAGTAGACCCATGAAAACGTCGGCGTAGCGGAGGGTCTGCCACGCGGAGGTCCAGTATTGGTTCAAGTCCAGGCGCAGCAGCAATGATGCGATCACGGAGCCGCCCGTCAGTCCCAGCAGGTCGGAGAGAATGGTGAGAAAGAACAGCATGAACATGGTTGCCGTCAGGCGCGGCGTTACGAGCTTTCGCGTGGGGTCGGTGCCAAGCGCGCGCATGGCGTCGATCTGCTCGGTCACCTTCATGGATCCCAGTTCGCTAGCCATTCCGCTGGCGTTACGTCCGGCCACCATCAGTCCGGTGAGTACCGGACCCAACTCGCGCACCATCGACATGGAAACCAATTGTCCGGTAAGGGAGAGCTCTCCGAAGCGAGCCAGTGAATTTGCGCTCTGCAGTGCAAGTACCGCGCCGGTAAAGAATCCGGTGAGCACGACGATGGGCAGCGAACCTACGCCTATGGTATCCATCTGCTGCACGATGTCGCCAAAATAACGGGGCTGGCTGAAGAGGTTGGCAAGGCCCCGCCACGAGAGGATGGAATACTCCTGCACCGCCAGAACATTGCCCTTCGCGTATTCAGTAAGAGAAAATGCCATTTGGTACGGACGCGACTTTACGAGGTTTGCTGCGTTGTTCGCGGCTCATAAGCGACTATATCAAAACGTAGGGCAAACACCTACCGCGCAGCGGCGTTCCGTTATTGTCCGCGCCGCCTGATCTCGATATTCAGCCGCTTGATCTTCTGGTTGAGGGTAGAGAGTGGCACATGGAAACGTTCAGCCGCTTCGGTCTGGTTCCATCCACAACGTTCCAGCATCGCGGCAATCACGCGGCGCTCGCAATCTTCCATGATTTCGAACAGTGACGCGTCAGGCTTGCTGACGCTGAGCGGCAGAGAATCGCTCCGGCCCACAATATCTTCGGGAAACAGGTCGGCGGTGATCGTCGGATTCACGGAGAGCACGACGGCGCGCTCAATTGCATTTTCCAACTCACGCACGTTACCCGGCCAGGCGTAATCCAACAGGGCGCGCAATGCGTCGGGCCCCAGCGTTCGCGGGGGTTTTTCGTTTTCCGCGCAGTACTTAGCAAGGAAATGCTGCGCCAGCATTGGAATGTCTTCCTTGCGATCACGCAGGGGGGGCAGATCGATGGTGATGACGTTGAGTCGGTAGAAGAGATCCTCGCGGAACTTTCCGTCTTTCACTGCTTGCCGCAACTCGCTGTTCGTGGCGGCGATGACGCGCACGTCAACCTGAATTTCCTGGACTCCGCCTAGGTGCATGAATCGCTTGTCTTGCAGCACGCGCAACAACTTGGCCTGGGTCTCCATCGACATATTGCCGATTTCGTCGAGGAAGATGGTGCCCCGGTCAGCCATTTCAAAGAGCCCTTTCTTGCTGCTGATTGCGGAGGTGAAGGCGCCCTTGACGTGGCCAAAAAGCGTTGATTCCAGAAGGTCGCTCGGCATGGAACCGGTGTTGACGGGAACAAATGGACGGTCTTTTCGCGGCGAGTTGGCGTGAATGGCTTTGGCAATCAATTCCTTACCAGTGCCACTCTCGCCCTGCAGCAGAATGGTGGAGCGCGACGGTGCAACCTGCGCCACTAGGTCAAAGGTGCGCAACATCAGGTCGCTCTTGCCGAGGATATTCTCGAAGTTATAGCGCTGCTTAAGCTGGCGCTTGAGCTGGATATTTTCCTCTTGCGCGCGCTTGCGTCCAATCGTCTCACGCACGTCGGCCTGCAGCTTTTCATTGCTCCATGGTTTGGCGATGAAGTTCTTCGCGCCGCCCTGAATGGCGGCTACGGCGTTTTGCGGCGTGGCATACGCCGTCAGCATAATTACCGGCGTATCGGGGTCGCGCTGGAGAATTTCCTTCAGAATCTCCAGTCCGTTGCGCCCTGGCAGTTGGAAGTCCAACAGCACCAGATCGAATGCCTGCGCGTCCAGAATGTTCAGACCCTCTTCGCCGTCCTCGGCGTTGGCGACTTCATAGCCTTCTTCTTCCAGCAATATCTGGAGCGATTCGCGGATCGCCGATTCGTCGTCAATGATCAGGACCTTGCCTTCGCTCGACCGCTCTTGCGTGGCGGAAGTTCGCCTGGCCCCCGCTACATCAGACATGGATTGCCTTTCTGGACATCGGAAACTCCATATAAAAACTCGTACCTTCGCCCGGACTGCTCTCGACCCGAATCTTGCCGGCGTGTTCCTGGATAATGCCGTACGTCACGGCCAACCCAAGTCCCGTTCCACCGCTTCCGCCCTGCGTGGGCCTTCCCTTGGTTGTGAAAAATGGATCGTAGATGCGATGAATATGCTCGGGAGCAATGCCGGTTCCCGTATCAATCACATGCACGCGAACTCCATGGTCGTGCGCTGTTCGCACGGTGAGCGTGCCGCCATGAGGCATCGCGTCCTTGGCATTCAGGAACAAGTTCAGAAATACCTGCTGCAGCTTTCCCTGGTTGCCATGGATCGGCGGGAGGTCGGGTGGCAGTTCACCGATCACGCGGATGCGCGCGGTCTTGAACTGATGATCCAGCAGGGCCAGCGTGTCATGGATAATGCGATTCAAATCGACGTCCCCGAATTCGGTGCCGCTCGTACGCGAAAAATTCAGCAGGTTGTTCACGATTTCAGAGGCTCGGAAGGTCTGCTTGGTGATCCTGTCGAGCAACGCCGAGCGTCTCTCGTCGCCCTGTAGCTGTTTGGCCAGCATTTGCGCATATGAACTGATGACGGCCAGAGGAGTGTTCACTTCGTGGGCCACGCCGGCGGCTAGCAGTCCGATGGATGACATTTTATCGGCCTGCGACAGTTGCGCTTCGAGGTCGATGCGCTCGGTGATGTCATCTACTATGACCAACCGTCCAACGACGCTGTAATCCTTACTCACCAGGGGGGCAATCGCCACGTTCACCACGCGCGTGTCTCCCGCCGTGGTGCCGAGCCGAAACTTGTAAAGATTGTGAGTGCCAGGGTCGCTGCGTACACGGAAGAACTCATCAACGAATGCCGGAGGCAGGACTTCGAGTATGGACTTGCCGATGGCATCGGCGCGCGGCAGCGCGTACATCACTTCCATCTGTGAGTTCCACGATTCGATTTTGTCCTGAAGATCCACGGCAAAAACCCCGACGTTAATAGACTCGACAATGTTCTCGTTGAACTCCTTGAGACGTTCGTACTCCTGCGCCTTCTGTTCGAGCGACGCATACAGGCGGGCGTTTTGCAGTGCAATGCCAATGTAGCCCGCGAGCGTTTCCAGTAATTCCACGTCCTCGCTGGAGAGAAAGTCGCCATCGCTGGTTTTGCCGAGTCCAAGCATCGCGATGGTGCGGTTCATCACCGTGCATGGAATGTAGTAGTTCAGGTCGAGAGTGCGAATCGCCTCCTGTGCAGAGGGCTCCTCTCGCACAGCCTGGTGAGTGTTATCGAAGAACAGATGTCCCTCGGCGAATTCCGGACGCTCGCTGCTGAGAAATTGCAGGTCCAGTCGGCCGGTATTGGCAATGCCGCTGGATTTTGCCAGCACGAAGCCCGGGCTTTCTATGTCAGCCAGAAATACGGCGATTCTGTCTACCAGCAGGGTTCGCTGGATGCGCTCCAGAATCGCCTCCAGCAGCTTGCCCAGGTCGCGCTCCGAGTTCAGCTCACGGCCAAATGCAATCAGCGTTTTACGGTAGTCGTAACGCTTGCGGTAGAAAAACTTGTCGATGCGTTCCTGGGTCCAGTTCTTGATCGGATCGAAGAGCACCGCCGTGACCATGATCGCAGCGATCAGGCCACCCCATCCAAAGCTGGGAAAGCTCATGTGGAACAGCACGGCAGTTGCGCCAATGGCCGCAAAGTACACTGCGGCAATCGTGCCGGCGGCGATCGTGTAGGCCATGCCCCGCTTGAAGATCAGGTCAACGTCCATCAGGCGGTAGCGCACAATCGCATAACCGAAGGTCAGCGGCAGAAACACCAGCGAGAGCACGCTGATCTTCATTGCCGGAGTTGGGCCCTCGCCGTAGAGGAAGGGGATCACGTAAAAAACCGTAAAGGGGACAACCGCCAGGAAAGTGCCTCGCGTGACCCACTTCATCTGCTGGCGCAGGATCGGCGTGCGGGCGCGCAGGTATGTATGCCAGAGCACGATTGTGGCGGTGAGGAACAGTGCTGCCACGTAACCCATTTGCATACGGTCGAGGTTCCAGAGCAGCAAGCCGCTGGGAACGGCAGCCGTCACCAACAGCACCCACACACTCAGCAGCAGCATTCCGGGCAGGTAGACTAGCGGAAAAATCCAGCTTCGGTTCTGTACGAACGACTTGCGCTCCGGAAAGCTTAGCGCGAAGTGCAAAAACATCGCTGGCTGCAACATTCCTGCAACCACGTTTGCCCAGTAGATGGCCCAGTCAAACTGGTTCAGCTTGCCGGTAAATTTGAACGAATAAAAGATGAAGGAAACCAGGCAGAAGAGATAGAAGTGGCCTGCCTTCGGCGCGGTCCAGCGGCGCAGCAAGACGTACATTCCAACGCCAAGGTAGACCAGCGCAATCAGCCGCAATCCCTGATTCAGGCTTTTATCCACGGGCTGTAGAATCACTGGAACGTCCAGGCTGACACTGTCGCGGTTCAGGGTGTAGGAGAGCTTCGTCCAGACCCCGGAACGATACATTTGGCGCGCCACTTCAGCGGTGTTTTGCACGGGGTTGCCACCAACCGAAACCAAAACATCTCCAGCCTTGACGCCACCCCGGTCGCCGGGGCCGAGAGGGTTGACGCGCCGTGCCACCAATTGCCCTTGCGATTCCACCCACCAGACACCGTCCGTGGGCGTGGAAAACTCATGCTCCTTCTGGAAGTTGATCCAGGCAAAGACCACGGCTGCCACGGTCAGCAGACAGAACACAATCGCGGCAAAGCGGATTTGAGTTTCCTTGGTCATGGGTGACCGGAACCCTTTCCGCTCGAAGTTCACCCCCGGGGCGGACGTGGTCCACTGCTTTATTTGCAAGTCAGTTGCCACCTTCCCATTCATCATAGATTGCCGCAATGCTTGTAATGTATTGCTAACACAAGGATTTCTAATTGATTATACAGTGCAAGTAATACCGATACTCCCGAAATAGGAACATGCCTATGATTTATGGTATGGGCCGATCAAAAAGAGGGGAGTCTCAAAAGACTCCCCAGGGGAAGCAACGGAGGCAAAATCTAGTGACTAGGATTCTCTTGTGTACAATACGGTTGCATGACGGTGCCGTTATTTAAGCGCTCTGAGGGAGATGGAAATTTGCAGGAGCTTGAGGCTGGTCGATTTCTGCAGGAGCGAGAGCATTGGCATTCCTTTGGAGCATATCGCATGCGGTCGATCCATGTGCCTGCCGAAGATGCGCCATCGCGAACTCTGCCATCCGTGGTATTTGTCCACGGTTTAATGGGCTACAGCTTCAGTTGGCGGCATAATCTCGACTTTTTCGCGAAGCATCGGGATGTCTATGCCGTGGATCTTCTCGGCATAGGACACTCCGATCGCCCGAAGGCCGGCGAAGCGGATTTCGGGCTTTCGGCGGCAGCGGCTCGATTGCTGTCGTTCATGCGCTCATTGGGACATTCCCAAGTCGATCTGGTAGCCACGTCGCATGGCGGAGCAGTCGCCATGATGGCGGCCAGCCAGGATTGCACTGCTTCCGAACCGCTCATCCGCCGCCTGGCGCTGATCGCTCCCGCTCATCCCTTCATGATCAACGCGCGCATGCGTCTGGCATTTTTTCGTACTTCGTTCGGGCGAATGATAATGCGCATCCTGGCGGCGCACAGCAAGGGCTTGAGGAGCCAATCCATCGGACGCATGTATGCGGACAACTCGCAGATCACCCCTGAGACGCGTGCCGGATATGAAGTGAACCTCGGCGATGCGCGCTCCTATGAGTATGCGCTCGAAGTGGTCCGCACCTGGCGGGAAGACATGCGCCAGCTCCAGGCAGCGCTGCCCTCGATTGCCGCCATTCCAACGCTCCTGCTCTGGGGTAAAGAGGATCAGGCCGTGGCATGCGACTCCGGGTTGCTGCTGCGCGAATCCTTTTGGAACGCCGAGTATGTAGTTCTGCCGGGCGTGGGCCATCTTCCTTACGAGGAGGCCCCCGAAGAGTTCAATCGCTGTCTGCTGCAGTTTCTGGAGTCGTAGGCGGCAGCCAGTTCTGCATCCCCGCGCCGGCAGATGTCATAATGACCATAACCGCATGAGTTTGCGCCAACAGTTCGTGGAAGCGCTCCACGGTGTCGAGCGCGGTGCCTGGGTCCGATTCTTTGTCGCCATCTTCGGACTGGCGCTGGCGTTTGCGTCGGCGCTGCTCTCCACCGCTTCGCGAGAAGCGGGAGATGTGCTTGCCACTGCGGTTTTCGCCTCCTCCGCGCTGTTGCTGGCCGGAGTGGTCGCGGTCACTACTGTCCCTTACCTGGCGCGCCGCGTGGTAGCGCACCGCGTGCGTGATGCGCTGAACTACGAAGTCACGCGCGAGGGCATCATCTATCTCGCTCTCACGCTCTTGATTGGGATCGCCGCCCTAAATACGGGGAACAACCTGTTATTTATTATCATTGCCGCCATGCTCGGAGCGGTTCTGGTCAGCGGGATCGTTTCGGCGTTCATGATCAGCGGCGTGGAAATTGAGCTGCACCTTCCGCACCACGTCTTCGCCGGCCAAAGTTATGCGGGAGCAGTGCTGCTTCATAATCGGCGCTGGCTTCCTGTATTTTCCATCTCCGTGGTGCCGCCGGTTGAAAAAAAAGATGGCTCGAAGTGGCACTGGCAGCGCTCCGAATTTGTCTATCCTCCGGCGGGCACCGGGCGCAGAGCAATTATCCGGTGGCCGGACCTTTCCTACGTGAAGACCCCGGGGCCGCGGCATTCGCCGCCAGTCCTTGAACAGAGCGTCTATTTCCCTTATCTTCCCGGAGGTTATCGCCAGAGCACCGAGGTGAATCTGAGGTTTCCCCGGCGCGGGCGGTACGCACAGCGAGGCATAGGAGTCTCGACACGCTTCCCATTCTCCTTCCTCGCGAAGACGCGCACGATCGCTCTCAACCAGGAGGTGCTGGTATTTCCTTCCGTCGAGCCCACGGACGAATTGTTTGAGGTGCTGCCGATGATCACCGGCGAGGTAGAGACGAATCAGCGTGGTCGAGGCTCGGACCTTTACCGCATTCGCGACTATGAGGCCGGGGACAGCGCCCGCTACGTTGACTGGAAGGCAACCGCAAAATCCGGTGCGCTTAAGGTTCGTGAATTCACCCGCGAAGATGAGCGATGCGTCTGCATCGTGTTCGATAACCCAGCTCCCGACGCGCTGGACGCCGCGCATTACGAGCGGTCTGTCAACCTGTCCGCTTCCATCGCATGGCATTTCTTCCAAGAAAACACGGAGCTTAGTTTTGCGGCGCCGGGACTTACCGGGAGCCCGGATGTGTACGGCTTCCTCGAATACCTTGCAACGGTTGCGCCGCGCTCCGGGGAGGAGTTTCTCAACACAATCGATGGGCGGGGACAGTATCACATCATCATTACGGCTCGTCCGCGCGGCCACATTCCTACCGCACTCTGGCAGTCATCCTACGTGCTGTTTGCCCAAGAGTAAGCGATGGTCCACTTTCAGATAGAGCGGAGCGAGTTGAAGGAGAGCCCCACGCAGAAATTGACCTCTGATCAAAAACATAACGTTCCCTGGATTGTTCTTTTCATCTTGCTGGCTGCCACGCTGACGATTCCGTTTCTATTGGTGCGCGAGCCTCCGCTGCTGGACTACGCAAATCATCTTGCGCGCACGTTTGTGCTGAATCACCTCCACGATCCCGCATTTCACTTTGCTGACTATTACCGCGCCGACTGGAAGCCCTATCCCTACATCCTATGGGATCTGCTGTTGTTGTCCTTCGAGCAGGTCCTGCCTGTGGAGGCCGCCGGCAAGTTACTGCTGATGCTGACCACCGTGCTGCTGCCTGTCTCGGTCGCATGGTTCCTGTGGCAAGCCAATCGCAACTCGATCAAGCTCTCGCTGTTGGCGTGTGCAATGTCCTACTACACGCTATTTCTGTGGGGCTTCACCGCCTATCACCTCAGCGTCGGCTGCTGTTTCCTTATGGTGGGGACGTGGCTGTGGTATCGCCGGAAGCCTTCGCCGATGCGTGCGGCGATTTTTGTCGTCACCAGCTTTCTTGCCTACTTTGCGCATGTGCTTGGTTTCGCGTCAGCGGCATTCATCCTCGTGTTGTATGAGTTGACCGCGTTCAATTGGCGCGAATGGCTGCGCCTTGCGTGCTTTCTCGCGCCCCCGTCATTGCTGTTTCTGTGGGCCCGCCCTGGGCTCTCAAAGCAGAGCACTTTGGAATGGCGTCCGATGGCGGATAAATTCCGCGAACTACTTGAAATTCCCACCCACGTATACAGCGAGAGGCTCGACCAGATATTTCTAGGCGGACTGGCGCTGTGCTTTGTGGTCGCGGTGGCAGGCAATCGCGATTTGCGGGTCAACTGGCGATGGCTGGTGATTGCGCTTGGTTTCTTCGGAGTCTTTCTGCTGCTGCCGTATCAATGGGGAGCGGGGTCCGATCTGGACGTGCGCCTGGTGCCTCCGCTCTGTCTTCTGTTGCTCGCCGTGCTTCAAGTAGGGAAGCGGGCAAACTGGATTGCCGTGCTCGCCGTGGCGCTAACCGTGCTGCGCGTATTCGACGTCACCACGGGATTCCATATGGAGACGCGGAAGTCCGTGGCGATGAACCATGCCATCGAACAGATCGCACGCGGCGCAAGAATCTTTCCGCTGGTAGATGCCTGCAAGGAAAGCGACCCGCTCGATTACTACTTCACGCACTACTGGGCGTACTCGGTCATTCGGCGCGGAGCGATCTCGCCATACCTGTTCGATATCCCCGGACAGACGCCGATGCGAATTACCGACGATTCGTACATGTCGGACGGTTATTGGGGGCACTGCTTCGACGTCGAGCCCGAATGGGAGTTTGTCGCCGAAGGTTACGACTACATCTGGAGCTATGGAGACCAACGGTATCAGCGCGGGATTGCCGAAGTGGCAGACAAAGTATTCGAGGAGAAGCCGCTGATTTTGTACCGCGTGCGCAAGGAATAAGGCGAATCTTTGAAAAGCGACTATTCGCCGGTAGCTTTGGCCTTTACCTCAGGTACTTCAGCCTCATGGGCTAGATAGACAGTTTGCGACGGGAAGGCGAGCGAGGTTCCGCAGCTTTCGACGATGTCCATAACCCGCAGCAGAAGGTCTTCGCGTACGGACGTGTAGTCGTCGTAATCGCGTGTCAATACGTAAGCCTGCATTTCTAGCTGGAGCGCACTGTCGGCGAGCTTTGCGAGGCGTATCCATGCAGATGACGTCTCCACGCGGGGATGGTCGCGCAGCATGGTGGATACCTGGGCTAGAACCCTCTCGAGTTGTTCGCGGCTGGTTTCATAGCGAAGACCAAATCTGCAGAAAACGCGCATCTTATCGCGTGCGCTGAGGTTCTCTACGTTGGCGGTGGCGAGAGAGCCGTTGGGTACCGAGATGAGGCCGCGCTCGTCGGTGCGAATGCGGGTGGAACGAAGGCCGATGTCTTCCACCGTTCCGATGGTTTCACCGACGCGGCAGAGATCGCCCACGCGAATCACGCGATCGGTGAGGATACTGATTCCTCCGAAGAGATTCTCGATCGTTTTCTGCGCGGCCAATGCGACGGCGATGCCGCCGATGCCGAGTCCGGCAAGCGCGGCGGAGAGGTTCAGTCCGGCAAGATAAAAGATGCTGAGCAGCGCCATAACCCCAATCCCCAGCTTCAACACGCGATGCAGAAGCAGGGTGAGCGAGAGAGTGCCGCGCTCTTCAGGGGAGGTCATGCGGCGGCGCAGCCTTTGCGTCCATACGGTCACGAAATCCCACAAGAGCCACGCTACGGCAAACAGCAGCGCCGTGCCCTGAACCTTGAAGTAATACTCGCGGAAGAGCAGCGGCACGGTGATCATGAGCATGCCGATAGCGTGTGCGGCAGCGGTGGCAAACAGAAGCACAGGGCCGCGAACATTGGTCCAGACTTCCGATTGCGCGGCGCGGTGATTGATACGGGCCAGCAACCATACGGGTGCACGCAATAACGCGACCGTGGCAACTCCGGCGAATAGAGCAACCGGAATCAGCAACACAAAGGCCACCCACACCCATAGCGGAATAGAGAGGAAAGTGTGCCGCACGAGAATTTGCGGCAGATTATGCTCGAACTCATGCGAGCGCGCATCGTTGGCGAGATCCCCGGTTTTGCTGAGGGTACTCCATGCGATGAGCCAGAGGTGTCCTTTGTCGCCGTCAGGCACGCGGACCACCAGCAGCGGAAGTTCCTTTCCGTTGACGGTGAACTCGCCGACACGCTGATGATCGGGTTCAAGCTGAGGATCGAGTGCGAGATCGGGATTGTCGGTGATGGCTCCGAGGCGGCCTACGTACGCGCGGTCGAGCAAGGTTTTCAGATCCCGTACAACGCGTGCGGAGTCGATCTCGGTTTCCTGGCGCGGGAACTGGAGATATTCAGCGGCGCGATCATTGTCGCCTTTTTGGGCGGCCTGCATGAATCCGGTGAGGGTTCCACGCGGAGTGTCGCGTCCCAGCGGATCAGTGTTCTTTACCGCAGCTTGCGCGCCGGAAAGCGCTTTGAAAACAGATTGGGCCAACAGCGGAGCGCACAGCAGGCTCAGCAACAACAGAAGGCGGAAGCTCGCCCTTACGATTCGCATACTCTCAGAGTAACCCTTTGAACGCCGCTGAGGAAAGCCGTAGAAGGTCAACCTGAGGTCAACCGTAACAACCTTCAGTGTGAGGACAATCTCGCATGAGGATAATCTTCAGGGCACCCGGTATTCGCTTAGAGCTAATACCCGGCTTCTGCTTCCGCGTTTAATGCCCCAAAACTGATTGCGCCGCCGGAGGAAGTTTGTCGGCGTAGCGAACAATCATCGTTACCTGCCAGCGCTGTGTATCCGATAAAGTGCTTTGGAAGCCGGGCATGCCAGTGAGCCGAATGCCGTGCGTAACTTTCCAATAGGTCTCGCCTTCCGGGTCATCGGTCATCATGTCGGCCTTTTCCAGTAGCTGGGGCGGCGGGGGAAACATGCCCTTGGAAATCGCCGTGCGCACCTGCGCAAGTGCGCCATGGCACACTGCGCAGTGCTCTTTGTAGACATTCGCCCCGGCCACTAGATTGCCCTCGTTCAATGGAAGAGGATCTTTCTGATTTGCCGCAGCTCCGATACTTGCGTGCAGCGCCATCTCCGCAACGGTCTTCTCCATTGGCAGCGGTGGCGCAGTCGTTGCCATGGAAACCCTTCCGCTGCGCACGAACAGGTAGCCGCCCACTGCAAGCGCCAGTATGGTAACAACGATGCCGAGAAAGAATCCACGCACGAGTCACGACCTTTCCTGAGTCCAATGCCAGAGGGTACTGGCTGCTGACGTGTATGCATGGTACCAAATGATCGGCAGCGCTGCCACGACCAGGAATTGTGCGTGAGTTCGAGAAATGTTCGACCAAAACGGAGGCGCTGGAGCCGGACTCCATGAGCATGGCGCTTGCCCCGCAGATGGTTGCACGATAACGTGAGAGACATGTTTGCCCGCCGAACAGATTGGAATCTCTCCACCAACCGTTACTCGCTCGCCCTGGAACAGGCGCGCCGTAGTGGGCGCACGCTGCTGGACCTGACAGCCTCCAACCCTACGACCGTGGGATTGCAATTCGAGGAGGAGCGCATTCTGCGTGCGCTGCAGCATCCCCGGGCGCTTGAGTACGAGCCGGCCTCGAAGGGAATTCTGCCGGCCCGCGAAGCCGTGGCAGCCTACTACGCAGGGCGGGGAATATCGTTATCGCGGGAAAACCTCATTCTCACGGTGAGCACCAGTGAGGCCTACTCATATTGTTTCCGTCTGCTGTGCGATCCGGGCGACGAGGTGCTGGTGCCGTCGCCGAGCTATCCGCTGTTTGAATTTCTGGCCGACATCCAGGACGTGAAACTCGTTCCGTACGAGCTTGTGTATGACCAAGGCTGGCAGATCGAGTTCGAGTCGCTACGCAGGGCAATCACGCCGCGTTCACGGGCGATCATGGTCGTACACCCTAATAATCCTACAGGACACTTTACCAAGGCATGGGAGCTGGAGCGGCTGAACACCATCTGCCGCGAGCATGAACTGGCGCTGGTGGCAGACGAGGTCTTCCTTGACTATGGACTCACTGGCGAAGAGCCGCTGAGCTTTGCCGCCAACCAGGGCGCACTTACGTTCACCCTGAGCGGGCTGTCAAAAATCTCCGCCATGCCGCAGATCAAAGTCGCATGGATCGCCGCCAGCGGCCCGACGGAGCTGGTGCGGACCGCACTCGACCGCCTCGATGTGATTGCCGATACCTATCTCTCGCCGAATGCTCCGGTGCAATGGGCGATTCCCGAATTGCTCGGGATGCGCGGGGAAATTCAGAAGCAGTTGCGCGAGCGCGCCGGGCAGAACCTGCGCGAACTCGATGCGCAACTGGCAAATGCGAAGATGACGACGCGATTGGCGCTCGACGCCGGATGGTACGCCGTGCTGCGCACTCCAGCGGCGCGCTCCGATGAAGACGTTGCCATCGCGCTGATGGAGGAGGGTGTGCTGATCCATCCCGGACACTTTTTCGATTTTCCGGGCGCAGGTTATCTGGTAGCAAGCCTGATCGCGCCGGAGGAGGATTTCCGCGCGGGCATCGAGCGGGTGGTAAGGGCGATTGACGCGAAGCGGTGAGGCCAGCTCGGCACAGAACTGGGTTTTCGGTTCGCACGCTTCCTCGACTTAGTAGTTCGCGATTTCAACCAAATTCTTATCTGGATCGCGAACGTAGATGGAGCGCATCTTTCCCATTGCTCCGTTGCGTTCGATGGGACCTTGTTCGACGCGAACTTTCTGTTCGTTTAGCTGACTGATCACTTCTTCTAGAGGCGTCGAAGTAATGAAGCAGATATCGCCGGAGCCGGGGGTCGGGTAGTGCGCTTTGGGATTTACCTCATGTCCGCGCTGCTGGAGTTTGATCATCTGCTCGCCGAACGCGAGAGCTTTTCGGCCATCCACGGTGAGCGGTTCCATGCCGAGGACTTCAGTGTAAAAGTCAACGGTGGTGTCGATGTTGGCGACGGTGAGGACAAGGTGGTCGAGAGAATCGATGCTGATTGCCATATCAGTGGGATCATACTCGACCCTGAGCCAATCGCTAACGATTATTTAACAGAGCAGCCTGCCAGGGGCGAAGCGGCGAGCAGGGTATTCCCGAAGTTAGCGCTACGGGTGCGGCTTTGAAACCTGCGCTCCTTCCGTCTATCATCAGGTTTATGATCCATGAGATTTTCGCAGTCGGTCCGTTGCAGTGTAATTGCTCCGTTGTCGGGGATGAAGCGTCGCATGAGGCGATCGTGATCGATCCTGGCGCTGACGTTTCCGTGATCATGGCCATTGTGGCCCGCCATGGTCTTCAAGTGAAGCAGATCGTGGTGACGCATGCTCATCTTGATCACATCGGTGGGGCTATGGAACTCAAGAGGCTGACCGGCGCTCCCATATTGCTGAATGAAAACGACACGGCGCTGGTGGCCATGCTGCCGATGCAGGCGCAATGGCTGGGAATGAAAAATCCTGGCAAGCTGGAAATCGACGGCAGCCCGAAAAATGGTGACAAAGTATTGGCAGGCGCGCTGAGCGGGGAAATCCTGCTGACGCCTGGGCATACCGAGGGCTCGCTCTGTCTCTACTTTGAGCCGGAGAAGAAGCTGATTGCGGGCGATACGCTATTTGCGGGGTCGATTGGGCGCACCGATTTGCCCGGTGGAGACTATGAGAAGATCCTGAACTCGATCCATCGCAAGGTGCTCGATCTGCCAGACGACGTGATTGTGGTTCCGGGCCACGGGCCACTGACCAGCATTGGCGAGGAGCGCGAGGGGAATCCATATCTGCAGGAATAGGGAAGACTACAAGCAGCTTCAAGTGCGGTAGAGGTGGAGCGCGTTGCCCTCCTGGATTCGCCAAAATAAGGCGGATGCACGCTGAATTCAGTTTTCTGAAATGAAAAATCCCCGCCTTCGCAGCGGGGATTTTCATCCAGAACTAAGATCTACTTTGCCGGGGCGGTTGGGGCCGGGGCGGTTTTCACCGGAGCCGTCTTGCTGTTATCGAGCACCGATCCGGTGCCTCCGCCGTGGCGGGTGGAGATGATCGCCAAGGTGAACGAGGTGAGCATGAAGATGATTGCGGCCCAAGTGGTGAACTTGGTCAGCAGATTCGCTCCCGCGCGCGGCCCGAAGGCGGTCTGGCTACCCAGGCCTCCGCCGAAGGCAGCAGCGAGGTCGGCGCTTGCGCCACTTTGCAGCAGAACTACCGCGATCAGGAACAGGCACACAATAACGTGGACGATGGTGACTAAGACGAGAATCATGCTTTTCCTTCCCGGCGGATATGCACACCGGATATTTCTTAACTTTTTGCCTGCTTCGGACGGTTTGGAGCGCTCAACTCCGGTCTGATGAACCGGGGAGGACGTATGGTGCGGAAGGCGGGACTTGAACCCGCATGCCTCTCGGCGCCACCCCCTCAAGATGGTGTGTCTGCCAATTCCACCACTTCCGCACTGCCATCGCCACGCCCCCCGGGCTGTTGCCCTTGGGTCACAACGACTCATAAACTTCCAAAGAACGAGTACAGAGGCAAGTTGAGTATAACAAACTCAGCGAGGTTGGGAAGCCTCTGAGTGCCGTGGACTGAACATAGCTGTGGAATTCCGGCTGCAATCGCCCGGAATTCCACAACCTGCTACCACTTTACGATTTTGGTGAATGACTCCGGCTTGAGGCTTGCACCGCCGACCAGGGCGCCGTCAATTTCCTCCTGCGAGAGCAGTTGGTTCGCGTTTTCGGGCTTGACGCTTCCACCGTAGAGGATGCGAAGCTGTTGCGCATACTCCTCGCCGAAGACGTTGGCTGCTTCCTGCCGGATCAACTGGTGCGCCTCGTTTGCCATCTCCGGAGTTGCAGTCAGCCCGGTGCCAATGGCCCAAACGGGTTCGTAGGCAACGGCCATTTTAGCGGCCTTGCGGGCGGAGACGCCAGCGAATGCACGCGAACATTGGCGACGCAGCACGTCTCCGGTCACTCCGGCTTCTCGTTCTTCCTTCACTTCGCCGACGCAGACGATGGGCGCGAGTCCGGCTTCGCAAGCCACTTTCAGGCGGCGATTCACCGTGTCATCGGTTTCGCCGAAGTACTGGCGGCGTTCGGAGTGGCCAATGATTACCCACTTGCAATGGGCCCCCACCAGCATTTCGCCGCTGATTTCGGCGGTAAACGCGCCTTCTTTTTCCCAGTAAACATTCTGCGCGCCAACCGTAATGTTGGTGCCCTCAGCCTTCTCTACGACGGCGGCAATGTCCACGAAGGGCGGACAGATTACGATTTCGTCGCGGGTGTGTCCCGCCACCATGGGCACAAACTCTTCCATGAACTGGCGCGACTGCTCGGGGGTCTTATACATCTTCCAATTGGCTGCAATGATCTTCTTGCGGCTCATATTTGCCTCTCGTGAACGGAATGATTCCACTAAACTTCAATGGTTGCGAAACTCCAGCGGGAGGCATTTCGCCGTCGCTGTTCGTCTTTTGCCGCCTGTATGAAAACGGATAACATTTCAGGACTGTACAACACAAAGCGCGCCTCATGAACACTGCGCACCTGGCCAAACTCATCCACCACGGCACAAACTGCCACGGCTGCCGCAGCCTGGGCAGGATATCCGTACACTCCCGTTGAAATAGCGGGAAAAGCTACAGAGTGCAATCCAAGCCGGTCAGCCAGCCGCATTGAGTTGCGGTAGGCGTTGGCTAGAATGCCGCTCTCGCCATGCATACCGTCGTGCCAGATGGGGCCGACCGTATGAATTACCAATGCCGCAGCTAGGTTCCCGCTGGTGGTCTGGACCGCTTCGCCGGGAGGCAGATGACCACTATGAGCCACAATCTTGCGGCACTCTTCGAGAATGGCCGGGCCGCCGGCGCGGTGGATCGCTCCATCGACTCCGCCTCCGCCCATGAGGCGGGAATTGGCCGCGTTGACGATGGCGTCAGTGGATTGCTTCGTGATGTCCCCGGCCTCGAAGAAGATCTGAGCGCCGTCGCCGAGGTCAAGCCGAACGATGTTTTTCACTTCGCTTTACTTGTCGGTCAGCGCTTCCACGCCGGGAAGTTTCTTGCCTTCGAGGAACTCAAGCGAAGCGCCGCCACCGGTGGAAATGTGGGTGATCTTGTCGGCCACGCCGGCTTTGTGTACGGCCGCCACGCTATCGCCGCCGCCCACAATCGAGGTCGCTCCCGGATTGTCAGCCACCGCCTCGGCAATTTTTGTAGTGCCTTTGCTGAAGTGGTCGAACTCAAAGACGCCCATGGGACCGTTCCATACGATGGTGCGCGCTCTGGCGATCTCCTCGGAGAATTTCTCAATGGTCGCCGGACCTATATCGAGTGCCATTCTATCGGCGGGAATTGGTTTTCCTTCCGGGATGATGGCACCCACGGCTGCCGCGTCAAACTTATCGGCTACCACGTGATCGACCGGGAGCAACAGGCGAACTTTCTTCTGCTTGGCCTCATCGATCAGATCTTTCGCTAAATCAATTTTGTCAGCTTCGACGAGGGATTTGCCGATCTCCTGGCCCTCGGCCTTCAGGAAGGTGTAAGCCATGCCGCCGCCAATGATGATTGCGTCCACCTTGGGCAGCAGATTGCGAATGACGCCGATCTTATCGCTCACCTTTGCACCGCCCAGAATCGCAAGGAAAGGCTTGGCCGGATTCTGGGTCGCCTTACCGAGATATTCCAACTCACGTTCCATCAATAGGCCAGCGGCGCTTTTGGCGATAAAGTGGGTCACGCCCTCGGTGCTGGCATGGGCGCGGTGCGCGGAGCCGAACGCGTCATCGACGTAAATCTCGGCGAGACTCGCCAACTGCTTGGCAAACGCCGGATCGTTCTTTTCCTCCTCCGCGTGGTAACGAACATTTTCGAGGAGCAGGGTCTGCCCACGTTCCAGTTGATTGGCCATCTCGGTGGCCTGCATCCCGATGCAGTCAGGCGAGAAGCCGACGTTCTGGCCCCGGCCCATGCGCTCATCCAGCAGGATGCGCAGCCGCTCAGCCACAGGCTTAAGGCTGTACTTTGGGTCAGGCTTGCCCTTGGGGCGGCCGAGGTGCGAAACAAGAATCAGTTTTGCGCCATGGCGCAGCGCGTACTCAATGGTGGGCAGCGTTTCCCGGATGCGTGTGTCGTCCGTAACGCGTCCGTTTTCGAGTGGGACGTTAAAGTCCACTCGCATCAAAACTCTTTTGTTATTCAACTGCAGATCGCGGATCGAGAGCTTGGCCATGGCGTGCATACCTTGGTGATTCGTTACTGCATCAATCGTTTCGTTCCGGTTCGCGCAACATGTCGCGACATGTTGCGAGTAAATGAAAGCGGGTTGAAGCAGATTCCCTCCAACCCGCGTTTGTTCTACAGACCCTTCTCGCCAAAGAAGGTAATCAGGTCCTTCACTCGGTTGCTGTAGCCCCATTCGTTGTCATACCAGGCGAAGGTCTTTACCAGATTTCCACCGATGACGCGGGTCAGCTTTGCGTCCAATGTCGAGGAGGCCGGATCGCCCTTGAAATCAGAGGAGACGAGTTCTTCTTCCGTATAGTGGAAATAACCCTTCAGAGGAGCGGTCTCGCTGGCCTTCTTCATGGCTGCATTGACCTCTTCCACGGTTACGTTGCGGCCAACCTGGGTGACCAGATCAACGGCTGAAACATTCGGAGTCGGCACGCGTACGGCGAAACCGTCAAGTTTGCCCTTCAGTTCGGGGATCGCCAGGTAAATCGCTTTGGCGGCGCCGGTTGAAGTCGGAATCATCGACAGTGCCGCAGCGCGGGCGCGGCGCAGGTCGGAGTGCGGGAAGTCCAAGATCACCTGATCATTGGTGTAGCTGTGGATGGTGGTCATGGAGCCGGTTACAATGCCAAAGCTGTCTTGCAGAACCTTCGCAACGGGTGCAAGGCAATTCGTGGTGCAGGATGCATTCGAAACAATGTGGTGCTTCTTCGGATCGTACTTGTCTTGATTTACGCCGAGGACGATGGTGATGTCTTCGTTTTTCGCCGGAGCGGAGATAATGACTTTTTTCACGGTTCCACGCAGATGCTTTTTCGCGTCGTCCGCGTTGGTGAAATGTCCAGTCGATTCCACGACAATTTGAACGCCTAAGGATTCCCAGTCCAACAATGCCGGATCCCTTTGCGCATAGACCTTCACTCTCTTGCCGTCAACGACAATGGAGTCGCCTTCAGCTTGAATGTCAGACTTAAGGTTGCCGAGGATCGAGTCGTACTTGAGAAGGTGAGCTAGAGTTTTTGGACTGGTGAGGTCGTTTACGGCGACGATTTCGATATTGGAATCGCCGAGAGATGCGCGGAAAACATTACGGCCAATACGGCCAAAACCATTGATGCCAACTTTAATTGCCATTCTTGCCTCCAGGCGTTTGCAAATGCGAAAGCGCGGATACATGGCAGCTCCGACCGCGCTTTTGCAGCCGAAGAAATGCTAGCACCGCATTCTTCAGTGAGCAAACCCTGAGCGCGAACTTGTTTTCCGGAGCGTGTATGATCCGATTTTGAATCCAACTTTGGCACCTGCCCTGAGCCGTGCGGCGAACCGGTAACGGAGGGAGTACTCTAATTACAAAGCGCACTCGCCGGAATCCGGCGAACGTGGTATAAGTCCAATATGCGCAGATGGATGCGTGATCGCGTGAAGCGTCGCAATCAGAAGACCAAGAATCCGCAGCAGTCTGGAGATTCACCGCAGGAGCCAGCTCCTCTTCAGCCGACTTTTCTCGACCGGGAGAGCTCTTGGAGCGAACCCGGCGAGGTCCGCCCAGAGGCTCCGGCGGAGTCCACACCCGAGCCCGTTTACGAGGCCCAACCCGAAAAAGATCCATTCGATGGCGAAGCGGAAAACACGGGAGGCGCGGCTTTGTCGGCCCGCCGTGAACGTGCCCGTCGGCGCGGACGTGGTGGCCGCGGGCGTGCCCGGACCGACCAGCAGCAGAAGGCTGCACAGTCATCCGCCAACGCTTCGGGTCTACCGATTGCTCCTGGGCAAGCGACGGGCGAAGCCGCCGAGATCGACGAACCAGAGCCGGTCGCAGATGTTCCCGAACTTGATGAAGACGATGCCGCCACTGACGCCGCACCGCGTAAAGTCGTCCCGCCAAAAGGCAAGAAGGGAGCGGTGGTGCTCGCAATTGGACTTCCCGGGTCCGGCAAGAGTTCGTGGTTCAAGCGTCACAACATCATTCCCCTGTCCAGCGACCTGGTGCGCGGATTGCTCTTCGATGACGCCACTGAGCAGCGCTTTCAGGATCTGGTCTTCTCCTCGCTACGATCGCTGTTGCGGGCGCGCCTGATCGCGGGACGGCCGATGAGTTTCATCGACGCTACGAACCTGTCGCCGAAGGAGCGCCATAGCTGGATCAAGATGGCACACGACTTCGGCTATGAGGCTCATGCGGTGTTCTTTGACGTGCCCACAGAGGTCTGCATGGAGCGCAATCGCAAGCGTCTGCGCAACGTGCCGGATGAAGTGATGCTGCGCATGGCTCAGAAACTGAGACCGCCAAAATTTGACGAAGGTTTTGCCAAGGTGATCGTCGTCCGCCTCAAAAGCAAGAAGGCCGCGGGCTCGGAGCCTACGGCTGAGGTACCGCAAGACTCGCCAAAACAGGACAGCGAAGAGTAGGTACGCGCAAGAGTGGGATTGCTTCCCACGTTACCCGCGCAAGAACGTCGCGGCGAAGGTGGGGCACGCGGAGATGATTGCATGCACGCCATCGCCGAACCTCCTTAGAATTAGCATGTCCGCCGCAAGTGAGAATCCACTACTTTAATTTGAACAGCACGTTTACGTGTGCTGTCATCGTGATCGCGGTGGGTGCGAAATCCTGTAAGGGAGATGGTGCCGCTGCGTCCGCTTGCCTCGCCTTCATCATCATGACTCTCGGCTGCGGGACAAACTGATTGGCGTCCACCGAGGCGTAGCTCATCGCACCCAGCACCCGGCCTCCGGCATGGGCGAGAGCCTCAGCTGTGAGATGGGCTTTGTGGTAGGCGTCCTCCACCGCTTTGGCTTTTGCGGCTTCGATATTCTCAAGCGTGTAACTGATGTTCAGACCGTCCGTGGTGTCCACCTGCGAAAAGCTGTCGAGGACCGGAGCAAGTTTGGTGAAATCGTGAACCTTGATGGTGATATGGCTATTGACCTGATAGCCGGTTAGTTTACGTTTGGGGTTCCAGTTATAAACGGGCGTCATGGAGAAGGAGCCGATTTCAGCGTCCTTGGGATCGATCCCGTTGTCGCGCAAGGTCTGACGGATATTCTGCGAAGACTCCTGTGCTTTGGCGTAGGCGGACTTGACCTTATCCTGCTGCACGGAGACGGAGAATTGCACGAGGGCAGTGTCTGGAGCGCTCTCGAATTTGCCATCACCGCTTGCCCACAGCGTGTCGGGCGTTAAGGGGGTCTGCTGGGCCAGCGCGAAGCCAGTGGCTAGCAAGAAGGGCGCGATCCATCCGATTCTTAACCGTTTCATGGTTTTCCTTTGTTCAGTATTGCAATTTCTTTGTTGCGCAAGGAGTTTTGGAGTTGCTACCGGGCGTGAATTGGGGAAAAATGAGAGACACAGGAGCGATGCATGAGCGTGCGCAGGTGGACGATACCATTGACTTTGGCTGGATTGGGCGGACTTGGAGCCATGCTGTTCACGTCTCGCGGCCGGAAGCTGATCCATTCTGTGGCAGAGCGCGGCGACGCTAAGTCGGGACGGCTGGCGGCATGGAACGACTCGGCTCAAAAGGAACTCGACCATATTCAGCAGGAACTGAAAGAGCTGGAGCACTCAATCGGGATGACCCCCGCGCGATAGCTGCATTGCTCTTGAATTGGTAACCCGGTGCCCGGCGCGCCGGTTTTGCTTTGGGCGCGGGTTTTATTCCACCAGGGAATTGATTCGGCGTGCCATCTGGAAGTCCTTCTGCGTAAGACCGCCCGCATCATGAGTGGTCAAGGCAAGTGTGACGCGGTTGTAAACGATTCGAATATCCGGATGATGTCCTTCTTCTTCTGCGATTTCGGCCACTCTGTTCACAAAAATCATTGCATCGACAAAATTTTCAAAGGTCAGGAGCTGTTCAATCTGGTCGCCTTGTAGCGTCCAACGATTGAGTTTTTGCAGCGCCTCGGCCACCTGTTGTCTTTCCAGTTTGATCGCCATCGGTGAGCTCCTTTAGGTTATTCCAGTTCCTTGGAAAGATGCTCGCTATAGCAGAAAGGCTCATGTTGAGAGTCGATTTCCCGGTGCAGGTCTTCCCAAACGGAGGGCGGAATTGCCAGAAAGACTCGGACAATCGAAGGATCGAACTGACGGCCAGACCACGTGGCGATTTCGCTGCGCGCCGCTTCTACGCTCTGTGCGGGGCGGTAGGGGCGATTTGAAGTGATGGCGTCCAAGGTGTCGGCAACTGCAAAAATCCTGGCACCCATGGGAATTTCTTCGCCGCGCAGACCGCGAGGGTAGCCACTCCCATCCCAGTGTTCCTGGTGAGCATAGACAATCTCGGCGGCGTCGGCGAGGAATGGAATCTTCTTCAGCATCCGGAAGCCGAGGTAGCTGTGCTGCTTCATCATGGTCTTTTCTTCTGGAGTCAGGAGCGCAGGCTTGCGCAGGATTGCGTCGGGGATTGCCATCTTTCCAATGTCGTGTAGAAAGGCTCCGCGCGCCAGTCCGCGCATGGTCTCAGTATCAAGTCCTACGGCGCGGGCAATCTGAATGGTGTAGGCCGTAACCCGCCTGGAGTGGCCCTCGGTCTCCGCATCCTTCAGATCTAGTGCATTGCCGAGCGCCTCCAATGTTACATCGTACGAGCGCTCCAGTTCGGCAATGGTCTCGCGTAGTTCCTTGGTGCGCTGATCTACGAGAGCTTCGAGGTTCGATTGATAACGGCGGTTCTCCACCCGCAGCCGATGCGCCTCCAGCGCCCGTCTCACGACGGCCAATAACTGATCGCGCTCAAACGGCTTCAAGAGGTAATCGTAGGCTCCGTTGCGGATTGCAGACAGGGCTACGGAGATATCGTGTACAGCGGTTACCATCACCACAGGTAGGTTCTGGTACTCCCGCTTAACCACCTCCAGCAGACCAACACCGTCCAACTCCGGCATCATTAGATCGGTAAGCACCAGTTGAAAGTTGGCGTCTTTGCGGAGGATTTCCAGCGCTTCCACTCCGGAACGAGCTTGGACGCATTGGTAGGAGGCGTTCTGCAGCATTACGCAGACGACCTCACGGATCGGCTCTTCGTCATCCACCACAAGGATTCGCTCGACCGACATCAGTGGACCCGCCTCAGAAAACCAAGCTTACAGGATACTCACAATTGTACCCCGAACTTCATTGACTCACACTCCCGTGAAATTCTAGGGGGTACTTGTAAGCGCAATGTGGTATACACCAAACTGATACTAATATGATTCAAAGCGTTCACCTAACCGGACTCGGCATCCTGCAAGGGGCCTCTGCGTTGTCAGTCGGGCAACTGGCGGTTTTGGGATTGCCGTTTGTCTGCCTGCTGGTATTTCTGGGCTTTCGAATTTATGACAGAGCCGAAAGGCGGGCTGGCGAAGAACGCTATCGCTTGTTGTTTGAATCCGTGCACGAGGGCGTATTCGTTTCAACTCCAGATGGGCGATTGGTGGACTTCAATCCCGCCTTTGCTTCCATGCTCGGCTATGAAGACCGCGCGGAGCTGCTCCGCATCAACATCGGCAACGATCTTTTCCTTAACGCCGAACAGCGGGCCGCCTATATCGAGGCGATGAATGTGCGGGGCTTCTTGCGCAATTACGAGGTTCCGCTGCGCCGCAAGGACGGAACCGTCGTCATCGTGATGGAAAACAGCTTCGCGGCGCAGGACGCCAATGGAAAGCGCTATCAAGGTTTTCTGCAGGACATCACCGAGAAGAAAAAAGTTGAGGAAGACATGCGGCGGCGTAACCGCGAACTGGGCGCGCTCAATGCCATGGCGACCATTGCGACCCGCACGTTTGATCTTGACGAGATTTTTCAGAATACGATGCGCTGGACCACGGAACTCTTCGCCCAGTCTTGCAGCATCCTTCTTTGTGATCTCGATAGCGGGCACGTGACGAGAACGGAGACAAGTTGCGAAAATCGTGCCGAGGAGCGCGAGTCGCTACGGCTCCTGATGGATCAGGAGTTCGCGGAATTCATCGACCGGACGCGACTTGAAATCATCACCGAACAGGATCTGCCCCGCCTTCCCTTGTCCTCGCAGTCATGGTTTACCGGTCACGGCTACAAATCCTTTATCGCCGCAGTGATGTACTCGCAGCGGAAGCCCCTGGGGATACTGCTTATAAGTAGCCCAAACACGAGCCAATTTGCCGAGGCCGAGCGTTATCTTGCCATCTCCATTGCGCGCCAACTGGGTAACTCTGTGGAGAAGGTATTGCTCTACGAGGAGACGGCGCATGCCTATCACAATCTTCGCAACGCGCAGGAGCAACTGCTGCAGAGCGAAAAGATGTCTGCCGTTGGCCAACTTGTGTCGGGCGTGGCGCATGAATTGAACAATCCGCTTACAGCGATCCTTGGTTATGCGCAGTTGCTGGCGGCAGAGCCCATCGGCGAGCGCGCGCAGGACTTTGTACACAAACTCTATCTGCAGACCCAACGTACGCATCGCGTAGTGCAAAATCTGCTCTCATTTTCGCGCCAACGCAAGCCAGTTCAGTCGCAGGTAGATTTGCGGCGCGTGTTGGAGGACACTCTGGAGCTTCGCGAGTTCGATTTGCGGCTGAACAACGTAGTCGTGGAACGAAACTACGATCCCTCCGCTCCGTTCATTACCGGCGATGCGCACCAACTGGAGCAGGTCTTCCTCAACGTGATCAACAATGCCGTGGATGCGATCATGGATTCCGCACCGGCTGGCACCTTGCGCGTGAGCCTCTATCGAGAGGACAGCCGGACTTGCGTCGAATTTCGCGATTCCGGTCCAGGACTAAAGGACGCCAGCAAGATCTTCAATCCGTTCTATACAACCAAGAAAATTGGGAAAGGTACCGGGCTCGGTCTTTCGATCTGCTATGGCATCGTGAAAGAGCACGGCGGTGACATCGTCGCCTGTAACGACGAACAGGGTGGGGCGGTTGTTCTCATTAAGCTCCCGATCGCCGGGATGCCGAAACCCGTTTCAGCCTAGCGCTTTCGATGCGACAACCCTCCCAACGTCAGGTAATAATTTCCGAATCGAGTATCCAATGTGAGTACTTGACTACCACTAACAGGACGATGGCTACTACTGTATCTTCCCCGTATAGTACGGCGTAAGGCGAAGACTCTACACCCAACCCCAATCCTGAAAAGTTTACAAACGATGGATGTGCTTGAAACTGCGAAGCTTGCATGGACGAGATGCCGCGTGTTGAGGAAAGAAAAGCCGCCGGACGATGGTTGGGCAGGGTGATTGCACTACAAAAGGCAATTCTTCGTGAAGGTTTGGGTCATGCAGGTTGGCGGAAGTTGATACGAATCCTGCCTCAGAAGAGTTTAACCGGCTCCGTAGGGAGCTTATAACTGGGAGCTTTCATTGGCGAATCTATTCCAAGCGCTGCCGTCGGCAATCGTGCAGTTTCTCCCCAGCCAGGAGAGCAAGTGCCTGGAGCATTGCAAGGTTATCTATGAAGCGAACCGGCATAGGGTTTTCTCGTTTGCATTTTGGATGACGTATAGCGAACCAATGGCGGAAGAGCTTTCCCAACGAACGTTCTTGAGGGCCTTCTCGCTGGCCGACCGGCCGACGGGAGAGATGATCGATCAGGCGCTGCTCCGCGAGCTGCGGCGCGCGTCAGTTTTCTTGGGCCCCCTACAATTGAAGTGCGCCCCGGTGAACGAGGCAGGGAGCATCCGCCGCAACGCCAAGCGCATTGACTTGGAAAACGCCATCGTTCAGTTGCCCCCTACCGAGCGAATGATCTTCTGCATGCATGACGGGGACGCCTATGACCACGCCCGCATCGCCCGCACGCTGGGAATCAGCGAAACCGAGTCTCGGCATGGGCTACACCAGGCACGGCTGCGGATTCGCGAGTTGGTCAGTCAACAACCGGGCAACACAGCTTGTGCGTAGCTCAAGTTAGACGCGCTTGAGTTAGATGGAGCACCCTGCGAGAGTTGTTGGACTTGCCCCGGATCTGGACCAATGCGGGAAGCAGCGCAAAAATACTCGAAATCATTGTTGAGAGAATTGTGTTTGGGGATACTATTCACCGCGGACGTCCCCGGGGCCGGAGCACATTCGCCGCCCGCAATCATCTCCCGCAACTCCACGCACACCCCGTGACACGGGGTCCAGCGGGGATTCAAGGCAGCTTGAGCGTGCTCCGGCATCTGGAAAGGTCAACGTCCAGATGCCCAAGGCTTGACACAAATCGCCGGAACCCAACTTCATCGACATGAGTCACTTCTTTCCTGGAGGGATAAGCTCGTCCGCCAGAGGCGCGGCGTTGTAGATTTTGCGTAATGCCTCAATGACGGCACGGGAATCGGTGAAGATCTTGCGGCCGACCAGGTCGTCGTATTGAAAATTCCAGGGAAGTGACTGGAGGTTGCTGTCGAAGTGGATGCCGATGATTTCGCCCCTGGTGTTCACGACGGGCGAGCCGGAATTGCCGCCGATACTATCTGCGGTGTTCACAACGTCCAGCACGGTGTTCAGGTCGAGCTTGACGGCCAGGTTGTCTTTGGCGCGGTGGTAGCTTTCGGGAAGGCGATAAGGTGGCTTGGCTTGGTGAGCGGCCTCCTGTTCAAAGGCGCCTGCGAAGGTGGTACGCCACGGAATTTTTCTGCCATTCTCGATGTATCCCTTGATGGTTCCGTAGCTTAGACGCAGGGTTCCTGTGGCGTCGGGAGCCTGGTTGGTTCCGTAGAGTTCGAAGCGTGCCTTGGCGATCAGCGCGCCGTTCCGGCGGACTACCGCATCGAGATGGTCCTGGGACTCCTTGCGGGTGGCGCGAGTGACGGGGTCAATTAGCCTGAGGAGCACGATCATGGGGTCGGCTGCGGCATTGATGGCGACCTGTCCGCCTCGGTAGAGCTCGTTGCGAAACGCGGGATCGTCGAGGTGAGTTCCATTGACGAGCTCGGCGGCGCGGTCGGCAGGAGTTTTTCCGGCAAGCACCTGCTTGACGAACTCAAAGTCGTAGCCACTCTCGCCGGAACTGTCACCGTGAACCGTCAGATTCTCCTGCAGATTGGCGAGAGCGAGGGTGAGTTGGCGAATTTCCAGGGGGCGCGAGACTGGGGCCGTGGACGTCAGCCTGTGCTCGATGGAGGGAATGTTCTGGTTCTGATATTCGCGCAGACGTTTGTCGCTGGGTTTGGGAAGTTCGGTGGCGAGCCGTACCAGCGTGCGAGCATACCCGGCGAAGCTGCCCGGCAGGGCCGAGTCGCTCTCCCACATAAGGCGCTTGAAATTTTCTCGCTGCCACTGCATGGCCGTAGCGGTTTGGTCCCAGGCGCTTGCGGAATCCTTCAGCTTAGGGTTGCAGGCGATGTCTTTGCGCAGCTTGTCTTCATCGGATTTCTTGCGGGCCGTGGTTGCCGGATCGTTGAGACCGGCGCGGTAGCCGGATAGCGCCTTGTAGCTGTTCTGCACGCCGAAGAGGGCACGCTCAGCGGCCCTGGCATTCTCAGGGGACTCGGCGCTGAAGGCAAGCAGCATGTCATTGGACTGCTTGAGCTGCCGGATGCGCGCGGGATAGAAGATATCGCGGAGATAAGCAAGCTGCGCAGTGGTTAGCAAACGCGAGGTGGAGCCGGGATTGCCGGAGATGAATATAAGGTCGCCTTCTTTTACGCCGGCCGTGGTGAATGGCAGGTAGTTGTCCACGTGAACGGGCTTGCCGTTCTCATACGCGCGAAAGAAAGTGATGTCGAGGTCGTAGCGGGGATAGGTAAAGTTATCGGCGTCCCCGCCGAAGAAGGCAGCGTCGAATTCTGGCGCCATGACAAGTCGAATGTCGGAGTAGACCCTGTACTTGTAGAGATGATAGAGGCCTCCGGAGTAAAGCGTGACGGTCTCACAGCGAATGCTCTTGGCTGGGTCGGAGCATTGGCTTTCCAGACGGGCCATGGCAGCGCGCTGGGCAGATCCGGCTTCGGCATCGGTCATATTGGGCTTGACGACCTGCTGCACGTCCCCGGTGATATCGCGGATCTCAAGAAGGTTCTGCACCTCGATGCCGGGACAGCGGGGTTCCCGGTCGCGGGTCGGAGCGTAAAACCCATCTTTAACATAGTCATGCACGGACGTGGAGAGGTTATGCACGCATCCGGCGCCAACGTGGTGATTGGTGAAGACCAAGCCCTCCGGCGAGACGAAGCTGGCAGAGGCTCCGGTAAGGCGCACGCTGGAGAGTCGCAGATGGTCGAGGAAGGGCTGGGTCACGGTGAACTTATAGCGGGCCTTGACGCGGGCGGAGGGGAAGGCATTGTAAAGCCACATGCCCTCATCGGCGAGCGCGGAAGCGGAGCAAAGCAGAACGGCAAGAAACAGAGCAATATTCCGGTTAGAAAAGCGATTGAACATGGATACGTCTCCGGCCACTTCTGGCAGCCCCAATCGAGTGCGCATCAGGGACAAAGGCATGGTAGTCGCGAAAGAGCAGGTAGGCAAATGATAGGAATCTGAGGTGTTTTACTGGTTGCAAAGTTCTGGACGGCGCTGGATATTTGAGCAGGGTGAAGGGCTATTTCCGATTCAATAGATGTTTTTATTGCTGCTCCTGTGGTATCCCCGCAGCGCCAGTCGGCGACTTGCGCAAAAATGAGAAGATACCGGGGAAAGCTTGTGATATAAAAGTCGTTATATATCTTTTCATGCATCTACTGTTATAGGTGGCAAACAGTGGATGACGGATTATCGAGACTTCCTACAGAACCGCCAAGGTTAGTTTGCTCTGTTATCTTTTTAATCAAAACTGAGAGGGACTAATGTCCGCGACTACACAGACAAACCGGGGTTTGGAAGATATCCTAGCAGGCTCTTCGTCTATTACCTACATCGACGGCAAAAATGGAATTCTGGCCCACCGCGGGATCGATATTCATGAGCTCGCGGATTTTGCGTCGTTTGAAGAAGTTACCTACCTGTTGTGGCATGGGAAGCTGCCCACGCGTTCGCAACTTGCGGAATTCAGCCTGCTGCTGGCAAGAGAGCGCAAGTTAGACGCGCAGATCATCAGCCTGCTGCGGCAGTGTCCGCGCCACGCCCTGCCAATGGATGTGTTGCGCACGATGGTGAGCTCGTTGTCTTTCTTCGACCCCGAAGAAAAGGTGAATACGAAGCAGGCGAACTATAACAAAGCGATGCGGTTGTTTTCGCAGATCGCGATGATCGTTACGGCTTACGACCGGATACGCAAAGGTCTGCCGCTGATAGAGCCGGACCGCACTCTTACGCACGCGGGTAACTTCCTGCTGATGCTCAATGGCGAACGGCCCAGTGAGACTGCCATCCGGGCGCTGGACATTTCGCTGATCCTGAGCGCGGACCATGAGTGGAACGCCTCGACCTTTGCGGCGCGCGTGACCGCCGCCACGTTGAGCGATATGCATTCGGCGATCACCTCGGCGATTGGAACCCTGAAGGGCCCATTGCACGGCGGTGCGAATGAAGCAGTATTCAAGATCCTGATGGAAATCGATGAGAACGGCGCGGACCCGGTGGAATATATCAAGGGCATGCTCGCTCAGAAGGCGAAGGTTCCGGGCTTCGGCCATCGCGTGTATACCACGGAAGATCCGCGGGCTACGCATCTGCGGCGAATGTCGCGCGACCTGGGATATTCGAGCGGACAGACGAAGTGGTTCGAATACTCGAAGGCAATCGAGGACTTCATTAACGCCGACAAGAAGCTCAACGCCAACGTGGATTTCTATTCCGCCTCCACGTATCACACGCTGGGAATTGACGTAGACCTGTTCACGCCGCTGTTTGCCGTGTCGCGGATTGCGGGCTGGACGGCGCATGTGATGGAACAACTGGCCGATAACAGGCTGATCCGCCCACGAGCGGAATACACCGGACCGGCATATCCGGCGAAGTGGATTCCAATTGATGAGCGCGAATAGGTAAGGCGTACAAAAGTCGAGAGGCCCGGGGCCTGCTACTCCGCATTGCGGAGCGTGCGCCCGGGGCTTTTTTGTTACGGGCGATTCGAGCGGAATAACGGCCGATTCAAGCCTTCTTTTGGCCTGTGCGGGGGCGATGAGAGTGTGCGGGACCGGCAGAGGCCATTCGAAGCACGGGCGCAGAGGTGGTTTTGGCGGACGGGGAGATAGAATTAACGAAGTGATGCGGCGAATCTATTTTGACAACAACGCGACGACGCCTCTGCTGCCCAAGGTCTTTGAGGCGATGCAGCCCTACATGCTGGGCAGCTTCGGGAACGCAAGCTCGATCCACCAGCAGGGTCAGCAGGCGCGAGCCGCCGTGGAACAGGCGCGCGAACGCGTGGCAGGGATGCTCGGAGCGCGGCCCAGCGAGATTGTGTTCACCAGCGGTGGTACTGAAGGCGATAACCTTGCGCTGTTTGGATTGGTGGAGGCGGGCGATCATGTGATCACCTCGACCATCGAGCATCACGCAGTGCTGAACTCCTGCAAGCGGCTGGAGGAGTTGGGCGTGGCCGTCAGCTACGTTCCCTGCGATGGGGATGGGGTGGTGCCGCCCGGGGCGGTGCGCGCGGCCTTGCGTTCGGAGACCAAGCTGATTTCGGTGATGATGGCGAACAACGAAACCGGCGCGTTGCAAAAGGTGGAGGAGATTGGGGCCATCGCACGCGAGGCGGATGCTTACTTCCACACTGACGCGGTGCAGGCGGCGGGAAAGGTCGCCATCGACGTGGAACAGATCGGCTGCGATCTGCTGACCGTGGCGGCGCACAAGATGCATGGACCGCAAGGCGTGGGTGCTCTGTTTGTGCGGCGGGCGACCCTGCTGCGCCCCATGCAACTGGGCGGACGGCACGAACGCGGACGGAGAGCCGGGACCGAAAATCTCGCAGGAATCGTCGGCATGGGCAAGGCCGCTGAAGTTTCCGTGGAGTGGCTGGCCGAAGGCGGGGACCGGCGCATGGGTGCCGTGCGCGACCGTTTGGAGCAGGGGATTCTTGGCGCGGTCTCAGGAGCACGTGTAAATGCTGCCGGGGCGGAGCGGGTTCCGAATACCGCGAACATAAGTTTCGATGGAATCGAAGGCGAAGGTTTCGTGATTGCCATGGACCTGAAGGGGATTTCGGTTTCGACGGGCGCGGCTTGCTCGTCTGGTGCAATTGAGCCTTCGCACGTGCTCACCGCAATGGGCCTGAGTGGGGAAGCAGCCCGGGGATCGATTCGCTTCAGCCTGGGAAAGCAGAACACGGAAGAGGAAGTCGAGTACGTGTTGGCGCAGATCCCGGAGGTGGTGGAAAAACTTCGGGAACTGAGTCCGGTGTGGGCGGGAAAGCGGTAGGGGTGAGCGTGGCGTCAAACGAGAAACAGCAGACAGTTGCAGTGGCGATGAGCGGCGGGGTGGACTCCTCGACCGTCGCGGCGATGATGGTGCGCGATGGCTACAAAGTCATAGGGCTGACCTTGCAGTTGTGGAATCAGCGGAGGCTGCCGCTGGCGAATCCGAGTGGAGAGCCACAGGCAGGGCGATGCTGTTCGATCGACGACGTTTACGATGCGCGGTCGGTAGCGCAGCGGCTGGGGATTCCGTATTACGTGGTGAATCAGGAAGATCGCTTCGAGCGTGATGTCGTGCGTCCCTTTGTTGCTGACTACCTCTCTGGCCGGACGCCGATTCCGTGCTCACTTTGCAACAATCACTTGAAGTTCGATCAACTGTTGCGGACTGCGCGCTCTGTGGGTGCGGACCTGATTGCCACCGGCCACTATGCTCGCAATGAGTGGGACGCCGGGCGGGGTCGCTGGATATTGAAGCGTCCCGCGGATAAGGCGAAAGACCAAACTTATTTTTTGTTTGGACTGACGCAGGAGCAGTTGAGCCGGACGCTGTTTCCGATTGGCAAAATGTGCAAGCCAGCAGTTCGCGAAGAGGCGCGCCAGCAGGGATTGACCGTGCTGGCCGATAAGCCGGATTCGCAGGAGATATGTTTTGTTCCGGGAGGGGATTACAAGGCCTTTCTCGACGCCTACATGGAAGAGCAGGGCGAACGCCTGCCGGATTTGTCAGGCGATTTGGTGACGGTTACCGGCGAGGTTCTCGGGCGGCATGAGGGGATTCATAACTTTACGATTGGGCAGCGCAAAGGATTGGGAGTAGCTACTGGATCGCCGCTTTACGTGGTGGAGATTCACGGCGACCGCAGGGAAGTGGTGGTGGGCGGCGCGGAGTCGCTGATGTCAAAGACTCTCCGGGCGAAGGATTGTAACTGGATCTCGATTGCGCGCCTCGACGCACCGATGCGGGTGGAGGCGAAGATCCGCCATCGTCACCCCGCAGCAGCGGCCACTGTCGAACCAGTCGCTGATGGCGAAGTAATCGTCACCTTCGACGAGGCGCAGCGCTCGGTAACTCCGGGGCAGGCAGTGGTGATGTACAGCGGGGACGAAGTCGTTGGGGGCGGGTGGATCGAGTGAGGGAGTATTACTCTCTTACGTTTGTGGGCACTTGAATCTTTGTTTCTGGTGCAGGAAGTTCGCGAGGTAGTTCCAGCGGTTTTTCAAGATAGACAGGACCCACCATGGTCATGGATAGTGGTCGCTCGCCATTTAGGACTTCCAACCATGAGGTGCGAATGCCCTTCCATTGCTCCTCAACGTCTATATACCACTGCGGGACATACATGTTGTCCCTAATTGCTGCTTTGTCTATGTCATAACCGAGACTACGCCCCATAACATGCACGAGGTCGATCAGCAGGTCGAACTTCTTTTCGCCCCAACGCGCTAATTGATCTGCGCCGTTCGTGCGCTGATTGAGATGGGATGCATACACTCGCCAAGCTGCCAGAACCTCTTTGTCAGCCTTCCGGTCTGGATGAAACTCAACCGGAATCATGTTGAGAGCGTCAACGTGATTAGGGTTTAGCGGCACTTTCAGAGTAATCATCAGCTTGCGGAAGATCTCGAGCTTTCTTTTTCGGTGTTCGCGCCTTTCCTCGCTGTTCCGTTGCACCCACAACGCGAATAGCGGTCCAGTGATGATAGCTGTGACCGACAGCCAGACTTCGAATTTGATTCCAAGAAACATGGGATTAATCTGAACAGTGAAGATGCTACTACAATGAGGCAGATTCTCAGCGAGAAATTCTGATGGTTGGAGAAAATGCCATGGTTGAGGGCTTTTGGATACTAGAAATTCGCGTTCTACAGTACACCACCGGCGGCGTAGCGATCTTCACCAACGGTAAGGTGTTTGGCGGTGACAATGCGTTTACATGGATGGGTGCGTATTCAACAGACGGAAAAATCATAAAGGGACGGGTCAATGTCCACAATTTTGATCCGTCAGTGAAAAGTGTTTTAGGGGTTCCCGGTGACTATGAAATGCACTTTTCAGGGGATGTCAGGGGAGGCGTCATTGCTGGGACCGCCATAATTGCAAATCAGCCGCAGCACAGCCTAGCAATTCGATTTACTAAGAGAGCGGATATCTAAAAGGAACTAATGCAGATCAAAGAAGGAGCTGGGCGGTAAGCTCTTCCCGCAATAATTGACGAGAATCGAACCCCCGACGTTTGCCAATCACCCTCCCAACGAACTACGATTTTCCCTTACGCTTTCTGCATGAAAGTGGGCGAGGTACTTATGTCAGTCGAACTCGAACAAGCGGTACGCCAATACACTCCGATTAAAGCTGCGCGTGGCATGGAACTTTCTTGCAAGGGCTGGGCGCAGGAAGCCGCGCTGCGCATGTTGATGAACAACCTGGATGAAGAGGTTGCGGAGCGTCCACGCGATCTGGTGGTGTATGGCGGCACGGGCAGGGCGGCGCGCAACTGGGATTGCTATGACGCGATTGTGCGCTCGCTGATGTCACTGGAGAACGACGAGACCCTGCTGATTCAGTCCGGCAAGCCGGTGGGAATTTTCCGCACGCACGACTACGCACCGAGGGTGTTGCTGTGCAACTCCAACCTTGTGGGTCACTGGTCGAACTGGGAGAAGTTCAACGAGCTGGAGCGCGCGGGACTGATGGCCTATGGACAGATGACTGCCGGGTCGTGGATTTATATCGGTTCGCAGGGAATCATCCAGGGGACATTTGAGACTTTCATGGCTGCGGGCGACCGGCATTTTGGCGGAGACCTGAGCGGGAAGCTAATCGTCTCCGGCGGCATGGGCGGCATGGGGGGAGCGCAGCCACTGGCCGCAACCATGACCGGCGCAGCGTTCCTGGGCATCGAGGTTGATCCCGAACGTATCAAGAAGCGGCTGAAGAGCGGATACTGCGACTTCATGGTGAACTCGCTGGACGAGGCGCTGCGGATTCTGAAGAACGCTCTGCGGAAGAAAGAGAATATCTCGGTCGGGCTGGTGGGGAATTGCGCGGACGTGATCCCCGAGTTGGCCGAGCGCGGCGTGGTGCCTGACATTTTGACCGATCAGACTTCAGCGCACGATCCACTGAACGGATACGTGCCGAATGGGATGACATTCGAAGAGGCACTGCGTCTACGCGAGCGCGATCCCAAGACCTACGAGCAGCGCTCGCTGGAGTCGATGGCGCGGCACGTGGAAGGAATGCTACGACTGCAGAAGATGGGGGCGGTGACGTTTGATTATGGCAACAACATCCGGACCTTTGCATTTCAGCAGGGAGTAAAGAACGCATACGATTTTCCGGGCTTTGTGCCGGAGTACATTCGTCCGCTCTTTTGCGAGGGCAGAGGACCGTTCCGCTGGGCGGCGCTTTCGGGCGATCCGCGTGACATTGCAGTAACCGATGACCTGGTGCTGGAACTGTTCCCGGAAAATCGCAGGCTTGGGCGCTGGATTGAACTGGCGCGGAAGCGGATTCGCTTCCAGGGTCTGCCGGCGCGGATCTGCTGGCTGGGATATGGCGAACGGGCGGAGTTTGGGCTGGCGATCAACGACCAGGTGAAGCAGGGAAAGATCAAGGGGCCAATCGTCATTGGGCGTGATCACTTGGATTGCGGTTCGGTGGCCTCGCCTTTCCGCGAGACGGAATCGATGAAAGACGGCAGCGATGCGGTGGCCGATTGGCCGCTGTTGAACGCGTTGCTGAATACCGCTTCCGGCGCGTCATGGGTCTCGATCCACAACGGCGGCGGCGTCGGCATTGGATATTCGCAACACTCAGGACAGGTGACGGTGGCCGATGGAACCGACGATATGGCACGGCGAATCGAACGCGTGCTGACCAACGATCCGGGAATCGGTGTGGCGCGGCACGTAGACGCGGGATATGACGAAGCAGCCCGCTTCGCAAAAAAGGCTGGCGTACGCATTCCCATGGAAGGTAAGTAAGCAGGCCATGGCTTCCACAAAGCGCACGGAAGAGGCGGAGCATAGACCGGGAGTATTGCTGCATCGCATCTCTCAACTGGTGACGATGGCAGGCGACGCGGGGCCTCGGCGTGGGAGGCAGATGCGCGAGGTTGGCGCCATGAAAGACGCTGCAGTGCTGGTCTGCGGCGGCAAGATTGCAGCCGTCGGTAGCCAGCGCGAAGTGTTGCGCAATCCGTGGCTGAAAGAGCATCGTGCCGAGGTGATTGAGCTGGATTGCCGCGGCAAGCTGGTGTTGCCGGGATTCGTGGATTCCCACACCCATCCGGTGTTTGTGGCTCCCCGCCTGATTGACTTCGAGAAGCGCGCGGCGGGTGCGAGCTATGAGGAGATTGCGGCGGCGGGCGGAGGCATTTGCGCCAGCATCGAGGGGGTTCGCCGCGTCAGCGAAGCCACGTTGGCAGATCACGTGTTTGCGGCTCTTCGGCAAGCTCAGTCGCAGGGAACGACGACCGTGGAGGCAAAGTCCGGCTATGGGCTTGATCCTGCGTCGGAGATCAAGAGCCTGAAGGCGATCCGGCGCGCCGCCGAACAGTGGCAGGGAACCACGGTGGCAACTTTTCTGGGTGCGCACGTACCGCCGCCGGAGTTCAAGGGAGAACCCGATAAATACGTGGATCTGTTGTGCGCAGAAATTCTGCCCAAGGTCGCACGGCTGAAACTGGCACGGTTCGTGGATGTCTTCTGCGAGCGCGGAGCTTTCACCCTGGAGCAGACCGAGCGGATTTTGCGCGAGGCACAACGCCACGAACTAGCCTCGCGGGTGCATGTAGGCCAGTTGACGAATACTCCGCTGGCGAAGATTCTCGCGTACCATCCGGCTTCGGCCGATCACCTTGACTGCCTGGAAAAGGCCGACATATCGGCGCTGGCGGCGAGCAACACCGTGGCGACGTTGCTGCCCGGGGCTAATTATTTTCTGGCGACGAAGAAGTATCCCCCGGCGCGCAAACTGATCGACGCAGGTGCCGTAGTGGCCCTGGCGACCGACTACAATCCCGGAACTTCCCCAACAATCAGTATGCCAATGGTCCTTTCGCTGGCATGTACCCAGATGCGCATGACCGTGGAGGAGTCGCTGACCGCTGCTACTGTGAACGGCGCGTACGCACTAGAACTGGGCGGGCGAAAGGGAAGCGTCGAGGTGGGCAAAGATGCCGATCTCGCATTCTTCGAATTGGACGATTATCGGGAGCTTCCGTATTGGTTCGGCGGAAACCATTGTGCGGCGGTGATGATGGAAGGGCGCTTCGCAGACATGTTCTAAGCGCTGGCGGCGAGTGGTTTATCCACAGTCAAGCTTTGCGAACTTTTATCGTACTGCTATAATCAACTCGTTCCAGCAAGCAATGTTTGCTTCTGCAGCCCCTTCCGTAGGCACATTTATCAGGTGCATTCAGGATGGCCAGGTAGCTCAGTTGGTAGAGCAGCGGACTGAAAATCCGCGTGTCGGGGGTTCAACTCCCTCCCTGGCCACCACTAAAAACCCGCGAAAAACGCGGGATTTTTTGTTTTTGCATAAGATTTGCATACTCGCCGCAAAAGAAGTGGCCGAATTGCGCTCAAGCCGCCCTTTTCTTCCGGTGGACGTTGACGGCGACAGATTCGGGAACGCGAATCGTCGTATAACGCCGCTTCTTGAGCGTCCCGTCGGAGACTTCCTTCAGCACCCCAGGTTCGTTTAGGAACATGCGCTGGACCTTCTTGTACTCAAGATGCCATAGCTCAGCCAGCTCGGCAATCGTGTAGTGGCGTTCGAACGCTACCTCTCCGGTTTTCATTGAAGAATCAGCCATGGCGTCACCTTGTCGTGTCTTCATTGGCGGCCCGCCGACCCGGTCGCACTGGACCCGGCAGGGCGCTGGAACATCGTCAACTCCCGGGGAAGCATTCCGGTCGCTGCCCTACTTCAGATGCACTTGTTTCCTATAGCTTTTTGGGAGTCGGCCATAACTTTTTGGAACACGCCTGCGGCATGGCATTGGCTCACTTTGCATATTTTTGCATTTTGGGAATCAGGTCAAGAATCCCTAAAAATAAAAAAAGCGGAGCTGTAGTGAGTCACATCAGATGAGCCTTAAAGGTGAGTTGACGGGCTTTTGCCCCGAAAAGACCCTCTCAGAGACGAACGGCAACTGGACGGCTACCTCACCAACCCCCGTGGAGTCGAAATCTGTGCTGAGGTTACCGGAAAGATGTCAGCGCAAATCAAAATTCGCGATCTCGAACTCATCGTGGCTCTCCACGAAGAGGCCAACATCAGCGCTGCTGCGCGGCGCATGGAAATCAGTGAGCCCGCCCTCAGCAAACGCCTCCGCGTGATCGAGCAGCGAATCCAAACGCAGCTTTTTGACCGTAGCCATGAGGGCGCAAAAACTACGGAGGCTGGTCGCGTTTTCGTCGAACATGCACAGCAATGCATTGCGACATTTCACAAGGGAGTCCATGAAGCACACGAAACTAAGCGTGGGGTTTCTCATAAGCTCAGGATCGGTGCTTCCTCGTTCCTTTCGCCTCATTTGATCGAGCTTTTGCGATCTATCGAACTGAGGATCTACAAGAATCTCACTATCGAAATTGTCAGCGAGTACTCCTGCGAACTGTTGTCTGAGCTCCAGCGCCAGCGCATCGACCTGGCCTTGGTCACTTCTCCGCCATCGAGTGCCGCGATTACGACCGTCTGTTTTGAAACCAATTTTTTCATGCTCGTGGTTCGGGAAGATCACCCGCTCGCGGGAATGGAATCGGCTAGACTCTCCGAGGTCGCCGACTATCCATGGCTGTTTTTCAGTCGCAATGTTCATCCTCACCTCTACGATCTGATTCATCGACGACTGGAATCGGCGCGGAAGAGAGCAACCATCGCTCACCGTCTCACCCAGGCGGAGCAGGTGCCACCTTTGCTGAACGACAATAAACTTGTGGCGTGGCTCACACCCAACGGGGCTCAGCGTATAGTTCGGAGGGGCTTCGTCCAGATACCTCTTCTGGATTCAGATATTCGCCTTGAGATGCACCTCGCTACTCTAGCCAACAACAAGTCTCTTCTAGCCAGCGAATACGTTCGGACTTTCATGAAACACGTGGTTGAGGAGCAGCGTCTTCCCGCGCAGTTAACATTGCCGCTTTGCGAGGGAACGCACCCTTTGACTCAATCAATGCGAATTCCTCCCTCCGGCATCGCCGCATGATGTAAGTCCTGGATTTTCCCCGTTGCGCGTTCTTTTCCGGTTGGAACCACCCCTGTGCCCAAAACTCCTCATATCAGCTCGCGTCCTTTCTCTTCCACACACTCAAATCCAAAAGGTTATGGCCAACTTCCAAAAAGTTATCAAACGCGGAGTTCGGAATTGGCCTCTATTCTCCCTGAACACACCGGCCCACTCGGGCCGACAGGAGGAGCCCATGATCGTTCCACCCACGCTCAATCGGCGCTGGCAACTTATCTGCGGGAACAACCTGAGGCGGGCACGTTTCAGCCTTTCCCTGTTCGCTTTTTTGCTCGCCGTTCCACTTGCCGCCATGGCTCAGGGTTCGCCGTTCGATAACGGATTTACTGCGCTGCAAACGCTCTTTACCGGGACGGTGGCGAAGGTTGCCAGTCTGATTGCCATCGTGGTGGGCGGCTACCAGTTTGCCCACGGCGAACCCGGTGCTAAGAAGTCCCTCGCTGGGGTTGCAGCCGGAACGGGGATTGCCGTGCTCGCGACGAACGTTCTGACTTGGCTTTGGGGTGTATAGGTTTCGCGCTTGGAGAATCAATCGTGCAGACACAGACCCGAGTCC